>Ga0190284_1001145_pt1 | contig 12291 bp, 11 predicted proteins | sample 48691812_MG_FD_161668 | JGI IMG/M metagenome (GOLD analysis project Ga0190284, IMG submission 161668) | Hydrothermal vent microbial mat bacterial communities from Southern Trench, Guaymas Basin, Mexico - 4869-18-1-2_MG | ecosystem: Environmental > Aquatic > Marine > Hydrothermal vents >...
AGAGAAAGTGATATTTTTCATCCAATTGATTGGCGTTGGTGCGGTAACCGCTTCTATCTATTGAGGGCAGTAGGACCTTGGCCACGACGATGTTAGAACCCAATCAATTGGATGAAAAATATCACTTTCTCTTGAGGAAGCTCCACTCGCTTACCGGCATTGTCCCGGTCGGCGTCTTCCTGTGCGAGCACATGCTGACCAACTCCCTGGCCTGGTACGGCGGCCCCGAGGAGTTCAACAAGTCCGTGCACTTCCTGCACGCCTTGCCCTGGTTGCCTCTGCTGGAGTTTTTCGGCATCTTTGTGCCGCTCGCGTTCCATGCCATCTACGGCATCGTGATCGCCTTGAGCGGGCAGAGTAATGTCACATCGTATCGCTATTGGGCGAACCGGCGATATTACATGCAACGCATCGCGGGATACGTCACCTTTGTGTTCATCATTATTCATCTGTTCAAGTTCCGGTTTGCCCACTGGATCGGTTGGGGACCGGAGTTCATGGATCCGGAACGAATCGACAAGTTCGAGATCACGCGCAACGGCATGCTTGAATGGAGCATCTGGGGGCTTGCCGTGCCTTGGTGGATCACGTTCCTGATGTACGTGGTCGGCTTGGCGGCCGCCTGCTTCCACTTCGCCAACGGCATCTGGTGTTTCTGCATCACCTGGGGCATCGCCATCACACGAAAGGCCCAGGGCCGCATCGGTGTGGTGGCCGCTCTGATCGGAATCCTGCTGTTTGTCGGCGGCAGCCTGGGGCTGTACGGGATTAAGAATCCCCCGACGCCGCGCGAGCCGGTCCACGAGTGTGTCATCGTGGAGAGATCGGCAACAGATACTAATGTGGAATGATGGAAAATGTGTGCCACTGCTCTTGAGCAGTGCTCTTAGGCTCGCGCAGAGACGCCGCTGTGGCACCGCCGTCTCGGCGGTGGGGAGTTCACGATGGTCGTGACGGGAACAAGTCTATTCTCCTCTGCGCCTCCGCGTGAGAATACTCGATGAAGTAAGTAGGAGGCATTTGCCGAATGGCCACAAAACCGAGACTGATCGTGGTAGGGGGAGGACTGGGCGGCCTATGGGCCACGCTGCGCATCGCCGAAAACGGCCTGCCGGTTGACCTTTTCTCGTTGTTTCCCGTGAAACGATCTCACTCATGCTGTGCCCAAGGCGGCATCAACGCCGTCTTAGACACCAAAGGCCAGGACGACTCGACCTGGCAGCACGTCGTGGACACCATCAAGGGCGGCGACTATCTGGCCGACCAGCCGCCGATCAAGAACCTGTGCGAAACAGCGCCGGGCATCATCCGTACGTTCGACCGCATGGGCGTCACCTTCAGCCGCACGCCCGAAGGCGTCATGGACCAACGGCTGTTCGGCGGCGTGAAGAAGCGTCGCACGGCCTTCGCCGGCGCCACGACGGGACAACAACTTCTGTATGCCGTTGACGAACAGGTTCGCTCCCACGAGGCCGAGGGGAAAGTCAATAAGTACGAAACCTGGGAGTTCCTTTCGTTGCTGCTGGATGACGAAGGCGTTTGCCGCGGCATTACGGCGATGAACCTCCTGGATATGAGCGTGCATGCGTTCCGTGGTGATGCGGTCATTTTGGCCACCGGCGGGCTTGCGCTGATCTATGGGCGCTCGACGATGTCAACCAACTCGACCGGCGCGGCGGCTTCCCGCGTGTACCAGCAGGGCGCCAAATTCGCCGATGCCGAGTTCATCCAGTTTCATCCCACGGGCATCCCGGGCCACGACAAGAACAGGCTCATGTCCGAGGCCTGCCGCGGCGAGGGCGGCCGCATCTGGGTTCCGAAGAAAGCCGGAGACACACGCGATCCGCTCGACATTCCAGAGGATGAACGATTTTTCTTTCTCGAGGATTGGTACCCCGCGTACGGAAATACCACACCGCGCGACGTGGCGTCCCGTGCGATCTTCAAGATCGTGCATCACATGGGCTTGGGCGTTAATGGTGAAAACAAGGTCTATCTGGATTTGACGCACAAGCCGCGGGACTTTCTCGAAAAACGCCTCGGCGGCATCCTCGACATGTACAGGACCTTTACGGGCGAAGACCCCTATACACGCCCGATGAAGATCTTCCCCGCGCCGCACTACTCGATGGGCGGGCTGTTGGTGGACTACGAAACCGACACAGCCACCGGCGGGATGGCTCGTATCTCCCCGAGGAACCACGCCACGACGATTCCCGGTCTCTTCGCCGCCGGTGAGTGCGACTACGCCTACCATGGCGCGAATCGCCTTGGCGCCAACTCGCTGCTGAGCGCATCGTTCAGCGGCTTGGTCGCCGGCGATGCCTGCGTCGCTTACGTCAAAGGGCGTAAGAACGGTTCGGCAACCGTGTCTGAGAGTCACTGCGACAACGAGTGCAAACGCCAGGAGGCGCTAAACAATACAATCACGTCCGCCACCGGGGGTGAGAATCCCTTTACGCTGCACGGTGATTTGGGCGAGTTGATGCGGACGCACGTGTTCGTGGAGCGGAGCAACGAGGGGCTGGACAAAGGCCTCGAGGAACTTCAGAAACTCAAGGATCGCTCGAAGCGGATGTTCCTCGACGATCACGGTAGCCGGGTCAATCAGTCTCTGTCATGGGCGCGGCAGATTCAGGACATGGTCGTCCTCGCGGAAGTGATCGCCAAGAGTGCCCGGCTGCGCGACGAGTGCCGGGGCTCACACTACAAGGCCGAGTTTGAGCTAAAAATCCCGGAAGGCAAGTTCGAAGGTGATCCCGAATTCGAAGAATACAAGGCCAAGTGGAAAGCCAACAACGAGAAGTGGATGAAGCACACGATTGCCAGTCATACCGAAGACGGCCCCCAAATCGAGTACAAGCCGGTGGACGCATCCCTGCTTCCGCCCGACAAGCCGAGGGATTATCGGTAGAATTGACGATTGATGATTGGAAAGAGCTCACGCAGAGACACAGCGCGGCCTTCGGCCGCAACCAAACTGTGGCACGGGCGTCCCGCCCGTGATCCCACCGGCGAGACGCCGGTGCCACAGACGCCGGTGCCACAGTCGTGTCGTCATCGCACGGGCTGAAGCCCATGGCTCAGTAAAGGAGACCGACATATGGAACCCAGGGCTGCCAGGGAGATCCATTTCAAGATAAAGCGGCAAAAGGGACCGGAGGACTCACCCCATTGGGATGAGTTCAAGATGCCGTATTCCCCTTCGCACAATGTGGTCTCGGCGCTCATGTATCTTCGTGAGCACTCGGTCGACATTCATGGCGAGACGGTGGAGCCGGTCGTCTGGGACTGTAACTGCATGGAGGAGGTCTGCGGCGCCTGTACCATGTTGATCAACGGCGTCCCGCGGCAGGCGTGCGCGGCACTGGTAGACGAACTCGAACAACCCATCGTCCTCGAACCGCTGACCAAGTTCCCATTGGTTCGAGATCTGATGGTGAACCGGGAGAAGATGTTTAGCGCCTTGCTGAAGGTCAAGGCGTGGATCAAGACCGACGGCAGCCACGACATTCATCGACACGCGCCGCTGATTTCTCCCGGCAAGCAATATCTACGCTACCTGTTCTCGCGGTGCATGACGTGCGGCTGCTGCATGGAGGCATGTCCGCAGTTTCAACTGGATTCCAACTTCGTCGGCCCCGCCCCCATCGGACAGGTGTGGGTGAACAACTCCCACCCCACGGGAGAGTATGACAAAAGCGAACGGCTGCAAGCTGTGATGGGACCGGGCGGTATCACGGACTGCGGAAACGCCCAGAATTGCGTCGAAGTCTGCCCGAAGGATATCCCTCTGACAGATGCCATCGCCGAGGTGAGCCGTCAGACGACGGTCCAGTGGCTGCGCGATCTGTTTGTGAGGTAATCGGATTCCCGTGGAAGTGGGTGCGAGAATGGATTCTCGCACCAGCGCACTTGACGCAAGGCGGCTCAGAATAGTTGCCATCCGGCCGAGGCCGGAGATTCCGGGGGGAATACCGTATCAGAGTGTAATGTGAAAGGTGGAAAGTCAATGAACGCTAGAAGAATCGTAATGATCGCGGTGAGTATCATGATGACGAGCATGTTTGGCTTGGAACAAGGCGTGGTCTCGATCGTCAACGCCCAAGAGGGCTCGGTTGTTGCCGACGACACGCTCAGGCGGGCGGATATCGACGCCAAGTACCGATGGAATCTGACGGACCTCTATGCCGACGATGCCGCCTGGGAAGCGGACTTCAAGAAGATGGAGGGGAACATCAAGGAGCTTGCATCGAGGAAGGGCACGCTGGGTAAATCGCCGGAGTCCCTGCTCAAGACGCTCCAGTATCGTGACCAGACCTTCGGGGTATTCGGTAAGATTGCCCAATACGCCGGCCTGTCATACCACCTCGACATGAGCGTCGGCGAAAACGCCGGGCGGTTCGATCGGGTCCAGTCGCTCGGCACCAAGGCGAGCGAGGCCATGAGTTGGTTCACTCCTGAGGTACTGAGCATCCCGCAGGAGAAGATCTTCGGTTGGATGGACAAGAACGCTGAGTTGGCCGTGTATCGGCATGAGTTCGACGACATCTACCGTGTGCGGGAACACGTCCTGTCGGAACAAGAGGAAAAACTATTGGCCATGGCCGGCGACGTGACCGGCGCGTTCAGCACCATCTTCAACCGCTTCCAGAATGTGGACCTCGACTTCCCCGTGCTCAAGGACGACAAGGGCAAGGAGTTCCAGTTAAGCTCGGCGAAGTATTACCAGTACATCTACTCGACGGATCGCCGCCTGCGAAAAGACGTCTTCCTCGGGCTGCACAACGTTTATCTCGACAAGCGGAACACGATCTCGGCCATCCTCAGCGGGCAGGTCAAGCAGCACATGTTCTATGCCAAGGCACGCCGTTTCGACTCCTGCCTGGAGAGGGCGCTCAACGGCCCGGGCATCCCCGTCGAAGTGGTCGAGAACCTGATCGCGACGATAAACAAGCATCTCCCGAAGGTGCATCGCTACGTCGCCCTGCGGAAGAAGGTGATGGGCCTTGACGCAGTTCATCGCTACGACCTTCGCTTGCCGATGCTCAGTGCTCCGGAGGAGGATATCCCTTATGACAAAGCCGTAAAGACCATCCTCGATGCCCTGGCGCCGCTGGGCGATAAGTACGGCGAGACGGCACGGATGGCGTTCGACTCGCGTTGGCTCGACGTGTATGAAACGCCCAACAAACGTAGCGGCGCATATAGCTGGGGCACACCTCTGGCCCCACATCCGTTCATGTTGCTGAACTACACCGGCACGCGGAACGACCGGTCGACCGTTGCCCATGAGTTGGGTCACACGATGCACTCGTGGTACTCGATCAAGAACCAGCCGCTGACCTATGCCGGCTATGCGACGTTCTGTGCGGAGGTCGCCTCGACGGTCAACGAGGTCCTGCTGTCTGAATATCTGATGAACCATGCCAAGAATGACATGGACAAGATGCTGATCGTCCAGGAGCAAATGGAAGGCATCCGCACGACGGTCATCCGGCAGACGATGTTCGCCGAATTCGAGAAGACCATCCATGAGCAGGCCGAGGCCGGACAACCGCTGACCGGTGACAGCCTGTGCGAGACATACGGGAAAATCGTCCAGAAGTATTACGGGCCCGACCTCGTGCTTGATGAGTGCGCCAAGGCCGAGGGCATGCGCATCCCTCACTTTTATCGCAACTTCTATGTGTACACGTATGCGACCAGCCACTGCGCGGCGACGAACATCGGCCGGCGAATCATCAGAGGCGAGAGCGGCGCGGTGGAAGGACACCGCAAGTTTATCTCCGCCGGCAGTAGCAAGTATCCACTGGACGTGCTGAAACTCGCGGGCGTAGATATGACCACGCCCAAGCCGATCGAGGACACGATGGTGTTGTTCGCCGAGTTGCTGGACAAGTTTGAAGCGCTTTACGCCAAACGGCCCGGCAATTAACATGACATCGTGAGCCTTAGCAGCCCGTGGTGAAAGGGAAAACAGCGGTTTGAAAACACCGTTCTTGACCGTGAAAACCACCAGCGAGACGCCGGTGCCACAGTCTTGCCACGGGCTTCGGACTTGAGGACAAACTCAGTTCGTTCATCGACAAGCCAATCAAGACATTGCCAGAGCCCGCTCGAGGTTACTTCTGGCCTGCTGTTCGTGCTTCGACTGGAAAAACTCCGTGCAGAAGACGCTTGGCCGGCCCAGGAACCTTCTGAAGAGTGCTTCCTGGTTCTTCTTGAATTCCGTTTCTTCCAGCCAATCATACTCTTGTCTGACGAGATCGCCGTTTCTGCTGAACTCCTCGAAGGAGAGACCCAGGCCGGACAGATCCACATCCACCACCCACTGTGCATCCGGGTTCGTCGGAAGGCTTTCATGCTTCGTCGCAAGGATCAGGTCGGCGACGCGTGATCCAAAACCCGAACTCATCTTGATGGCGTCGGCGACCTCCTGCGCCAGCCGTGCACTTTGCGCTTCATTATCCAAGCGCCGCGGGTCATAGATTGCGTCGTGGAACCAAATCGCGTAATCCACTTCGTTCGGGTGTGAACACAAGTGGCGGGCGGCATCGAATGCCGTAAGACACGCGTCAACATGCTTGAGGGTGTGATAGGCCCGGTGTGGTTGCGTGTAGAGGCCGGCCAGATCCGTATATCGAACCTTTGGGTCACCTTCGGCTTGCAGCCGCCCCCAGAGTTCGCACCACCTGTCCCACAGAACCATGACGGAATGGTACGCTATTGGATTACTCGCGGCCTGGCAAGTCGCTCTGTCGAACGGATGGATGTTTCGTCTGGATACAACGAGCACGACATCCTCGATGCTTGCGAATATACGGCCGTGCATCCCGGCACTCTGCCGGCGAACGCGAGCAGTGTGACGGCGTTGCCCCTTGCACGATGTTCGATATCCGAGTATATTGGAGCAGTTAACGATTGAGTGTGGCACCGGCGTCTCGCCAGTGGAAGCAAGGAGGCTGAGTTCCGCTGCCTCACCGGCGAGACGCCGGTGCCACAGTTATTGATGCACAGTGATTGGTGCCACAGTTATCCGAGTTGCGATTTTGAGGGGACCGTTGCGATGATACGCCATCATGGGCTTGTGGCCGTTGTTCTTCCGATGTTGATCATGGGCTGCCAGATCGACACGCAGGGCTGGGACCTCCTCCTGTTGCGATCCTGGCCTCCGCCGGAGTCTTCACCGGCGGATGTCGGCCTGGCCTTCGAGGACCTGCGCATCCCGACGGCCGACGGCAGAGAACTTGCAGCCTGGTTCGTACCCGCCCTGAGCGGCAATCCCCGCGGCACGGTCCTGTTCCACACAGGCGCGGAAGGCAATATCGGCAGATACCTATCCACCCTTCCTTGGGCGGCGGAGAGCGATTTCAATCTGCTTATTTACGACTACCAGGGTTTCGGCGCCAGCGATGGCGAGCCTAACTTCCGCAACTTCGAGCCTGACGCTCATGCTGTCGTGAACTACCTGCTCTCACGTCCCGAACCCAGCGCGCACGTCCTGATCCATCTCGGCGGTTCGCTCGGAAGCCTCCCGGCCCTCTCGACGGCGGCCGCGTACCCGGACGAAACCGTTGGCGTGGTGATCTATGGAGGATTTTTCCCCGAGCAGGTCGGCGGCCTCTGGCTGGAAACGTTTGTCTGCCCTCTCCTGGCGCCGTTGGGCTACCTCAGCGGCCTGGTATGGGCCGGCAACCTTCCTGACTTCGTGAACCCGCACATCGCAATCCCCCACATCCAGGACCCGTTCTTCGTCGTCATCCCCGAAGATGACACGATTGTACCGGTCGAGGCCCAGACGAACTTCTTCGCAGCCCTGCCCGAACCGAAGGAACTTTACTGGGCCCAAGGTGATCACTCCCCCAATGCGATCGAGGACGACCCCGGCATGGGTATAGCGATCCTGCAATGGGCTAATCAGTTGGATGGCCTTCTGCCAGCCGAGCCGTAGCGACCTCGGAGGCGTGAACCGGGGCTGTCCGTAGGGTAGAATGGAGAGGTCATGGCTGCGACGGTGTACATAGAAACATCGGTTCCCAGTGCGTACGTGACGACGCGGACGGACCCGAGCAGCCTGTACCGCCGCGATGTCACGCGGCAGTGGTGGGAACAGCAAGTCACGCTCTACGAGCCGCACACTTCGGACATCGTGCTCCTTGAGTTGGAGAGGGGCAACTGGCCGGGTCAGCACGAAGCAGTGGCATTGGTCGACCCGCTTGCCAGGCTCGTCATCGACGCGGAGGTCATGGCGGTTGCCGCTCGTTACGTTGAGGAGCGGCTGGTGCCGGCCGATCTTGGTGGAGATGCCGCGCATTTGGCTGCTGCGTGCGTCCACGAGTTGGACTTCCTCCTGACCCGGAACATTCGCCACCTCGCAAACCCGAACAAACGGGACCACCTGACGATCATCAATCGGCGCCTCGGGCTCTTGACGCCGCAAATCGTAACACCCGAGATGCTATGGCTGGAGGACGTACCATGATCCAGCGCGACGAACCATATCCCGATCCGCTCATCGACGAAGTCCGCCGCCGGCGCCGCGAATTGTTTGCCGATTACGACAACGACCTCGAGAAGCTCTGCGAGGCCGTTCAGCGACGCCAGGCTCAACACACTGAAAGGGTGGTGGACCGCCGCAAACGCAAGTTGCCTTCCGAGAAGCAGTAGTCCGCGCGTCACGCTTCAGGTTACCATGACAGCAGATTGTGCAAGGGAAGTCTCGCCAAGAACGCCGGAGCTAGCACGGTACGGTCGTCTGGAAGAGTGCTTTCCCCGTCATTTCCGTCGGCCGCTCTATACCGCCCATGGCCAACAGTGTGGGGATAACGTCGGCCAGGTGGCCGCCCTCGCGCAGCGATGCCCCCTTCAGACGATCATCGATGAGCATCAGCGGCACGTCATACGTCGTGTGTGCCGTGTGTGGGCCGTTCGTCTCCGGGTCGATCATCTGTTCGGAGTTGCCGTGATCCGCCGTGAGGATTGCCGCGCCGCCTTTTGCCAAGACCGCATCGACCAACTTGCCACAGCACTCGTCGACGGTCTCGACTGCCTTAATCGCCGCCTGCAAGTTGCCCGTATGGCCGACCATGTCGCCGTTCGCGAAGTTCAGGATGAATACGTCGTACTTGTTCGATGCGATCCGCCTCAGCGTCTCCTCCGACACACCATAGGCCGACATCTCCGGCTTCTCATCGTAGGTCGCCACGTCTCGTGGAGAGGCTATCAGTTGGCGGTCCTCGCCTTCGAAGGGCTCTTCACGGTAGTCGTTAAAGAAGAACGTCACGTGCGCGTACTTCTCCGTCTCCGCACAGCGGAAGTTCTTCAGTCGAAGCGACGCGACGTAGGAACCAAAGATGTTCACCATCTTTTCAGGCCGGTCGAATGCAACCTTGACCGACAATCCGTCCTCGTACTTGGTCATCGTGCAGTAGTACAAGTTCTCGATTCGTGGCCCCCGGTCGAAGCCCAGTGACTTTTGAGCTCCGTCCTGGCCCGCCACCTCGTACGGAAACTCAGTGGATGTAAAAGCCCGAGTGATCTCGCGCGGCCGGTCCCCACGGTAATTGAAGAAGATCACCGCGTCGCCGTCGCGAACCGGCCTCGCCTTGCCCACCAGTGTCGCTTCGATGAACTCGTCGCCTTGCTGATTGGTTTTCGTCGGGTGGGCGTAGTACTGTGTAAACGCCTCTTCGGCAGTGCCTACCTGTTTGCCCTCGCTTCGCGTGAGCAACCGGTAGGCCGCCTCCACGCGGTCCCAGCGGTTGTCGCGGTCCATGGCGTAGTATCGGCCGATCACCGTTGCCACGCGGCCGACTTTCAACTCCTCCATCTTCGCCTCGACCTGACGAATGAACTCGATGCCCGACTGCGGCGATGTGTCGCGCCCGTCACCGAAGGCATGGAACAGGACCTGATCTCCCGACAAGCCGCACCGCTTGGCCAGCAGCAGTAGGGCATAAGCGTGATCCAGGCTCGAGTGTACCATGGCATCACTGCACAGCCCCATCAGGTGCAAGGTGCCGCCTGTCTTCCGGCAGTGCTCGACAGCTCCGCACAATCGCGGATTGTCAAAGAACGATCCATCGCGGATCATCCGCGTGATCCGCAAGACCTCCTGGTAGACGGTCCGCCCGGCGCCGATGTTCTGATGTCCCACTTCGCTATTACCCATGACCCCGGTCGGCAGGCCGACTTCTTCGCCGCTAGAGTGGATGAGCGTATGTGGATAGGTGGCTCGCAATCGGTCATCAACCGGCGTCTTGGCCAAATGGATGGCGTTTGCGTGGTTCCACTCGGGATATGGGTTGTGTCCCCAACCATCGCGAATAATCAGTAGTAGCGGTCGTCGATCTAGCTTTGGCACGTCAGGACCTCCCGTCTCAGTTAGCCATCCATTCTATCGAACAGCCCGTTCCTGCTAATGAGTTTTCCAGCCATCTGACATCCCGGTTCTGCCGCCCTCATAATAACCAGCTTATCAATCCAGGCAAACGTCGCCAAAGTTGGTGTTTTCATCACACGCAAAGCGCTGTGCCACAGGAGGTCTTGTGATCGGGCCGAAGTGCGCAAGAGAAGGGCCTGTCGCAGAACAACAGCCCATGCCGTGGCGCTCGGTTCAGGGCTGGGTTTTACGACAGGCCTTCAAGAATCGGCGGAGCCCGCATCCGTTGCAATTCATCCTTGATGGGCTCCGCCGTGGCGCTCTCATCAGAGCGCGCTTTACCTTAGTGCGCGACCACATGTGACTCCGCAGGTTACGAGGAGACACCAGAATACGTGCCACTGCTCTCGAGCAGTGCCCTCCTGGATACCCCATCGAGTAATCACCGCTCAAGAGCAGTGGCACACCAGCGCTCCCATCAGAGCGCGCTATGCCCTAGACGGAATCCGTCTTGTCTTTGATCTTCCCGGGCTTGCGGGCAGTGCGTGTCTTCTTGACGACGAGTGCTCCAGACAGCAGGCCCCATGCCAGAAGTTCGCTCTTGATCATCTCCCGCACTAATCCGGATGTCACCACCGTCAAGCCACAGTTGAAAATAAGTTGCTCGACGCGACCGGCGATCATCCTTGATGCCGGCGCGTCAAGCAAGTGTTGGCGCTGTAAGTGTTGGACGAGACGCCCTTTGTTCCACCGATGGTGGACGTATTGACCGTTGGAGCTTCGCGCGGTTGCAACCATCACGCGGCGCCTCTGTTCTTCCCGCATCGATCTGTATCGCCGCACGGCCATGCAGGCGGCGGTGTGGCCGGTGTGTGTGAGCACCAGGTCTACAAGCTCGGAAAGATGCTTGGATTGTACCGGTGCACCCCCGCCGGATTGCCTGACGTACTGATGAACGGCATCGGCCAGCCCGTTGGCGGCGTTGACGCCCAATCCCGCGGCATCACCGCCTGCCTGAAGACCATTGCGAATGCTGTTGACCAATTTGGGGAAGATGAAAGGCTCCGTCGTGCCGTCGCTCTTGCACACGTGGAGCGTATCGTCCGTGAAAGATTCATCATTCATTGAACAGATCCTGCTGGCCCGAGACCTCCTGTTTGTCACGGTCAAGGATATCTTTGGCTTCATGAATAAAGTCGTCAACGAGTTGAAACTCGTGGTGAAGACTGGCAAACCGTAAATACGCGACCTTGTCGAGCTTGCGCAGACGAATGGAGACAGCGTTGCCGAGATAGCTGCTGGGCACCTCTCGATCAAAGTGACCAAACACGTCTTCCTCGACTTCGTCGGCAATCGCCGCCAGGGTTTCGACAGCGATCGGCCTCTTCCAGCAAGCACGCTGCAGTCCGCCCAGGAGTCTCTCACGTTCGTAGGGCATGCGGCGACCATCTTTCTTGATGACGAAGAGCTTGTTGCTTTCTTCGAAGCGTTCATACGTGGTGAATCGCCTGTCGCACGACAAGCACCGGCGCCTCCTCCGGATGACCATCCCGCCTTCGGTCGAGCGGGAGTCGATGACCTTGTTCCTGCTCTGTTCTTTGCAGAAGGGGCATTGCATCTTACTGCCGTGGTATATCGTCGGGGGCGCGCCACCCCCTATATCTTGTATGAACATCAATCTACAACGCCACAAACTGCGTGTCAAGCAAAAAAGTGCCCCAGGGGAACATAGGGCGGGTATCAGGAAAATAAGTAGACCGCGTGGGTGCCGCGGATCCTGGCACGGATGTCAATGACCTGCCCATGCCATAGCAGCCCGTGGTGAAAGGGAAAACAGCGGTTTGAAAACACCGTTCTTGACCGTGAAAACCACCGGCGAGACGCCGGTGCCACAGTTTTGCCACGGG
>Ga0190284_1001146_pt1 | contig 12286 bp, 15 predicted proteins | sample 48691812_MG_FD_161668 | JGI IMG/M metagenome (GOLD analysis project Ga0190284, IMG submission 161668) | Hydrothermal vent microbial mat bacterial communities from Southern Trench, Guaymas Basin, Mexico - 4869-18-1-2_MG | ecosystem: Environmental > Aquatic > Marine > Hydrothermal vents >...
CCGCTTTTCACGCCGTGCACGAAACGGCGCAGAAGCACGGGGTCCCCAACCGCATGGGCGCCTACGTCGTGGCCGTGAGCCGCGTGGCCGAGGCCTGCAAGCTGCGCGGCTGGGTATAACCCATCCCACGCACACACCCGAGCCCCTGTCCGATGGAGACAGGGGCTTAACATTTGACATTGCATAGCTTTCGGGGTAAGATAGTTACGTGTTCAATCGCTAGCCATTCGCAAAGGAGGTCATAATGTACCACAAAATCACTATCGTCGGGCATCTTGGGCGTGACCCCGAGATGCGTTATACCCAGGACGGCACCCCGGTCACCAACTTCTCGGTGGCAACCAGCCGGCGCTGGAATCGCCCCGATGGCACCCAGGTGGATGAGACCATCTGGTTCCGCGTCAGCGCCTGGAAGCGGCTGGCCGAGATCTGCAATGAGTATCTCCAAAAGGGACGACTGGTGCTGATCGAGGGACGGCTGCGCCCCGACGATAGGGGGAATCCACGCGTCTTTACCCGCAACGACGGCACGGCTGGCGCTTCGTTCGAAGTGACGGCTCTGACAGTCAAGTTCCTGGGGGGACGTGGCGAAGCGCCCCCGGCTGAGGTGCCCGGTGCGCCCGAGGGGCCCTCTGCTGAACCGGAGGAAGAGATTCCCTTCTAGGCCAGCCCCTGCATCACCGCTGCCGCGTGCTTCAATTCCTGGCCCCGGCACAACGAGGGGCCGGGTGCATAATGGGATGCTCGCCTACTCGTAGTGTGCACTTCAGTGCACTCTTGGGACGCAGAAGCACCCACTACGAACCCGCTCCGGCACTGCGGAAAGCGGGCCAGGCGGCTTCAGAAGCCAGGCCGCACCGGCAGCATGGCCTTGACCGCCGCTCTTGTAGCGGCGGTCTACCCTTGCCCATCCCGGTTTTGACAGCCTGCCCCTTTTGTAGTAGGATTCACTACCGGACACTTTTTGTCAAACGCACAGATCCCGGATGCCGCAACTCGTTGCGGTGGCCTCGCTGCCAAGATCAACAGCGCCAACCGCGTCTTTGCCAGCCCAGGACGCCAACAAGTTGGCGCATCCATAAAACTGTCCGGTAGTGAGTAGTAGGATGGAATGGAGTCGCCGTCTGGTTCAGAACGCGGATTTCAGGACGGGGACGGATGGGCCGTTGCTATCCGGGAATCCGCGCTATCAACGGGAATCCACACTATCAAAAGGAGGTGCCCGCGATGAAAACGCCACAGCGTCGCCAGATGCGGGTCAACATCGAAGTTCCGTCCGACCTGGAAGCCATCTACGCCAACTTCGCCCTGATCACCCACTCGGCCTCCGAGGTCATCATTGACTTCGCCCGCGTGCTGCCCAACACTCCCAAGGCCAAGGTCTACGCGCGCATCATCACCACCCCGATGCACGCCAAACTCCTGCTGCGGGCGCTGAGCGACAACCTGGAGAAGTACGAGGCGCAGTTCGGCGAGATCAAAACTCCCGCCAGCGGCGACAAACTGGCACAGCAGTTTTTCGGTGCCGCCAGACCGCCCCACCCCCCAGAATCGTGACCTTTACCTTAACCTCAACAATAACTTAACGGGAACAGAATATGAATCACCTGGAGACAATATCCGAACGCATCCGGGCCGATTTCGAGGCCCGTAACGAAAGCCGCGACGAGGCACTGCGCCGCTCCCGCGAGTTGATCCGGCTGTGCGCAACCGCCATCCGTGCCAGCCACCGCAACGAGTGGGACGCGGCCCGCGAACTGCTGGCCCAGGCGGACGCGGTCGCGGATGGAATCCGGGAGGCCATCGCGCCCTACCCCGACCTGCTGTACGCGGGCTACACTCAGGACGCGCTGAAAGAACTGGTCGAGGCGCACGCTACTCTGGCTATGGCCAGCGACGCTCCTGTCCCAGAGCCGGAGAGGCTGGGGGTGTCCTATCCGGCCTATCTGAACGGACTGTGCGAGGCGGCCAGCGAGATGCGCCGCCGCTGCCTGGACGAACTGCGGCGTGGCAATACCGCCGAGGCCGAGCGATTGCTGGAAGCGATGGACGAGGTCTACGACCTGCTGTTCGCCTTCGACTTCCCCAACGCCATCACCGGCGGGTTGCGCCGCCGCGTGGATCAATTGCGCGGTGTGCTGGAACGCACGCGCGGCGACCTGACTAACAGCCTGCGCCAGGACCGGCTGATCCGCGCCCTGCACGACTTTGAGGAGTGCGTCGGGGGTGGGGAGAGTAATGGGTAAGTGAGTAGATGGGCAAATGGATAACGATTGTATCATCCGCGCCAGCGAGATTGGACGGTACGTCTACTGCGCCCACGCCTGGTGGCTGGGCAGCGTCCAGGGAGTGGTCTCATCCCACCAACGGGAGATGGCAGCGGGCGAGGCAGCCCACCTGCGCCACGGGCGGCGGGTAAAAACATCGCTCCGGTTGAGCCATCTGGCGTATGGTGTGCTGCTGCTGGCGGCGGTGGTCGGAGTGGTGTGGTTGGTTAGCTGGTTGGGTGGATGATGACGGCAACGTGGTTCTTTATCCTGCTGGCGCTGGGGTTGTTGTTGCTCTGGCTGGCGCGGCGTGGGCGAGTTCGCAGCGGATTGCCGCAGGGCCGCGTCGTCTATACTGACACGGGGGGATGGGGCCGGCTGGAGCGCCCGCTCTTTTCACGCGAGTTTCTCCTCACCGGCAAGCCCGACTATCTGGTGGCCGATGGGAACGACGTCATCCCCGTCGAGGTTAAATCGGGCCGTGCTCCGGCCCAACCCTACCCCTCACACCTCCTCCAATTGGCGGCCTACTGCCTGCTGGTCGAGGAGTGTTACGGGCGGCGGCCTCCATACGGCATCATCAAATACACCGGCCGCGCGTTCGAGGTGGACTACACACCCGCGTTGGAAGACGAGTTGCTGGCGACGATGGATCTCATGCGGACCAACCTGGCCGACGGGGACGCACCCCGCAGCCACAACGAGCCCCGCCGCTGCCAGGCCTGCGGTTACCGCCAGCACTGTGATCAACGCCTGACGTGACGTAATCACGTGAAACGTGAAGAAATGTATCACGTATCACATTTCACGTATCACGTATCACGTTTCACATATCACGTTTCACGTATCACTGAGAAAATGTCTAAAACATTGCTTGCTGTATTCGCCCATCCCGACGACGAGACCTTTGGGCCCGGTGGCACACTGGCGAAATGCGGGGCCGAAGGCGTGGCCGCGCATCTCATCTGCGCGACCTTGGGTGAAGCGGGCGAGAGCGACACGCCAGACCAGAGCGAGTGCGAGGATCTGGCCTGCCAGCGGGAGCGAGAACTGCGCGGCGCGGCGTCCATCCTGGGGCTGACGGAGGTACACCTCCTGGGCTACCGCGATTCAGGGATGGCCGGTTCCCCGGCCAATCAACACCCCCGCGCGCTGGTGCAGGCCGACCCGGATGTGCTGGCCAGGCAGGTGGCCGACCTGATGCACTGCCTGCACCCCCAGGTAGTGCTCACCTTCGACCCTTTCGGCGGCTATGGTCACCCCGATCACATCACGATGCACCGCGCCACCGTCGCTGCCTTCGAGCAGATGGCGGAACATGAACGTCCGCGAAAGCTCTACTTCACTACGCTCTCGCGGACGTATATGCGCTGGATCGTGCGGCTGATGCCGCTCTTCGGAGTGGATCCGGAGGCAGTGGGTAAGAACCAGGACATCAACCTGCGGGTTGTGCTCGAACACGAATTGCCGGTCACAACACAGGTAGACATCGGCGATTACTACGAGGTCAAACAGAGAGCAGCAGCCTGCCACTCCAGCCAACTCTCAGGACCAGGCTCGTTTTGGGGACGGCTGCCGCGCTGGTTGGTGCGCCGCTGGCGGTCCACGGAGACCTTCTACCGCGCAGTGCCGCCGTTCCGCCAGGGCGAGCGGGTGGAGGAGGACCTGTTCGCCGGGGTCACGTAGGATGGTCAAGATGACAAGGTGATAACATGCGTATCTTCACCACCGGATGCAAGGGACAACTGGGCCGCGCGCTCTACGCGGCGCTGGCCGAGCACACGCTGACAGGCTGCGACCTGCCGGAATTGGACATCACCGACCGGGAGGCCATCAGCGCGGCCATCGCCGGCTTCGCCCCGGACGTAGTGATCCACGCCGCCGCCTGGACTAACGTGGACGGCTGCGCCCGTGACCCGGAGCAGGCATACCGTGTCAACGCGCTAGGCACGCAAAACGTCGCCCTGGCCTGCGCCGCTTGCGACGCAGCGCTGGTCTACATCAGCACTAACGAGGTCTTCGACGGCACGGCTACGGAACCATACCGGGAGTGGGACCCGCCTCACCCTATCAATCCCTACGCCCGGTCGAAGGCGGCCGGGGAGTGGTTCGTGCGACATCTGCTCACCCGCTTCTACGTCACCCGCACCGCCTGGCTCTACGCCCCCGGCGGGCGCAACTTCAGCAACCCCCACCGCATCATCCAACTGGCCGACGAACGAGGCACATTGCGGGTAGTGACCGACGAGGTGAGCAACCCCACCTATGCGCCGGACCTGGCAGCCGCAATCGCCGCCCTCGTTCGCACCAACGCCTACGGCGTCTATCACCTGACCAACGCCGGGTACTGTTCCCGCTACGACTTCGCCCGCGAGGTCCTGCGCATCGGCGGACGGGAACACGTGCCCGTCGAGCCCACCACCCTGGCCGATTTCCAGCGCGTTTCCACCCCACCGCGCTTCGCTCCCCTGGCCAACACCGCCGCCGCCGCGCTAGGCATCACCCTCCGCCCCTGGCAAAAAGCGCTGGAAGAGTTCCTCCAATCCCAATGACCCGGATCCAGAGTCTAAAGCCAGAAACACGCAACACGCGACACGCAACACATCTCCCGTCCCTCGCACCTCGCCCTTCGCCCCTCATCTCCGTCATCATCCCCAACTGGAACGGTGCACACCACCTCCCCACCTGCCTGGAGAGCCTGCGCCGCCAGACCTACCCTCGCGCCGAGGTCATCGTCGCCGACAACGGCTCCACCGACGGCTCGCTGGACCTGGTGGCCCGCGACTACCCCGAGGTGCGGGTGCTGGACCTGGGAGAGAACCGGGGTTTCGCAGGTGCGTGTAACGCCGGGATACGAGCCGCGCGGGGAGTGTTCGTCGTCCTCTTGAACAACGACACCGAGGCCGACCCACGGTGGTTGGAGGAGGTCATCGCCGCCTTCCAGCGCCACCCGGAGGCAGGGAGCGTCGCCTCCAAGATGCTCCTCTTCGACCGGCGTGACACCTTCCACACGGCGGGCGACTTCTACCGCGTGGACGGCATCCCCGGCAACCGGGGAGTGTGGCAAAAAGACGTGGGCCAATACGAGCGCGACGAGTACGTCTTCAGCGCCTGCGGGGGGAGCGCAGCTTACCGGAAGGCCATGTTGGACCAGGTGGGCCTGCTGGACGAAGATTTCTTTTTCTCCTGCGAGGACGTGGACCTGGCCTGGCGGGCCCAGTTGGCTGGCTGGCGGTGCGTCTACGCCCATCGCGCCGTCGTCTATCACAAATTGAGCGCCACCGGCGGAGGGGTGACCGCCAGTTTCTACGACGGGCGCAACTTCATCTACCTGCTGGCAAAGGACTACCCCGGCGACCTCTGGCGGATTTACTGGCGGGCAATCCTGCGGGCACAATTGCGCATCGCGGCCGAGGCGCTGCGGGCCTGGCGGGGAGCGGCGGCACGGGCGCGGCTGCGCGGCCAACTGGCGGGACTCCTGGGCATCCTCAGAATGGGCCGCAAACGACGGGCGGTGCAACGTAGCCGAACCGTCGCCCGGGCGTACCTCGAAAACATACTGACCGAGGTGGACGAAAGCGCCTGAAGCGAACCCTATCCGTTGTCGCGCATTGTGGCATCGGTTAGCGGAACGGTCAACCTCAGAAACCCGGTTTTGCGGAAAAAACCTGGTTTCCTACCAGCAGAGATAGGGCAGGATTGTGCCTATGTCATTATTGCCGCAGAATTGTGAATAACATTCAGAATGTTGAGGCGCTTCTTGGTCGTTTGTCATTTGTTCATTTTTCATTTGTCATTGGAACGAAGTTCCCTATGTAGTTTGACCTATTACGTGGATTGAGTATACTTGTATTGCTGCTAGTCGTCACAGGCCAGACTTCACCGGCGATTTGCAGTGCAAAGGTGCGGCCCCGCTACACGGGCTTGGTAGTGGGTCACAGTGTGCAGAAGGTTTATAGGGAACGGAGGGAACTCTATGCCCAATCACACTACATCGGCAGAAGCTCAAACAGCGGGGAAAGATCAGAGGCTCTCAACCATTTTCGAGATCGCGAAGATCCTGGTCATGCAGCAGGATCTAGAAACTATGCTATCGGAGTCCTTGTCTTGCCTCGTCGAGACGTTGGAAACGGTTGAGTCGGGCATCATGCTGCTTTACGACCCTTCCGACGAGCGGCTGGCAGTGAGTGCTGCACAGGGCTACGACCTCGCCTGTCTGAGACAGATTCGCCTCGCCTCCGGTGAGGCCACGTGTGGCAAGACATTTCAGACCGGTCAAGCCCAGCTATACTCTACCTCGCAGGCCATCGCCGCAGCAAGGAGAAACCTGACACCGGCGAACCGCAAGATCGTCAGAGCGGCGATTATTGGTCCGAGACAATTGCAGAGCGCCGTATGCATACCGCTTTTCACCGGTCAGACAAAAGTCGGGGTCTTGAGGCTGGAGAACCGGCACCAGCCTAACAGCTTTGTTCGTGAGGACATTCCCTTCTTGAACGCCGTGGCCGATCTCATCGCCCTATCCATCGAAAATGCCCGGCTGAGGAAGGAACTACAGGCCACACGGGCACTCGAGGAGGCGAACCGCCTCAAGGCGGAGTTGATCTCCACCCTGGCCCACGAGATGCGCACCCCGCTGACTTCGATCAAAGGTTACTCCACAGCCTTGTTGATGGAGGAAGCCACTTTCAACCCCGAAACCCAGCAAGAATTCCTGCAAATCGTAGATGAGGAGTGTGACATCCTGCAAGACCTCATCCACGACCTGCTGGAGTCATCCATCATTGACGCCGGCCTGCTGAGACTCGAGCCCCAGCCGGTGATGTTGCCCCGTCTGGCTAAGAGTGTGACCGACGACGTAGCGCGCCGCACCAAGAAACACCGCTTCCTGGTTGATTTTGCAGGAGGCCCGGGCCGTTTCCCCATCGTGGACGCCGACCCCCACCGCGTCGAGCAGGTGTTGCGCAACCTGGTGGACAACGCGGTCAAATACTCCCCCCAGGGAGGGTTGGTCGTCGTGCGAGGCGAGGTGCACGAGGATGAGATCGTCGTCAGTGTGGCCGACCAGGGAATGGGCATCGCCCCCGAGCACCTGAACCGGCTGTTTGAGAAGTTCTTCCGCGTTGAGTCGGGCCTGGGCCGCCACGTCGTCGGCTCAGGGTTGGGGCTGCCCATCGCCCGCACCATCGTGGAGAGCCACGGAGGTCGTATCTGGGCCGAGAGCCAGGTGGGGGAGGGCAGCACGTTTTACTTTACGCTCCCTCTGAAGGGCCTGAGCCAGGAGATAACAAAACAAGATAGAGAGGAAGTGCAGAATGAGTGATAAGATCCTGGTCGTGGACGACGAGCCACGGGTGGTGCGGCTGGTCAGTGAAGTGTTAAGAGCATTGGGCTACCAGGTGATCGCTGCATCCAGCGGAGAGCCGGCCATCGAGATGGTGGCTTTGGAGCAACCTGACCTGGTGTTGCTCGACATCCGGCTTCCTCATAGCCTGGATGGTTACGAGGTATGCCACCGTATCCGAGAGTTCTCCGACGTGGCGGTGATCATGCTCACCGCCAAAGCCCTGGAGAGCGACATACTGCGCGGCTTCGATGCGGGAGCCGACGACTACCTGACCAAACCTTTCAGCGCCAAGGAACTTGTGGCCCGGGTTAAGGCTGTCCTGCGGCGCACCCAACGACCTGAGGAGAAGGTCACCACGACATCCACATGTGGCGAGCTGGAGATCAATTTCGCCCGACGCAGCGTCAAGGTGCACGGCGAGCAAATATCGCTTACCCGCACGGAGTACGCACTGTTGCGCCAGTTGGCGCTCAACGCCAACCGGGTCATGCTGCACCAAGACCTGTTGACATCGGTATGGGGGCCGGAGTATCGGGATGACGTTGACTACCTGCGAGCCTATATCCGCTACCTGAGACGCAAGTTGGAAGCGGACCCCTCGAATCCTCAGTACATCCTCACTTCACCAGGGGTCGGTTACCTGCTGGCTTGCCCCGAGGAAGAGGAGGTGGCGGCGGCTTCGGATTAGTTCTCGGTGCAAAACAGAGCGGGAAACTGGAAAGTCTGCACCAGTTCAGACCTCCGAGGTTTGGGAAACCTCGGAGGTCTTTTCCGTGGCGGTGGTGGCCTCGCCCATGCGAGAGCCGCCGTTTTTCGTTTTCCGTTTTCCGTTTTTTATGGATTTTTCATGAACTGGGGCCGGCTTTCTATGAGATTTTCACGGACTTTATGCTATTATAGAGGCGCATTAAAAAAGGGATCGAACCAAGAACCCAAGCCCGTAATGAGATCTGTAACGAGATTGACAACAAGAACTAAGGAGGAACACGAAATGACTAAAGTCGCTGCGAATGAAGTGATGTCACAGGTAGACGTCGAACGCTCGATGCCCCAGTGGCGACTGCCGGACGCAGCCAGCACAGTAGAAATCGTCCTGACCCAAGCGCTGGAATTCTGCGCACAGAAGATGAGGCTCGCCGGCCATCAGGCTGTGGTAGATCACTTGCGGCAGGGCGATAGCAGCGCCTGCAAGTATTGCCACTACAGTATAGCCAAGCAGGTAGCCGAGTCTCTCGGCGCATTGGACGAGAACGTCAAGGCAGTCTACGTCGTTGATTACGATGCCACACCCGAAGACATCTGCTTTAGTGAGGAGACAAAAACATCACTGATCCATCTGATCGTCTGGGCCGAACGCAAGACGAGTGCTCTGGACTCACTGGTGGAGGCGTTGGATCGCGCCCTGGTTGAGCGCTACACCGACGTGATTGGCACACGCCAGTTGGCGCACCTGTTGGACGTGCAGGTGGTAGACGACGCCGACGTGAAAAATCGCGCTGGCTATGGAGCGATGCTCTCCTCGCTCTACCAGCGACCCATCCAGGTCTGGAAACGGTAAACAGGGGGAAGGCAGAATAGAGGCACCAGATGGGATATCCCCAGAACGGTGCCTCTTTTCAAGTAGGTAGCCCCCTTGATGAAATGTACAGTTGTTATTTAAGGAGGAAACTGTGGAAAGGCAGGTTCAAGAGACACTGGTAGACACTCATCCTGCATTCGTCGTGACCGAGCCAGCCAAGCAAGACCTATGGGATACAGTCCTGGATCAGATAGACGACGTGGCCCGACGGCTTAACCTGGATCCCGGCATCCACGCTATTCTACGCCAGCCGGAGCGGGAGCTGACGGTATCCGTGCCGGTGGTGATGGATGAGGGCCTGATCAAAGTTTTCACGGGCTATCGCATCCAACACTCCAGCGCCCGGGGGCCATGCAAGGGCGGCATCCGGTACCACCCGGACGTGAATCTCAACGAGGTCAGAGCGTTGGCAGCCCTGATGACCTGGAAGTGCGCCGTGGTGGGCATCCCCTACGGCGGGGCCAAGGGCGGCGTACAATGCGACCCATCGCAGATGTCCGAAGACGAGCTTTGCCGTATGACGCGCCGCTTCACGGCCATGATCATGCCGATCATCGGTGCGAAGCGGGACATCCCAGCACCCGACGTCAACACCAACGCTCAGACCATGGCCTGGATCTCCGATACGGTCAGTATGCTGGAGCGCAAGACCGTGATTGACATCGTCACGGGCAAACCAATCCCCTTGGGCGGGTCGCTGGGGCGCAAGGAGGCGACCGGACGGGGTGTAGCCATCGTCACGGCAGAGCTCCTGAAACGCAAGCGGAGGAAGCTTTCGGACACGACAGTGACGGTGCAAGGCTACGGCAACGTCGGTTCCCACGTGGCGACGATCCTGCATCAGATGGGCTGCAGGATTGCGGCGGTGAGCGACGTCAGTGGCGGGCTGTATAACCCTCAAGGACTGGACATCGCCAGCATCAACCAGCACATAACCGCCCATCCCAGGCGACTGCTGGAAGGTTACGAAGCCCCAGGAGTCGAGAAGATCACCAACGACGAACTGCTGGTCAGCGACGTGGACGTGTTGATCCCGGCCGCGCTGGAGCATCAGATCCGCGCTGACAACGCGCCCTACGTCCAGGCAAAGATAATCGTGGAAGGTGCCAACGGCCCCACCACCCGCGAGGGCGACGAGATTCTGAACGATCGGGGCGTCATCGTGGTTCCCGACATTCTGGCCAACGCCGGGGGAGTCGTGGTCAGTTACTTCGAGTGGGTACAGGACCTGCAATGCTTCTTCTGGGATGAGGCTGAGGTCAACCGCAACCTGAAGCGCATCATGGTGCGCAGCTTCAAAGAAGTGTGGGACTTCAGCCGGGAGCAAGGGGTATCGCTGCGGCTGGGAGCCTGCATGCTGGCGGTGGACAGGGTAGCAGGTGCGGTGCAAGCTCGGGGGATATTTCCCTAAATCAGGCGAGCAAAAGCAGTTGGCAATCGCTCAGCAAGACACCCGGAGTCGGCAAGACTCCGGGTGTCCTCTGTCCCGTGTTCCACGTACCCGAGGGACGCTCAAGCATGGCGGCCCAGGAGGCGCGGGCCGGACGGGGAGCGACGGCACGGGCGCGGCTGCACGGCCAACTGGCGGGACTCCTGGGCATCCCTAGAATGGGGCGCAAACGACGGACGGTGCAACGTAGCCGAACCGTTGACCGGGCGTACATTGAACGTGTCCTGACCGGGGTTGACGAAAGTGCCTGAAGCGGGTATTATACGGATTGAGGATACCCAGCAATGACGCCCGATCTCAGCGCCTGGCTCACCGCCCCCGAAGACGTCTGGAAGCGGCGGGCCCGTATCGCCGAGTACCTGACCAACGAGGGGTACGAGTTACCTCCCTCGCCGCCCGACGCCGACTACGGCGAGGCTGGGGCGAGTCACTTGGTGCGCGGTCAGGAGATGACCGTCGCCTACAGCGTCGTGGATCAGGGCGGGCGGCGGGTGTATCACTACGTTGAGCGTGAAGTAGATCACATCATGCTGCACCGCATTGAGCGGGGAGACGAGTGGATATTGGAACACCTGGCGTCTATTCCGGCGCTGCTCCGCCGGGGCCACATTGTGCATGTCTCGGAGGACAAAGTGATCTATCAGAGCCATCGGCGCTACAGAGACCCCGACGGACAGTACTGTTTCCTGTGGATTATCGTCCGACGCTTTAAGGGCACTCCCTGGTATGTGGACACATTCTATTCAGTATCGTAAGGTGAGCCGATGGGCATTCCATTGAGTTTGTGGTATGAAGAGCCGTGGGGGACATTCCTGCTGATGCGGACGGACCGCCCGCGCCGTCCTACCTATGCCTGGGGAGACGAAATCTACGAATACCGCTTTCACGTGGTGCAGACATCCCTTACGGGAGAGATAGCGGGCTTCAGCAATGAGGGCAATGACCTGGCGCAGGACTATCCGCGCCTGATGGAACTGCTGGAAGCGCACCCTATCCCCGGCCGCTACGACGTGCCTGACATGGGACTGACCGACGCCACGCTGCCGGAGATCATCACTGCTATCTACGAGCAGTACGTCGTCGGGCAGGAACCGGAGCCTGCCTACCCCGCCGTTGGGGAGCAAACTTCTGCCCTCCAGGTGGCCGACCGAGAGGCGGAGTAGGCGGTGTGAGTGACACACAGAGCCTGCTGGCCTGGCTGGCTGCACCGGAAAACATCAAGGAGCGGCAGGCACGCATCGCCGAGTACCTGACCAATGAGGGGTACGAGTTACCTCCCTCGCCGCCCGACGCCGACTACGACGAGGCTGGGGCGAGTCACTTGGTGCGTGGCCAGGAGATGACTATCGCCTACAACGTCGTGGATCAGGGCGGGCGGCGGGTGTATCACTACGTTGAGAACGAGACGAACCATATCATACTTGGCCGCATCGAACATGGCGACGAATGGGCCATCGAGCTACTGAACCTCATCCCGGCCATTCTGAGGACAGGCCACGTGGTGAAAGAAACATTTGGCAAAGTGATTTACCAGAGCCAGCGAACCTATCGGCATCCCGATGGGTGGTGGTGTCCATTGCGCGTGGTCATCAAGATAGGGCCACACAGCCAATGGTATGTAGACACCTTCTACCCCTGGTATC
>Ga0190284_1001147_pt1 | contig 12279 bp, 16 predicted proteins | sample 48691812_MG_FD_161668 | JGI IMG/M metagenome (GOLD analysis project Ga0190284, IMG submission 161668) | Hydrothermal vent microbial mat bacterial communities from Southern Trench, Guaymas Basin, Mexico - 4869-18-1-2_MG | ecosystem: Environmental > Aquatic > Marine > Hydrothermal vents >...
TTCGGCGCACAAGTGCGAGAAGTTTTGGGCTTCGCTTAGCGGGCGTTGCTTTCGCATGATCCGCGACGCTGGCAAGAGCGGCAAGACGTGCGACGAGATCGAAGTGCAACTCGACGCGCGGCACCAAAAGATCTTGTCCTGTATTACGCGACTTAAGGACAAGGGCCATGTTGTCGATTCGGGTTTGCGTCGCATTACGCGCGCCGACCGCAAAGCCATTGTGTGGATCGCCGTCGAATCGGAAACCGTTTTCATGCGCAGATTGCGCGAAAGGAAAAACCGATCATGATCACGCCCGATGTTGCCGAAGCCGCAAAGCGTGCTCGCGAAGCGGGTACGTTGCTCGCCGTCGTCGAGTTTCTATGCCGCACGCGCTTCACAGTAACGCCGCGGCTACTCGTCGCCGAAGCCAAGAAACTCGGCGTACCGACGCCGACGTTTTACGAAGACGTGCGAAGCGTCTTCGTCGAAGCAATCGCCGCGGGCTTCTGCGAGAAGTCTTCGCGCATGATCTACACCTCGAAGATCACGGGCGACAAGCCATGAGCTATCGATCGAGCGCGAGCCAAGTAAGCACATTCGAGCTATGCCCGCGCAAATGGGCGTTCAAAAAGATCGAGCAAGTACCCGATCCAGGCAACCGCTTTTCGTCGCTTGGTAAAGAAGTACACGCCTTGCTCGAAGCGTGGTTCACGTCGGGCGAGGTACCCGATCACGAAACCCGCGCGGGCCGCATTGCTCGTGCGATTCTCACACAACTACCGCCGCCGCAAACGCCGGGCATCGAAGTCGAGCAAGAGATCCGTACGAGCCTAGGCGGCGTGCCCTTTAAGGGCTTCGTCGATCTTCGAATTCTCGAAGGGCGCGACGTGCCCTTCGTATCCGACCATAAGACGACGAGTGGTTTGCAATGGGCGAAGTCGCCCGACGATCTCGTTAGCGACGTCGCCGCTACAATCTACGCCGCCGACGCTATGTCGGCGACCATGATCAAGACAGCCGATCTCCAATGGACTTACGCGACGACGCGCGGCAAGACGATCCACACGTTGCCCGTGTGCCGCCGCGTAACCTTCGACGAGATCTTGCCACGGCTCGAAAAGACAGCGAACGCCGCGCGGACCATGCGCGAGATCTTCGAAGCCAAACCCAAAGCACTCGAAGTGCCGTATGACGCGGCAGGGTGCGAAGCCTTCGGCGGTTGCCCTTACCGCGACCGCTGCAACTTGACAGCAACCGAAAGGATCCGATCCGTTATGACGCAAGAAACCGAGCACTCCAACTTTCTGAAGAAACTACGCGCAAAGCGCGGCGACAATGGCGCACAAGCGCCGACGCCACACCCGGCGCCCGCCGAGCCCGCGCCCGTACCGACGACGGCGGGCACGATCAACCCGACCGAAGCGCCCGCTGTTGTCGCGCCGAGCCCGCCGCCCGAGAAGCCGAAGGGCAAGACGAAGGGCAAGCGCAAGCGCCGCACGAAGGCAGAAATGCAAGCCGCCCGCGCCGCACAAGCCGCGGCCGAAGACGTCGACACTGCCGTTGCAAAGGACAACGCCACGCCCGCCGAGCAAGCCGCGGCAACGGCGCTAGGGGCACCCGTTAAGCCCTCTAGCAGCCCGTCTAAGGCCGTTGCGGGCACTCGGGCGGTGCCTAGCCCGCCGCCCGTTACGGCGGCTCCTAGCCCGCCCCAAGGGCCGGCAATCGCCGGCGACTTGCTTTCGTTGCTTAACCGGCAATTCGTCGAAGGCTTCAAAGCGGGTGTCGCCGCCGCCGCAAAGGATCTCGGCAAGTGACGACGGCGCTACTCGTCGTCGATACGGAAACCGGCGGGCTCGATCCGTCGGTTTCCTGTATCGTCGAGATCGCCGCACAAGTCGTGCTCGTCGAGCCCGCCGTGCTCGACTTGGGCGACGTATTCCACACCCGCTGCAAACCCGATCGGCCGGTCAACCCGCAAGCGGCACACGTTAACGGGTATTCGGTAGCGGGTTGGGCTGACGCACCGCCGTTGCCGAAGGCGCTCGACGACTTTCGTATCTTCGTCGACGCCGTCTGTCGCGACGTAAAGCATCCTATGTGGACGGGTTGTAATCCGATCTTCGATATGAAGTTTTACAATTCGGATCGCAAACGACACGACTTGCTCGCGCCCGAAGGGCTCGGCTATCGCGTGATCGACGTTCAATCGATGGCCTTTCCTTTGCTCTTTGCTGGGGAGGTCCGATCGCTTTCGCTTGCTTCGTTGCGTGCATGGGCGGGCATTGCAGGCGAGCAAACACACACGGCACTAGGCGACGTGCACGACACTTGCGAAGTGATCGCGGCGTTGCTTTTACGAAAGGGGATTCCCAATGGGTGAAGCACAACCGCCAATCATGGTCGGCGATCTCGACGTGCCCGAAGCCGAAATCGTCGTCGAGCCTTGGATCTTTCGCGCGGCTTGCGCGTTGCGAGATCTCGACGTCGAAGGCTTCATTACTTTCTCGCTTATTGTCGATCTAGGCTTCGATACGTACCGCAAGATCGATTGCATGTTTGCGACGATTAGCGTCGTCGAAGGTAAGGCGAAACTCGTCGAAGAGTTTGCCAGTAACTGGGCCGTAAACGGTGCACCGAACCCGCTACACGTTCGGACGATCAAGCGAAGCGGCGCGAGCATTAACAAGTACGGCGAGCCTCTTTGGGTTGTCGACGTCGAGCGTACTATGCTCGACGTCGATACGTTGAAAGCGATCGGGCGTGAGTCGCTAGCCGACGCGCTCGTCGAGCAAGGGCTTTGCCGTGCCTAACCTTTTCTCGCAAGCGGCAACGCAAGCGGGTATCGGCGAAGTGCGTCTAAACGACGAGTTGCGCCGTATCGAACGCTTGCCGCGTCGCTTGTGGGATAGCAAAGCCGAAGGGCTCGCTAACGAGTTAACCGAGATCCTTCGCACGCCGAAAGGCACAATGAGCCTTCGCCCGATCCAAGCCGTGGCGTTGTGTGAGATCGGAATGGTCGGCGGGCTCTTCGGCCCGTTACGTGTCGGCGCGGGTAAAACGCTCATTAGCTTGCTTGCGCCGCGCGTCGCCTTTGCAAAGCGACCACTTCTGTTAGTGCCCGCCGCGCTCGTTGGCAAGACTCGACGAGACGAAGCCGAGTTGCGTTTACATTGGCGGTTGCCCGAATGGCTTCGCGTGATCTCGTACGAATGGCTCGGCCGAGCACAAGCCGCGCAAGCGCTCGAAGACTACGCGCCCGACTTGATCATTGCCGACGAAGTGCACCGACTTAAGAATCCGCGCGCCGCAGTAACTCGACGGGTACGCCGTTACATGCAAGACGAGCCCGATACGCACTTCGTCGGTATGTCGGGCACGATCACGAAACGATCGATCCTGGACTTCGCGCATATCTTGCGCTGGAGCCATAAGCCCGAAGCCGCACCGTTGCCGCGCAAGTATACCGATCTCGAATTGTGGGCCGACGCGCTCGACGAGCGCAAAGGGCAGTTACGCCGTGCTGATCCCGGCGCCCTTCGAGTGCTTTGCAACGAAGACGAAGAGCAAGCATGGCCAGCCGATCCACGTCGCACGGCGCGGCGCGCTTTCCGTCGACGGCTCGTCGAAACGCCGGGCGTCGTCGCGACGAAAGAAACGCCGATCGACGCGTCGATTGTCATGCGCGGCGTCGAGCCGCCGAAGAGCCGCGACGTCGATGCCGCCTTCGCACGGCTTCGCTACCAATGGGAAACGCCCGACGGTTGGCCAATCGCCGACGGGCTTGCCATGAATCGACACGCCCGCGAGATCGCGCTCGGCTTCTATTACGTGTGGGACCCACGCCCGCCCGCGCTTTGGCTCGAAGCGCGCCGAGTATGGGCCGCCTTCGTGCGTCGTACGCTTCGCTACTCGAAGACGCTCGATAGTGAATTGCAAGTGCGACGGGTACACGCCGACGCGCCCGAGTGCGTCGATTGGCTCGCAGTGCGCAAGACGTTCGAACCTCGCACCGTTGCGCAATGGCTCGACGGATCGGTCGCGGAATATTGCGCCGATTGGGCACACGCTAACGGCGGGATCGTTTGGTGCGAGCATACTTGCTTTGGCGAGCTATTACACTCGCTCGGCGTGCCCTATTACGGGCGCAAAGGCGAAACGTGCGACGGCCAGCCTATCGAGGCACACAAGCCCGGTCGCGGGCTCGCCGCGTCGATAGCGAGCAACGCAACGGGGCGCAACTTGCAAGCGTGGTCGCGTAACCTAATCGCGAGCGCTCCTGCTAACGGGCTCCAATGGGAGCAATTGATCGGGCGCACCCATAGGGACGGCCAGCAAGCCGACGAAGTAACCTTCGACGTGCTTACGGCATGCGCCGAACACGTCGGCGCTTTCTGGCAAGCCGTACGCGATAGCGAATTCGTATACGACTCGACAGGTAGCCCGCAAAAACTACTCGTCGCCGATACCGATATCGCAACGGCGGATAGCATCGCGTTTCTTTCTGGGCCGCGGTGGGACAAGCAATTCTAGATCAAGAGGTTAATTACAATGGGACTTTTCGATGGAATCCAAGACGCCGAGATCTTCGAGCGCGGCAGGTTTCTACCGGGTGGCTTTCGCGGCGTGCTCGAAGTGAAGCGCACGATCGCGAAGGAAACGATCCGTAGCGGGATCGGCTTTATCGTCGAATTCGAAGTCGTCGAAAGCAACCTACCCGACCAAGTGCAAGTCGGATCCAAGTGCACTTGGTTCCAAAAGATGTCGGATCGTACGGTCGCCTTCCCGGCGATCAAGGCATGGGCCGCCGCGGTCGGCGGGTATCACTCGTACCAAAAGGACGAGATCGAAGACGAAGTCGCTCCCGAGTTGGAAGGCGCGCTAACGCACGCAACCGATAACCCCGCGGATAACGACTTCGTCGGGTGTCTCGTGCGGGTCGAAACCGACATGATCAAGACGCGCAACGATCGCGACTTTACGCGGCACGATTGGCAGCCATACGACGACGCCGAGCCCGAACCACGAGACGCCGTCGACGAGGTTAGCTAGTGCCCGACGTAATCGCCTTCGACACCGAAACGGCTCTCATCGAGCCGGGTTTGCTCGCGCCGCCGTTCGTGTGCCTATCACTGGCACACGAGAGCGGTGTCGAGTTAGTGCACCGCACCGACGCCCGGCCTTGGTTCGAAGCGTTGCTCGATAGCGATTGCCTTTTAGTGGGCCACAACGCCGCCTTCGACTTCGGTGTTGCTGCGGCGGCGTGGCCCGATCTCTTGTCGGCTATCTTCGACAAGTACGAGCGCGGCGAAGTAACCGACACAATGCTTCGCCAGAAGTTGATCGATATCGCTTCGACGTCGCGCATACGTGGGCGCTACTCGCTCGAAGAAATCGCTCGGCGTCGCCTTGGCCGGCACCTCGAAAAAGATACGTGGCGCAAACGATACGGCGAATTGTACGACGTACCGCTTTCGCTTTGGCCGAAGGGCGCGAAGCAATACCCGATCGAAGATGCGCGTACGACGCTCGACGTATACGTCGATCAGGAAAACCACAACGCACTTTTGCAGGACCAGTATCGGCAAGCGCGGGCGGCGTGGTGGTTACACCTAATGTCCGCATGGGGATTGCGCACCGACGCCGCCGGCGTCGAAGCGTTGTCGAAGGAATTGCACGCCCGTTACCACGAAGCCGAAGCCCGTTTACAAGCCATCGGGCTCGTGCGCGACAACGGTACACGCGACACGAAAGCCGCGGCGGCTTACATGATCGAAGCGTGCGAGAAGCGCAACGCGCTCGTACGACGCACGGCCAAAGGTAACGTGCGACTCGACGCCGATACATGCGAGCTAGTCGGCGATCCCGTGCTCGACGACTATGCCGAGATCTCAGGGCTCAAGAAAAAGATCAGTACCGATCTCGCTTTGCTTCACCGTGGCGTGTCGGTACCTATCCAAGCACGTTTCGACACGTTACTCGAAACCGGCCGCACGTCTTCGTCGCCGAACGTACAGAACCAGCAACGCAAAGGCGGCTTCCGAGAATGCTTCGTGCCGCGGGATCGCTGGCTGTACGGTGCCGCTGACTATTCACAATTCGAGTTGCGCACCGTGGCACAAGTCATGTTGTACACGAAGGCGTGCGAGCGCTCGCTATTGGCCGAAGCACTCAACGCCGGTTTCGATCCGCACCTCGAAGTCGCTCGACGGATCGTCGGGTGTTCTTACGCCGAAGCCGTTGCCGCGCTTGCCGACGGCGACGAAGAGATCGACAGTGCTCGGCAAACGGGCAAGGTCGCAAACTTTGGTTTTCCGGGCGGGCTAGGCATCACGCGCTTCGTGCACTTCGCGCGCAAGCAATACGGCGTGACGTTGACCGAAGACGAAGCCCGCGCGCTAAAGCGGCATTGGATCACGACGTGGCCCGAATTCGTCGGCTACTTCGAATCGATCGGGCAACAGTGCGAGAACGGGCCCGCGCGTATTGAACAGATCTTTACGAAGCGCTATCGCGGCGGTTGTTCTTTTACCGAAGCGGCTAACTCGCTCTTTCAAGGGCTCGCCGCCGACGCAGCGAAGCGCGCGGGCTTTCTCATCGCGAAGGCTTGTTACGTCGACGAAGCATCACCGCTCTTTGGCTGTCGACCGGTTAACTTCGTGCACGACGAGTTTATTGTCGAAGTGCCCGACGACGAGCGAGCAAGCGCGGCGGCAAACGAGATCGCCCGTCTCATGGTCAGAGGCGCTTCGATCTTTTTGCCCGACGTGCCACCGCTTGCCGAGCCGTATCTAATGCGACGCTGGAGCAAGAAAGCAAAACCGCTTCACAACGATAGGGGGGAATTAGTGCCATGGGATGCTGCAGCGTAATTGGAATCGATCCCGGCAAGCGTACGGGTGTCGCTGTGTTTTCCGAAGGCGTGCTCGTCGAGGCTTTCGTCTGGCCCGAAGGACGAATTCTTTCGCAAGATTTGCCGACCGACTTTCTAGCACCGGCGGTTGCCGTAATCGAAGTGCCGCGGATCTATCCGCGCGGCGGTAAAGGGGATCCAAACCAATTGATCGATCTCGCTGTGCTTGTCGGCGACCTTCGAGGTTTCTATCGTCGTGCTGGGCTCGAAACAGTACTTGTAACGCCTCGCACCTGGAAGGGTGCCGTACCCAAGGCGATCCACAACGAGCGCGTCTTAGGGGCCCTTACGGCGTCGGAAAAGGAAGTCTTGCCGACGCGCCCGAGAGCGGGCGGATATGACCACAACATGATCGACGCCGTTGGTTTGGCGTTGTGGCAACTCGAAAGGAAAGGCAACCGATGAACACACCCGAAGCACAAGCCGAGCGAGCAACGGCAACGGCCCTAGCAACGATCCAAGCCGAGCGCACCGAGTTAGATGGCTGGACAATTGATACTGCCGACGATGCCGACTTCGCGGCCGAGATCTTGCGCGACGTGAAAGCACGGCACAAGGCGCTCGAAGTTGAACGGAAAAAGATCACGGGACCACTAAACACTGCGACGCGAGCGGTTAACGCGCTGTTCAAACCGCCGCGCGAATTGCTCGAAGACGTCGAGCGAATGATCAAGGGCAAGATCGCTAGCTACCTCGAAGCGCGCGAAGCGGCAAACGCCGCGGCGATTGAAGCGGCGTCGACGGCCGACACACCCGAGCAAGCAAGCGAAGCACTTGCGACCGTCGAGCAAGCCGAAGCACCCGCCGGCGTGTCGGTGCGGCACAAGTATCGGGCCGTCGTATTCAATCCAGAGATCGTACCCGACCAATTCTGCATGCCCGACGAAGCCGCGATCCAATCCTTTACAGATACGGCCGTGCGAATGAATGGCGAGCCTACTCCTATTCCCGGCGTGCGCTTCGAGCGCGAAGCCGTCGTCGCGTCGCGGGCAAAGGTGTCGAAGTGATACTTGTACGCATGGATCCGAAACTGTTGCGGCTTCGTGAAAAGATCTCGAAACAACTCGAAGGCGCGTCGCTCGACGAGTTACGTGTTATCGCTTTCGTCGTCGAGCGGCTTTGCATGCTCGGCCGCGCTAGTTACGGCCCGCTTGACTTGTCGACCGACGAGCGCGACTTCGGGATCGAGCTAGACGAAGAGATCGCCGACGCGCTCGTTTACATTGCCGCGAAACGGATCAAGTCGGCGGATAAAACGGACTAGGTTGTACCTCGAAGCGTTTCTCGTCGGCCGCGTTGACACCAGCGGGATCGATGCTTGTACCTTCGAAACGATACGTCCAAGGCTCGGCCGCCTTGTCGCCGTCGAGCGGGATAGTAACCCCGTATTCCCAACGGCCGGCTAACGGATTGTCGAGCGACGCTTGCAGCACGGTTACCAAGTTACCGTCGCCTTCGAGGTATTGCAGCGTTACCACGTCAGGATTGGCAGGGTCGCCGGCGGCGTCTTTGAAGTCGACGAACATAGCGACGCGTTGTCCCATGGGATAGCTATCGATTGGATCTTCGGGAAACGGCATGGTTAGCACTCTTCGGTTCGGCTGCCTGCAGTTGCGCCGCTTGCGGCGGCTTCGTCCAGTGTCGCGCTCGAAGCGGCTAGGGCGCCCCCTAACGCGCTCGAAGCGCTTCGGGTGTCCAAGCCCGCCGCGCTCTCGGCGCGGGCGTTAGCGGCGCCGCTAGACGCCGCCACGGCACCGACACAAGCCGCGCCCCCTAGGCCACCGAGCGGTACCCGCCCACGAAGGGCTAGGAGCATGCTCGGGAAACCTATACCGCCGAAGGCTAGGGCAAAGGGGTTTAGCATAGCGGCTAACGAGTAAGGGTAACGGTCGTACCGACGACGCCGATCGAGATATCGATCCCGGCAGCAAGGGCTTGGATAAAGAGCGCCGTACCGTCGAAGCTAACAGGTGCCGCCGAGTTGAGCCCTAACACTGTCCAGATCTCTTCAAGGTGCAAAGCCTCGCTCGGGTTTAGCGAGCCTTCGATCCACGATCCCGCACCGTGGTTCGCCGTCAACTCGGTATCGATCTCTCCTACGGTAGGCACGAGCCCGACCGCGGCGAGTGTCGCCGCGTGCTCGGCGGTATTCGTCGCTTCGCGGGTTGCCGCGGCGCTCTCGGTTTCGAAACCTGTTGCCGTGGCCCACGTCAAATCACCGTGTGCTTCGAGCGCAGTAAGATCGGCGGGCGTCGCAAAGGCAAGCGCACCGACGGCGGCAAGCGTCGCGGCGTGCTCGGCGGTATTCGTCGCTTCGCGGGTTGCTGCCGATGCTTCGGTTTCGAAACCGGTTGCCGTCAACCAATTCAGATCGCCGTAGGCTTCGAGCGCGGCTTGCAACGCAGTAAGATCGGCGGGCGTTGCAAAGCCCGTCGCCGTTGCCCAAGAGCCCGCGCCGTGTGTGCCTGATAGTTGCGCGTCGACGTCGGCGGCATCGTGCGACGAGCGCGTCGAAACGGCGACGTCGAGATTAGCAAGCGCTGGCGCTTCGCTCGACGTAATCGCGTTTGCTGCAATTGCATCGGCATCGATCGCGTCGGTTGCAATTGCCGCGGCGTCGACGGCATTCGCGACGAGATCCATAGCATCACCGGGCGAAGCCCAAGGATCGACTTTGATCTCCCCGACGAAGGGCACGTTTTTCGCAGTGCCGCCGGTTTCGTCGATTCGGATCATGTAAGCGTTAGTACCGCTCGGTGCCGTCCAATCGTATCGATATTCGCCCGGCGCCAGTGTCGCTGAAACTTCGGTCATAGCTTGCTGACGCGTCGTCCAACCCGATGACTTAAACGTGCTGTCGTTGAAGTCGAGCCAAAAGCCGTCGCTCGTGCGTTGAATGGCGAGCACGACAGTCGCCAAGCCAGTAAGCGCGGCAAGGTCACCGCCTTTTACCGCGGGTGTTTGGATCCGCTCGGTATCACCGCCGCGTATTCTAACCGTCGACATAGCTACACCGTTACGAGCAAGGGCACGATCTCGCCCGTGTCTGGATCGGGCACTTGCTCGGTTTCCAGGAAGGCGTAAAGTGCCGCTGAAATTGCGTCGTGCAAGTTATCGCCCGAAGGCGTCGTTTCCACTAGACGGGTAAAGCCATCATACGGCGCGGTATCACCGCCGCACGCCGGGCACTCGTCTTCGAGCACGTACCAAAGATCACACGACGTGCACTTGCGTAGCGACACGTTCGGCGCCAGCGGGTTTACACCGTTTTCGATTTTGAAGTAGGCGGGAGGTGCGGCGCCTTCGACGAAGACGCCGTCGACGAGTGTGCCGAAACCTAGCCATATCTCGATCCAATGCTCGACGTTGTTTTCGACTTTGAATGATACGACTTTCGCCACGTCGAGCACGTCGAGATTAAGCGGCGTCTGAAGTGTTACGGGCATGGTCCTTTTTCCTTAGCGCTTGTCGATACACGTCGACGGTTTGGTCGGCGACGACTTCCCAGGAGAAAGCCTCGATACGCTTTAACCCTTGCGCCGCAAGTGTCGCTCGGAATTGTGAATCACGCAACTCGGCAAGCCCAGTAACAATCGAGCGCGGATCGTTGGGCGGTATGATTAGTGCGAAGTCTTCGCTATCGTTGCGCACGATCTCGCCCAATCCGTCGACGGCTGTTGCAAGCAACGGGCACCCGCTTGCCATGGCTTCGAGTGCGACGATCCCAAAAGGCTCGTGTATCGATGGCATGATCACGGCGTCGGCTGCAGTGTAGAGATCGTGCAAGTCTTGCCCGTGTTGAAAACCGATCCACCTTAGCCGCTCCGGGTGTGCCGCTTCGAGCGCACGGATCCTTTGCGTGACTTGCCAGGATTCTTTTTCGTCTTCGCTATTCGCGTTTACCTCGCCTGCGATCACGACTTGCCAACCGACGTCGCTTGTTTCGAGCGCACTGAGCAACGGCTCGATCCCTTTCATGGTCGCGATCCGCCCGACGTACAACCCGAGCAATCGATCGGCGTCGTGCTCGACGCGCGCAGCAACGCCGGCCGTCGGGTGCCAAACCTCAGGATCGATCCCGTTATAGATCATGTGAATCGGTCGCCGCGTTAGAAACGTTTCGCGTACGATATCGACATACGCTTTCGAGCAAAGGATCGTTTCGTCGGGATCGGCGATCAAGTTGCCTTCCTGTTGCCGCAAGTAGAATTCGATCTCAGGCCATTCGGCGACGCTTGCCATACACGCCGGGTTTTCGACCATGGCAAGTTTCGTAATGCAAAGGTGCATGGTACCGACGAGCGGCACGTCGAGCGCGTCGCGCATCATCCGGCCGAGTTGCACGCTTGTCCATTCATGCTCGTGCACGAGATCCCAACGTTGCCCGTCAGCGATCATGCGCGCAAGCGTGCGCGCGAATTGCATATCGGCGAATAGGAACGACGACAAGTCGGCGGTACGCGGCTTGTAACAGACGAGTTTATCGGCCTGGTGTTTTCGGAAGCCGTTGAATAGCTCGCACCCTTCGCCCGGTCCGTTCGTAACGAAGTCGATCTCGACGTCTTCGCGCTTCGCTAGGTGTCGATACAACTCCCGACAATGCATGCCCATCCCACCAAGGATCCATGCGGGATCTTCGTGACAGATGGCGAGCACGCGAATCGGTCGATCATTCATGAGAGCACCAGAATTTCGGCCCATGCGTTTAGCGTCTTATAGCTTGCCGCGAAGTTAGTCCACGTCGTGCGAAGAACTCTAGTGCTAGGACCTGTCGCCGTAAGGTAGGCGTCGGTTAACGCAATATCGGCACCCGTCGAATCGAAGATCTTCGACGACAGGTAAAGAGCACCGCCAGCCTTCGCGTAAGTTTGCGCATACGAGGTCGTCGTAATCACACCGTGCCCGCCGAGCCCCGCGCTTGCTGTATGTAGTGACGAGCGATTCGCGATCCCGACGACACCCGACTTGGCTGTATCAAGTCCAATCGTTCGATTCGAGCGAAGCGAAAAGACAACTGCCTGTGCTTCGTAAGGTACCGTAATATCCCATTGCCCCGGACCAAACGGCAAAGGGGCAACCGAAAGCGTCGTATTGCTCGCTTCGATATTGCTTGGTGCAACGTGGTGCTGCGCCGCCGACACGTTCGAAAGTGCCGAATGCAACGTCGGATGCTTTAGTGCGTCTTCGAGGCGCATCACTTAACCGCGAAGGCTCCGTAAACGGTTAGGTTACGTGACAGCGTACCGTGCACGTTTCGGAATTCGAGCACGAGATCCGAGCCGTCGATCCACGCATCATCGAAACGAATGTACGATCCGAACGTGTCGCGGTGCGATAGGTAGCTATCGCCATGCAAACGAGAGTAGGCGCCGACATAGCTAGTCGGG
>Ga0190284_1001148_pt1 | contig 12277 bp, 9 predicted proteins | sample 48691812_MG_FD_161668 | JGI IMG/M metagenome (GOLD analysis project Ga0190284, IMG submission 161668) | Hydrothermal vent microbial mat bacterial communities from Southern Trench, Guaymas Basin, Mexico - 4869-18-1-2_MG | ecosystem: Environmental > Aquatic > Marine > Hydrothermal vents > Microbial...
CCCAATCCTGGGGGGAAACCGCGCTCTACTCCCCCCAGAATTGGGGGGCCGGGGGGGCGGTCAGGTGCTACTGAGGCCATTTTCACTGCCTGGCTGAGTAGTCACCACGGATTTCTTCTTTCACTGCAGGACAGGTATTCGAACCTGGCAGCAATAAGACGTAGACCCGGCTCCCACGCGGCGCCGGTTGCGTCCACATGCGTCCGCCATGTAGCTCTATGATTCGTTTACTCAACGCCAATCCCAGGCTGGCCCCCTCCTCGTCCCAGACCACACCATCGGCCGAGGCGGCTGGCACGGTGGGAAGAGGGGGCGTGGCGTGATCGGATAGGCCCACGATGCGAAAGAGTACGCCGGTCTGGCCCGACCTGTTGGATGTGTGCGCTGAAAGCATCACCGTCTCGGCCGACTCGGCGGCCTCGGCGATCAAGTGGATGAGCACCTGGCGCAGCCGTGCGCTGTCGCCCAGCACGGTTGGCAAGTCAGGGCCCACCACGCCACGCAGCGGCACGATCTCGTCGGTAGACAACGCCTGCATGGTCGTCAGAACGCCCTCGATCAGGTTGCTTATGTCCAGCGGCTTGATATCTAACACCAAAGTGCCGCGTTCCAGGTCCACCAGATCCAGGACATTGTCCATCATGCTGAGCAGATGATGCCCGCTCTGATGAATGGCCGTCAAGTCCGTGCGCTGCAGGTCCGTGAGCGGGCCATCAACCCCTTTCAGGATGAGCCGCGAGAAACCGATGATCGAGTTCAGCGCCGTGGCCAGCTCGTGAGACATGGAACCCAACGACTGCACGCGCAGGCGTTCCAACTGACGCAGCTTGCGAGTGGTTTCTCGTGCCTGTGCATAGGCATTGGCATTCACGATGGCCACGCTGATCTGGTCGCCCAGGCTCTGGAGCACGCGGACGTCGTTTTCGGAAAAGGCGTCGGGGTTGTGGGCCCACAGGTCCAACACACCCAGCGTTTGCTGGCCGGTTCGCAGGGGGATGGCGCATTCCACGTAGGTGGGCGCCAGCCTAACCAGGTGAGATTGGCCGTCGGCGGCCGCCTGTCCGATGGGGGTCTCGTCGCCCACCAGGGTTTGAGCAGGGAGTGCCCAGCCCTCGATGTTTGGGCCAGCGCTGGAGCGCAGGGTGACTTGCTGACTCGTTTCGTCCAGCAAAAAGATTCCCACGTAGGAGAACTCGTAACTGTCGTGGATCAAGGTGGTCACTTCTTCCAAGAGCGTATCCGGGTCCAGGATCGAGGTAGCTATGCGCCCCACCTCGGCGCTCAGGGTCAATCGCGCGGTGTAATGCTGCAATTGGCGGTTGGCCTCGCGGATCTGGCGAGTGCGTTCGGCCACGATCCCCTGCAAGTTATCGTAGAATTGGCACAACTCTGCCGCCATGATGTTAAAGGCCTGGGCCAGGATGCCGATCTCATCCCGGCGGTCCACCGGCACTGTCTGCCAGAAATCGCCGTCCGCGATCTGGACCGCGCGCATGGTGAGGGTGACGATGGGCCGGGTGATGCGCCGGATGATCACGGCCGCGAGCAAGGTGGTGAGCAAGGCCACCACCAGGGTATTGGCAATGAGCAAGGCTGCCAGGTTCTCGGCCGGGGCAAACGCTTCGCTCTGGGGCTGTTCCACGATGATGGCCAGCCCCAACGAGGGGTGCCAGTCATAGGCCCCCACCACCGGCTGCCCCTGGTAGTCTGTGTACAGGGCACTGCCGCGCGTGCCGGACAGCGCCGCCTCGATTCCCGGGCTGTGCAGCGGCTCCGCTGATGCGCTTGCAAGCCAAAAAGCCTGACCACTCGGGGCCACCAGGTAAGCCCGGCCAGAGGGGCTGAGCGCCGGCGTGTCCACCACCAACGCCACCAGTGGGGCCGGGTTCAGATACCCCACCAACTGCCCCATCCGCTCTCCCCCGGAGCCGGGAACGGGAACAGCCCGTTGGATCGCTAGAGTCGTCGTTGGGTCCGTTGCGGTTACGACCAGCAGCGGGTCAGCCTCGCCGCCAGGCCGGAGCAGGTGAAAGGCTTGAAAACTGCTGTGCTGGTCCAGGGCTGCCCTGAGTATGGCCTGAACCTCGGTAGCAGCCGTGGCGTCCGATGGGTTCTGAAACAGGGTAGCGGTGGCCGGCGTCGCCGCCAGCTTGGCGCTCACCTGCGCCAGGTTCCGTTCCTGACCAGCCAGCCAGCCGTCGATCTGGGCCGTTTTCAAGGTTACGATGGCGCTCAGGCGATCTTGAGTGGCCTGGCGCATCTCGTGATTGGTGTGATTCACCACCAGCCAGGCATTGGCTCCCAGCGGGACAAGGGTCAACAAGAGAAATGCGGTTAGCAGATTGCGGCCCAATCCACCACGCAGGCCAGTGATGGAGCCGGTCGGTTGCCGGGACTGGGCGTTCATGGCCGGTCAGAGGCTCCGGGTCGACAGGCGCAAGGCGCCCACGTCCCAGATGTTCTTGCCCCGTAGAAGCGCTTCGATCTGACTGGGGAAGTGATCGGGATCGATGGGTTTGCCAATAAAGCCATCAAACCCAGCCCGGCGCGCGCGTTCCATGTTCTCTTCCGTGGCTTCCGCAGTGACCGCCACCACGATGGTGTTCGCAAAGCGGGGGTGAGCGCGCAACTTGGCCAGCGCGGAATAGCCATCTTCGTAGGGCAGGTGAATGTCGAGCAGGATCAGGTCCACCTGCGACAGGCTATCCGCGAACTCGAGCACTTCTTTGCCGGAACGCTTCCACTGCGTATCCTTGATGCCCAGAAACGCCAGCAAGCGATTCAAGAGTTGGTAGTTGTACACATTGTCTTCAACAACCAGGACGTGCGCTTCCTCGGTCTTGATCGTCACGAGTCCCTCCCCCCTTGCAAGTGATTCCACGGTTCGTCGGCCTCTCGACGGGCCTGAAGCAAAAAGGCCGCGATCTGATCGGGCAACTGGTCCACGTCGATGGGTTTCTGAATGTACCCGTCGCAGCCGGCGGCCAACGCCCGCTCGCGGTCTCCTCTGAGCGCATAGGCTGTGAGCGCCACAATGGGCACGCTCTGCAAATCGCCTCGCCGGCGCAATAGGCTCGTGAGAGTGTAGCCGTCCACCTGTGGCAGATTGACGTCCATCAGTATCAGGGCTGGAGTCGCCTGCTCCAACAGTTGCAACGCGTGGGCGCCGCTCTCGGCCTCCAGCACGACGTAGCCTGCTGCTTCCAGCACCCGTCTGACCAGCAGCCGGTTCCCTGGGTTGTCCTCAACGTACAGGATCTTGGTTTGCTCCAACGTGATACCTCAGCTTGCTCCGCAATGGCGTTGGGTCATACGCTTCATGCCCCCAACATGCTCACGGTGTTCAATATCTGGTCCCCGTTGCAGGGTTTGGACAGCACGATGAACGGCCCCAGTTGCAGGGCCTTCTCCAGCAGGGCGCTATCCCGATGCCCGGTCACGATGACGATCTTGGCCGCGCGATCGATGCGCCGAATGGCTCGCAGGGTCTCCAGGCCGTTCATGCCCGGCATCACCAGATCCAGAAAGACGAGGGCGTATCGTTGTCGTTTCACGGCTTCCACGGCTTCAGCCCCGCTACAAGTTACCGTGCTTTGGTATCCCTCGTCGCCAAGCACCTTGCTGAATAGACGCCCGATATCGGCGTCGTCGTCCACCACCAGGATGGATGGCGCGCGATCATCCTGGTGTTGCAGCCAGGTCTCAATGTCCGCCGGCCGAAACCGCCACCGATTGCCCACCTTGAGCGCCGGGATCCGCCCCTGTTGGGCAAAGCGATAAATGGTCTGGGTGCTCATCTTGAGATAATCGGCTACCTCTTGGACCGTTACCAACTCCTCCATGCCCCACTCCCCTGATGACGTCTTGTCTGTCCGGGGCTGGCTTCAGCCCCGATCGAACACTATCGCGGCACCAATGCACTTGGACTGATTTGTATCTTGCTATACTCAAGTATATCACATTGTATACTTTTGGTCAAAGGTTTTTACCTTAAATTCTCTGGTGGTCATGCGAGTTGGTACTTTCGTACTAGACCCTGTACATCCAACCCTATCTACGAACTGACCAGCCAAGTACATCCAACCCTACTTATGGGCTAACCATTCACCCTGCAGACTGCGGCTGCCCCCAACCGCTAACAAAGACCCCCGTGTAGCGGTTCCCTACTTTGCTCCGCTCCGGGGTACTGCGTTAAGGGAGACGCAGTTTGCCACAGGTGCCAATTACCCGTGGACCTGGCACCGTGTGTTACCTGGTTGACAGAACACCGAGATTAACGATATAATGTCTCCTGGGGGATGGTTCTTGCAGAATTGGCGATAAGGTATGACCATGCCCATCTTTGAGTCGGCGGTGAGCTTTCTGGGCTCACCAACAGGTGTCTTACTTTACTACCTCGTTCTCCTCTTCACGCTGGAGGCCGCCATCGGCCTGTGCTGGGGTGAATGGCGACGCTCACGCAACACCCGGTATCGCCACTTTGCCCTGGGCTTTGGCGGCCTCCTCGTGGCCAAGCTCCTGGTGGCGGCCGGCAAGGGCCTGAGCCTGCTGGGCTTGTTGCCAGACCCCACGTTCCTCGCCCTGTTTCCACCGCTGTCCAGTGCGATAGAGACCGCAGCCGTCGTCTTGCTCTGCTGGGCTTTCCTGCCATCCGAATTCAAGGTCCGGCGCTCGCGGTATGGATTTCTGTGGGGCAGCCTGATCTTGACAGTTGGTCTCTACCTGGTCACGGCTGCCCTGTGGGCCATTGGCGCTGGGGAGCCTGGCCCCTACGCCCGGCACTGGCTGGGCCGGTTGTGGTTCGCCTGGCAGGCCCTGCTGTTCGTGGGCCTGTTCGTGGCCTACGTCTGGCAGGCCGGCCGACGCCGGGCCCTCATCGCCGCCGGGTTCGCCATCCTGGCCCTGGGGCGTCTCCTGGAACTGGTCGCGCTCTACCCTCCCACTATAAGCCCAGCGGGGCCGACCTTGTGGGAGCACGTCGCCAACCTCATCGCCCTGCCTCTGTTCACGGTGGTCATCTACCAGGTCATCGTCACCCGCCTTTACCGATACAATCGGGAACTCCAGAGTCTCAGCCAAGAGTCGCAGAGCCAGGTGCGTGACCTCTTTTTCCTGCTGGAGACGGTCAAGTCCACCACCGCCTCCCTGGATGCCCAGGTGACGTATAACCAGGTGGTGGAGAACATCGCCCTGGCCATGCGCGCCGATCACTGCGCGCTGGCTTTGCATACCCCAGACGATCCCCGACACCTGCATCTCGTGGCCGCCTACGACGTTCAAGCGCGCGAGCGGCTAACCCAGGACTTTCCGGTGGACCTGACGCGGCAGAAGGTGCTAGAGGTCGCGGTCAAGCGCAACCGCCAGGTTATGATCGAGCAACTGGAGACGGATCCACAACTCAAGGCCTTTTACCTGCACCTGCGGGGCGTCGGCGCCGGCTCGGCGCTCTTTCAACCGATCACGATAGGCAACCGGGTCCTGGGGGTCGTGCTCCTCGCCAAGGAGACGGACCGGATCTTTACCGTCGAGGAACGCACTTTTTGCAAAAACCTCACCAAGCAGATCGCTGTGGCGCTGGAAAACGTCCAGGTGTTCGCGGCGTCAAAGCGGCAGATGCAACAGGCCATTGACCTGCGAGACGTGACCCAATCCCTGGGGTCCAGCCTGGACCTGAAACAGACTCTGGACACCGTTCTGCTACTGGCCCAGCGCCAGATCGGCTACGACATGGCCGAGATCTCGCTCCTGGACGAGAATGAGCGCGTGACGTGGATTCGCGGGGCGCGCGAGCGTGTGTATGGCCGGTCCGACGTCGGCAAGCCGTTGCCCGCTGGCCCAGCCAGTTGGATCGCGGAGCACGGCCGCCCGCTGTTGATCGCGCAAGTCACAGAGCCGCCCCCGGCACGGCCCGAATGGGCTGACGTGCCGGTCGCGTCGTTCCTGGGGGCCCCGATCCAACGTGATGAGACCCTGCTGGGCGTTATCGAACTGGCGCGGGGCCGGGGAGCCCCGTTCACGGAAGAGCACCTGCAATTCCTCGTTCGCCTGACCGACGTGGCGGCGGAGGCTCTGGAGCGGGCCCTGACCTATCAGACCGTGAGCCAACACCTAGAGCGCAGCCAGAGCAAAGTACGAGCCTTGCACGCGGCCTACGCGGCCATCCAGCCGCCCAACCCCCTGGACGCGGCGCTGGGCACGATCCTGGACGAGGCCCTGCGGGCGACCGGTTCCACCTGCGGCACCCTGGTCGTCCTTTCGGAACAAGAGGAGGAGGGCCTGGTTCATCAGCTTTTCCGAGGCCTGACACCGGCCCGCGAGGAGCTCTGGCGGCGTCTGGGAGTGGCCGGCAGTGGCCTGGCCCGTACCATACGCCAGGGCGAACCGATGCGTATCCCGGACGTGACCACGGTGCCAGAGTTTCGCCCTCTTGCCGAGGACGGACGGGTGCAATTGATCGTGCCCTTGCCAGCGAATCCCGGCCCCGGCGGGGGCCTCATCGTAGAGAGCACTCACGTGGACGCCTACAGCCCAGCCGATCTGCGCTTGGTGCAAGCATTGGCGAACGTCGCAGCCCTGGCCATTGTCCGGGACCGGTTGCAGAAGCAGGCCGGCACCCTGGATTCGCGCGTGGACGAGCACGTGGGGAAGCGAATCAACGAGCTGGACCAGGCCAATCAACTGTTGCAACGACAGCAAGCGCAAGCCCAGCATCTACTCACCATCAAGCAGAACCTGACCAGCAGCCTGGACCTGACGGTGAGTTTGACCCAGGCATTGCCTTTGGTGCTCGACGTGGTGAACCCGCCATTCAGTGGGGCAACCGTCCTGCTGTTTGATGTGGAGATGAACTCGCTGGTCCCCCAGGTCACGGTGGGCTATCGGGCCCGGCCCTTCAAGCTCGATGAGGACCTGGCCTGGCAAGTCATGGCGCAGCGGCAGGTGATCCAGGTGGCGGAGCCGGATGGTTCCGCCGTGGCCTTGCCTCTGCTGGTCGCCCAAGAGTTCCTGGGGGTGCTACTCCTGGCCGCCCCGGGCCGACGACACTTTGATCGAGACGAGTTGACCTATCTCGCCACCATCACCGGAGACATCGCGCAAACGGTCAGCAATTCGCGGCTCCATCACGGGCTGGAACAGCAGGTGGAACGCCTGGCAGAGATGCTGCAAGCTCGCGCGGAGCAGGGCGACACGGAGCAGTTGCGCCCCATCCTGGACAGTATGCCCGTGGGGGTCTTGGTGGCCGATCCCGGCGGTTTCGTGGCCCTGCACAACGAACTGGCCCAACGCATCCTGGAACCAAACGATGACCTGGTGGGCCAGAACATCCACACCCTGTGTGGGCTGACCGGCGCCGAGGGCGAGTTGAATCCAGAAGCGATCCCGCTGTTGGATTTCCAACCTGTTCGGCAGCGGCTGGAACTGAAACAGCGCGTATTGGAAGTGTACCTGGCGCCCACGCTCTCCGCCGATGGAGCGCTGTTGGGCTACCTGGCCGTGCTCCGCGATACGTCGGAGGAGGCCAGGCGAACTCGCCTGCGCGGTGAGTTCCTCTCCACTTTGTCACGTCAACTCTACGGACCGCTTACGTCCATCAGCGGTTACCAGGACCTGGTCCTGGAAGGAGACGCCGGCCCCCTCACGGATACGGCGCGGGAATACCTGCAAGTGGCCCAGGACAACTGCGCGCGCCTGACTCGCCTGTTGGACAGCTTGATGGACCTCACGGGCCTGGAACGCGGAACGTTGCCGGTGGAGACTTTACCGGTAGAGTTGCACCAGGTAGTGACGCCAGTCCTGGAAGAGCATCGCGCTGCGCTAGACAGCAATCAGGTGCGCCTCCAGGTGCGTATCCCCGACGACCTGCCATCAGTCCAGGCCAACCCCCAGCGTCTGGCCCAGGTCCTGGGCTATCTGCTGGCGAATGCCATCGAGTACAGCGAGCCGGGCGGGCATGTAGAGATCGCCGCGCACGTGCGGGATGGTCTCGTGCAGGTCAACGTGGTAGATACCGGCATGGGCATTGCTCCAGAGGATCAGGACAATATCTTTACCCAGTTCTTCCGCACCACCGAGGCCGAACGCCGCCGAGCTGGCGGCACTGGCCTCAGCCTGGCTCTCAGCAAGGTCCTGATCGAACTCCAGGGGGGGCAGATATGGATGCACAGCGACGGCCAGCCCGGCCACGGTAGCACGTTCAGCTTTACCCTGCCGGTGTCTAGCACAGTCGGCAAGGCAGTCCAGGGGGCCGAACTGAGGGTCGGCATCACGCATACCCCCCGGCGGATCCTGGTGGTGGACGACGAACCAGACATCGCCCGTCTCGTGGCGCACTACCTGGAGCAAGAAAGCTATGAGGTAGAACAGGCGCAGGATGGCCCCACGGCCCTGGACATGGCCCGCCGCGACCGGCCCGACCTGATCCTGCTGGACCTCGCCATGCCCGAGATGGATGGGTACACCGTTATCCAAGAGTTGCGCGCCGACCCGGTCACGGCGACCATTCCCGTGGTCGTCATGTCCGTGTTGCCGGCCAGCGCCAGCAAGACGCGCCTGGGAGCGGTGGACTATGTGAACAAGCCTCTCAACCGACAACAGTTGCTGGCAGTTGTGAGCGCAGCCCTGGTACGGGTAGACCAGATCCTGATCGTCAGCCGGGATGAGACGCTCCCGGCCATGCTGGCGGAACTGTTGAGCGCGCGAGGCTACCGGGTGCTGGTGGCCCGCGACAACCGCCAGGCCCGGGGATACACCAATCGCGAGGACCCGCGATTGGTGCTGCTGGACAAGCGTGCCGCCGGCGATCCGGGGTCTGTGGGCGATGCCTTCCTGGACTGGCTGCGGCTGCGCGTGGACTCTTCCCCCACTGTGGTGTTGGTAGACGAGGATGACCGGGGGCAAGAAGAACACTGGTTGGTGCACGGAGCCAACACCGTGGTCGTCAATCCGGCCCAACCAACCGCGCTGGCGGACCGGCTCGAGTCCCTGGCAGTGGTGGCGTCCTATTATCGCGACCTGGTGCAGGCCACCGGGGAAGACGACCCGTACCTGCGCTGGCGGGCCATGGAGGCCCTGAGCCAGGCCCCAACGGACGAGGTGCTGGGTTACCTGCTGGCGGCCCTGCGTGACCAGAACCCCTACGTGCGCCTGAATGCTGTGGACGTGCTCGGTCGCCTTGACGACACCCGGGCTATGCTGCCGCTCATCGGCTGCTTGACCGATGTGGACCCCCAGGTCGTTGGCCGGGCCGCCGAAGTGTTGGGCAAACTGAGCGATCCCCGGTCCGTGGAACCACTCATCGCGCATATGAAGAACAGCAAAGCCCTGGTGCGCAGCAAGGTGGTGGAGGCTCTGGGCATCCTGGGGGACCAGCGAGCTGTTTCGTCACTCATGGACACCCTAGCAGATGGGGATATGCGCGTGCGCTGGAGTGCTGTCCACGCCCTGGGCCAGTTGGGCAGCGCCAATGTGATCGAGGCCCTGCTCCAGGCTCTGCGAGACGAGGACGCTGGTGTGCGGGGTCGAGCCGCGGCGGCCCTGGGCATGGTAGCCGGCCGAGGCGAGGCCGATCTGGGCCTGGAAACGTCCAATCAGGTCATCGAAGGACTGATCGCAGTTCTGGGAGACCCGGCCGTAGACGTGCGGGAGCGAGCCGCCGAAGCCCTGGGGATCGTCGGCGATGAGCGCGCCATCTTTCCCCTGCGGCGACTGGTTACAGAGCCCAGCCACGAGTCCGGCACCATGCTGCCGGAACTAGCCCGGCTGGCCATCCGCCAGATCCGGGAACGCAGCCGCACAAGAGGCCCCCAGTGGAGCAGCACCGTGGGAAAAAAGTCCACCGCTTCCAAGTAGAACCAAGAGCCTCCCGACGGCGAATCAGCGGTCTCTGGAGAGGCTTCCTACCACGGTCGTACATGAAATCGGACCGCTGCCCAATTGCGTTACCAGATACTCCATAGTATACTAGGCGTGCATCAGAGCCGGATGGGGGAAATTCTGGTACCGCGAGGAGCAAGCGCCATGTCCCAGGATCAGTTTTTCGAGGAGGACCGCCAAGGCCCCAGAGAGGTCGTCGTGGGGCTGTTCATGGGCCTGGGCCTGATGGCTGTGGCCCTGGTCACGATCCTGGGCGCGGTGCTGCTGCTGTACTATGAGAACCCGGGGGGGTTCGAGGTCGCCCAGGGGCCTACGCATACACCGGTTGCGCCGTCGCCCCAGGTGATCACGGCGACGCCCACGACGGTCCAGACCGTCGCGCCCACACCCCCGCCGACGCAAGGCCCATCGCCCACGGCGACGCATTGGGGATGGCCTACACCCCCTGTGACCTGGCCCACGTCCACCTACATTCCTCCTACCAGCGGGCCGTGTCCGCCGCCACCCTACCGCTATTGGACCTATACAGTGCGGCGGGGCGACACGCTGAGCAGCCTGGCCCGGCGATTCCACTCCAGCGTGGGCACTCTTGTGCAGATCAACTGCCTGGTGAGCGATCGGATCTATGTCGGGCAACGGTTGCGCATCCCCGGCTACCCGCCCACCCAGCCGCCGTGGCCCACGCCCAGCGTCCTGTGGACACCCACCGGCACATCTATCTGGCCCACAGTCACACCATCGCCCACGCCGGAGACGCCCACGGTGTCCCCAACCCCGGGCACGCCGACGGCATCGCCCACGCCAGAGACCCCCACAGTATCGCCCACGCCGGGGACCCCCACAGTGTCACCGACGCCAGAGACACCATCGCCGACACCGGAGACGCCTACCGTGTCGCCCACTACAGAGCCGCCGACGGCGACGCCAGAGACGCCGGAGCCCAGCCCCACCACGCCACCACCATCGCCGACCGAACCGCCGCCCAGTCCAACGTTGCCACCGCCCACAGAGCCGCCGCCCACTGAGCCACCGCCTATCCCGACGCCTTGAGAGTGCAAGGACCTGTTTTCTGGCAGAGACCGAGTCCCTCGTTACAGGGGGCTTCGTTTTGCTCCGGTAGCGAGTCGGTCTTTGTGCGATCTCACAGGATATGGTACAATTGCACTACAGTACGGTCCTGGCCCGGGCGGGAGGTGGGGCAATGGTAAGTGGGAGATCGACGAGCGATGCCCCACGGGTGCTGATCGTGGACGACGACCGGCCTTTGGTGGAGCTTTTGGAGTACAACTTGCAGGCAGCCGGCTGCCAGACCCTGGGCGCCTACGACGGCGAGACGGCGCTGGCCCGGCTACGCGAGCAGCCGGTGGACCTGGTGATCCTGGATCTGATGCTGCCAGGCATGGATGGCTACCAGGTCTGCCGACGCATCCGCCAGCAGCTCTCTGAGACCGTGCCCATCCTCATGCTCACCGCCAAGCGAGAGGTGACAGACCAGGTGCGGGGCCTGGACCTAGGCGCGGATGATTACCTGATCAAGCCGTTCGAGATGGCGGTGCTGCTGGCCCAGGTGCGGGCATTGTTGCGACGCAACTGGAGGAGGGGCAAAACCAACTGCGTATGGGCGAACTGGTCATCGCGTCGGCCCAACGCCGGGTGTGGTGTGGGGAGCGGGAGGTCCAGTTGGCGCGATTGGAGTACGAGTTGTTGATCTACCTGGCGCGGCACGCGGGCCGGGTGGTGGGGTACAGAGAGTTGCTGGTCGAGGTCTGGGAGTACAAGCTCGGCAGCGGTCGCGAGGCGATCAAGTCCTGCGTCAAGCGGCTGCGTCGCAAGCTCCCGGGCCAGGTTGCGGCGGACCTCGTGTGCGTGTGCGGGGTGGGGTATATGCTGCGCAAGCCAGAATCCTATGATGATGAATAAAGCGCTGATGTGAACAATGGACTGAAGGCCGACCATCAGGTCGGCCTTCGGTGTTCAGGCATTGGCCGCCTCTCTTGAAAACTGCCACCAACTGCCACCGTTTTGCCACTATTTTGCCCCCGTTTTGGCTTGACGGGGGTAAATAGAAAGTGTATACTTCCCTTCAAATGTAGAACTATAATGAAGCATTTTGCCACGATTCCTCGATCAGGAGGGAATATGCGTACCAGCGATTACAATATCTACGTGCCATTGCCGGAAGATGATACATATCTATTAGTGCATGGCTACTCTGGCGCCATTGACGTGGTGGACAAGCGGATCGTGGATTCTTTGCAATGCTATGCAGGGGAGCAGGCATCTTCAACCCTTTCCGAGGGAGAGCGCCAGACCCTGGTAGAACGTGGCTATCTCACGGCAAAGACCACTGAGGAAGAGACGGCCTGGGTCACCCAGGTAGCCGCCATGTTGGAAAAACGTGTGA
>Ga0190284_1001149_pt1 | contig 12269 bp, 12 predicted proteins | sample 48691812_MG_FD_161668 | JGI IMG/M metagenome (GOLD analysis project Ga0190284, IMG submission 161668) | Hydrothermal vent microbial mat bacterial communities from Southern Trench, Guaymas Basin, Mexico - 4869-18-1-2_MG | ecosystem: Environmental > Aquatic > Marine > Hydrothermal vents >...
CGTGGCGCAGGGCAAAGGCTTCAGGGTTTAATACAACACTGGATACGCTACTTGATACTCTAAATAATATAAGGCTTGCCACAATGCTTGAAGATCCAAAAACTTCCGGTGCAGTCAAAGCCATATATAAGTTAGAAGAGATGTCTGATGATGAAAGTGCACTTATGGAAGCGCTTAAGATCAAGGATCTGCATAATAAGCGCCTGCAGATAAGTGGTGTTGGTATATACAATTAGCATGGCCTGAAACCCTTATAAATACAGGGTTTTAGGGGAGTTTTCTTAAACTTTGTAATAAACTCACGCTGGGATATTCTGGTAAATGAAATAATCTTACAAAAAAAATTCAAAGAATGTGAAGATGGTTCAAGATACGTTCCTCACTTATCTTTATTTTACGGGTTTATCGGCCTGCTTATGGCTACTGCTTCGGCTCTTCTTATTTATTTTATTGTGCCTGCTCAAACTGAATGGAAAATAATTCCAAGATTATTAGGGATTATTTCTGGAATAGCCCTGATGTATGGTTCAGGATATTATGTATATATAAGGGCCGCTAAAAAGGATACTTATTCTAAATACTCGCATTACACAGACTGGATTTTTCTCCTATTGATGTTTTCTGCAGGATTAACAGGCTTTTTTATGGACATCTTCAAGCTTTTTAACCTTCCGATAGTGGCATACATTGCTTTTGCGGTACATCTAATAATTGTTTTCAATCTGTTGATCACTGCACCTTTTACTAAATTTGCGCATGCTCTATACAGGCCCATCGCCCTGTTATTGTCAAACCTTTATAAAGATGGATAATATATGGATTTTATTCTTTAAGCGGGTACTTCCAAATTATTGTTGGACTCTACAAATAGAGCTTAGAGGAAATCTTTTAATGAGCTATTATGCCTGGTGTTCCGTAATTTACAAAGTACTTTAAACTCGATCTGCCTGATTCTTTCCCTGGTCAGGTTAAATTCTCTGCCAACTTCCTCCAATGTCCTTGGAAGACCATCCAGGAGTCCATATCTCAATTTGATAATTTTTCTTTCCCGGTCCTTCAAAGTGCCCAGGACTATCTGGAGATGTTTCTGAAGCATGGAAAAGTTCGCAGCATCAGCAGGAGCTTTAACTTCCGAATCTTCAATAAAATCACTGAGCCGGGTTTCATCACCTTCACCTATTGGAGTATCAAGCGATATCGTTTCCTGGGCGATCTTCCTGATCTCCCTGACCCTATCCGGTGTAACATCTAATAGCTTTGCAATTTCTTCAGAACTGGGTTCTCTGCTAAGCTTCTGGAGAAGCTGTCTCTGGATACGGATATACTTATTAACATTCTCAACCATGTGGACGGGGATCCTGATCGTTCTTGCCTGGTCCGCGATAGCTCTTGTTACCGCCTGCCTGATCCACCAGGTTGCATAAGTCGAAAATTTAAAACCCCTTTTATAATCATATTTATCTACTGCTCTTATAAGTCCCAGATTTCCTTCCTGAATAAGGTCCAGAAACAGCATGCCTCTGCTGACATATTTTTTAGCAACACTTACAACGAGTCTTAAATTTGCTTCAATGAGCCTGCTCTTGGCAGATTGGTCTCCTTTTTCAATTTTTTTTGCAAGCTGAACCTCTTCTGCTGCTGTTAGAAGCCTTTCTTTACCAATTGCCTTAAGATACATCTTAACAGGATCATCATTAAATGGTTTTACAGCTTGAGCATTTTTTATTTTCGGGGATATACTCAAAATCAACTTTCTCTGTAGTAAGTATTATATTGTGTTGCCCATGCGAGTGTCTTAAAATGCAGCAGTCCCAGTGGTAAGCCTACTGCATAGGGCATGAGGCCAGGTCTTTTAAATAGGCTCCATAGGAGCAAGCTCCAGTAGTAATGTCTTCCTTTATCCCTAATGCCCAGAAACCACAAAGAGGAAACTAAGCCCCTGATATGATAAAAACGGATTTTTGGCGGTTTAACTTTTTTCGGTCTATATTCTCTTAAAAATGTTTTTATTCTGGCAAAATAAAATCTGGGGGAATAAATAGTTGCCAGCACCTCTAAATGGCCTTCTATAAGTGTGTTGGCATTCATTATTGGAATAAAGTTCAAATCAAATAGTTCGGAAGTATTTGATTTGCTGCCGTTTTTATTATCTATTAATCTGTTGGTCTTTTCCAACCTATCGTGCAGTCTGCTTTTAGGTGAAACATTAAGAAGGCCTACCATTGCTGCAACAATTCCACTTTTCTGGATAAAGTCGATTTGATTCTGAAATACAGTCTCTTTATCACTATCAAAACCAAGAATAAATCCTGCATTGACTTCAAAACCCATATTCTGCATTTTTTTAACAGATTCAAGAAGATTCCTGTTTATATTATGATATTTACCGCATTCTTCCAGTCCATCAGGATCCGGGGTTTCTATACCAATAAATACAGTTGCAAAACCGGCATCTATCATCATTTCCATCAATTTTTGGTCATCTGAAAGATTTATTGATACCTGTGTGCTAAGGGCAAAAGGATATTTTCTTTCTTTTTGCCACTTTATAATTGCCGGTAGAAGTTCCTTTTTAATTATAGCTTTATTTCCTATAAAATTATCATCAACAAAAAATACACCTGCCCTCCAACCAAGCTCATACACCGAATCCAATTCAGCAATTATCTGTTCTTTGTCTTTTATCCGGGGAGTTCTTCCATTGAGATGAACTACATCACAGAATTCACAGTTAAAGGGACAGCCCCTGGAAAGTTGTATGCATACGGAATTGTATTTAGACAGATCAATAAGATTCCATGCAGGTATGGGAGCTTTTTTTATAGATGGAAATCCTTCCCTTGAATATAGCTTTTTGAGATCATTATTTTCCATGTCCTTTATAAGAGTGGGGATTATTTCCTCTGATTCACCTAAAACAAGTGTATCTATATGGGAGAATTCCTCCCATCCTGTTGTAAAAAGGGACCCACCGGCAATAACAGTCTTGCCAGCCTCATGAACCCTGGCGACTACTCTATTAGTGGAATGTTTCTGGCCTATTATTGAACTTATAAGTACATAATCTGCCCATTCTATATGTTCATCCCTTAAAGTGTCACCACAATTCATATCAATTAGTTTTTTCTTCCAATGATCTGGAAGCATTGCTGCAACAGTTAAAAATCCAAGTGGGGGATATGCAGCTTTTTTACCCAATACTTTCAGGACTTTTTTAAAATTCCAGAATGTATCTTCATATTCAGGATAAATAAGTAATATATTCATTAAACCTTCTTTTAGTATGCTTTAAAAAAAATGATTTGCCGTTTAGTTGATAAACAACAAATCATTTTTATGAAGAATTAAATTTACACACAGATCCTTCTAAAAACCTTTATGTAATTCTTTTATTTAATACCTTCCACCGAAGCTTCTATCAGATCTTGGCTTCTGTGGACGAGCTTCATCAACTCTTAAAGTTCTTCCTCCGAAATCTGTTTCATTCAAAGCTTCTTTTGCTTTTTCAGCTTCTTCTGAACTTGACATCTCAACAAACCCAAAACCCTTATCCCCGATGACATTGGCGCTTTTAACCTCGCCAAATGGGGCAAACAGTTCCTCTAATTGAGCATCAGTTGTAGAATAAGTGAAATTACCTACATATAGTTTACTACCTTGCATACATACCTCCTTTAAAAAAATAATTTCCCTAAAAGCTTGATAACATTTCTTTTGGAGAGGTATAGAAAAGTAGTGGACCGCTCTAAATAAAACATCATTAAACAAAAGAGAGCCTTAAGTCTATGCTTAATTGTGTAAAATGTCAAATAAATTTTGATGAGAAATTTTGATGAGAAAAATTTGAACTAATTATTTAAATATTAGACAATATATTAATAGAGGTTACATTAGATGCCTCCAGCAAAGAGAAAGGGAAAAAATGACTGAAAACATGCAAATATATAAATGCGAGATCTGCGGCAATATTGTAGAGATGGTCCATCCCGGCAAAGGACAGCTTGTATGCTGTGGCCGGCCTATGGCGTTATATGAGGAAAATTCCACTGATGCTGCTGTTGAAAAACATGTACCCGTAATAGAAAAGACTTCTGACGGATACAAGGTCACTGTGGGAAGTACGCCCCACCCCATGGAGGAGGAACACTATATTGAGTGGATAGAGATAATCGCCGGGGAGCTCTCTATAAGGAAATTTCTAAAACCGGGAGATGCCCCGGAAGCTGTTTTCTGTATTGGCTCAGACGATGTAGCGGCGAGGGCTTATTGCAATATTCACGGATTATGGAAATCATAGGATAAGTTCATAAAATTAAAAGCTTTTTGACCACATCTTTTAAATATCAGGGTGTGGTCAAAATTTTGCAGATTAAAAATATGGCAAATAGAATGGAGTGATACAAGATGACAGCAAACCAGGTCACACGTGATGTATTTTTTGTAGGTGCAGTTGATTATAAAAGAAGATTATTTGATGAGCTTATCCCCCTTCCGGATGGGACCTCATATAATTCATATCTTGTAAAGGGAGGCGGTAAGACGATTCTTATTGACAGCGTGGACCCTTCGATGATAGATACTCTTTTAGAAAATTTATCGGGATCAGGCATAGAAAAAATTGACTACATAATCTCACTTCACGGTGAGCAGGATCATTCCGGCTCTATTCCAGAGCTTATAAATAGATTTCCTAAAATCCGTATCATTACGAATAAGAAATGTATGAATATACTTATTGACCATCTGCAGATCACTGAGGATAAATTTATTATAGTGGAAGACGGCGGGGAACTCTCATTGGGGGGTAAAACATTTAAATTTATTTTGACTCCCTGGGTCCATTGGCCGGAAACCATGTCTGTTTATCTTGTGGAGGATAAAATACTTTTTTCCTGTGATTTCTTCGGCTCGCATTACGCAACTGATAAGCTAATGCTTTCTGAAAACGGATGGGACAAGATCAAACCGGCCGCAAAAAGGTATTTTGGGGAAATAATGCTTCCCTTTGTCACGAGTATCAGGAAAAATATTGAGAAGCTAAAAAATTATGATATAGAGTTTATAGCACCCAGCCATGGGCCGGTCCATGATGATATAAGCCTTATAATGGACTCCTATAGGGAATGGTCATCTGACAAGCTCTCCAGTAAAGTGATCATTCCCTATGTATCTATGCATGGAAGTACAGGAATAATGGCCAGACACCTCAAATCTTCCCTGGAGAAAAAGGGCATAGAGGTATTGCTTTTTCACCTGGTTGAAGATGACCTGGGAGATCTTGCTGCGGCACTTATCGATGCTGCTACAATTGTAATAGCTACGCCGACAGTTCTTGCAGGACCTCATCCCCTGGCTGTCTATGCTGCCTATCTGGTAAAAGTTTTAAGGCCCAAAGTAAGGTTTATATCCATTATTGGTTCATATGGCTGGGGAGGAAAGACAATCGAGATACTTGCAGATATTGTCTCAACCCTTAAAGCTGAAATACTTGATCCGGTTGCAATAAAAGGTCATCCAAAGGATGAAGACCTTAAAGCTCTTGAGGGCCTTGCGGATAAAATATCCTTAAAACATTCAGAAACGATCAAATAGACCCGGGCATTTAAATATTTCTTAATATGAAAAACAGAAAAATAACCGGTAAAAATACTTATAGAAAGACTGGACTTAAAGCCAGGCTTGACGAGCTTTATGAGAAATATAATCATAGGGAATTTGTCCACCCTGACCCGCTGGAGTTTCTTTACAGATATGATGATTTAAAGGACAGGGAAATAGCCGGTATTGTATCTTCTTCGCTTGCATATGGAAGAGTCGCACAGATCCTTAAAAGTGTTGATATTGTGCTGGACAAGATGAAACCTTCACCATATAGATTTTTACTAAAAACAGGACCTGAACAGTTGAAAGAATGCTTTAGAGGTTTTAAGCACAGGTTTACGACTGGAAATGAGATAGCGGGGCTCTTGATTGCGGCTGGTAAGATGATCAGGGATTTCGGATCACTCAATTCTGCTTTTTTGGAAAATTATAATAGCAAGGATGACAATATTATCCCGGCTTCTCTTAGCTTTTGTAAAAACTTTTCCATTTTTTCAAAAAACTCATGCTGCTCCCTTATACCATCACATACGGGTGGAAGTGCATTTAAAAGACTTAATCTTTTCCTGCGCTGGATGATAAGGGATGACAGTGTTGATCCCGGAGGCTGGAAGGGTATAGCTGCATCAAAGCTTATTATCCCGCTTGATACCCACATGCACCGCATCTCACTCCACCTGGGACTAACAGGAAGAAAACAGGCAGATATGAAAACTGCGGCAGAAATCACAGAATCATTTAAAAATATTGAAAAAAATGACCCGATAAGATATGATTTTGCATTAACCAGGATCGGGATAAATAAGTTTCCCGAAGAGCTATAACATATAAACTTAAAAAAAATATAATAAAATTATATAATAAGATTTATTATATAATATATAAAATAAAGTATTAATAAATATATTAAGAAAGTAAGGGGCAGGTGATGAGTAAAAAATTATTCTCAAAAGCAAAGTTTTTAGTGGTCTTTGCACTTATTCTCGTACTTATAATAACCATTATGCCGGCTACTCTAAGCGGCGGCTCGGCAGAACAGGTGCAGGCTTTTGTGACCAGGTTTTATGTACAGTGCCTGGGCAGGCAGCCAGATTCCGGCGGACTAGATGAATGGGTGGGAAGACTTATGAATGGTTCAAAGACAGGAGCTGATGTCGCTCATGGCTTTGTATTTAGTGAAGAGTTCCAGGCCAATAACCACGGCAATGAAGCATTCCTGGCTATCCTCTACAGTGCATTTTTTAACCGTCAGCCGGATGCTGAAGGTTATGCTGCCTGGCTTGACCGCATGGCCGGGGGCATGAACAGGGAAAAAGTGCTTGACGGCTTCTTAAAATCCCAGGAATTTTCACAGCTATGTGCTGATTTCGGTATTACACCATATGCCGGGGCGCCAGCTGCTGTCGCATCTATAGGGGGGTTCTCATCATCGGGAGCGACAGGATTTCATGCAGGCAGAAAAGTGAATTTCATCATCTGGGGAGATGACAGCGCTGCTGACCGTGCAGGAGGCAGGGTAAGCGGAAGAACTGATATCAATCTCTTTGTCCACCTTAACCTTGATACCAGGAAAGCATATATAGTGACTATCCCGAGGGATACCTGGTTTGGCGGAAGGAAGATAAACGGATATCATGCGATCGGCGGACATGATTATGCTGTTGGAAAATTTGAACAGTTTGTAGGCGGAAAGATAGATTTTTATGCAATTACAGACTTTGACGGTTTTCCGGCGCTTATCAACTGGATGGGCGGAGTAACTGTTGCCGTAGAGGAAAATATAGCAGATGGCTTTTCCGGATGTTATCTGGGTCCGGGGACACATCATATAAATGGTGCGCAGGCTCTGGCGCTTACACGTGCAAGAAAAGGCAGGACGCTTTATGGCGGAGGAGCTTATGCAAGGGAAAAGCAATCCGCTATGATGTTAGCCGAGCTTCTCCTTCAAAAGAAAGGCATGGTAAATTCCGGAAACCTAGGTTCCTTTATGGGGACGCTTGGACAGTTTATCTATACCAATATCTCAATGGCCCAGGCAGCGGAGATACTGCCAGTGCTTCTTTCCATGCAAAGGGGAGATATTGTAGTGACTACATTTAATTCATGGCCGCAGTGGTTCGGAAAATCAAGTGCAGTCGGCTATAATGAGGCAGAGAAAAATGCATTTTTCCAGAATATATTGAACCAGTAAACGACAAGTTTATTTATCCTGATATATAAAACCCTTTGGTCCTGGACAGGGTCAGGGGAGGGGAGCAATTATGAAGATTAAAAATAAAACCGAGATAAGTCCTGACATCATGGACGGAGGGGAAGTATCAGGGATAAAGTTCTATCCTATGATAACAGCAAAAGACGGAGCTCCGAATTTTGCTATGAGACTATTTGAGATCGACCCCAATGGCCATACACCAAAGCATACGCATGGGTGGGAACATGAAGTGTTTATTGTTTCAGGCAATGGACATGTTTTCAGGGACGGCCAGGAAATACCTATAAAAAAGGATACATTTCTCCTGGTGCCGAAAGGGGAACTCCATCAATTTATTGCCGGTGATAAGGGTATGAGCATGATCTGCGTTGTTCCAAACGAGGGGCAGCCGACTTGATATTAAAAAAATCCGGCAGCCTGTCATTGTTGAGGATCAGGAATATATTTATTACTATACTGGTAATATGCTGTATTATCCTATCATCCCAGGTAGTATCATGCGCCCCGGAGCAGGTATTTGGCGAGCTTATAATATGCAGGGAAGTAGATAGCGCTACTTTTGAACCCGGCGATGCATGTGATAACTTCGATATTGAAGTCGGTCAGATATTTGCCGTGATAGAAGTCTCGGGAGCAAAAGCTGAAGATAAGTGGAGGTTTATCTGGGAAAACCCTGAAACCGGCGAAATTATAGCTGACTCTACAAATGTCTATTCTACACAGGCCACCGGTTATATAGAGGGATTTTTTTCAAATAAACTTGTCCCCAATGGAGGTAGTGATATAATTGCGGAACCCGGCGATTATTCAGTCAGTTTTTACCATAATGGCGAGCTCAAGTCGACAGGTGAATTCAGGATAAACAAACCTCCTGTTGAGATACTTGAGGTTAGTTTTTTCAAAGGCATGGATGAGCAGGGAAATCCTTTAGGGGGAAATAAAGAGTTTTTCCAGAGAGATACAATATTTGCTGCAATAAAAGCAAGTTACAAGATAGAAGGCGAACAGTTTAGTATAAAATGGTTCAATGGTGAAGACGAACTATTAGAAGAGGAAAGCTTTATAGTGGACGAGAGTCTTTATGTCCCGGCCTATATAATCTTTCAATTGATAAACGAGGGCGGAAAAGCATTGCCTATCGATACATACAGGGTTGAAATACTGCATGAAGATGAGACCGCCGGTGAGTATTATTTTGATATAGTCCCTGAAGAGTTTTCATTAGATCTATTCGATGACGGATTAAAATATATAAATGGTGATCATTCGCTGGAGTTTGACTATCCTGATAACTGGTCCTTCACTGAAGAGGAGATAGAGTCCGGGCTAAAGGTCCGGTTTATCCCGGAAGAAACTGAAAAAAATATAATTGTAAATATCTGGGCGCTTGGGGAAAAGTATTCACCAAAAGAAGATGATTATATTGATTTTGCTGATAATCTGCTTGACCAGGAGGTGGTCCCGGAAGGTGAAAACGGGATTGAAAGAACAGAGGGTCATAAAGTGGTCGGGGATATCGAAGTATTTGAAGTGGAGTACAGAAATAATGAGGAAGGCGGCAGGGCATGGTACATCACTTTTAACTTTTTGAAAAATGATGATATGCTGTACTTGTTTATGAGATTATCTGATCTTGATTATCTGGAATATGCTCAAAAAATCCTTGACCGGATGATAGGATCTTTAAAATTTTAAGGACCTGGAATAAAAACTCATGATCGGCCTTAATAAAAGATTAAAAGATATTGCCCGGGAGGGCAAGAGCATAAAAGTCGGACTTGCGGGTCTGGGACAGATGGGCAAGGGTCTGCTTTCCCAGATAAGGGGACTTAAGGGCATGGAAGTCCTGGCTCTTGCAGATCTTGATGTAGGAAAAACAAAAAAGACTTTATCTGCTCTTGGCATCTCAGAGGATGATTATTCCTTTATTGATTCTAAAAATAATTCCAGAAAAGCATCCACTGATATATCCGGTGTAAGGTTTGCAAAAAATATTTTTAGCAGTAAAGCAAAGGGCCTGATAAAAGAAGCCATTTCCAGAGGAAAACTCATATACTCGGACAGTCTTTCGGTTCTGTTTGATATTGATGAGATCGACATAATAGTAGATGCAACTGGAAATCCCGAGGCTGGGGCATATATAGCATTAAATACAATAGCAGCTTCAAAAAAACACCTGGTTACGCTTAATGTGGAGATGGATGTTACTATTGGCCCTATCTTAAGGGACTTTTCTGAAAAATATGGAGTCGTCTATACATTGTCGGCTGGAGATGAGCCTCCAGCGGCTAAGGAACTTTTTGATTTTATAGATTCCCTGGGTATGGAGGTAATAGCTGCCGGTAAAGGAAAAAATAATCCTCTTGACCGTGAAGCCAACCCTGCATCACTTGCAGATTATGCCCGGGAAAAGGGTTCTGATCCTTATATGATGACATCTTTTGTAGATGGGACCAAATCAATGGTAGAAATGGCATGCCTTTCAAATGCAACTGGTCTCAGACCTGACTGCAGGGGGATGCATGCTGTGAGGGCAAATAAAGGAGAACTTCTGGATATCCTAAAAACAAAGAAACAGGGCGGCATACTTGATAATAGCGGTGTAGTGGAATTTGTAATAGGAGATCTTGCCCCCGGGGTTTTCCTTGTCTATACCACAAAAAATAAAATACTTGCAGAGGAGTTAAAGTATTTGCTAATGGGCAGCGGTCCAAATTATCTGCTCTACAGGCCGTATCACCTGACAAGCATGGAAACCCCGATATCGATAGCCCGTGCATACTTCTACCGTGAGCCCACGATGATACCTGCAGGCGGACTTGTTTCCGAAGTGGTGACCATTGCAAAGAAGGATCTTAGAGCTGGAGACAGGCTGGACAGGATAGGCGGATATACGGTATATGGCTTGATAGATGAATATGATATAGCAAAAAAACAGGGCCTGCTTCCGATTGGACTTAGTGAGGGAGCAGTGCTAAAAAGGGATATAGAAAAAAGCAGACCCATAAACTACGATGATGTCGATCTTGCAGATGATTCGATGGTCCATACCTTAAGAAAAATTCAGGATGGCCAGGGCATATAATGCGGGCCAGAAACTTGATGAGAATAATCATTTTTGATCTAGGGCAGGTTCCTAGGAAGGGGATTATAGTGCATTTTTTACATAATAAGGTAAAAAACCTGTTTGTCATATTTATAATATTTACTACCGTCTTATTAATTCCGGCGGGTTTGGTCTCGTGCAAGTTCAAGGTAGTGGATAAATATGAGGTGACCCGGGAGATGATGGGCACCTATATCACGGTAATAGTCTATGCTGATAAAGATACTGCAGGCGAAGCCATAGAAGCAGCTTTTAAGCGGATCGGTGAAATAGAATCTATTGCCTCTATTTATGATGAGAATAGCGAGGCATCCAGATTAAACAATGAAGGGAGCATAGAGTCGCCTTCAAGGGAATTCAGGGAATTAATGGACCTCTCAGTTTATTATTACAATATTTCCGGCGGGAGTTTTGATATAACTATCGGCCCGGTACTTGAGCTATGGAAAGAGGGTCTGTGGAGGGAGACCGAAGAAGTGCAGGCAAAAAGAGTGGAAGAGGCTCTGAAGTATGTAGGTTCAGATAAAATAGTAATAGAAGATACAAAAATATATTTTGGGATCCCCGGAATGTCAATAGATCTTGGAGGGATAGCAAAAGGCTATGCAGTAGATGAAGCACTGAAGGCATTAACTGGTCTTGGCATAGACAATGCTCTTGTAAATGCGGGAGGCGATATCGGAACGATAGGAATAAAGTCTGACGGCACAGGCTGGCTGGTAGAGCTGGATGATCCTTTTGGTGATGATAAAGGAGATCCTGGCACCGTTGAACCTCTCCCCGGCTTTATTATTGAAGGAATGGCAGTGGCCACGTCTGGTAATTATTACCGGTATTATAATCCTGAAAAGAGCGTGCATCATATTACTGATCCATTGACAGGTTATTCAGCGGATGAGTGTATAAGTGTAACAATAATAGCCTCAAACTGCACCGAAGCAGATGTGCTGGCCACTTCTGTTTTTGTAATGGGGCCCACCCGCGGACTTGAGCTGATTGAGGAAATAGATGGAGTTGAAACATTGATAATTGATAATGAAAGAAAAAGCACCACTTCTACTGGACTTTCGAAGTATATGAAGTAAAATAGCATGAGGTTTTTTATTTATCCGGGGTTAAATGGCGGTCTTAATAAAGAAAAAAAGTAAATTCAGGGGGCTTCATCTGCCTGAAAATAAGATTACTTCAAAAAAACCTATTGAACCACTTCAACTTCCTGAGAAAATAATACTTCCGCTGATCCAGAATATAGGCGCTCCCTGCAGCTTTATAGTTGAAAAAGGCGATATGGTGGAAACCGGCCAGAAGATCGCCGACAGCAGTGCATATGTATCTTCACCTATTCATTCT
>Ga0190284_1001151_pt1 | contig 12256 bp, 24 predicted proteins | sample 48691812_MG_FD_161668 | JGI IMG/M metagenome (GOLD analysis project Ga0190284, IMG submission 161668) | Hydrothermal vent microbial mat bacterial communities from Southern Trench, Guaymas Basin, Mexico - 4869-18-1-2_MG | ecosystem: Environmental > Aquatic > Marine > Hydrothermal vents >...
GCTATAACCTCAATATCTCCTGTAGCGTTTTCCAAGACGCTATCAATCGTCTTTTGAAGCGTAACTTCGTTCCTTGCAGGAATGATTACTGCAAGACGCTCATTTAGGCCGGTATCTTGTACTCCGTCCATCTTTGAACTCCAAAAGTGGTTGTTCCATCTAGTTTCAATTCAGCCACTACATTCACAGGAGGGTTCGCTGGCCCTATGCGAAGTTCCACCTGATTCCCTACATCGACAACTGTGTAGTACCAGTTAGGCGGTATATCTGCACTGAAGAACAATACATCAATAGGTCCTGATGAAGCACTAGGAGAACCGCTAAGACTCCCCGACGGGCTTGCTGAAGGGCTACCACTCTCACTCCCACTTGATGAAGCGGAAGGACTTTCACTAGGGCTCTCACTAGGACTAGCGCTTGGTGAGCCAGTAACACTCGCCGAAGGGCTCCCACTCAGCGAGGCAGATGGACTACCACTAACGCTCTCGCTAGGGCTACCAGAAGCGCTCCCACTAGGGCTTGCCGATGGACTGGCACTAGGAGATGGAACACCCTCAGAAGGACTCTCCGACGGACTCCCGCTAGGTGACTCAGAAGGGCTAGCACTCGGTGATCCACTAGGAGATACTGAAGGGCTTCCAGAAACGCTTTCACTTGGCGACCCACTAACGCTTTCACTAGGTGATCCTGAAACACTTTCCGAAGGACTACCACTTACTGACCCAGATGGAGAAGCACTTGGGCTTCCGCTAACACTCTCCGATGGGCTACCAGATACTGATTCGGAAGGAGAGCCTGAGATGCTCTCTGAAGGACTTCCACTAACACTCTCGCTTGGAGAGCCCGAAACACTCTCACTAGGACTCTCTGAGGGAGATTCAGAAGGGCTTTCACTAGGGCTTCCGCTTACTGACCCAGATGGGCTTGCAGACACACTCTCACTTGGAGACCCTGAAGGAGACCCAGATACCGATTCAGATGGAGACCCAGAAATAGACTCAGAAGGTGAACCACTAACACTTTCCGAAGGAGAGCCAGAAATACTCTCACTTGGCGACCCACTTGGGCTTCCGCTTGGAGAGGCACTAGGAGATGCCGAAGGACTCCCACTTGGTGAAGTACTTGGGCTACCAGAAACACTCTCACTAGGACTCCCACTTAAAGACCCGCTTGGTGAAGCGGAAGGGCTTCCAGAAGGGCTGCCACTTGGGGAAGCAGATGGAGACTCGCTTGGAGATGCAGATCCGGCCGCTGCCTCACTATCCTGCCAAGCCCCCTGGTCGAGGTCTTGATATGCACCTTGATTGTGCTTGGATGCAGCCAATTATCCTACCCCCAAAGCCATTGCCATTCCTGCGTCAATGCAAGGAGAGTCTGATTGCAAGGAGAAATCCGCTCCTGGATTGTTGAACTTCGGATCACCCGTTGTCTTCCACCAGTCACAGAAGAGGTCATCCCCTGTACCTTCCTCGGGGAAGCCCTCGCAAGCATCAACAGAGTTGTGGTGATGATTGTAAGCAAGAAACGACATATACCCAACAGTGTCCGAGCGCATGTCGTCTATGTCGCACTCTGAGAAGATATTGTTAATGATATTCAAAGCGACTACCCCAGCAGCAGCATTGTCCTCCACAATCCCAGAGTCACAGTCGTAGAAAGTATTTCCGAAGAAGACACCTCCATGTTCATTGTCTTGCCAATAACCAACCCTGAGAGCGTCAAAGATACAAAACAAGACTGTAATATACTCGCCAACAGCTCGTATACCTATGCCATAAGTTCCATCTGTGCAATCGTGTAGATAGCAGAAGAAAACCTTGCTCTGCGAATCCGAAGAAAGCGCATTGCCGTTTGCACTAGATGCTTCACAATTGATAAACCGCACGTTGCTATCTGAGGTGTAAATCCCATACTTCGCCCCTGAACTACCATAATCATTGTGGGCTTTGCAGTTATATATAATGCCGTGCGAATCTACTTTAATAGCATACGTATCAGAACTCTCTGCAATTATGTTGTGGATTCGTCCGTAATCAGAGAGTCCTATAAAATAACCACCGCAATCAAAGACAGGCCGGTTTGCTCCTGTCGCAAAATCACTGTCGTCTATAGCTTGGCCTTCGTGCGTAGTACCCGACAACACTCCAATAATGCAGACAGGCTCTGCCGCCGTGCCATTTGTCCCAGTACTTAGATCTCCTGTTAGATTGTAAGATCCCTCTTTAACAAAATACACATCTCCTGCAGAAGCAGACGCAAGATCTGTATCAAAGTCAGATAGCGCCATCGCGTTAGCCCAAGAGTCTCCGCTATTATCCCCTGCTCCTGCTACCGTAACATGATGATACGTAATTGCCATTTTCTACTCCTTACTATATCTTTCCTTCATCCTTCAAAATCTGTATCAATTTATCAGTGTCCATTTTCAGCTCCTTGAGAGCTGCTCCTTGCAGTAGTCTTTTGTGTTCAGTAATGCTTTCCCCAAGATATTCTTCCGGTTTGACGATTGGTATGTCCTTCGGGTCTTTTGATACTCCCCACTTGTCAAACCTGTAAGGCTTCAGCGGAGCCGTAGGCTTCTTCGCTGCATCAACAAGCCATATTTCTCCATCAGCCTGTTCCTTGAAGTGTTTATTCGTCCCACCTTCGACAGTTGCCCCTGCCGGTATGTTGCAGTTGTCCAGGTTGCAGTTGATGAACTTTACCTTGGAAATGAGCGCAGGGAACACATCCGTAAAAGGCTCGTTCTGCGAGAATCCCGCCCCTACAATCTCCGAATCGTTAAACTCCTTTGGATCTTTCCCGGTGAAGGACTGACGCTTCCAAGATTTGTAGGAGTATTTTTTGTTGATTGCCATAACTCTCTCCTATGGCTCAAAAGTAATACTTATCGCAGCACGGATCATAGTAGTCTCCACATTCTGATACACAACTCCTACTGCTCTTGCACCTGTCACCACATTCACTCCAGGTGTAATCGTTAAGATCCCTGATAAGTCTTGCAACCTCACCACATCATCATTGTGAGTAGGAGCAGTGCCTGCTCTCATCTTCCCAGTCGTGTAAAGCCCTTTCATCGGTACTGCCGTACCATCATAGGTCGCAGTATCATCGTAGAGAAAAGGGCCTACAGAACCTAAGTATACTTCTCGAATTGCCATCGTCTTTGTCCATTTAATGGACGAAGGTTATTTCCCGTTCTTGGGTTTCACTCCACTGGCTCTCATTAAAGCACGAAGATCATCATGCATCTCTGCTTGCTTATCCCTGATTGGCTCCAGCTTCATCATACATTCTTTATCATGCTGATCGATAGACATCATCTCACCACCAAGAGGGCATTGAGTGATTTTACCATTCTTACCTAAAAGCTTTGGTAAAAATTCCTTAACCACAGCATACATAGCTACTACTCCTATAGCCTGAACAAAAGCAGGAAAGTTGCTCAAGTCGCTCATATCATTCTCCAGCCTTCTATAACAGGTTCATAGTCGTCTCCCAACTCTGCGTATTCCTCTTCAGGGTCTTCGAACTCTTCAGGTGGCTGGAAGTATCGACCACCCAGCTCCATCATCTCCACGATGTAAGCTAGGCCATCCATTAGGTCCCATAGCCTTGATTTGGGAAAGGCGAGGAGCTGACCCTCGAGATCACCACAGCAAGTCTTATTATGGAAGATAAAACCTTGGCGGTAGAATGGTGCCAGCGCGGCCACTCGACCTTCCTTACCCTTCTGCATATTCTGGCCGCCTCTAGCTTTCAGCCAGACAAAAGTATAGTACCTTCCTCGTCGCATCATCTCGTTAATCAAAGGTTGCTTAATGAACTCTTCCAGCGACGTAATCTCCACGCCAATTACAGAAGCCTGAAGCCTGTCAGCCATATCGAAGAGTTCTTGGTAGATTTCGTCGGGGAACATCTTGCGATGTACAGTGTCACGAACGTAGATGCGATGACTCGCTCGATCCACACCGAGGCCTAGAATCGCACTTTCAGCCGAGTGGATCTTTACTGTCTTGGCAGGATCAAGGATGACGATGTTCTCTATCTCCTTATTATTCTGCAGTTCTGCCTCTTCATAGTACCTGAAGTAGTCAGGTTTGAACACTGCGTCTTCGGTCGAAATAGGGATCCCCATGTACTCCATGTAGAATACATCAAGCTTCCCTTTCTCCCTATGCGCTTCCACCTCCTTAGCAATCTCCTCGTCCGTCATGTAGTTCTTGTCGAAGCTCTTGTAATTGCCATCGCAGATAGCTAAGGAGATCGACTCCCAGTCGCTCGAATCCAAGAGCATCTGTAAGACAGAATCCTCGTGCTTCAGCGTGTCTATATATACTACGATCCAATCTTTCACATACTTGTTGACGCTCTTCAATACGTCTGATAGCAGCCAGTCTTTCTGATTGCTTCTTATCTCCTCGTTCCGACATTCGTCTTTATCCTCCAAGTCATCTATTATAATAAGCTGGGGTCGCTTAGACGACCAGTTTAGCCCCCGAACTTGCTGGCCACTCCCCCGAGGGAGGACAAGGGATTTGCCATAAGCGACCCAAGCACTTTTGGAAAAGCTTTCATCCAACCCCATAGCCTCAGCATCAGAAATCTTGATGCTACCAAAGAGTTTGCGAACCATCTGGTTTGACAATAAGCTTCGCTTAATGTTTTCGGTCTGCATTTCCGCCAGAGTGGCAGAGTTCTGAATGTAACAGATGAACTCGAATGATCGGTAGAGGATCGCCTGCTTGGCGATAAGCTGTGCGATGGAAGTCTTCCCAATACCACGAGGGGCCTGGATGGCTATCTTGCGGCCTCGATCTTGGGATACATCGCCTATGATATTGAAAACTTGGCTATGAAGGGAGGAGAACGGAGCTTCGAAGATTTCTGGGAACATCGTCTTCGCACAATACTTGAGGTCCCAAGAACACCTAGCTAGGGTATCCCTAGTTTCCTGATCTATATCAGGGTAGTCTTGTGGGAGATAGCTCATTTACTACCTTTTCGATCTCTCACTTCTTCTGGAGGAGTTCCTAGAATGAGTCTTACCAGAAGCCACGCGAATAGGATGATCAGGTACGACGCTAGGAATTTTAACCAAGTCATCCCACCACCTCCGTAACCCCTTACAGATCCGCCTTCGGATAAGCTTGAAGAGGAAGTTATCTACGATCATCAAACTTACTCCAATTTACCTGGAAGTGAATATGACTTCCTTCGTTAATGATAACCCAATAAGGTCCCATCCTCTCTTTGAGGAAGGTTCGATCCTCTTCATCGAATCCTTTTGGCACACTAATATCGAAGGCCCTTCCAGAGTGATGATAGGAATGTGGCAGGTGGGTGGTACCCTCTCGCCCACTTGTAACGAATATAGCATCCCACTCCTTATAACGTCCGTAGCGTACTACTTGACGGAACCCTTCCAGCGCTACTGGCTGGAGATCCCATACAACCCCTTGCTCAAACCAAACTCTCATTCCGGTCTCATCTCTATCACATCGAGTTCGGCAGCTGCTTTTCGGCCCCTTTCCTTCAACTCTTCAATATCTTCGGACGTCAAATGAGCATGAGCGAACTTACCTTCAACCCTAGTGGGGGCCTTGAGGCCACTTAGGTCGTTAAGAACATGCTTGGCGATGTTTACTTTGGTACCTACTGTAACCTGGATAGGCTGGCCCTCAAGATCGGTAACCTGATCATCCATAGCTAGCTCGAGGAATGTGAGCGCCTTCTTTGCTACCTCCTGGATTTTCTTCGCTGCATCCCAAGTGTCGGCATCTCTGGAACCACGCATCAGAGCGAGCTTCTCCTTGCCAAGGGTGGAGTTCACGGTGTTAGAGACGGTAACCGGAGAGACACCCAATGCCTTAGCGATATCTTCTTGGTTCATCCCCATTACAGCAAGGTTGCAGATCTCGTGGTTTCTGTCCCATAGCTTCTTGATGTCAAAAGATTTGCGCTCACCTCGGACACGTCTTCGATCAGGCTCTCGTTGGCCATACAAGGATACACGACCCATCTGCTCTACCCCTTTGACTTCTCTAGCTTGTGCCCAAGCCCGATAATAGAAGCTCCTGACCCGATAGAGGCAATGCCCTTCTCAACCTCTCCGGTGGCAATGAGGTATGCTCCTAGCCCTATCATCACAAGCCCACCTAGCCAAGTTTTCCAGCCTTTCATTCCACACCTCCAAGCACAGTTCATTGATTATGCTTCATGATACCACATTGGGAATGTAGGTGTCAAGCATTTATTTGGATGAAATGGAGGAAGTGAGTAGGACCAACTATGTCCATTTAATGGACAAAGAGGACCCCAACTATGTCCATTTAATGGACAAAGGAGATGCGACCGCCCTATGTCCATTTAATGGACAAAGGTAGCGCGCTAGCGCGCTTCGTTCACCCGATGGGAATGTCACCAAATGGATACATTACTCAGATACGAAACACTATGAACCTATGACAACCCCGCCCGTTTCTACGCCCATCTCCCCCATCGATTTCTATGGTATTGACATTGTACCCATCCCCTGATATGATGGTGTTGCAGGTCGGGAATACCGACCGGGCGATTCCATCCGGTCTGACACCTTTCATGGTGAACGCCAAACGCGCAGCGAACATGTTGCCAACCGTGCGACCGGTGCTCTTTGACAATCAAAAATACGACGTGGGTAGGTGTGGTGCATGGTGGTCCAACCGCAGGTTGGATGGCATACGTGCAAATCGCAGGTGAGGCTTTCCGAGGAGGCGTTCCCACGACGACACGAAAGGGGAACGTCATGGCTAGCGATAATGATGTGCTGTATGATGCAGGGCATGTGTTGGAGGTGGATTTCGAGCTGAAATCGGGAAGCAAAAACCCGCATGGTGGATGGAAGATTCCCAAAGCTACCATGCGAGTAGATGTGACCGGGTTGACGAGGAAGGATATTGAAGCCGATCTGCTGGCATCATGGAAGATCAAGAGAGCCAGGTGCAGGGCGGCGATGTCCAGAGATGAGGCGTATAAGTGCATGACAGAGTTGGTGCATTGGAGCGAGGTGGGGAAGGTTGCAGGAACGGTAGACCATGAGGTAGCATTTCACGCGAAGTTCAGTAACCTCTCCCAGGAAGAGCAAGAGGAAAAGCTAAGAGTGCTGACCAAGATGATGAAGAAAAGAAGCTAACGTAATTTAGGGAATGCCTCCTTGGAAAGTCTCACCTGCCAGGTAGGATGTCTTTCATGATACGTCTTAGCATGAGGAGACATGTCATGGGAGATGGACATAAGTGGAGGCTGGTCCTTAGCTCGGTTAAGGATCGAGAGCTTCTTGATGAAGCAGTGAAGCTGCTTAGGCAGTTTCCTCTGTTTACAGACTCACACGCTAGGGTGATAGACCGAGAAGGGTATATGGAGTTATTGGAGGCCCATGAGATATCACCTGAACAGAGCTACTGGAAGGTAGGAGAAGGTGAGTTTGGGTTAGTAGCCTTAAACGCATACTCGAAGTATTCTCAGACATGGGACAAGATCATGTCGGCATACTCAGATTTCAAGGCTGGTTGGTTGGCTTGTAAGAACAGGTAATGAAATCAAGTAATCACACTAAGACGTATCATGAAAGGTATCCTACCTAATGAGTCACCAAAGGTGACCACACCTCGGCTGGGTAGTTATGGGTTACATTGGTGTTATTGTTGGTAGTTGAGGTGTATGGCGTGTATGGCGTGTATGGCATGTAGGGCGTATGGTTGGACCACCCATGCGTGACGATCCATTTCTTCTTCTCTTTCTTCCCTTAAAAAAAATATTTAATAAAGAAAGAGAGAAGAAAGAAAGAGAGAAGAAAGAGGCATTGAATGGACACGCATGGGCCACCCAACCGTACACCCTACAAACCATACAACCATACAACCATACAAGCCTTACAATTCATCCAATTAGATGCTTGACACCTACACCCTCGTCATGTTATTATGGTCTTAATGATGGGAGAGTTTTGTGCTACTGCGCTACTGCGCCGAAGGGAGGTGATATCTTATGGGTAGAAGAGAACGAGACGCCTTGGTGGAGATTTGGATAGATCGTAGGTACCTCGCAACGGCCGCACTAATAATGAGCAAGCAGGGAGCTCCTCCGGTGAACATGAGTGACATTGTTAGGGCCTGTGTCGAAACTGTAGTTAACTCCGGAGTAGATCATGGTGTTGTTGAGGGGGTTCAGACTACATCCGAGGCCAATGTGTTCCTTGGGAGATTCAAGACCAACCTCAATCGTGGAGATAGAGGTAGGAGGAATCTTATGAAGAATCTCCAAATGGACGTGATGGAAGCTGAAGCGGGCAGCAGGGATCAGAAGCAAGAGGAGATCGAGGAGAAGACTAGGTTGGCATTAGCTGTGTTCGAGGAGAAGGAACGTAAGAAGTTAGAGAAGCTAGGGGAGGTGGAGAATCCTACATTCGATGACGTGTGAGGCTTCGTCCGATTAATGGACAAAGGCGAAAGCGTGCTACTGCACAAAAAAGGAGGTAATACCATGGTGCCAGTGAGTAGCTCTAAAGATGTACGACCAGAAGATTATGTAGTACTTACCAACAGAACCTTAGCTAGAGTAGTAGAGGTACTACCACATGGGCAAGTCAAGGCAACGCTAACTAATATGTATAAAGTCGAGGGCGGGTATTCTAACCAGGCCATCCTCGCGCCAGTAACTTACTGGGCCGTCAAGAAGCTGTTATGAGGTGGCTACTCATGGTGGCCTCAGTTGTACTTGTCATCTTAGTAAGTGCAACTGAGGTCAGAGAAGGTACAATGTGTCACTCGGCTTGTGCCGAGGGGTGGGAGTGCAGAGAGTGGGTTGATCCTTTGGGATACTCTCCTACGTTCTCCTCATGTGAACCCCTGGGTTGAGTCTAACTAAGAAAGGAGTGGTGACATGATCTATTGGATGGGCGAGAAGCCCGAGAGATGCGAGATGTGCGGTGGCGAGTTCGAGGGGAGCTTCGTGGATGGCAAGACCCACCTTGGGCCGTGGGCCTTGATGTGTGTAGGTTGTCATCGCACTCTGGGATGTGGCTTCGGGACTGGCAGAGGGCAGAAATACAAGTGGAATGACGAAGAGAGGAAATGGGTTAAGGTGAAAGGTCACGGAGGGTAATTGACCAGTACGTATTGACAGCGTATCATCGATGTGTTATATTGTAACAATGAGCAGAAACGGTGTATCACACTTCACCATGCCTTTGTTCATTTAATGGACAAAGGCACATAAAGGAAAGGGAGGTCGCATGAAGATCGGACGAAGGATTAAGAAAGGTATCTGCCGTCACTCACGCAACTACATCGTGCAGTTCTGGTCACGTCGCTATCGTGACGGCAAAGGCGAGTATCTCTTATGCCCAGAGTGTAAAGGGAGGGTAAGATAATGATGTGGACACCAGTAGATCTCAAAGCCCTACGCGATACTTCGGTTCATTACCTTTACCGCAACGGTATGATAGATGACAACCAACGAGCGAGTGAGAACCTCTTCACCTGCGACACCTGTACGAGTGTCGAAGATTGTGAATGGGCTTTCCATTTCGAGAATACCAACCCTACATGTGTGAAGGAGGAAATCATCTCGGAGCACGAGGAGAGCATGGTATGAGGCTTTGTCCAATTAATGGACGAAGCCCTTCCCACCCGTCTGTAATGTTCGACTACCTATTGACACACTCCAGGGTTTCATGGTATTATGGTTTTTTAAATGAAAGGGGTTTACCATGTTTGCTATCGACGTAGGGACTCTCACTGACCGAGCATCAGCTACTCACCTCCTCATCGATGCCATAAGGATGCGAGACCAAGCTCGCAAGATGATGTTAAGGTTGTGGCCTGAAGTCTCGGCCCTTCGTGAGGCCTTAGAACCTCTCGAGGCCGAGTATGCCAAGTGGGTCACTCAACATTATTCTTACGAGTATAGAATTGCGGAGGTCAGAAAGCAACTCTTGTCACCTCACAAGATGAAACGTCCTCCGAAGAAAACTCAACGCACTATGACCGACAAAGAAGCTGAAAAGTACTTTCGCTCCCTTTCCATCACAGAACAGGCAAAGCTTATAGGTCAACTAGAGGCACTTAGAGGAGAATGACAAAGAGGCTTATTTCCACCAAATAAATGCTTGACACCTATCATCCTTATGTGGTACCATGTCTTTATATTGAACGATACGACTAAAAAAGGTATTCCATGACTCTTCGCCAACCTATCACACTAAGGTCGTTTGCCCTTCTGGGTAAGCGGCCTTTTTTATGGAAGGGGGTGATCATCGTCTAACCATTTAGCGTCTATCGTCTATCGTCACTTCACCACCACGCAGTATTAAAAGAAGGAGTAACCTATGCCTAAGACAGTAGAAGTTACCGCGAAGCTTTCGGCAAAAGAAGGTGTGGCTGGAAGAGAAGAAGACAAAGTGGCCACCATTTCTCTAGACTGTTTCGGCGAGACCGTCGAAGAGGACATTCAGCTCTCTGGCGCCGATGTAGTGAAGTCCAACTTCGAAGCCAATGTTATTATTACGGTTCAGGGCGGAATCCGCAGGATGCTTGAGAAGGGTAGCGACACTGCGGGCATTCAGGAAGCCTACAAGTCCTTCAAGCCTGGTCAGGCCGTGCGTAGGGGCGTCGATGTAGTTGGCGGCTACATGGCATGGTTTAAGACTCTCTCCCCAGAGCAGCAGAAGGAGGAGATTGCGAAGCTCAGACAAGGCTAAGCAGTCTGCCTTCGTCCATTTAATGGACAAAGTTAGCAAAGGCGGACTCTCAAGATCAAGGGAGTCCGTCTTTTTTATTACCTAACAACGACACCACAAAAAGGAGCAACCTAAATGGAAAAGATTTGCAAAAGGAAAGCAGTCTTTCGGGTTGAGTTTGAGGTCTACGCTATCAGCGATAAACACTACAACCAGATGTGTGAGGAGGTACTCTTCAACCTTCAATCATTCAAGGAGGTCATCGCTACTCAACCAGGAGGAATATCAGCTATTGCGAGGATCATTCCTGAGCAGTGTAGGAGGTTAGTGAGATGAGCCGTCGTCAGGGCATCCAGCTCGCTTACCCGTTCGAGAAAAAACGCCTCCTCAAATGGGAGCCTCCCTACCTGGTCCAACCTAAGCTCGATGGAGTTCGCTGCCGTGCCTTATGCCTCAATACCGACAATAGCTCTGGTTACTCTTTGTTGAGTTCAGAGGAAAATCTCATCTTCGGCATGAAGCATATTGAAGAAGCTCTCGATGCTCTTCCTTTTACTACCGAGCTAGATGGCGAGCTCTACTCCCATGGCCTAACCTTCGAGCAGATCTTCTCTCGCACCTCACGTGAGGTAAACTACCATCCTGACGCACTCCAGGTGGGCTATCACATCTTCGACATTTGCGATGAGGAGATGCCTCAACTCCGTCGCCTCCAGTGGCTCCGACAGCAGAGTGACCTCATCCTTCCTCCTCTGCATCTCGTCCCTACTATGGTCGCTACTACTCTCGAAGAAATCATGGACTGTCTTAGGCACTACACTAAGTGTGGCTATGAGGGAATCATAGTCCGTCACGTCAGTGCGCCCTATGTGCGACGCCGCTCTACATGGATGATGAAGTGGAAGCCTAAGCGTAGGGACGAGTACCTTATCGTTGGGTGGAAGGAGGAAGTGTCCATAGGAGGAGTGCCAAAAGGCCGTCTCGGCGCACTGATCTGTGAAAGTGATGGGGAGAGGTTCAGTGTTGGCTCAGGATTTACCGAAGAGGATCGCATAAGTTACTGGGTCATTCGTGACTCCCTTATCGGCAAGACTTGTGTCGTAGACTACCAACACCTTACAGCCGGCCGCAAGGTGCCACGGCATCCTGTGGTGGTAAGTATCGAAGAAAGGAGGTGATCTAAATGGATGAAGAAGAACCCATCTTTGCGCGCCAAAACGTGACCGAAGAGCAGAATACCAAGGCAATCGACAGCATCTTGTACATGGTCTGCTCCCTCGTCCATGACGAGGACCAGGCTACAATCCAAGCTGGATGTGCTGCTTTGGGACAGATGATCCGCCTAGAGCAGAAAGCTAGCACAGAGTAGTGGAGGAGGGCGGTCTTCGGGCCGCCTCTTCGTCCATTTAATGGACAAAGGAGACCACCGTGCCTGAACAGTGTCGAGACTGTGGTGAGTTATCAGATGACCTAGATGAGCTCACCAAACTATGCCACTTTTGCGCCAAGATCTACTCCGATGAGGAGAGAGATTGG
>Ga0190284_1001152_pt1 | contig 12252 bp, 9 predicted proteins | sample 48691812_MG_FD_161668 | JGI IMG/M metagenome (GOLD analysis project Ga0190284, IMG submission 161668) | Hydrothermal vent microbial mat bacterial communities from Southern Trench, Guaymas Basin, Mexico - 4869-18-1-2_MG | ecosystem: Environmental > Aquatic > Marine > Hydrothermal vents > Microbial...
GCGCGTAGTACCAGATCTCCCGCGTGGGGCCGTCCCGCTGAAAGAAGAGCAGGTTGGTGGGGATGCTGGTGTAGGGGGCAAAGACGCCGTTGGGCAGCCGGACGATGGCCTGCAGGTTGAAATCCTTCAGCAGGTCCTCCTTGATGCGGGCGGCCACGCCGGTGGCAAAGAGCGGGCCGTTGGGCAGCACCATCGCGCACCGTCCGCCGGGCCGGTCTCCTTTTGAGCGTCTCAGGCTGCGCATAATGAACTGGAGAAAGAGCAGCGCCGTCTCGGAGGTGCGGGTGCCCGCCGGAAAGTTGGCCTGGATACCGGCCTCCTCCTCGCCGCCAAAGGGCGGGTTGGTGACGATGACGTCGTAACGCTGGCGGTCGGTGATCTCGTGCAGGGGCTGGGCCAGGGTGTTGGCGCGGACCAGGTTGGGGTACTCGATGCCGTGCAGCAGCAGGTTCATCATCCCCAGCAGGTAGGGCATGGGCTTCTTTTCGGTGCCATACAGGGTGTGGGTCTGGAGCGTCTCCCGGTCCTGGATGGTCTGCTGCTGCTGGCGCAGGTACTCGTAGGCCTCCACCAGAAAGCCGCAGGTGCCGGCGGCCGGGTCGTAGACCGTCTCGCCGATCTGGGGGGCCATCCGCTCGACCATAAAGCGCACCACGGGCCGCGGGGTGTAGAACTCGCCGTTGGTGCCGGCCGCGTCGCGCATCTCGCGCAACATGCTCTCGTACAGGTGCGACAGAGTGTGGACGTCATCGCTGACGTTAAAGTTGATGCGGTTGACCAGGTTGACCACGTCGCGGAGCAGGTAGCCGCTGAGCATGCGGTTGTACGTCTCGCGAAAGATGCCGGCGATGACGTCGCGCTGGTCGCCTTCCGCGGTGCCCACCAGCCCGCGCAGGTAGGGGAAGAGGTCGCCGTTGACGAAATCCAGCAACTCGTCGCCGGTGCGGCCCCGGTCCTCGTCGGCGGCCCAATCCCGCCAGCGGTAGGGGGCCTCGATGACGTCGCGGTGCTTACTGCGGTACTTGCCGCCCAATAACATGCGCCGCTGCTCCAGGTCGTCGAAGCACTTGAGGAACAGGATCCACGACAGTTGCGGGATGCGGTCCACATCGGTGCTGAGGCCAGCGTCCTTGCGCATGATGTCGCGGGCGGTCTTGATGGCGGATGACAATTCGGATTTTCTCATTCTCGCGTCCTTCAGGGGGTTGGTTCGCTGCCCTGGCCCAGCTTCCACCTCTGCCAATATTCGTCCAGGTAGGCATGTGCTTCCGGCATGGTCTGGGCCGGGAGGCCCAACTCTTGGGCCAGGGCCGCGTAGGGTTCCGCCCAGTTGACCGGCGGGTCCGGCAGTTGGGCTGGGAGCGGGTGCGTCCCTCGGGTCTCGAACGTCGCCTTCAGTGCACGCCTGACGCGCTCGGGAACGAGTAACCCCGAGTCCACCAGTAGCACCAGGTCCACCAGGTCCTTGACGCGCGTGTTGTCACGATCTTGCCAGGGAAAGGTATAGGCGTGTACCTTTTCAGCGAACTGTTGGGCCGCTGGGTAAAGGGCTACGCGCGCGGCGGGAATCCCGGCAAAGCTCAACAGAGGGCTTCCCTGCACCCAATCCGGTTGGCCCAGCACCACATCCCCCAGGCCCACATCCAGGTGAAACTGGACGAAGGTGCGTCCCGCCACGCGCGCTTTGACGGAACAACGGACGCCGCCACCGGGCGCTCCGATTGGTTCCTCCCTTGGCCGACTGATCAGGAACTCAAAGCCGTCGTTCAGGTCATGCGCTGCGGCCTGCTGCAAGTGTTCATAGATCGCTTGTACGCGGGGGATATTCTCACCTGTCGTGGTCAGCAATGGGAGGCGGTCAGGATCGATCACGGACATGTCCAGGTCGAGGGTGGATCGTGCCCGGTCTTGCAGACGCAGTTCCAATGCATAGCCACCTTTCAAGAGCCAGGGTGGATCGTCTTGCTGGAACAGTCGTGCTAGTAGCCGCTCGAAAGCCACGCGGCGCTGTAGCCGTTGCAGGTCGATACCACGGTTCTGGGCCATGTTCCGCAGCCGGGTATCCAGGGCGGCGCGGAAGGCTTGTGGGGTGTTATAGGAACCAATCACGTCACCACTCCTCCTGCTGCGCAGCCACCAGAGCCTGATCCAGACGACGACGTGCCTCAAGCGGACATGACGCGGTTTCCAGCAGACGGCGGCGGACGAGCCCGCGGTCCAGCGCGTCGCGCACGGCCTTGTTGAGGTGTTCCTGGCTCAGGGCGCTGTCGGCCACGTCGATCAGGGTGCGCAGGGGAGTGGTCACCTGGTAGCCGGTTCGGGGCTCGACGTCATCGGGGGACGGGTTGGCCTTATGGAGCACACAGCCGGGGGGCACTCGCTTGCGAAACCTTGGCGGCACGGTCAGGTGAACCCGCGCGGGCATCACGTCGCTCAACTCGTGCACTGTCAGCGCCGTGTCGTGGGAGACAACCGCCTGGGGCACGCCTTTCTGGTTGCGGCTCCACAGCGACCAACGAATCAGGTCCTCGCGTTCGCCAGCGGGAAAGTCACGCAGCCGAAAGAGACCGCGGTCTATCTTGAACCAGTTGCCACGGGCCACGTGAAAGTGCTGCTGGCTATAGGTGTAGCCGGCCTGCCATGCCTGGGCGGCTGTAAAGTACCCCCCTTGCGCGGCGGCAATCTGGTAGAGCGCCCGTGCGTTCTCTTGCGGATCCCGTCTCATTTGATAAAACCTTATATTCAATATAAGGTATTTTACATCGGTCGCGATGGCCTGTCAAGTGTGAGACATACGTCGGGAGTGATTCACGCAGCGTAAAGCAGATCTTGCAACTGGCGAGTGGCCTTTTTCAACTTGTCTACCCCACCGAACAAGCCCGCGATCTCGATCACCGTCCCTCGCACCGGCACGTCCGGGAGTTCCAAGATGCACAAGTCTGTCAGTTGCGCCACGCCGTGGTCGGTGTACTTGTTCAGCAAATAGTCTAGCACCTCGCGGGCCTTGGGGCCATAGGCGGCAAAAAAGTCCTTGTGCTCGCGGCGCACCGCTTCGGATCGCTCGCGCCGGGAACGCAAAGGTGCATTGAAGGCCACGTAGATCAACAAATCAAATGGGTCCGCGTCGGGCCGGCCCACCACCTCTGCCAATTGCTCAAAGGAGATGCCCCGGTTTTCCAGATCGGAGACGAGTTCGGCCCGCTGTTCGGGTTCGCGCCAGGCAGATCGTATCTTGCCCGCGCTGCCGTAAAGGGTGCGCACCTGCTCCCGGGTATAATCATCGAAGCGTCTCACGCGGAGCTGGTGTCCTCGATGGTCTAGCTCTTGCACGATCTCGTGGATAACCCTTACCTGCGTGCCGTTCACATAATACTTGCGGGGTTCTCCCTCGCCCTCGTCGCTGACGACCAGCCCCACCGTCTCTTCAACCTGTTCCGCCGCTTCCACCGCCTCGCCGGTTTCCGTGCTGCTCGTGACCTCGCCTCGCTCGTTGATCGTCTCCTCGACGGTCAGTTCAGGAAAGCCGTCAAAATCGGGATCGGCAAAGAGGCGCGTGGCCCCCACATAGTCGAGGATGGTGAACCAGAGCTTGTCTTGATCCACGAACAAGCGAGTGCCGCGACCGATGATCTGCTTGAACTCTACGATAGAGTTGATAGGCTTGAAGAGGACAATGTTGCGACAGGTGGGCACGTCTACGCCCGTGGACAGCAGTCTGGAGGTGGTGACGACGACGGGGAAATCCTGCTCAGGGTCCCGGAACCGGTCCAGGTGGCGCCGGCCGACCTGGCCCTCTTCCGAGACCACCCGGGCCACGTAATCGGGATGCTTATGGGTGATATCGGTATTGTAATTGTTGAGCGCCTTGCGCATGGCATCCGCATGTTCCTGGTCTACGCAAAAGACGATGGTCTTGGCATGACGACCGGTCTTCTTCAGATAGTCAGTCAGATGCCGGGCAACCGCTTCCGTGCGGCCCAGCAGCGATACGACACGCTCAAAGTCCCTGGTCTCGTACAGGCCGTCGGGCACCTCGCGCCCGAAACGGTCCAGCAGGCCGGGGTCCGGCCGCCAGCCGGCCGCGTCCACGTCGGTGACGATGCGCCGCATCCGGTAAGGGGCCAGGAAACCATCGTCGATGCCCTGGGCCAGGCTGTACACATAGATGGGGTCTCCAAAGTAGCGGTAGGTATCCACGTTGTCGGTGCGCAATGGAGTGGCCGTCATCCCGATCTGGGTGGCAGGATAAAAGTATTCGAGGATCTGCCGCCAGTTGCTCTCGTCGCGGGCGCTGCCCCGGTGGCACTCGTCCACGATGATCAGGTCGAAAAAGTCGGGCGGATAGCGCTGGTATAGCCCCGGCTGCCCTTCACGGTCAGCAATGGCCTGGTAGATGGCAAAGTAGACCTCTCGGCTCTTGATTGGTCGGCGCTGGATCTTGTGGAGAGCTTTGCCAAAGGGAGTGAAGGTGCGGTCCTTGGCCTGATCCACCAGGATGTTGCGGTCGGCCAGGTACAGGATCTTGCGTTTGCGGCGGGTCTTCCATAGCTTCCACACAATCTGCATGGCGACAAAGGTTTTGCCGGTGCCGGTAGCCATCGTGATCAGGATACGGTTCTCACCCTGTATGACTGCCTGCACTGTTCTGGTGATGGCGATCTGCTGGTAGTAGCGTGGGCGCTTGACCGTGCCGTCGGGGTTGCGTAGTTCGCGGTTGAAGGGGAAAAGCAGTTCCTTGGCGTCGGCAGCAGTGGTCACTCCCTGGTCGTCACGCCAACGCAGCCATAGATCCTCCGGCGAGGGAAAGGTATCCAAGGAGATCTGCCTACCAGTGATAAAGTCGTACTCCTCTATGCCAAGCCCGTTGGTGGCATACGCGAACTTGAGACCCAGGATCTCGGCATAGTCCATCGCCTGCTGCAGGCCGTCGCCGGGGCTCTTGTGGCTGGCTTTGGCCTCGACCACGGCGATGGGAAAGTCGGGACGATAATGCAGCAAATAGTCCGCCCGCTTGCCCGGCTTGCGCACGTGACCCCGGCCCACAGGGACGATGCGTCCATCGGTAAAGTACCTCTCCTGGCTGATCTGGTCGTCGGTCCAGCCGGCCTCGTAAAGTTTTGGTACGACGTACTTGCGGCAAATATCGGCTTCGGTGCCCAACGGGATACCTCCCCTGAAAGATGCGGTTTCTTCGCTCCCCTTTGCGTGCCGAACCAGTCCTATCATATTTTAGCACAGATCGGCATCGTTGTATACTATCGCGCCGGAGCCCTGACCGTGACCGTGATCATCGTGGTAAAAGGCTCCTGATGTTGGCAGTGGGGGTCGATGGCGATGGGGATGGCCAGGGGGCCGGGGGGCGTGTCCGGCTCGATGCGCACCTGGTAGCTGAGGGGGTGGGCCTGAGTCAGGAAGCGATCCTGCCAACGGATGGCACGGGTCGCCGGGTCGTAGGTGGCGCCGCCGGCGACGGTGTCCGGGATGTAGGTCGTGCCGGTGACTACCGGGGCCACCACGATGGCCTCGGCGTAGGCGCACGCTCCCCGGTTGGTGAGCACCAGCGTGATCTCTACGGCGTCGCCGGGGACGGCCGAGGGCGGGTCTATCAGGCACATGGTCTCGATCAGGCAATCGCAGCCGGGGCGCGGGGTGGAGGGGACCCCAGTGGGCGTGGGGATGGCTGGCGTGGACGTGGGCGGGGTGGCCGCCAGGTCGCACCCGGCGCACGCCAACAACGCACAAACGACGAAAAGCGCGAAAACAGGACCGGGACGGGCGTTCATGGCCTTTCTCCACGCAGCGCAAAGCGTTGGCCCAGTGCCCAGTGCCCGTCCTCGTTCAGGTATGAGAGCCGCAAGGACCGGGCGCGAAAGCTGAGGTCCGGGGCCAGCGGTCGCAGGAGTGGGGCCGCCGCTTCCCGATCCCCGTCAAAGGTCGCCAGCACCTTGACGTGCGGGACCCACGACTGCGCGGGTACGGGCTCCGGATGGGGGCTCATAGTTCCGGATCGGTACTCCACAGAAGGGTTGCAGAGGATGTCCAACGTGTGGGCCAGGTGCGCCAGGCCATCGTACAGGGCAGCCAGGGCCGGGGTCCGTTGCGCGATGTACAGCAGGCCCTCATACGGCAACGACCACCAGGTGATGGCCTCCTCCACGATGACGTCGGCCGGGGGCACGGTCCGCGCAAAGGGCTCCAGGGACCGGGCATAGGCGGCGCGGCCCCCGGGCGTCACGTCGTACAGGTACGCCACGGTGAGGTGCGGCATCGCCACCGGCGTCCCCCCCACCAGGGCAGCGGCGCGACGCACGGCGGCATCGAACCGGGCCCGGTCCGGGCCTTCTGGAATGAGCAGCACGCAGCAATTGGGCATCCGGCGGGTCATGGCGGCTCCTCGGTTGGCGACAGGGTGGGCAGCGTGGGCGTCTTGCCCGGCGCGGTGGGCGTCACGGTAGGTTCCGGGGTCCCGGTGGGCAGCGGCGTGACGGTGGGCACCGGGATGGGCGTCGCTACCGGGGTCGGCGTCGGGGTTGGCGTGGGCGTCGGCGTGGGTGTGGGCGGGGGTTCCAACAGGGTGATGCGCACCCGGGCCTCGGTGGCGTTGCCGCGCTGGTCGGTAACTACCAGGCGCAGGGTATAGCGGCCGGGGGCCAGGCCGACCGCGTCCCACTCGGCCAGGCGTTCGTTGAGGGCCGGCGTGGTCTGGGGCGGGGTGATCTGGAGCCACGAGTGCGGGTCGTCGCCGGCCCCCACATAGACCACGTAATCGCGGAACAGTGGCACGTGGGTGGTGCCCCAGACGGTGACCGGCGGCGTCACCTGCTGGTTCTCGTTGGGCAGGAGGATGAGCACCTCCGGCGCAAAGTCGTGGATGTGGCAATGGGCCGTCGGCGGGCTGGGGATGCCGTTCTTTGCCGGCCAGTCGCCAAACTCGGGGCCATACACCTCGAACAGCTTTTCCTCCACGTCGCCCGGCGGGCACAGGCCGGTAGCCAACTCGCCAGAGACGCGGCAGATGGCGATGCGCTGGTGGACGGTGCACTCGTGAGTGGGGGCCGTGCCGTCCAGGAAAATCTCGGTCTTGCGGGGGCAATCGGGGCCGGGCCGCATCCCGGAGACGGCGCAGACCTCGGCGGACACCAGGCCCGGCGGGATGGGGAAATCGCGCGGTGGGGTGCCGGCCAGCGTCTCCACCACAAAGTTGCGCCAGATGACGCCGGCGCCCCGGCTGCCGGGCACGCCCTTCATGGGCCGGCCGTCGGGATTGCCCACCCACACGCCCACCGCCAAATCTGGCGTATAGCCCACCGTCCAGGCGTCGCGATAGTTGTCGGTGGTGCCGGTCTTGACCGCGGCCGGGCGGCCCAGGCAAAAGATGTTATCGGCACCAAAGGCCGGCGTCCGCGCCTCATTGTCCGCCAGGATGGAGGTGATGAGGTAGGCCAGGCGGGGGTCCAGCACCTGCCGGCGCTCCGGCGCGGCATAGGCCTCCACGACGTGGCCCTGGGCGTCGGTGATCTTTAGTATGGCCACCGGGTCCAGCTCGCGGTGGCCGGGCACACGCTCGGCCGCCGGGACCGGCTCGCCGGCCATGACGCCGCCGTTGGCCAGGACGCCGTAGGCGTAGGTCATGTCCAGCAGCTTGACCTCGCCGCCGCCCAGGGTGAGAGAGAGACCATAGCGGGCCGGCTCGTTGAGGCTGGTGATGCCCAGGCGGTGGGCCGTGTCCAGCACGTTGCCGATTCCCACGCGCTGCAGGGCCTGGACTGCCGGGATATTGTACGAACTGCCCAGGGCCATCCGTAGGAGCACCGGGCCGTGAAAGCGGTCGTCATAGTTGCGGGGGACGTAGGGCGGGTTACCGGCTCCGCCGGGGAACTCGGTGCGCACGTCGGCAAAGAGGGTGGCCGGGGTGAACGGCGGGTTCAGGCGCGCCGGGTCCAGCCCGGTGACATAGGTGAACGGCTTGATAGACGACCCCGGCTGGCGGTCGCGTATCGCCACGTTCACCTGGCCGTCGATAGAGTCGTCGTTGTAATCCACGCTGCCGAGCATGGCCAATATCTCGCCGGTGGCCGGCCGCAGGGCCACCAGGGCCGCGCTATCTGCGTCGCGCCCCTGGGCCTGGAGTGCCGCCACGTGCTCCCGGGCCACGCGCTGGGCTCGCTCCTGGTATTCCAGGTCCAGGGTGGTGAGCACCTGCCACCCGCCGCGATAGAGGCTCTCCGCGCCGTAACGTCGCTCCAACTCTTGCTTGACATAGACGACAAAGTGGGGAGCCTTCATGTCGACCCGGCGGGGCCGGAAGGTCAGCGGCTCGGCCATTGCGGCGTCGGCCTGGGCCGGCGAGATATAGCCATCGCGGGCCATGAGGCGCAGCACGTCGCGCTGGCGGGACTTGGCTCCCTCCAGGTTGGTGTATGGGTCGTAATAGGCCGGGGCCTGGGGCAGCCCGGCCAGCAGGGACGACTCGGCCAGGGTGAGTTGACTCACATCCTTGCCAAAGTAGGTCTCGGCCGCAGCCCCGCAACCATAGGCCAGGTTGCCATAGTAAATCTCGTTCAGGTACATGGCCAATATCTCGTCCTTGGAGTAGCGACGAGTGACTTCCAGGGCCAGGACTGCCTCCTGGAGTTTGCGGGAGAACGTGACCTCTGGCGTGAGGAGGGCGTTCTTGACGAGTTGCTGGGTGATGGTGGAGGCGCCAGAGACGATCTCGCCGCCCTGGAGGTTCTGCCAGAAGGCCCGCAGGATGCCCCTGGGGTCCACGCCCAGGTTGGTATAGAACGTGCTGTCCTCTGTGGCGACGGTGGCGTATTGCAGGTAGGGCGAGATGCGGCTGATGGGCACGACGGTGCGCCGGCCGCCGTGGGGGTCAAAGACCTCGTAGAGCAGGGTGCCGTGGCGGTCATAGATCTTGGTGGAGGCAAAGAGGGTGCGGCCGCTGAGGGCCTCCGGTGGCGGGAGCGTGGCGGCGTAATAGGCATAGACGGTGAACGCGCCCCCAAAGCCCAGGAGCAGCAGGAGGACGAGCACCAGCACGCCATAGGCGGCCAGGCGGAGGGTGCCCGTCAGCATGACGGACAGGCAGCCGGCCAGTCGTTTCAGGCGGCGAGAGCTGACAGGTCTTGGAGACCTGTCAGCTCTGCGGGGCGTGCGGGCCGGGTACACCTCGACGCCGGGGGTGTTGGTGTGGATGGGGGGTAGAGTTTGGGAGTTTGGGGGTTTGGGAGTGGTAGAATCGGGGTTCACAGTTCTCTCAATCGGCGCAAGCGAATGAATCCCAGAGTAACGACTGTCTTGTGTTCTTCAGACGCCGGTTCCAGAGCCGAGGTTCCCATACGTAACACGCACCTACAACAGCGCCACGATGTCCTCCGGCGCCGGCGGGCAACCCCGAACGATGGGCAGCCGATGCCGTTCGGCGTACTCGCGTGCGCAGTCGCCCACGCAGACTACCTTGCCGTGGCCGGGCGGCAGGCCGTCCAGGTCGTGGGCGTGGCCGGCCACGACGTCCAGCCGCCGCCACACGCCGCGATACAGGAATTTCAACCGCCGCCAGCGCGAGGCGTTGATCAGTTTCTTTGTCGCCAGGTACATGGACAGGTTGCACCCGCTGCACGAGTCGCTGATGTATTCGTACACGTTCTTGTAGACGAAATAGCCGGGCCAATCAAAAGCAAACGGGGTCTGCGCCTCCTCGACGGACAGCCCGACCACGTGCACGTCATCGTGCGGCGGGATGTGGGGCGCGTGCTCCGGCCCAAAGCCCATCACCTGCCGGCCCACATTGTCCACTTTCACCACGTCGTCGCCGGCCAGCAGCAGGCCCACCTCCTTGGGCTGGCCCCACCGCCAGGGGCCGTTCCCCTCCAGGGCCACGATGCCGTCGATGATCGTCAGGGCCGGGCGAGCCACCTGGCCCAGGGCGCGGATACAGGCGTGCAAACCCTGCCGGTGAAAGCGGCGCTTGTCGGCGTCGCGCAGCAGGCCCTTTTGGTTTTTCAGCCCCAGGGTAACGCCGGTCTGGATGTGGGTTTTCAGCTTGGCCACGTCGACGTACTCGTGAGTGCGCAGCAACGTGGGGAGCTGGATCGTGCCGAACTCCCATTCCACCTCGTCGCGCTCGACGGTCTTGAGGTCCACCAGTTCTGCGCCGTATCGCCGGGCCAGGTCGCCATACCCGGTCCGTTCCAGCGCAGCCATCGAATCGCGCCCCACGATTCCCCCCTCGCCGATGACGACCGGCCGCCCGGCAAAGTACTGCAGCAGACCTTCCACGACCCGGGGATCGGTGAACAGGCCCCTATCAGGCGGGCCGGCGTCCGGAACGTTGGGTTTGATGAACACCGCTTCCCGCTGACACCGATACCCAATGAGGTCCAGGGCCTCGGCGACTTTGGCGGCCACGTCATCCAGTGTGGCGCGGACAATGCTGACGGTCATGGTTGCTCTTCCAAAAGCCACAGATTCTCCAGCCCCTGCAGTACACACCAAAGCCCCGGGCATGGCGCGTGCGCCTGCGCCGGGGCCAGGTGAAGGCCAATATACGACAGGGCCTTAGAGTCCCGGACGGTTACTGCCGGCCAACGTTCGATTTGTCAGCCCCGAGTACCCCTGATCTTGTCAGGCCAGGGGCAACAGGAGCGACATGGTTTGGGGCGCGAAGAGCAGGGGCATCATGCCCAGGATCATCATAAAGAACATGATCACCGCGCTCACGGCCATCATCACGAGGTAGAACACCATCACTGCCAACATGAGCCCACAACCGAAACGGAATCCATCGCCAACGCCTAGTCCCATGGGACCACCTCCTTAAAATATGATATCGAATTGTCCCGGATCGAATCTCGACACGTCTATTATACCACAGGTTGCGTGCGATAAGCAACTAGTGGAAGTGAGCGTCACTGTTTGGGGACCTCATGTTGGCCTCCAGTTTCTCCAGCAAGGTGGTCACCAGCGCCAGCCACTCATCCCGCGGACGCAGACCCTCCGCCGCACCCACTCCTGCCGCAACTGCGCCCGGCCACTTTGCTCCGCCGCTCGTCGCCCTTGCCGCTCGCTGACGGGTAACGACCTTTGACAGAACGGACGGCCAATGATATACTTGCAAACGCCACCAGCTTTTCCACTTGTACTTTGAGATCACAGGAGGAAGGACACATGGACCCTGACTCTACCGACAACGACCGTTTCCGCACGGAAGCCTTCTTTCCGCGCCGCCTGTTCGACCACATCACCCAGGTGCGCGTGGATGACCCCCAGGTAGCTCGCAACGAGGCAACCGAGCGGTTCACCCGCAAGGACCTGACTACAGACGGCAAGCTCGCTATCCTGGCGGCCGATCATCCTGGCGGGCGCATCACCCGGGTGGGCGACGACCCGGTGGCCTTGGGCGACCGCTTTGAGTACCTGGGCCGCATCCTGCGCATCCTCACCGGCCCGGCCTTCGATGGCCTGATGGGCACGCCGGACATCATCGAGGACCTGCTCATCGTCAACTATCTCGTCCGCAAGGGCGGCGGCCGGGGCTTTATCGACGACAAGGTGCTCCTGGGGAGCATGAACCTGGGGGGGCTGGCCGGCACCAGCTTTGAGCTGGACAACCGGTTCACGGCGTTCACAGCCGAGGCCATCGACCGGCTCAAGCTGGACGGGGCCAAGCTCCGGGTGCGCATCACCGACAACGACCCGGCCGCGGCCAAGACGCTGGAACGGTGCGCCCGCGTCATCAACGAGTTGCACGATCTGGACGTGCCCATCTTCCTGGAACTGCTGCCGGCGACCCGGCGCGATAATGGCCGGCTGATGGTGGTGCGCGAACCGGAGCCCCTCATCCAGGCATTGGGCGTGGCCTCGGCGCTGAGCGACTCTTCGCTGGACGTGTGGGCCATGGTTACGCACTGTGCCGATTTTCACCGCGTGACCCGGGCCACTACCCTGCCCATCCTGCTGCTGGGCGGCGAGTCCTGGGGCGATCCGCTGCCGGTCCTCCGCGAGTTTGCCGCCGGCATGGCCGCCGGGGCCAACGTGCGCGGGGTCATGGTGGGCCGCAACGCGCTCTTTCCCGGCCCGGACGACCCGCTGGCCGTGGCCCGGGCCATCCACGGCATCGTCCACGAGGGCCTCTCCGCCGACGCGGCCCTGGCGGTGGTGCGCTCCTGTCGCGGCGAGGGCCTGGACGCGCTGAGCCGGTGGGTACAGTAAACCAAGCAGGGAAAATGCGATTAGCACTCAACGGCCAGC
>Ga0190284_1001153_pt1 | contig 12251 bp, 10 predicted proteins | sample 48691812_MG_FD_161668 | JGI IMG/M metagenome (GOLD analysis project Ga0190284, IMG submission 161668) | Hydrothermal vent microbial mat bacterial communities from Southern Trench, Guaymas Basin, Mexico - 4869-18-1-2_MG | ecosystem: Environmental > Aquatic > Marine > Hydrothermal vents >...
CTGGGGATCGGTCTCGGTCAGGCCATCGTACAGCCCCTCCCCCCGCAGCACGAGCACAAAGCGGTACTCCTTCACCGGCTCGACGAACGTCTCCACGCCTGGCAGGCGAATCTGGCGCAACTTCTCGCACAACCGGGCTCCCACCTCCGTGGGGATGCGGCCAGCTCGCCGGTCAGTTATCAGGCCCGTCTGGGGATCAAGCGTGCAGAAGTTACCGCGCGCCGCCACGTCGTCGGGCTGCAGGTCGAAGCCGATGCCCAACGCCTCCAGCACCCCGCGCCCGATCTCGTACCGCAGCGGGTCGTAGCCGAATAGGGCCAGGTGACCAGGCCCACTGCCCGGGGTGATACCGGGCGCGACGGGCGTGCCCATGCCGCAGATGGAGCGCGCAGCCAGCCCGTCGAGGTTGGCAATGTGTGCCGCTTCCAGTTCTGTGGGACCATCGGGTGTCATCGGCAGTCCCCCTACACCGTCCAGCACAAGCAGGAGAATCCTGGTCTTGCCCTCAAGTGCCAACTCGCGCATCAAATTCAGATCAGCCATCGTTGCCCCCTAAATGAGAGTACAAACACACGAGTAGATGAGGAGTGTGTCTCCTCATCTACTCGTTTCCTCGTCTCCTTATCTACTTTCTTCCTACCGGATCGCCATCTCCGTCTGCTTGTCGAAGAGGTGAATACGATCCATATTAAAAGTGACCGGCATCGTGTTGCCCACCCGCGCGCCCGTGCGCGGGTCGAAGCGGCCCATAAGCTGGATATGCTCTGTCACCAAATAGACGACGACCTCGTTGCCCATCAACTCGGTCACATCTACCTTGGCCTCCACCAACGCCCTGTTGATGCCCGGTGGGGCATACTTGGGATCGTGAGTGTCCTCGGGACGGATACCGAAGACAACCTCTCTGCCTAGATACTGATGGTAGGCGTCTGCTTTGTCCTCAGGAACATCAAGGATGAAATCCCCACAGTCCACGGCCATCTTGCCGTCCCGATCCACCAGTTTGGCCTCCATAAAGTTCATCGCTGGGCTGCCGATGAAACCAGCGACGAAGATATTGGTCGGGGTGTCGTAGAGTGCCTGGGGGCTATCTATCTGCTGCAAGAGACCGTCCTTCATCACCGCGATGCGGGTACCCATCGTCATAGCCTCGACCTGGTCGTGGGTCACGTAGATGATCGTCGTCTCCAGCCGCTGATGGAGCTTGCTGATCTCAGCGCGAGACTGTACGCGCAGTTTGGCGTCCAGGTTGGAGAGCGGCTCGTCCATCAGGAACACGTGCGGTTCGCGCACGATAGCGCGGCCCACCGCCACGCGCTGCCGCTGGCCGCCAGAGAGTTGCTTGGGCTTGCGGTCCAGCAGGTTCCCGATGCCCAGCATATCGGCCGCCTCATGCACGCGCCGTGCAATCTCCTGCTTGGGGGTCTTACGCAGTTTGAGGCCGAAGGCCATGTTCTCGTAGACCGACATATGCGGGTACAGCGCGTAGGACTGGAACACCATCGCGATGTCTCGATCCTTGGGCGGCACGTCGTTGACCAGCCGGTCGCCGATGTAGATATTGCCCTCAGTGACCTCCTCCAGGCCGGCCAGCAGGCGTAAGGAGGTGGTCTTGCCGCAGCCCGAAGGGCCGACAAAAACCAGGAACTCTTTGTTGGGGATTTCGATGTTGAGGTCGTTGACCGCAACGACATCACCGAACTGCTTGGTCACATGCTCGTACGTTACGCTTGCCATTTGATTCTGCTCCTTTCAGTTCAATTTAATCTTGAGATTATCGCAACCAGTGCATCGTCCACGACTATGCCAGGACAACGCGCACACCCGACTCACTCAGGTCCCACAGGAACGGTGAAGGGGCCTCGCGGGCAGTGACGACGACATCTGCATCGGAAGCAGGCGCGATGTACGCAGCCGCCACCCGCCCCACCCGTTCAGCCGGCACCAAGACGATGACCTGAGAGCCGACCTCCAACAACAGCCGTGCTATCTCCGCCTGCGGGAGGCTGTCGCCGGTCAGGCCGCCCACAGCGCTGATGCCACCCAGCTCCAAGATCACATGGTCGGCCCGCAGGCTGGAAAGCGCCGCCCTGGTCAGTTGGCCCACCAGCCCCAGGTCGCGCCCTTCGGCTTGCCCTCCCGTGACGATCAGGGTATGTGGTGTGTTAGCGGCGACCCAGTTGGCCGCCTCAAGCCCGTTGGTGACGACGGTGAGCCGTGAGCGTGCAGCCAGACGGCGCGCCACTTCCAACGGGAGCCGCCCCGGGCCCAGGAAGATGGTTTCACCATCGGTGATCATCTCGGCCACAGCCTGGCCGATACGCGCCTCCTGGGTTCCGGGCCCCGAAACCAGGTTTTTTCCCGAAAACCTGGTTTCCGCCACAGCCCGGCCAATGCCTGCCTCTGGGGCCACAGCTCCGCCGTGCACGCGTTGCACCGCTCCTTGTTCCTCCAGCACCTTCAGGTCTCGCCGGATAGTCGCGGCATGCACGCCAAACCGCTCCACCAGCTCCGCCACGCGGGCCGCGCCATTCTGCGCCACCATCCTGGCGATGGCGGTACGTCTTTCGACAGTCAGGGCAGGTAATAGATGCTGGCTCACGATTGTTATTTTATCACATTATGCGCGATTTGTCAATACCTACGTGCACGATTCAGCGCGATTTGGAGCCCAGGCGCGCATTTTCGCGCAGACGAGCGCACGGCCGACCTGTGAAAACTTCGCAGTGAACGCCAGCCGAAAGAATGCCGGTGGCCCCAGCAGCGGCTTTGGTATCGTGCTGCCCCTGTTTCCCATAACCATAAAACGGTATTCCTGCACTTAAGCCGGTTTGCCCTGCCCAATCTGCTGTGTTACAATCTGTCAGACCGAGACATCTGCTTGGCGGGGCATTGATCGTTGGCAGCGGATTATAGGCTGCAAACCAGGCTCTTCGGAAAAAACCTGGTTACTCACATGATATCAACCGACAGGAGAGGAAATGGATATTTTAGGGCAAACTCTCTGGGGGAACACACTGGCGACCTGGCTTCTGGCCCTGGCGGTCGTGGTGTTTATCTTTCTGGTCTTGAACGTCTTAAAACGCACCGTGTCCCGCAGGGTGCTCGTTTGGGTCAAAAAGACCAGGACAGATCTGGATGATCTCGTTTTTGGTTTGTTCAACCGTACCTGGCACCTGTTCCTGGCAGCAGTCGCGATATACGCCGGTTCCCTCATCCTTACGCTACCCCAAGTCGAACCCTGGCTCCGCACCATTACGCTGATCCTGTTCTGGGTACAGGTGGCGCTATGGGGCACAGGCGTGGTTAACCACCTGGTTTCTCGACACGGAAAGGAACGGGGCAAGAAGGATGAATCTGCCGCCACGACGATCAACGCGTTGGGCTTCGTCGGGAAGGTGATCCTCTGGACGGTGGTCTTGCTCCTGGCATTGGACAACATCCCCGGCGTCGAGGTGGATACGCTGGTCGCCAGCCTGGGAATCAGCGGTATTGCCGTCGCGCTTGCGATGCAGAGCATCCTGAGCGACCTGTTCGCATCCCTTTCCATCGTGCTGGACCAGCCCTTTACCATCGGGGACTTTATCACCGTGGGGGAGTACATGGGAACGGTGGAGCGCATCGGCCTCAAGAGCACACGCGTTCGCAGCCTCACCGGCGAGCAACTCATCTTTTCCAATTCCGACCTGGTGAACAGTCGCATCCGCAACTACAAGCGCATGGAGCAGCGCCGTGTGTCGTTCACGGTCGGCGTGACCTATCAGACACCCTACGAGAAGCTGGTCGAGATTCCCAGGCTTGTGCAAGAGATCATCGAGACCCAATCCCAGGCGAGCTTCGCTCGGGCGCACTTTGAGGGGTATGGGGATTCCTCCCTGAACTTTGAGGTCGTCTACTATATGTTGACATCTGATTACAACGTCTTCATGGATATTCAGCAGGCCATCAACCTGGAGATTTTCAGACGCTTTGCGGAGGAGGGGATCAAGTTTGCCTATCCCACGCAGACTGTCTTCGTGGCGAAGTAGCGATGTCGGGCACGCACTTCACTAAAATCATATGGGTGTGGCTAAAATCGGTTGGACGTCCGGCTTCAGCCGGAAAATCCCCGCTGAAGCGGGGCGTCCGTTCCTCTCCCCCAACTCATTTTAGCCAGACCCAAATCATATTCCTTGGCAAAGGTTCCCCCGGTTACGAGCGGAGATGAGTAAACAACGCCTCCTGGACATCTCGGACATACTGGAACGCATCCCTGCCGGCGAAGGAAGCGATGACACGCGGGAACTCATCAAACGCGCATACGCCGTAGCCCAGGAGGCCCACGCCGACCAGGCACGCAAGTCCGGCGAGCCCTACATCCAACATCCGCTGGCCGTGGCTCTCCTGCTGGCTGACATAGGTATGGACGCGGACACCATCGCCGCTGGCCTGCTGCACGACGTGGTCGAGGATACGGACATTGACCTGGAAAGACTGAGACATGAATTCGGCCCTCACGTGGCGAACCTGGTAGATGGCGTGACCAAACTGGAGCAGATTGAACAGGAGCAAATTGACCGGTTCAGCCGGAAGAGAGAGAGACCACGCGACGAGCAAGAAAGCGAAAGCCTGCGCAAGATGTTCATCGCCATGGCGGAGGATATCCGCGTCGTGATCATCAAACTGGCTGACCGTCTGCATAACATGCGCACGCTCGGCCCCCTCCCACCGGAACGTCGCAAGACTTTTGCCCACGAGACGCTGGAGATCTTTGCCCCGCTGGCCAACCGGCTGGGCGTGTGGCAATGGAAGTGGCAACTGGAGGACCTGAGCTTCCGCCACCTCAATCCCGCCACCTATGTCGAGATCGCATCCCTCGTCAAAGAGCGCCGTCCAGAGCGGGAGGCCAGCGTCCAGCGATACATCGTAACCTTGGAACGGGAACTGGCCGCAGAAGGCATCGAGGCAGAGAGCACCGGCCGGGCCAAACACATCTACAGCATCTACCGCAAGATGCAACGTAAGGGCGTGCCCTTCAGCCAGGTTTACGACATGTGCGCCATACGCGTGATCACCCAGACCATCCCTGATTGCTACCGCATCCTGGGCATCGTGCACGGGTTGTGGAAACCTATCCCCGGTGAGTTCGACGATTACATCGCCACCCCAAAAGACAACATGTACCAAAGCCTGCACACAGCGGTCATCAGCGAAGACGGCAAGACGCTGGAGGTACAGATCCGCACCTGGGGGATGCACCACATCGCAGAATACGGCATCGCCGCCCACTGGCGCTACAAGGAGGGGGGCAAGCGGGACCAGGCCTTCGAAGCCAAGATCGCCTGGTTGCGCTCACTTATAGAATGGCGGAAAGAAGCCACTGACGCCAACGAGTTCGTGGATGCGATGAAGACCGACGTCTTCCGGGACCGGGTCTACACCTTCACTCCTAAAGGCAAGCTCATTGACCTGCCGGTCGGCGCGACGCCCATAGACTTCGCTTACCAAATCCACACCGAAATTGGTCACCACTGCCGAGGGGCGCGAGTCAATGGCAAACTGATCGGCCTGGATTATCAACTCAAGAACGGCGACCAGGTGGAGATCCTGACCGCCCGGCGGGGAGGACCCAGCCGCGACTGGCTGAACCCAGCCCTGGGTTACATCAAAACCAGTCGCGCCCGTAGCAAAATCCGCCAGTGGTTCCGTCGCCAGGATCGGGAACAGAACATTGCTCAAGGACGGGAAATCGTCGAGCGTGAATTGAAGCGCTTGGGGATGGAACATCTGAGCCACGAGGCGGTTGCCCGGCTCTTCAACTATGAGAAACTGAACGACTTCCACGCCGCCGTCGGTTTTGGGGACATCCACAGCCAGCAGATCGCTGGCAAAATCGCCGAGACGCGCCCCCGCACGGAGGAGAGTCTTCCCTTCATACCTCCGCCTCTCGTGTCGACCATTGAGGGCATCCAGGTGCAGGGCACCGGTGGCCTGCTGACCCGGCTGGCACAATGCTGCCACCCGTTGCCCGGGGACGACATCATCGGCTACGTCACCCGAGGGCGGGGGGTCACCATTCACCGCCGTGACTGTCCCAACATCTTACGCCTGAGGGACACGGAGCGACTGATAGAAGTCGGTTGGGGCACCCGCCTACAGACCATCCCGGTCACGATCCGCATCACAGCCTATGACCGCACCAGGCTGTTCAACGAAATTTCCGGCATCATCGGTGCCGAGGACATCAACATGTCGGCCGTCAACATGCCACCGGATAGGAGGAGGCGGAACAACATCGTCACACTATACATCACGCTGGAAATCAGCCACATCGCCCAACTCAGCCGGGTGCTGACCAAGATCGAGCGGCTGCCCAACGTGATCGAAGCCCGGCGGCATACGGGATGAAAAAAGCCCGGCTCCTGGCGGAAGCCGGACTGCTTACCCTACGAGCCGTAAGTTACGGCTCCGTCGGCACACGGTCGCTGTACGTTCTGCGCTCCACGAAAACCTGTTGAGCGTCCAGCCATTCCTGAAACGTTTCGTCCCCCAGTTGCTGACGCAAGAACTGATCCAGTTCACGCGTCTCGTGGCCCACCACCTCAATGATGGTATACCACGTACTATCCTGGCCCAACACTGGCTGACTGTGCTCCCCCACCTCAAGACTGAACGCCAGGTCAGTTAACTCCGTCTCGAGACGGCTTTCCAACATGCTCCTGGGTAGCCAGTCTAACTCAGTGCTGTATCCGGCGACCTCCTCATCCTCCTCCAACTCATCCGCCAACGCCTGGAAGTCTTCCCCGGCGTCCAAGCGGGTTACCAGTTCATTCGCCCGCTCCTCGTCATCCACGGCCAGAAACCGTAATTTGACCTGCTCGGCCATGGCGGGAACTTCCGCCCCCATCTGCTCCCGCAACTTCTCGACCAACAGCGACGCTTCGATCCAGGAACGGTATTGCTGCTCCGAAATACCCAACGGCTTTAAGGACTCGCTTAGATGAGTATCGTACCGTTGGCGGAAATCCTGCTCGGTCATCGGAGTTGGCGTTGGAAGCGGGACAGGGGTCGGCGCAGACGTGAGTACTCCTGTCAACGTCAAAGGAGGCGTGACGGTCGGTGCTGGCGTGGGAGTAGCAGGATCCCGATCATACCCGAAAGCCAACTCAATCTCCCGCTGCAGTTCCTCCGGCGCAACGATGATACCACGCTGCTCCGCCTCCTGGCGCACCAACTCCTCCTGGATCAACTGGTCGAGGGCCTGCTCTCCAATGGTCAGGGCATTCACCGGCGATAACTGGGTCTGCAAGTCGCGGACGCTTTTCTGGATATACTCCAGATAAAATTGTGCGTCTGAGTCTGTCGGATCAAGGAGCTGTTGCTGATAAAGCCAGTACTGGAGTTCGTTTCGCATCCGCATCCGCGTGAAGCGCACCCGGTCCTGAAACTCGGCCGTCGTGATAGAAGTGTCGCCCACAACAGCGACCGGTTCGCGCTCCTTGATGATCTTCTCGACGATAAAGCCATAGGCCAGAACACCTACAACCGCGATCGCCACCACGGCCACGCCCCAGATGAGAAACTTCTCTATGCGCCTTTCCCGCTCCAGGCGGGAGAGTTGCTTGCGTGTCAGTTCCCTGGGCGCATGCCTCTTAGTCTTTTTTGCCATCCCATTATCTCACATAGCTGTCAGACACCGGTCACCAGCCGCTAGCTGTTGACCCAAATAGACAAGGTGGGTTGACCACGTACTAGCGGGAGCGTTTAGGCTCCACCACGAACGGCAACAACGCCAGGTGACGAGCACGCTTAATCGCCACAGAGAGTTGACGCTGGTGCTTGGCGCACGTTCCTGTCTGCCGCCGCGGCCGGATTTTCCCACGGTCGGTCAGGAAGTTTCGCAGCGCGTCCGCCCGCTTGTAATCAATGTAAGTGATCTTTTCCTCGCAGAAAACACACGTCTTGCGTCGCCTGCCAAACTGACGAGAGCCGCGCGGTCGGTCCCGCGTGCCTCGTCGCCGACGTCCCCCCGTCGAGTGCCTCTGCCTGTCCTGATCTTCATATTCTGCCAACGGTTCAACCTCCCTAGCGGTAGATCGGTGACCAGTTCTCCCAATCTGCCAATTGACCAATTAGAACGGGAACTCTCCCCCACCTTCGCCAGCGGCCTCTACGGTCCTCGAAGCAACACGACGATCCCCCAACAAGATCATTTCGTTAGCCACCAGCTCAGTGCGGAAGCGCCTTTTCCCCTCACGATCCTCCCAACTGCGCGTCTGCAAGCGCCCCTCGACGTACACCTGCTGCCCCTTACGAAGGTGCTGCTTGCAAATCTCGGCCAGGTTGCCCCACGCCACCACGTTGAACCACTCGGTCTCCTCACGACGCTCGCCTTCCGAATTCGTCCAACTACGGGAAGTGGCAACACTGAACGACGTCACCGGCTTCCCACTGGGCATGTAGCGCATCTCGGGATCACGCTCCACTTGACCAATCACCATCACCTTGTTCAGACCTCTCGCCATAGCGCCCTCACTCCCTACATCACATGGCAACTGACCCAAGTAGATTGGCCATCCTCATTCAGCACGCACGACCAGGTGGCGCATGACCTGTTCAGCCAGTCCGAGCCCACGCTCCAACCCAGTCACACCTTGAGGTTCCAGTTCAAGCCGCATCAACACATACTGGCCTTCCCATTGGTCTTGAATGGGATAGGCCAGCCGACGCAACCCCCAGGGCTCGACTTGCGTGACCTCGCCGCCATCGCGTTCTACCAACCCCTTCACGGTCTCGACGACAGCGGCCAGGGCATCTTCGTCCATCTCTGGGTGAACTATGAAGACTAACTCATAACTGCGCATAAGACGGTATACCTCCTTTCCACGGGATTGCCCCCAGACCCACTGCCGGGAGCGGAAAGCCCGCCTACAGGCACGCAACGGGCGGTATCATAACACAAAGACGTGGATTTGGCAAGTAAACTCTCCCGCACTCCTCACGTAGCCTCGCATCTGGCAATGGCGGCAGCGATGAAAGCCTTAAAAATGGGATGAGGCCGGGTGGGACGGGACCTGAACTCAGGGTGAAACTGACTGCCTAACATGAAGGGATGGCCGGCCAGTTCGACAATCTCGACCAGCCCACCGTCGGGTGAAAGTCCGCTGAACACGAGCCCCGCCTCTGCCAGCATGTCACGGTAGGCATTGTTAACCTCGAAGCGATGGCGATGCCGCTCCTGGACCTCAGACACACCGTAGGCCGCAGCCGCCTTCGTCCCAGGCACCAGGCGGCAGGGGTACAAGCCCAACCGCATCGTGCCGCCCATATCCACGACCGTTCGCTGTTCGGGCATCAGGTCAATCACAGGGTACCTGGTGTGGGGGTCAAACTCGGTGCTGTTCGGCTCCTCACTGCCCAGGGCATGACGGACCAGTTCAACGATCATCACCTGCAAGCCCAGGCACAGCCCCAGGTAGGGGACTTGACCCTCCCGCGCCCAGTGCGCCGTGGCAATCTTACCCTTGATGCCCCGTTCGCCAAAGCCACCCGGCACAACCACGCCAACCACCTTTTCCAGTTCGTCCCAACCCCGGCCACGCTCCAGTGCTTCAGAACTAACGTAGTGCACATCAACGTCCCACCCGTGTGCCAGGGCTGCGTGATACAGCGCCTCGCGCACGCTGATGTATGCATCGTGCAGTTCGACGTATTTACCGACGATGGCGATAGGCAGCGAGGGTTTGAGAGCGTGGATGCGGTCCACAAGCTGGCGCCATTCCCTCAAGTCAGGAGCTCCCACGTTCAGATCCAGCCGTTCGACGATGAAGTCACCCAGGCCAGCATCCTCCAGGACCAGCGGTATCTCGTACAACAGTGGCACGGTCACCAGTGGAACAACAGCCCGCCGCTCGACATCGCAGAAAAGCGCGATCTTATCACACAGCGCGTCATCCACCGGGTAGTCAGCACGGGCAATGATGACGTCGGGCTGGATGCCGATGGAGCGCAGTTCTCGCACGCTGTGCTGCGTGGGCTTGGTTTTTAACTCTCCGGTGGCACCGATGTGGGGCAGGAACGTGACGTGGACGTAGAGCGTGTTTTCGTACCCCACGTCCCGGCGCATCTGCCGCAACGCTTCCAGGAAGGGTAAGCCCTCGATGTCACCGACCGTGCCGCCGACTTCAACGATCACCACCTCAGCCCCGCTCTGCTCGCCGACACACGCGATACACCGCTTGATCTCGTCGGTGATGTGCGGGATGACCTGGATGGTACCTCCCAGGAAGTCACCCCGGCGCTCCCGCGAAATGACCTCTGCATAGACCTGACCGGTCGTGACGTTGCTGGCACTAGTCAGGCTCTCATCAATGAAGCGCTCGTAATGCCCCAGGTCCAGGTCAGTCTCGGCCCCATCGTCGGTGACGAAGACCTCACCATGCTGGTAGGGGGACATCGTCCCCGGGTCCACGTTGATGTAGGGGTCAAGCTTCTGGATAGAGACGCGCACCCCTCGCGCTTTCAACACCCGCCCAATGGAAGCCGCCGTCACCCCTTTACCCACACTGCTGATCACCCCGCCAGTACAAAAGATGTACTTACGCATATCCCCTCACCTGGCGTCCAAGAGAAGTGGGGAGGACCGCTCGGGGGCGACCCTCCCCACACCAGAATAAAACTGACCTGCAATCTCGATTGAGTCCACAACGACAGCTCTGGTTGGCTCTCTCCACACAAGCTGCAAAATGGCTATAGAAGAGCAATCAGACCCTCAACTGCCCGCCGCATATCCAGAAAGATGAGGCCGAGTTTGGCCCCTTCACGCGCCAACACTGTAAGCACCGCCTCCTCGCCCACCGACATCAAGAGAACGTAGCCATGATCGCCCCTGACATAGACCTGGTCCAGCAAACCACGCCCCAACTCACCGGCGATGCGTTCACCCAGGGAGAGCATCGCGGCCGACATCGCCGACACCCGGTCTTCCTCCACACTCGATGGGAGGGCAGAGGCCATGATCAACCCATCCACACTGACAACGGCCGAGGCCTCGACGTCGGGCGTGCTGGCCTGCAGGTCTCGCAGCCGATCTACCATGAGTTCCGCGCGTGACTTTGCCATACACTGCTCCTTGTTTTTTTGCTGGACCCGCCCAAACTGGCACAAGGGGGTATCGGTAGCCAAATGCAAACACACTATATCACAAACGGTGTATTACGCAATAGACAAGCATCACTTGTGTTAACCGCCCGCTTGCTACTGGATTCTACCCCAACTCACGCAGTTATGCAAGCCGCCCTCACGCCCACGCCCGATCCGCCCCCGGTGGGCGCTGGCGCTGTGGGCGCATAAGTGACGGCGAAACGACCGTCCCTCGAGAAAATCACGGAGATAAAAGAGCCACAGTCTCACGGATGCGCTCCCACGCAGCCTGGATCAGCGCCAGGTCCTCCGGCCGCTCCGGCACCTCCCCGTAGTGTACAGCGACGTAAGCTTCGGTGATACGCGCCACCTCATCGCGGTTATCGGGGAAGGATTGCTGGAGGGTCGGCAGGTACTCGTAGGGGGTCTCGTAGGAGGCGCGGGGGTAGCCCAGTTCCGCCGACAGCGCGCCCAAGTGGGCATAGATGCGACGGATAGTCGGGCCAGCGGAGAGCCTGCTCAAGATAGAGTGGCTCAGCGCAGCGGCCGCCTCATTCAACCGGCGGCGTCCATCCTGCAGCAGATCGCGCAGGCCGCGGCTCAGATGTACCCCCTCCCACACCGATTCACGCTGCTCACCGCGTCGTCGCCCGGCCCGTGCACGTAGCCGGCGCAGTGAGAAAACAACCAGCAGCAGCAGGAATAACACACCGGCAATGATGCCGCTCCCCCTTGCCAGCTCCAGTTGCTTAACCGTGAAGAGCGGCGGTTGGGGTTGCACCGGCGGTCCCGACCGGCCCGGGGTCAGCAAACGTCCGAGGCCCTCCAGATCAAGCTCACCAAAGACGGCGAACAGGAATACAGACACGATGTGTACAACCCAGGCCAGGACATAGATCAAGACATTGAGAAGGGTGCGCTGCAGCTCCAATGCTGGCGCTATGAAACAGGCAATGTTCTCGCCGGTCAATAAGGTCGCCACGCCAGCCGCCGATAGAAGGACGAGCAGGCTGGCGGTCACCAGGGTTGCCAGCCAGCCGAGGTCGAACGGCGACTGGGTGCCCCCGTATTGCTGTCCCACCTCCTCGGCCCGCGCCAGCGCGATTCCCAGCAAGCTGACGAAAAAGAAA
>Ga0190284_1001154_pt1 | contig 12250 bp, 12 predicted proteins | sample 48691812_MG_FD_161668 | JGI IMG/M metagenome (GOLD analysis project Ga0190284, IMG submission 161668) | Hydrothermal vent microbial mat bacterial communities from Southern Trench, Guaymas Basin, Mexico - 4869-18-1-2_MG | ecosystem: Environmental > Aquatic > Marine > Hydrothermal vents >...
CGGTATTCGATGCCCGGCAGGTGTTTGGGTGAGTGGTGAGTGGTGAGTGGTGAGTGGTGAGTGGTGAGTGGGGAGTGGGGAGTGGGGAGTGGGGAGTGGGGAGTGATTGCACTTTGCAGCCAAGGGCCCACCATTTTGCGAGTTGCGAGTCACGAGTCACGACTTACCACTCACCACTCACCACTCACCACTTACCACTCCCCACTCACCAGCAGATCAAAGCTCGTCGTGATCCACCAGTGACACTGCACCCATTCCGGTGTTGAGGTTTTCCGGGCGGGTACCGCCAAGCTTGATCATCAGGCGCACCTCATTGGCGGAATCCGCATACAGAATGGCGTCTTCGTAGCTGATCTCCCCTTCCTGGTAGAGGTTGTAGAGGGCCTGATCGAAGGTGATCATGCCCTGCTCGGTGGAGCGCTTCATCAGTTCTTTCAGCTTGTAGACCTCGCCCTTGCGGATCAGGTCGGCCGCCAGTGGCGTATTGATCAACACTTCCACCACCGGGCGCCGGCTGCGACCGTCAGGGCGTCGCACCAGCTGCTGGGCGATGATGGCCCGCAGGTTCAGGGAGAGATCCATGAACAGCTGATCCCGCCGGTCCTCGGGAAAGAAGTTGATAATACGATCCAGCGCCTGGTTGGAGTTGTTGGCGTGCAGGGTGGAAAGACAGAGATGGCCGGTCTCGGCAAAGGCGATGGCGTGGTCCATGGTCTCGCGAGTGCGAATCTCTCCGATCAGGATCACATCCGGCGCCTGGCGCAGGGTGTTCTTCAGCGCCACCTCATAGGACTCGGTGTCGATTCCGACCTCGCGCTGGGTGACGATGCAACCCGCATGGTTATGGGCGAATTCGATGGGATCTTCGATGGTGATGATATGGCCGCTGCTGTTGCGGTTACGGTAACCGACCATAGCCGCCAGCGAGGTCGACTTACCGGTACCGGTGGCGCCGACGAAGATCACCAGGCCGCGCTTGGTCATGGCCAGGTCCTTGATGATCGGCGGCAGCAGCAGATCATCGACCCCGGGAATCTCACTCTCGATACGCCGCAGCACCATGCCCACAGCGCTGCGCTGGACGAAGGCGCTGACCCGGAAACGTCCCACCTGGGGGGCGCTGATGGCAAAATTGCATTCGTTGGTCTGGGCAAACTCCTCGCGCTGGGCCGGCGACATGATCCCGGCGACCAGCGACCGGGCCTGCTCCTCGCTGATCCGCTCCTTTGAGACCGGGGAGATGCGGCCATTGACCTTGATGCAGGGGGGCATGCCAACGGTAATGAACAGATCGGAGGCCTTCTTATCGGACACCAGCTGCAGCAGCGTTTCAAATTCCATACGTCACCTCTTTACGCCATGACCGGTATCCGATCAGATGAAGATCTCTTTGTTGGTCGCTTTGGCACGCGCGTCCGCGCGGCTGATCATCCCCTTCTTCACCAGTTCCTGGAGATGCTGATCCAGGGTCTGCATGCCAAACGCCTGGCCGGTCTGGATGGCCGAATACATTTGCGCCACCTTGTCCTCGCGGATCAGGTTGCGGATCGCCGGGGTGCCGACCATGATCTCCCAGGCCGCGGTGCGGCCGCCGCCGATCTTCTTCATCAGGGTCTGGGCCACCACCGAGCGCAGCGACTCGGACAGCATGGAGCGAACCATGCCCTTCTCGCCCGCTGGAAACACATCGATGATGCGATCGATGGTCTTGGCCGCAGAGCTGGTATGCAGGGTGCCGAACACCAGGTGACCGGTCTCGGCCGCCGTCAGTGCCAGGCGAATGGTCTCCAGGTCACGCAGCTCACCCACCAGGATGATATCCGGATCCTCGCGCAGCGCCGAGCGCAGCGCCTCGGAAAAACCCAGGGTATCCCGATGCACCTCGCGCTGATTGACCAGGCACTTCTTGCTGGTATGGACGAACTCGATGGGATCCTCGATGGTCAGGATATGGGCGTAGTCGTTGTCGTTCTTGTAATCCATCATGGCCGCCAGGGTGGTGGACTTACCGGAGCCGGTGGGGCCGGTCACCAGCACCAGCCCGCGGGGCACATCCACGATCTCCTTGAAGGTCTCTGGGCAGCCCAGATCTTCCAGGGTCAGCACTTTGGACGGAATGGTACGAAACACCGCCCCTGCTCCCCGATCCTGATTGAAGGCGTTGACACGGAAGCGGGCCAGCCCGGGTATCTCGAAGGAGAAGTCGGTCTCCAGGAACTCCTCGAAATCCTTGCGCTGCTTGTCGTTCATGATGTCATAGACCAGGCCATGAACGACCTTGTGCTCCAGTGCCGGCACGTTGATGCGCCGGATATCCCCATCCACCCGGATCATCGGCGGCAAACCGGCCGACAGGTGCAGGTCCGAGGCCTCATGCTTGACGCTGAAGGCGAGAAGCTCCGCAATATCCATTCAATCCATCTCCCAGATGATGCTGAAATGATCCGCTGCCCGACCCTGAATTTTCAGAGCGGGGACCGCAGGATCTTGAAAAAACCCTATCGAGGTACCATAACGGCAGCCATCGCTTTTTGCTTTAACCTGACGATTGCCGGAAACTGTCGGCCATGGCCCCCTTGCCTTGGTCCAGACGGCGCCGCTAGCAGCCGGATTTGGGGTCATGATACCCGGGATCCAGGGGGACGGGAATGGAATTCCCTTTCTGCTTGTTGATCATCGAATCGTAGGAGCGGGCTTGCCCGCAAACGAAGGATAAACTATTCGCGGGCAAGCCCGCTCCTACGCATTGCGCTATTAAGCGGCGGGGGATCGAATCCGATAGAATCAATATTCAAAGAGTCCATGGAACCATGAGCCCCATCGAACAACGCCTGCAACGGGTACGCCAACGCATAACCGATGCCGAACAGCGCTATGGCCGTGCGGCCGGCTCGGTTCGGTTGCTGGCCGTCAGCAAGACCCGCCCCGCCGATGATATTCGAAAAACCCTGGCCGCCGGCCAGCAGCGGTTTGGTGAAAGCTACCTGCAGGAGGCGCTGAGCAAGATCGAAGCGCTGCAGGGCCAGGCTATCGAATGGCACTATATCGGTCGGGTGCAGAGCAACAAGACCCGACCGATTGCCGAGTCTTTCGACTGGGTTCATAGCATCGATAAACTGAAACAGGCGCGACGTCTCGACCAGCAGCGCCCGGCGTCCCTGCCACCGCTCAATATCTGCCTGCAGATCAAGCTGAGTGAGGAGCAGACCAAGGGCGGGCTGCTGGCGGACGAAGCGGCCGGGCTGGTCACGGAGATCGCGCAGATGTCCCGGCTGCGGCTGCGCGGTTTGATGACTCTGCCCGCACCGGCCCATGACCTGGAGAGTCAGCGCCGGCCTTTCCGGCAACTGCGCCAGTTGCTGGAGCAGATGAATGCCGCCGGTGCCGCTCTTGATACCCTCTCCATGGGCATGTCGGGCGATCTCGAAGCGGCCATCGCCGAGGGTGCCACCCTGGTGCGAATCGGTACTGCAATCTTCGGTCCGCGCAACCCATGACCGCCATTGTCCTGTTATATTTTTCAAGGAGTCAGTACGTTGAATGAAAAAACCGCCGGGAACCTTCCCGACATGAGCAGCAAGACCATCGCTTTCATCGGTGGCGGTAATATGGCCGCCGCCCTGATCAGCGGACTGGTGGCCGACGGCTATGACCCCGGGCGCATCCTGGTCAGCGACCAGGATCAGGACAAGCTGAGCATGCTCGCCGCCCGCTTCGGCATCCGCTCCGCCGCCAGCAATGACGCTGCGTCTGCGGCCGCGGACGTCGTGGTGCTGGCGGTCAAACCCCAGGCCATGGAACAGGTGTCCCGTGCGCTGGCACCCGCCCTCCAGGACAACAAGCCGCTGGTGGTCTCCATTGCCGCCGGGGTCACCGAGAGGCATCTGCAGCATTGGCTGGGGGACGACATACCCCTGGTGCGCACTATGCCGAACACCCCGGCCATGCTGCAGGCAGGCGCCACGGTGCTGCATGCCGCCGCCAACGTCTCGGACGATCAGAAGAGCCTGGCCGAATCCATCCTGCGGGCGGTCGGGCTCACCCTGTGGGTGAAGGATGAAGGGATGATGGATGCGGTCACCGCCCTGTCCGGCAGCGGCCCCGCCTATTTTTTCCTGGTGATGGAGGCGATGGAGGCCGCCGGTCAGTCACTCGGGCTGCCGGCAGAGACCGCTCGCCTGCTCACCCTGCAGACCGCCCTGGGGGCCGCCAGGATGGCCATCGAAAGCAGCGAGGGCCCGGGGATTCTGAAACAACGGGTCACCTCCCCGGGCGGTACCACCGAGCGCGCCCTGGACATTCTCGATGAAGGTGGGCTCAGGCCACTATTTCAGCAGGCCCTGGCCGGCGCCAGTGAGCGTTCCGTGGAACTATCGACCCTGCTGGGTAAAGAATAATGGGCAACACATACCTGACCAACCCCCTGGTATTCCTGATCCAGATCCTGTTCGGCGCCTACACCCTGGTGGTGATGCTGCGCTTTCTGCTGCAGCTGGTGCGGGCTGATTTCTATAACCCGGTGTCCCAGTTCATCGTCAAGGCCACCAGCCCCCTGTTACGCCCGCTGCGGCGCCTGATCCCGTCGCTTCGCGGTGTCGACATGGCCTCTATCGTACTGATGTGGCTGGTCAAATCCGCTGAATTGATGCTGATCATGCTGATCAGCGGCGGGGCAATGAATCTGCTCGCACCACTGGCCCTGGCCATCCCCGAACTGGTCGGCCTGGCCATCGATGTATTTCTCTATGCCATCCTGATCCAGGTCATCCTCAGCTGGGTCAATCCGGGCGGCTACAACCCGGTGATCGGGCTCATCGACCGCCTCACCGACCCCCTGCTGCGACCCGCCCGCCAGGTTATTCCCGCAATGGGGGGGTTGGACCTGTCGCCGATGGTGGTCATGATCGGTCTGGTGCTGTTAAAGATGCTGCTGCTACCGCCGCTACAGCTCCTGACAGGCAGCCTGCTCAGATGAACGGACAGGCACATCCCTGGTGCCAAAGGATAATCCGGAAACCGGGCCAGCCATGATTATACAACTTGAGAGTGCAGGCACCCGACCGGATGGACATATCACGATTCAATAAAAAACTGCAATTCTATGGCCAGTGGAAACATCACCTCCGCCGGACCATGGACGACTACCAGGCGTGGCTGAAAAAATACCGCCTGTTGACCCGGGACAACGCCCAGCGTATCGGCGAGTGCCGCCAGGCGCTGAGCGAAGAACGGCTCACCATCGCCTTCGTGGCCGAATTCTCCCGCGGCAAGACCGAGCTGATCAATGCGATCTTTTTCGCCGACTACGGCCGCCGCCTGCTGCCATCCACCGCCGGGCGTACCACCATGTGCCCGACGGAGATGTTCTATGACCGGGAGGCCGACAGCGCCTATGTCCGCCTGCTGCCAATCGAGACCCGGCTGCAGGATACCCCACTGGAGGAATTAAAGCGGAACCCTCAGCGCTGGACCCATTACCCGATCGATCTGGAGTCCGCGGAGCAGATCGAGGAGGTACTGCAGGAAGTGGTGCAGAGCCGTCGTGTACGAGTAGAGGAAGCCGTCCGTCTGGGCCTGTATGACCCGGCAGACAACCCCCAGCACGAACAGCTACCAGATACGGTCGAGATCCCAAAATGGCGCCATGCCCTCATCTCTTTTCCACATCCTCTGCTGAAGCAGGGCCTGGCCATTCTGGACACCCCGGGGCTCAATGCGCTGGGCAGTGAGCCGGAGCTGACCCTGAGCATGCTGCCATCGGCCCAGGCGGTGTTGTTCGTGCTGGCCGCCGATACCGGCGTCACCCGCAGCGACCTGGAGATGTGGCAGCATCACATAAAAAGCGGCAAGCGCCGTCAGAAACAGGGACTGATGGTCGTCCTGAACAAGGTGGACACCCTGTGGGACGAACTGCAGGACCCGGATGCCATCGATCGCGCCATCGAGAAACAGTGTCAGGAGAGCGCCGGCGTCCTTGGTGTGCCACGCAGCAGCATCTTTCCGGTATCCGCCCACAAGGGTCTGCTGGGCAAGGTCAAAGGCGACCGGGAGCTATTGGAGCGCAGCGCCCTGCCGGCACTCGAAGAGTATCTTTCCAATGACATCCTGGAGAGCCGCAAGGAGATCATCCGCGATACCATCAGTGCCGAGATCAGCCACATGCTGGAGAGCACCATTGGCATCGTCGCCAGCAAGCACAAGGGCATTCAGGCACAACTGCAGGAATTCAGGGGGTTGAGCGGCAAGAGCCGGGAAGTGATCGAGCACCTGATGACCAGGACCCGTTCAGAACAGGCCGCCTATATCCAGGACGTAAGCAGTTTCAACGCCAGCCGGGAAGTCCTGAAGCAACAATCGAAGCGGCTGCTGACCACTCTGGACCTGAAAGGACTGGAACAGCGCATCGAGGCCGCCGAGCAGGCGATGACAGACGCCTGGACTACCCGTGGCCTGCGCAAAGCCATGCAGGCCCTGTTCGAGGAGCTGCGCGGCAACATGAAGGTGCTGGTAGAAGAGAGCGAACGGGCCCGCAAGACCATTCGCAGCATCTACCGGCGATTCCAGAATCAACACGATTTCAGCATTATCCAGCCAAAAATGTTCTCGATCATGCGCTTTCGGGTGGAACTGGAGATGCTCTACCAGGAGGCGGAAATCTTCCGCAACAGCCCGGTGATGGCCGTCACCGAAAAGCATTTCGTGGTGCGCCGCTTTTTCATGACCCTGGTGGGGCGGGCCCGCATGATCTTCACCACCGCCCGCCGGGAAGTGGACAACTGGCTGAACGGGGTTTTCGATCCTCTCGCCTTCCAGATCCAGGAGCATCGGGATCAGATGGAGACCCGGCTGCAGGATCTGCAGAAGATCAGCCATTCGCGCGACACCCTGGAACGTCGGGTCAGCGAATTGCAGAAGCAGGAAAGAGCCATCGAGCGTCAGCTGCTGGTGCTCCGAAACATGTACAACCGGCTGAACGCCCCCGCGCCCTCCCTGCAGGAGCAGCAAGCCAAGCCGCGACTGGTGGGATGAAAGACCGCGACCAGGGTCGCTCCTGCAAGCTTGTTTCAGTATTCGTCCAGAAACAGAAAATTTGGACGCAATGTTCGCTGAGATGAGCAAAGGACGCAGAAAATTATCATGCTCAAACAATCGGTTAGTTTGCGTACTCTGCTCGTCTCAGCGTTCTCCGCGTTCAAGCTCGATGTTTCTGAGCGACGGCTGTATTAACCACTCGGGAGGCGGCAAAAGTTACCCGAACCCATGGCGGTAAGGTATAGTCTCAAGCCCTGCGACACGTACCGGAGAATTCGCCATGAAACACCCCGCACTGCCTTTCCTGCTCGGCTGGCTGCTACTTCTCCCCCTGCTGGCCATTGCCGAGAACAGCACCCGGGAACAGGGCTATACCGTCCACCACAATGCCATCCCCACGGCCATGCTGACACCGGAAATCGCCCACGGCTACAACATCGTGCGCAGCAAGTACCGGGGCCTGCTCAACGTCAGTATCATTCGAGACCAGGCGGGCACCACCGGCGAGTCGGTCAACGCCCGCGTCAAGGCCAGGGTCAGCGACCTCACCGGCCGGGTGAAGGATCTGGCGCTGCGGGAGATTCGTGATGGCAATGCCTATTATTACATCGCTGAATTCCCTATCGTGGACGGTGAGACCCTGACCTTCCGTATCGAGGCGACCCCGGCGGGCCGGCAACATCCCATCAAGGCGGAAATCAAACAACAGTTCTTCGTCGATTGATCCGCGACCGGCTCCTGTCTACCCGCCTTATTCAAGGTGGGACCCAACACCGGGTTTGGACAATCATCCCCGGCTCTGGAACAATGCCCGCGCCAATGACGGCCGCCGGATCCACCTGACATGCTCCTCGATATCATCGCTATCATCGCCGGTTTTGCACTCCTGGTCTGGGGCGCTGAACGTTTCGTTACCGGGGCGGCGGCCCTGGCGCGTAACCTCGGTGTCTCACCCATGTTGATCGGCCTCACCATCGTCGGCTTCGGCACCTCGGCACCTGAGATACTGGTATCGGCCATGGCCGCCTGGCAGGGCAACCCGGGGCTCGCCATTGGCAATGCACTAGGCTCCAATATCGCCAATATCGGCTTGATCCTGGGTATCACCGCCCTGATCACTCCCCTGAGCGTCCGCTCTGATACCCTGCGCCGGGAGTATCCCATGCTGCTGGCGGTCAGCCTTGTCACCGTCCTGCTGATGCTCGACGGCCACCTCGGGCAACTGGACGGGGCCATTCTGCTGAGCGGCCTGGTCCTGCTGCTCTACGCCATGGTCCGCTTGGGACGTCAAGGCCTGGCAAGCGACCCCCTGGAGACCGAACTGGAGGATGAAATACCGGAATCCATGCCTGCGGGCCAGGCCATACTGTTATTTACTACCGGCCTGATCCTGCTGCTGGTCAGCTCGCGTATGCTGGTATGGGGAGCCATCAACGTGGCGACGGCCTTCGGCATCAGCGACCTGGTGATCGGTCTCACCATTGTCGCCCTGGGTACCAGCCTGCCGGAACTGGCGGCCAGCGTGATGGCGGTGCTCAAGGGCGAGCACGACATGGCTATCGGCAATGTGATCGGCTCCAATATGTACAATCTGCTGGCGGTGCTGGCCGTGCCCGGCCTGATCGCCCCGGGTGCCTTTGCCGCGGAGATTCTGACCCGGGATCTGCCAATGATGATCGGCTTTACCCTGGCTCTGTTCGTCATGGGCTACGGTTTTGGCAGACCAGGCCGCATCAACCGGTTCGAAGGTCTGCTGCTGGTGGCGGCCTTCATCGGCTATCAGGCGCTGCTGTTTATCGACAGCCGGCCGATCGATCTGACGCAGAATGACCGGCTGCCACTGCAGCTGGCGAGCAGCCCCTCATGAAGCGGGACTCCCACCCCAGCAGCGAAGAGGCCACGCGTCTGAAGGCACTGGGGCTGGCCGTCATCAACAATGAAGCCGCAGCGGTTCAGGCACTGGCGGCACGAATCTCCGATGATTTTGCCCTTGCCTGCCACTACATGCTCAACTGCGATGGCCGCATCGTGGTCACCGGCATGGGCAAATCCGGCCATATCGGCCACAAGATCGCCGCCACCCTGGCCAGTACCGGCAGCCCGGCATTTTTCGTCCATCCCGGTGAAGCCAGCCATGGTGACCTGGGCATGATCACCGATCGCGACGTGGTGCTGGCCCTGTCCAACTCCGGTGAGACGTCGGAGTTGCTGACCATTCTGCCACTGATCAAGCGCCTCGGTGTACCGTTGGTCGCCATGACCGGCAAGCCAGACTCCAATCTGGCGCGGGAAGCCGACGTGCACATCGATGTCAGCGTGGAGCAGGAGGCCTGCCCGCTCAACCTGGCGCCCACCTCCAGCACCACCGCCGCCCTGGCCATGGGCGACGCCCTGGCCATCGCCCTGCTGGAGGCACGCGGTTTCACCGAGCAGGACTTTGCCCGCTCGCACCCGGGTGGCAGCCTGGGTCGACGGTTGTTGCTGCACATCGGCGATATCATGCATGCCGGCGATGAGATACCGGTGGTGTCCGAGGATGCGGATCTGCGCGATGCGCTGGTGGAGATGACCAACAAGGGGCTGGGAATGACCGCCGTGGTAGATGCCCTGGGCCGGCTCGCCGGCATCTACACCGACGGCGACCTGCGCCGCACCCTGGATCAGCAAGAGGACCTGCGTCACTGCCCCATCGCCCGCGTCATGACCCGGGACTGCAAGACTGCCCAGGCCGATCAGCTGGCCGCCGAGGCACTGCAGATCATGGAGCAGAGTAAGATCAACGCCCTGCTCATCACCGATGATGAAAGACACCTGATCGGGGCACTGAATATGCACGACCTTCTAAGAGCGGGCGTAGTGTAGTGAAAAAGGATGAAATGATAAAAATGGACCAGTTGCTGAAAAAAGCCGCCCGCATCCGGCTGGCGATCTTCGATGTGGATGGCGTCCTGACCGACGGCAGCCTCTATCTGGGCGACGATGGCCAGGAGTACAAAGCCTTCAACTCCAAGGACGGCCTGGGGATGAAGCTGCTGCAGTCCAGCGGCGTCGGGATCGCTATCATCACCGCCCGCACCTCCCAGGTAGTATTGCTGCGCATGCAGAGTCTGGGTATCGAGCATCTCTACCAAGGCCGCCGTGACAAACTCCCGGCCTTTCAGGAACTGCTGCAGCAACTGGACCTGCAGCCGGAACGGGTTGCCTATGTGGGCGACGACCTGCTGGACCTGCCGATCATGGGCCGGGTCGGCCTGGCCATTGCCGTCCAGGATGCCAACCACGAAATAGTGAAGCGGGCCCATTGGCAGACCCGGGCCAAGGGCGGCCGGGGCGCAGCCCGCGAAGTGTGCGAGCTGCTGATGCAGGCCCAGGGCACCTATCAGGCCATGCTGCAGAGGTTTGTTTGATCGTCGCCAACAGAAACCTGCTGGCCGGCGTCGTCCTGTCATTGGTAACTGCTGGCAGCTGGTGGCTGGCCCAGCGAGCGGGGACACAGATACCCTATCACCCCCAGCCCCACAGCCTGGATTACTTTCTGGATGATTTCAGCGCCATCACCACCAGCGCGGATGGCCAGCCGGAAAAGCGACTCACGGCCCAGCGCATGGTGCATTTTCCGGATGACGACAGCACCGAGCTGACACAGCCCCGCATGACCTTCTACCAGCCACCCGATCCACCCTGGCGCATCCGCTCCGAGAGTGGCTGGATAGCGGGGGACAAGGAACAGGTGCTGCTCCAGGGTGAGGTCAATATCGACCGCGAAGGCAGCACCCATGTACGTCCCATGCACATCACCACCCGCGACCTGCGAATCCGCCCGGACGAAGACTACGCCGAGACTGAAGCCACGGTCCATGCCCGCAGCGACCGCAGCTGGATCAAGGCCGAGGGCATGCAGGCCTGGTTCGCCGCACCGGTTCGAATCAAACTTCTCGCCAACGCAAGAGGACGTTATGAAATGGAATAATCCGTTGCTCGCCATTCGGTCATCAGCGACCCGACGTCTCTCAACCTGCATTCCATGGCCTGCCGGCCGCCACGGTTTCACGCTGGCAACCCTGTTGCTGGCCGGCGGCCTGCTTCTGTCCGGCCCCGCGGCAGCCCTGGAATCGGACCAGCAGCAGCCGATCTACATGGAGGCGGACGGTGTCGAGATCAATGACGGCAGCGGTGCCAGCATCTATCAGGGCAACGTGATAGTAACCCAGGGATCGATCCGCATGACCGCCGACAAGGTCACGGTCACGCGCAAACCCAACGGGGCGGACCATATCGTCGCCATTGGCAACCCGGCCACCTTTCAGCAGCAGATGGAAGGCAAGAAAGAACTGATCAAGGGGCGCTCCAAACGGGCTGAATACACCACCGACAGCGAGGTCATCGTCCTGATTGGCGACGCCGTGCTGACCCAGGCAAAGGATACGTTCAAGAGCGACCGCATCATCTACAACCGGATTCAGGGGCAGGTCTTGGCTGGTAACAAGGCACAGGGCAAGCAACGGGTACGGGTCACCATTCGGCCGAAAAAGCCGGACCAGCGGGACGATTAATGAACCAGCTGAAGGCCCGTGGGCTGACCAAACACTACCGGCGCAGGCCAGTGGTCAGCGATGTCTCCCTGGAGGTCGGCGGTGGTGAGATCGTGGGTCTTCTGGGGCCAAACGGCGCCGGCAAGACCACTTGCTTCTATATGATCGCAGGGTTGATCCCCTCCGAAAGCGGCCGCATCAGCCTCGATGGCCACGACATCACCACACTCCCCATGCACGCCAGGGCGCAATTGGGACTCGGCTATCTGGCGCAGGAACCTTCCGTGTTCCGCAAGTTGAGCGTCAATGACAATATCCTTGCCATCCTGCAGACGCGCAAGGATCTGTCACGCGGCCAACAACGTGAAATCACCCGTCAGTTGCTGCGGGACTTCGGGCTCAGTCAGCTGCGTGACAACCTGGCCATGTCTCTTTCAGGCGGGGAGCGACGGCGCCTGGAGATCGCCCGCGCCCTCTCCATTGAGCCCCGCTTCATCCTGCTGGATGAGCCGTTTGCCGGTATCGACCCGATCTCGGTGCGGGATATTCAGGGCATCATCCAGGAGCTGGTATCCCGCAGCATCGGCATCCTGATCACCGATCACAATGTGCGTGAGACCCTGGGAATCTGCCAGCGCGCCTATATCATCCACCAGGGCAGCGTCATGACCGAGGGAACACCCGAC
>Ga0190284_1001155_pt1 | contig 12243 bp, 21 predicted proteins | sample 48691812_MG_FD_161668 | JGI IMG/M metagenome (GOLD analysis project Ga0190284, IMG submission 161668) | Hydrothermal vent microbial mat bacterial communities from Southern Trench, Guaymas Basin, Mexico - 4869-18-1-2_MG | ecosystem: Environmental > Aquatic > Marine > Hydrothermal vents >...
CCTCTCTGTGGATAAAAACAAGAAAAGCCCCATACCTGACCGGCCCCGGGATTCCGGGACGCGCGTCAATGACGGAGCTTTGTTCGGTTCAATAATGCGGGAAAACGGAACTCTCGGAAAGGAAGTCTGACAGCATAGCGGCGACTTGTCAAGGTTTTTTACTTGACCGTCGTATCAGATCGGTCTATCATCTCGAATCATTCATCCCCTTTTCTCTCCTTTCGGGGGACGACTGAAAGCGGGAGGGATTCCACGGAAACCCTCCCGTCCTTTCAGATCTTCCCCCGTTTTTTATCTCTCGTATACGATCCGAACCCGCGTCGGTCCATGATCCAGTCGTCCGATATGGACACCGTCTATCGGAGGATCGCCTGAGACCGTAGACCCGAACATCAACCCGATTCCTGGATTGCATCGTTCGCCGTCCTTCGCGCCGCATACGGGACATTCTCCAAACACAGCGCGCTCCTTGTACGTCATCTCGCGCACTTCCTCTCGTACGATCATCTCTTCTTTCCCTTCATCTCATCTTCGTGAAGCCCCGCAAGTAAACTGATCCGTACCCAATGCGGAACCGGACTGACCTCCCGTTCCCATCTCGAAATCTGCGATTGATGAACCCCGATCACGTCCGCGATTCTCTGTTGACTCCATCCGAGAACCTTCCTTACCCTTCCGACATCGCGTCCGGAAAAGACACCCTTCTTGTAAAGAATCTTCCTCGCTTTCGAGATCATCCTCGCCCTACCTCCCGTAATCCAGACCGACGATCGATATCACCCGCCCCCTCTTCACCGTTATCGCTTTGACGAATAGGTTCGATCCCCGGTCATAATAATGCGTCACGACACAGGACCTCGTTCCGTGATGTCTTCCGAATTCGAAGTCCTCGTCCGAACACCCGGACGAATACGTCGGACGTCCGCACTTCATGAACAATTCCACTTCCGGGTCCCCTTCCGTCACGATGCGCCCGTTACAGCGAATCGACTCGGACGCTCGCGCTTTCTGAACGAAGAACGCAACCGCCACGAAGAGCACCGCAAGCGCGAGAATAAGGTATACCACGAGAAGAGGACTCGACCCGCGCGTTCTGTTCTCTTGCTTTGTCCCGGGAGCGGTTGTTCCGAACAGACATCTCGATATGAGCCTCTCTTCACTCGCGCATTCCGTCCCTTGCGTCGACGGAGGATTCACGTATTTCACAGGAAGAACCCTTCCCCTGGACACGAACAATCTGTTTCCGCAATACGGACACTTCGCATCCCTCGTCTCAATCTCGATCGTCTTACTTCCGAAAACGACTTCGCATCGACGACACTCGACGAGCTTCGTCTTCATCTCCTTCTCCTTCGCTCTCGAAGTTCAACGCCCTTCACACCACCGATCGACTGTTCGATCCGGATCGAATGATATGTATCCGCTCGAACGAACAGGGTCAGAAGCGCGGACCGAAGGTCCCGAAGCGTCTTCAGATCAAGCTCTCTGACCATCGTGTTCGACGCCCCTAAGAGCTTCAGTTCCATAATCAGGGACCTCGCGCTCTCGTCGATGTTCGTCCAGGTCCTCGCCGGAATTTTCGTCGCTCTCTTTTTTGCCATGTCTTTTCCTTTCGTTGTTTATGTTTTTGTCGACCTCGAAGTCTCGTTCCTGTCCTTTCAGTTTATGCGGTCCGCATCCCCGAGTCAACCGCCCTATCCGTTACGAGATCTCTTCCTAAGTCGCCGCGCTCTCATCCCGTCCGCGTATACCGGAAGCTGCGGCGATACCGTGAGCTTCGACAGGTACGAGGTCATTTCGAGACCGGTTCCGCACCGGGGACACGCGAGCATGAACAGAGGTTTCTTTACGATCGTCGATCCCGTCTTGTTCATTCGGAGTCGCTCTCGAAGGACCCTTTTCGTCGCTTCGTCGATGTCCTTCGGAAGATAGTACGGATCCCAAACGTATCGAATTCGACACTTCGGACACTTCGCTTGTCCCGCCATCGTTCAGCCCTCCTTTTCGTTCTTCTCATAGATCAGCGCCACGTCCTCGCCGTCGTTCCCCTGGACGAGGACCTCGACCCTCTTTACCCGAAAATGTTTGAATACCTTCGGCGACAGTTCCGGAATCCACATCCGGAACACAAGCGCGCTGTCGGTCTTATGTACCCTCTCGTCAGCGATCGTCGTCATAGCTCCTCTCCTTTCTTCGCCTCTGTCCTGAACCGTTATCCCCTCGTCCTGTCGTCGACCTTCTTTTCAAGCTCTCTCGCCTGATCCGCGACCCGCTTCCCGGTCGCGCATATCTCGCAAAGCAACCCTCTGTTGTCCACGTAGAAGTCCCGCATCTTTCCTCTGTACCCGCATCGAGTACACTTCGCGATCGAGTTCAGAAACTCCGCGCTCTTGTCCTTCTCTTCAGAGATCTCGTCTCGACAGATCTCGCAGAGCGCGCGCGTCCCCTTCAGGTCCATAACATTCAGTTTTCCCCCGCACCGTTCACACCGGGGACCCGTCTCCCCCCTTATCCGTTCCGTCGCTTCGATCATGACCCCTCCCTTTTTTCATGTTCGGTTTCCGGATGTCCTTCCGAAGAAGTCTCCGAGACGCCCTCGCGCGTTCCTTATGAAGTCGCGCGAGTCCCTTGTACTTCTCGGACATCGACTCATGATAATTCACGAGCGCCTTTCTCGCGTCCTTGAAGGACGTTCCCGCCGTCGTTACCCGCATGTCGACAACGATCACCGTCGCATCGAGTCCCGTTCCATCGATCCGATATCCGATATATTTCTTCCTGTTTTTCTCAATAACCTCGTCCGTCATCCTGAGACCCTCCTTAATGTTTTATCCTTTCATCGTTGCGATCGCATCCCTTCGGATGCTCAAGTATGTTTCCCAATAATCCTCCCCGATAAACTTGGCCAGCCTTTTGATTTTTCTCATGATTACGTTTGCGTCCGCTGGAGGAATGAACTCTCTCTCGATCCAGTCCGCGAGAAGCGTCGTGCATCTTTCTCTTTCGAGACCCGCGTCGTAATGCCTCATTTTCGCTTCCCCTTTCCCGGGGGACCCTTCGGTCCCCCGATCCTCTGTCTGCGTCTACTATGTGAGAAGATCGACCCACCGGATCTCCTTCACGTCCGCGTCGCCTTCGATGTCCCGCGCGATCGCGCGGGTAACCGCATCGTATCCGTATGCGACCTGGACGTCCCCGACGAAGCTCTTGATCCATCCCCATGAAACCGCTTCGGTCCCCTCGATCCGGATCGTCTTCGTCATTCGGACCGATCCGTCAAGAACCTTCGTCTCGGTCGAGATGTCCGCTTGAAGGCCGATGAAAGGATTCACCGCGATCTCCCCGAGTCGAGCGATCACACGCTTCGTTGCCCCAACCTGATCCGGAGTCGCGCGGTTCGTGTGAACGTCCGTCTCGTCCTTCGGAAGTTCGCTTACCTGGAAGACTAGCGAAATTTCTTTTACGTTACTCATCCTGTTCTCCTTTCCTATGTCGTTGTTGACCATAGGATAGAGCAAGGTGTGTGCCAACCTGGGGGAGAAAAAAAGAGGCCCGGGACCGGGGACTTGCGAGAGGGGGAAAAATAGAGATCTCGGAAAAGTGACAGAGAGCGTCAACGGAGTGACCCCGAGCGGCACCGGCGCTCGTAAGGGGCGGGGAACGGGCTTCTTTTTTGGGGAAGAGGAGTGACAGTCCACGTCAGTAAAATCGCCGGAAGGACGGTTCCGATCCTTCTTCGGGTCCATCCTCCCGGGATCTTCCTCCTTTTTTTACCTTTTCTTCAGATGTTTCAGTTTCGAGGGTCGGATGATCCTTCGGGTCGGAGCGTCCGCGATCCAGGGTTTCACTTCCTTGACGATCTGAAGGACCTCTTTCCGAATCCCGTCCCTGTACTTCTCATCTTCCTTCAGTCCCTCGACATCGACGCCCTTCAGCGCTCGACGAAGTTTCTCGATCTCCTCTTCGAGTTCCCCGTCCTGGAAGACGTTCAGAGACGAGAGATTCTTGATCTTCTCGATCCTCGACTCGACGAAGTCGCTCCGGACGACCTTCCGCTTTCCGTCCTCTGATCCCCCCGTCAGTCCATCCACGATTTCATGGACGACCTCGCGGAAGGACAGTCGAAGATTGAACATCGCGGTCTCTCGAAAGTCGGTCATCATGTCCTTGAACTTCGTGATCTCCTGAGCTTTCATTTCCGGCGTCAGGACATCGTCGCCGTTCCCGGGACTGACCTTTAACCAGTTCCAGCGCATTTTGAAATGGTCGCGGACGTCTTCCGGGACGTCGGTCGGGTCCCACAACGGACCCAAGCGGACCCGCGCTTCCGCTTTGTACTCTTCCATGTTCTTGTGAAGCTCTTCGACCGCGAACCGGAATTCCTTTTCCCGCTCTTGAAGATATGCTTCGATCGCAAGGATCCTGTCCTTCGTGATGAAGAAGCTCGCGCGATCATCCCATCCCGGGACCATCTGCGACTCGACGTACGAGATCACCTGATTCTTGATCCTCTTGATCGGAAGGATCGCTTTCTCCCGGTCGATCACGCTCTTCCGCGCGTCCCACATCTCCGCGTCCGCGACCGTCCCGTCCTCGCCCGGTTTGCACTCGACGCGGTCCTTATCAACCTTCTTCCTTCCTTCCCACATCGAAAACCTGAGTTTGAGAAGTCGCCCGACCTCGAACACTTCGGGGACCTCGTCCTTCGTCTTCTTTTTCGACTTCGTTCCCTTCGTCTTCTTACTCATGATCGTCTCCTCCGTCATCCGCAATATGGATTCGTGTGAACACAGTCGATCGGTCTTTCTTCCGTCTTCCATCCCGCGCACCTTTCGCAGAGCGCGCAAACGAGATCCCTCGTGGTCGCCGTCGACCATCCGAGCGCAATCGATCCGTTCGGAAGGATCTCGATCATGATCTCATCCCCTGATCCGATCCCGGACCTTCTTCGTCCGAAAATAGTCCGAAGTCTTCCGAGTCTTCTTGATGCGTCCGAGAGCTTTTTCCAGAAACGCCGTCGCCTCATAACAGGTCCCTCCCTTGAATCCTTCCGCTTTGACCTCGACCGTTCCGTCGTCGTAACAGTTCACGATGATCTCTTGTCCCTTCTTCAGTCTCATCGTCTGTTTCCCCCATTATCTTGAGATTTTTAATTGAATTCCGAGAGACTGTTCGTCCTTCCGGAACAACCGCCGGAGTTTCGACCGCTTCGTTTCCTTGACCTTCAAACCCGCCTTGATCGCCGCGCGCTTCGTCTTCTCGACCGTATACGCTTGCTTTAACAGGGTCCCATGATTTCCGCAGGTCTTCCGAAGCGCCGAATCCCAAAAGTCCGCAATAAACACGTATCCTTCCCCCTTCGGATTCTTCACGATCCCGACCTCGTACGTGATCCCCGGGAACTGGATCGCGTGTTCGCATTTCCCGAGATCGCTCGCCTTGAATCCTTCCGGGATCGGGTAGTCCCCAACGCTCCGTCCCCACCATCGATACGTCCCCTGGTTCCTCGTAAGGACCGCGCCCGGATGAAGACGCTTGATCGCTTCCTCGACGACGTCCAGGTCCGAACAATCGACTTCGATAACATCGACATGACTCATCTTCTGACCCTCCGTACCGTAAGAGTTCTCTGTTCAGTTCAGGTTCCGCTTGATTCTCCGAGAAGGACCCGACCCTTTCCCGTTCTTGATCGAGGTCGCAAGAACGCATCGCCCCTTCTTGTTGAATCCGTTCGGAAACGCCCATTCCCTGACGTACCTCACACCTTCCGGGTCAACCTCTGTGATCGGCGTTACGAACTCGCTCGCTTCCTTCAGGGACCGCCCGAGCATCTTCGCGTTGATGACCATCTGCTCGATCTCCGCGCCGGTCCATCCGTCCAGGTTCGGAACCGCGCTCTTCTCGACCCCATGTTCCCGACAGAAATGATCGAGGATCTCGTCCCGGGTCTCTTCGTCCGGAAGATCGACGAAGAAGATCGCGTCCCACCGACCCGCGCGCTTCCATTCCGGGGGAAGTTCAGAGATCTTGTTGCAAGTCGCGATCACGTACGCCTTTCCGCGCTGTCGATCCGAGAACCATCGAAGGAGAATCGATCCGACGCCGCTCTTCGCGCCGCTGTCCCCCTGGAATCCGGAATACGCGCTCGACAGTCCCTTCTCGATCTCGTCGAACAGAACGATACATTTCCCTTGCGAGTCGATGATCTTCGTCGTCTGTTCCGCTTTCGCTTCCGCTTGTCCGACAAGCGCTTCGCCCGCCGCCATAATCTTGTTGACGTCCGCAAGGATCGTGTCCCGCTTGACCTCGTTTCCGATCGCTTTCGCGAGCATCGTCTTTCCCGTACCCGCGACACCGACGACGAGAACGCCCTTGTACATGTCCGTCTTCAGGGAATCGAGAATGTATCCCTTGATCCGGTCCAGTCCCTTGACCGCGTCAAGAGTCTCGTCGAACCGCCCGACTTCCAGGGTCGCGCTCTGACGGATCATGTCCGCGCGAAGATGCGAGATGATCTCCGGGTCCAGTTCGTCCCGGGTCGCGATGCACAGCGCGCAAGCGTTCTCCGCTTCGTACGCGGTCAGTCCGAGCGCTGAATCGAGAACCGCTTCCAGGTCTTCCGGTTTCTGACAGGGAAGTCCCGCGTTCTTCGCCTGTTCCTCGAACGTCTCTCGAAGCGTATCCCGATCCGGAAGCTCGAACGGAAGCGTCTGAAAGAGCTTCGAAAGCTCGATCGGAATCGAAATCACCGGAGACAGAACGACGAGACAGTTTCCCTTCCTCTGAAGCTCGTCCCTGGAATTGATGAGCTTCTGAATGATCTCCGAGAACTCTTCCGGATTTACCCGTTCGGACAGGATGAAATGAAAATTGACCGCGAACATAACGGTCGGTCCGTCCCGGGAAACCAGAATGTCGATCATTTCCTTCGCGTCCGTAACATCCTCTCCGTCCGTCCTGACGTCCGCGCCGGTCCTCGCCTCATGAATCCCGTCCACCATGTCCCACACGAAGACCTCCTCGTCTTCCGCGATCATGTTCGTCAGATCCCGGATCGCGCGGTCCTGTTCGTGCGTCTGAATCCATACGAACGGAAACCCCGCGTTGTGATAGTCCTTGAACGACAGTTCCTTCGCTTTCATCTCGTCTCCCTCCGTTCCGTTGTTATGCGTTTCGCATAGGTCCATGATACCGTTCCGAGATCTCTTCGTCAATAGGTTCCGAGCGCTTTCCAGTTCCTCTCCCCGTCCTCGATCCAGGTCTTCATGAAACACTGTCCGTCCTGGAAGAATACGAGGACGATCCCCTCGTATCCGGAAACCGGGATCCCGGACGTTCCGTCGAAGATCGTTCCGTCCGGGTCCTTGTTCCAGGAAAACGCGGGAGCGCGCATGACGTCCGGATTCTGAAGATTCTTCCGAAGTCCGCTTACAAAGGATTCGAGTCGACCGCGATAGATCTCGTCTTCCGCTTCCCTCGCGAGCGCCTGAATCTCTTCCTTCGTGTTCATGTCGTCCCTTCCTTCTGGTATCGAATCAGGAGGGGGATTCCATCCCCCCCCCTCTCCAGTCGTCCCGTTTATGCGTCGTATGTCGCCGGGAAGTATCCATCCCCGAATACCCGCCGCAGTTCCTCGACCGTCTCGCTCGACCGTCTCGCCGCGCTCCTCTTCCCCTCATCCTTCGGGTCTTCGAGCGAGAGCTTCCGAAGATTCTCGCTCGTTCTGATCGCGCTCATGACGCTCCGCTCGATCTCCCTCCGCGCCTCTTCCGAAGCGGTCTTCATCTCTTCCGCTTCCTTCTTGAGATCCTCGACCTCGTTCCTCTTCTTCTTCGGAACGGGAACCTCGACCGGGGACTTGATCTCGTACCAGCAGTTCGAATGAACCCGCACCTGATATTCCCCGGGACCCGCGTTTACGAGCTTCGCGAAGTCGAACCAGTTCAGTTCCTTCTTCGCATGTTCCGGATCGCAGTCCCTTCCCCGGAATCCGTTGTCCAGCGTATAGACCTTGCAAGAGGTCGCGTTCCTGAAGATCTCGTCGATGAGCTTCGTTCTGTTTCTTGCGATTGTCTTCATCTTGTTTTCCCTTCCTATGTTGTTGTTGACCATAGGATAGAGCAAGGTGTGTGCCAACCTGGGGGAGAAAAAAAGAGGCCCGGGACCGGGGACTTGCGAGAGGGGGGAAAATAGAGGTCCCGAAAAAGTGACAGGGAGCGTCAACGGAGTGACCCCGAGCGGCACCGGCGCTCGTAAGGGGCGGGGAACGGGCTTCTTTTTGGGGGAAGAGGAGTGACATGGAACGGCACCGCCGGGGGAAGAAACCGGCCTATTTCGTTCAGGTCGAAAAACAGACCCTCGCACTCGTCGTCGACCTGGACCGCCGGTCTCTTTTTTTTCTTACCAGACCTCGACGATCCCCTCTCGTCGGCACTGTCGCTCGAACTGTTCCCAATGGGAAAGAATCCGATACTCTCGTTCGAGAAGAACTCGCTTGACTCCGTAACCGATCACTTCGAGTTCCCGTTCGATCTCGTCCAGTCTTTCGTCTCTCGTCTTCGTCTCTTGCGTCGTCATCGTTCCGTCCTCCCTGGAAGCGGTATCCCCCTGTTACGTCCCGCTTCCGCGTTGTAAGGAATCCTCGTCTTCCCCGAACTCGTCTTCCCATCTCGCTTGAAAATTCGCGAACGTGAACTCGTCCGCTCTCGCGAGACATAAAGGACACTGAAGCATCCTCCCTCGTCCCGCTCCATCGACGACCTTCGCGTTGACTTCGTTCTGACAATTCGGACAGCGCATGTTCTATTCCCCCGATCCGTTCGAGATCTTCCCTTTCAGGTCGTTCGCGATCTCTGTGATCACGTTCAGCGCCGTGAGCATGTCCCGATATTTCGGAGTCGATCCCGGGTCCGCGTTCCGGAACGGTTCGCTCGCCGCGAACAGGATCAAGTCCAGGTCTTCAAGCGCTTTGCTCTCTTCGCTCATTTTGGTCTCCTCTTCCTTCTCGTTGAATCCTTCGAGTAAAAGCTCGAAGTTCAGTCTCGCGTCCTCGATCGACGGAGCGCGCGTCCAGGTCTCTTTATCGCCGCACTCGTACCAGACTTGAAGGACCTTCCCCTTCCTGTAAATCGATCCATTCTCGTACCCGGATCGACCCGTTCCCCTGAAGTCCCCTTTTTCGTCGAAGTCGTTTCTAAGATCGATATTCATTTTCGCGCTCCTTCCCCGGGGGACCCTCCCGATCCCCCGGAACCGTGTTTCAGATTATCTCGCTTTCGCGATCGCTTCCCTCGCCCATGTAATCCCGACCGTATCGACGAATCCGTAATGTCCTTGAGTCTCGCAATCCTCCTCATTCCGAGCATCGAACTCTGCGACCAGTTCTTCGAGAGCTTTGAGGAGCGCCGGTGCCGCCGCGATCAGGCGAGCGTCCTTATTTGTCCCGTTTACCATTCGAGCGATACAGTCCCCGCCTACCTCGTCGAGATACGTCTGTCCGTTGTATTCGTTTATTTCCCAGGTCCCTGTCTCTTTTTCCGTCTTCATCTTGTTTTCCTTTCCTATGTCGTTGTTGACCATAGGATAGAGCAAGGTGTGTGCCAACCTGGTGGAGAAAAAAAGAGGCCCGGGACCGGGGACTTGCGAGAGGGGGGAAAATAGAGGTCCCGAAAAAGTGACAGGGAACGTCAACGGAGTGACCCCGAGCGGCACCGGCGCTCGTAAGGGGCGTGGAACGGGCTTCTTTTTTGGGGGAGGGGAGTGACAGGAAGCGTCAACGACTCAAGAGGACCTCGTCGATCATCGTCTGTATGCGGTTTTGATAGAGATGATCTTCGATCGTTCTCGAATGGTGTTTCCTCGCGATACGATCTCGTTCGCCCGGATTCGCAAGCCAGAAGTCCACTTCCTCGATCCATCGTTCGACCGCCTGGACTACGTCCTCGACCGGGTCCAGGACGACCGCGTCCGGATATACGTCCGCGAGTCCCCCCCTATTGACCTGGATCTGAAACGCGCCGCTCGCCGGAACATCAAACGTCCGACAAGGACATCCCCACGCCGCCGCCGGTTTCTCGTCGTCGCAGTCCTGGACCGGCGCGAGAACGACCCGGGTCCGGTTATAGATCGAATTGACCTCTTCGTGGGACAGGTTCATATCGAAATGAAAAAACGCCTTCGAATATACCTTCTTGATCCCTTCCGCGAACCTCGTCCTCCAGGATCGCCGTGACCCGATCATCGCAACATCGAAGTCATAATCCACTTCTGAATGAAGCGGATGATAGACCGTTTGATCTGCAGCGAGCGGAAGATACAGAACGTGATCGCCGTATCCGTGATTTTTCGTATACGAGAAATGAATGTCAACGAGAGGCGAAATCCTGGATATAATCGCCTTCCAGTCCGGAAGCTCGTCGTTATGAGTCCAGAGAACGACCGTCGTCCTCTTCCGGAACCTATCGACAAGTTTCGGCGTCAGACCCCGTCCGGACGAACAGATCACGAAATCGAGATCGCCCGGGACCTCTTCGACCTGACCGCCCCCGTGAGTCCCGAGCGGAACACCTGCATGTCCCATTACCCGAAGCGCGTTCAGAAGAAATTCCGCGACGAAGTCCGCGCCGTTCCTTCCCCCGATTCCCGAGTACATGACCCCGATCTTCATTGTTCCTTCCCCTTGTAACCGGCCTTTCTTCCGTCGATCATTCGCCCCTGAACAGAATATCGCTTGCGTCGATCGATCCTTCCCACGTTTCGTTCTTCTCGATCAGATCGACCGTCACGATCTTTCCGAAGATCTCCGCGCGAACGGCGTTCACGAACCCGTCGACCATCCTTCGGATCGAACACGTCGCGCCCTTCCATTCCGGACCGCTGATCCCGTTCCCGAGCGTCGGGTCCTGAATCCAGTTGACGCGAAGGATGATCGTCTCCGGCGCATTGTAAAGCGTTCGATGCAATAACCAGAGAATCTCCTCCGCGAGTAGTTTCGACCTCGCGTACGGATGGAGTTTTGCGTCATTCACGTCCGGATGATCCGATATCGTAATGATCCCCGAAGGAGTCGGAAATCCGTCCTCGAATCCGTACACAGCGCCCGAGGACGCATATATGAATCGAGGGACGTTCGCCTTGACCGCTTCCTCGTAAACCTGTTTCGTTCCTTCGACGTTCAGTCTAACGAATTCGCGAAATTCCTCTTTCCGATCGATCTCATCCTCTTTCTTCTTCCACATCACCCGGACGCTGTGTCGATGCGGATACGCCGCGAGATGGATAACAGCGTCCATCCCTTTCATAGATTTCGCGAGTTTCTCCGTATCGAACAGATCGTCCCCGAGAACGATATCGTACGGGAAGACCGTCATTCCAGCATCCCGCAACCCTTCACATACCTTTGTCCCGACAAACCCTTCGCTTCCTGTAACAAGAACCTTCATTCCTTTTTCCCCTTTCCGTTATATGAGTTCTGGAATGATCCTATCCTTCAAGAAAACGTTTTCGATCATTTCGTTCGCCGTCGTCATTACGCATCGAGGACAACCGTCGACCTGGATTCGCGCGATCGCGCTCTTGTGCTCATCGCTTCCCCATATCTCCGGAAACGTCAGTTGATTCAGGTTTCCGAATCGAATGAACACGTCCTGACAAACGATGAATTCCCCGGTCGCGGTCACGACCGCATGAAGAGGAGTCGCGAGACATTTTTCGAACGATCGGTCGGTCCAGTATCCGCGAAACTTTTCCGAGATCGAGAATATCGGAACCCTCGTCGCCGCCCGCGCCGCCTCACAGAGAAGAAACGCGGGATCAAGAGTCCTTCTCGTGTTCACATCCCCGGGACTCGATCGAGGATAATACGCGGGTCGAACGTGAAGAAAGTCGACGTTCAGATGATACCGTTCGGGAAGAAGACAGAAGTCGAAAATACTCTTCCAGTTCTCCGCGTCCAGGACGAACCCGAGTCCGAGACTTTTCCTCGTCTTTCGATACCTGTCCAGAACAAACCCTTTGTCCGACAGTCCCGCTTCTCGAAGACGCGCCTTTTCGTATCCTAGCTCTTGGATCCCCCGAAGAACTTCCTCGAATCTGTGTTCTCGACGTACCGCGAAGTATACGTCCGGCGACCCCGCATCCAGGGACACGCGAATCCGGTCGAACAGCGACCATAACCATTTCGCACCGTACGAACCGACCCGGGTCCCGTTCGTCGATAGAATCCGGGTTCCCTTGAACCGGCCC
>Ga0190284_1001156_pt1 | contig 12236 bp, 13 predicted proteins | sample 48691812_MG_FD_161668 | JGI IMG/M metagenome (GOLD analysis project Ga0190284, IMG submission 161668) | Hydrothermal vent microbial mat bacterial communities from Southern Trench, Guaymas Basin, Mexico - 4869-18-1-2_MG | ecosystem: Environmental > Aquatic > Marine > Hydrothermal vents >...
AGGCCCAAGAACCGGGGGTGGTAAAGGCTCGTGCAAACCGAGTAAGTAACTATATACCGGGGGTAATAACCTCCGGTATATAATATATCACTAACTTAAATATTTTTTCCGTAATATTTACCATTCCACATAAATGACCCTTCTATAATTATAACTGTAAATAAATTAAAAAATCCGGTGGCCGGAAGATATTCTACAATACCAAACCCATTAACCCAAAAGTTTGGAGCATTTTTATGGTAATCTGGTTTTATATTACAAAGGCATGGTAAGGATGTTGCTGTGTGATATCCTTTCCTGTCAAGTGGGGAAATTTTGGTAAACATCTGTGGGTTGTGAACATGAGCGTATGCTACATTACCTTCAAAAGCGTCAACTGTTTTTTTAGCATGATATACATTATAATAATAACCATGAATAATATTTAATTTTCCAACTTTATAAACTTCATTATAGGGTACTACTTCATACCCTCTTTCTTTTAAATTCAAATATCTAACGATATCTATAAAATCAGTTAGTTGAGGATGTTGTTCACAATACATATTAACTCTATATTCATGATTACCAATCATGAAAGTTCTACGAATATCCGTCCTTGTAATTTTTTCATGTACTTTTAAAATATCTTTATTGAAATCATTATAATCATTTATTAATCTTTTACCCTCTGTGAGTAAAGGTTTATTTCTATTCCAATAAGAAATACAATCTAAAGAAACTTGATCACCCATATAAACTAATTCATCAGGATCATAATCACAAATAAATTGATTTACAGCACCCATTGCTTTATAATCAACATGTGGATGATGAATATCAGGTAATAAAACTGTTTTTTGAACTTTCCATAACCTTTTATCTATCCTAGATTTTCCTTGAACTCTAGCGACATATGAACCTGCATATTTCAATACTGTTTTTTGACAACAGCCAACAACTCTACTAATTTCTTTATTTGTTAATGTAGTTGATTCTGCAAGTTGTAAAATTTCTGTTTTATATGACATGTAATAGTCTCCTTTAAAACCTTTAGTATTTATATTATGTTCTAAAAACAATAAGAATCTTTTCAAAAAAGTTTTAAATATTAACTAGTTACAGTCAACAACGTAAAATGGGAAGTTTAAAGAAGAAGTCTTGACCCATCTTCTTGGGTAAGATAATCTCCATTTTCTTGTAAAATAAATTCATGAAAATCATCAATATGGATTTGAATATAATCAAATCCATGAGTACAATCAAAACGTCCTTCTGTACCTTCAACGTAAACATATGAAGTTCCGTCCCAAGCAGGTACTCCATCAAAATTTACAAATCCACCTGTTTGATAATAATTATATTCCAGTGCATATGTTGATGAACCCAAAGGTCGAGACCACATTAGACTATAATTAGGTGAATCTATTGGAGAATCAAATAGTACAGTAAAACCATTAATACTTTTATCTGTAACAATAAAAGGAATAATTGATGAAGTTGAATCTACAGTATTTAATAACGCAAGACTCACACCATAATTTTCATTAATTTCATAAGGATCAAGTGGAATAACAACAGATGTCCATCCAAGTGAAAGTGGTTGTATATCTTGTTTATCATGACAAATTAAGATCCATTCTAAGTAATAATTCGATGAATCCATATTACCAGAGAATTGTACTGTAAAATCATTTATCGTTCTACCAATTACAGAATAATAATATGTTGATGGGTTAGGATCTATAATATTAGAGAGACTAACTGCAACTGTATATGATGTCTCATCTATAATTTCTGGTGGTGGAGGAATTGGTACTGTAATAATATTTGTACCATTTGGTACATTAATAATCCCTGAATTATCTGTATTATCATAATCATAAGACATTGAATAATTTGTAGAATCAGTTATGTCTGATAACTTTGCTTTAAATTTTGTCAATGACTTTTCGGTAATTATATGACTATATAATGACGGTGTTGAATCACCTATATTAAACAAATTTAATGTTAAAGCATAACCAAGATCTGTTTGAATAGTACGAAATTTACCTTCTACTATATCACTACCTTCAGTAATATTAACAATATCAAATGCTAATGGTTCATAGTCAATTAATTCAGATGTAACAATTGGAGCATTCGGTTTCCCTAAATTACTCGCTATGTGTATAGCAGCAGTTCCATCTCCATAAGATGAAGGACATCTTAATGAATCATAAATTTTATCGTCATATTGAACAAAAACTTCTTCTGGCATATCTGTAACAGCACCAATATCATGCCATGAACCGCAATCATATGTTTCTCTTGAATAAAAACGTTGTGTTCCAGTTGAATCAATACATACACGAGCGGTTGAATCAATACCTTGTTCTGTACAACAATATTTACTATCACCTGTTACAAAATCATGAGTATTTTGTTCAATCTCAGTAGTAAATTCATCTTCTACAACAATTGTGTTAAATAATCTACTATCAAACTGTATTGTTTCAAGAGGAACCAATCTTGCTCTATAAGGCTTGAACACATTAATAATATCACTCATTTCCGCAAAGAATGAGTCAAGACCAAATAGAATATACCCCATATTAATGAAACCATAACTAATATTATTTCTTACCCATTCTCCAAGATCTCGTAACAATGTACCCAACACAGTAACATTATCAGTCGCTAAATTATCGAGTTGGTTTTTTAAAGCTGGATTAATTAAATTTAGATATTGTGCAGGATCTATATGGTTCTGTATAAAATTAGTTGTAAGTTCTCTGGAAAAAATATCTAAGTATTGATTCCACCTAGTGTTAAATTCATCTCGTGAAGAAACTTTTCTATCAGTTAATATTCTAAATTCATTCATAATATCAATAGAGTTGATATTTGTTCCATCATAACAAATAAATCTATCTGCGGAAGCACCAACAGTAAAATCTTTAAGAAATGTATAAATAGTTGCTAAATAAAGAGTTAGAATTGATACATCATCACCAGTTATACTCACTACTGCATTTTGTGGTAATATAGGAGTTATTACTTCATCTGGTCTTCCTGCAGCATCCCATAAGTCATATGAATCTTGAATACGTCTTGATAATATACCTGTTGCACCATCAGTTGATTCTTCATCAAATAATGGTTTTACAGAAAAATATGGAGATGTTGAAGGAAAATTAATAATGTTTTGATTATATAAATGCTTGATTTCTGATTCTGTTTGTAACCAATGTGGATCCCGTTCAGTCAAAAATCTAAATGGTAAATACACTGGGGTATGTGAACCAGATGTACCTGTTACATATTTACCTTTGAATATTAAATCATTTGGATTTTTGGAAAGGCGATCTTCATATTGAAGATCTAATTCATATAAGTCAACTCGATTAACTCCATGATATTGAAGAACTTCAAGTAATGCTTGTGGTGTTCCTTTTCTCTTATATAAATTAACAAGGTCTAAAAAGAATTCTGGCTTACCTGAAGGTGCTTCGTTAGTGGTTGGATCTTGAATAATATTTGAAAAATTATAACCGAAACTTCTAAATAACTCATCTAGTTGATTATTAGGAAGTTGATATATATCCGATATATTAGCTTGATACGTTGTAACTGCTCTATGAGCGGCATACCAGTCACGTAGAAAATTTTTAGTTCTATGCCAATCTGGTGAATTATATGCCATTTGATCAATTACTACATCAAATAACTTTTGGGATGTTGCCTGTTCATTATTAACAATAGCTTTAAGTGCTGCAGTTAGTTCTGTCGATTCACCTTGTATTTCGGCAAGTAATTCCCAGAATAAATCTAAATTAATGCCGTTTGCCATTATATCTCCTTATGTAATAGGGCAATCATATATCAAACCTGGTTTGTTCTGTACCATAAAACAAAAATATTGATCTATTAGGTATGACTCATAACATGTTTCCAGTAACCCTCCTGTTGAAATCAACTGTTCATTATTATATCGTTGAAATTCACCATATATTTTTAGAGTCAAATATAGATATATCATTTTAGATAATTCTGTTGTAAGTGCATCTATATTAGCATAAAGTATATATATTCCAGCTGATGAATCACTTATAAAATTAATAGATGTTGAGTCAATAACTGTTAATGAAGTACTATCATTACGATAAGCTAATAGAGCATCTAATGTTGAGAAATCATCTGGTTGTAAATTAAAAATATTTGAACCGGATGAATCTAATACCATATATTTTGATGAACCAGGATAAACTTGTAATCTTGTTGCAACAACTCTTGGAATACTCAATGGGTCAGTTTCAATAATATAATTATATTCATATGTAGATTTATTATATTGATCATTAAATAGCATATCTATAAATGCATTATCACCAAGGTATTCTTGTGGGATATCTACAGGCGGGGGAACTCGATACTTATTAATCTTCGAGTTAATTATGAAACGATTGTACCAGTGTTGAATTTCCGGCACAAGCGAATAAGATGTTAAAATTGTAGTCATTAACACACCCTCTTTGATAAACTACCTGTTGAACATTCTGAGTCAGTTTTATGGCCATATTGATAATGACACTTTTTACATACAGACCATGCTAAATCAGGATCTAATGTAAAGAAAGGTTCAAGTTTTTGTGGTCTTTCATGATGTATATGTTCTGCTTTTTTACCACAGTATTGACATTTATAATTATCTCTTTTTAAAACAAATTCTCTGAAAGTTTGATATTCTTCTGAAGTATATGGCTTTTCAATTGATTTGTACGGATCTGATTTTAAATTATATAATGGACAATTGTTTTTGCATTTTTCAGAACAATAAAAATAACATCCAGCATTTTCTCTTTCTAGACGTCTGATCCTTTCATATAAATGTGTATAAGTTGGTGTAAACCAACCACCTTGTTCTTTCGAATTTGGACAATTATGATTTTTACAATGAACTTGTATTTCTTTTTCTTCAGGTTTGTCTGGATTATACCTCATTTTTTCTATTTTTGAAAAAAATGGGTATTTCTTTTTTATTTTACTTATTGATAATTTTTTTTGTTTTGAAACATTTAATTTAAATTTAATAGTTCTTTTTTTACCTTTATTTGCAAGAGAAATTTTTGTTTTTGTTTCATCAGATAATTTTTTACCGATGTTCCCATTACCAATATTTATTTTATGTTTTTCTGATAAAAATCTTCCCTTTAAAGAATTTGATATATTCTTTCTTCTTTGTATTGAAAACTTTTTATTTTTATTTCCTTGACATTGCTTTTTATTAATGGACGGACATCCACTTATATATTCAGAACAACAATATTTACCATTTTTAAATTGATGTTTAGCTTCTTGACCACACCCATAAGCACATAATATCATATTAATCTCTCATATCTGTTTGAATAAGATCTGCAGTACTCATCATATCTAATATATGAATAAAAAGTGTCTCTGGGTTATAATCTTTAAATGTAAATTCTTTACTCTTATCAATATCTGAGCTCCATCGGCCTGAATGGAATCGTATTGCTTCTTCCATTATAAAGAACTGCTCTTCTGTCATAATTTTTTCGAATGTTTCTTTGTTTTCACAAACCATATTTGCAGCAGCTCTGTCGTGATACTTATCTGTATGTTTTCTTGTTCCTAATTTTCCATATTTCAAGGAATCGTGAAGTACTACAGCAAATAATAATTTATCACCATCTTTTGTTTTTGTTCCAATATTGAACATTCTAAAGAGTTTGACAGTAGAAAATAACATTTGATATACATGTTCTGCTTGAACTTGAACATCACCATTCTTTTTCTTATGATACTTTCCTGTTGATGAAGTAGGATTATTCCAGATTTCTGGTAAAATTGAATTTATACCATTCCAAAGTTTAAATCCTGTGTCTGTCATATTTTTTTCTAACAATTCAAATATTTTCTTTTTGTAATCCATTAAAAATCCTTTCTTATTTATTTTCTTGTTTTATTTTTCCATTTTTAATTATTTCCCAAGTATAAACACTCCACCTTGTAATCGGAATGATTAATTCATTTCCGGATTCTGATAATTTTACATATATAAAACGCCAAGTAAAATGAACAATATAACCAGTTTGACCATTCACTTTTACTTTTACATTTTTTCCGAGATCTTTATTTGAACGAAACATAAGATAAGAAGCTATGTTTTCATAATATCGTTTTAATACCAATACTATAATTGCAACAATTGATAGTTGAAGCAAAACAGTCCAAGGTATGATTTTAACAGTGGTTAATAATATTCCTGTATCCATAATTATAATCCCGAGATATCATATCCCTTATGCTCTAAATATTTTTTATATTTCACCTGAACTTCAGCATCCAATTTAAGAAATTTTACAAATAATTCAGGTGGTATTGGTTTCTTATTTAATTCAACATTTTTTGGTTGTATTATTGTTTTACTCATCTTTAATGCTTGTTGATATAGAATAAGGGTTTTTTGATTCTCAATTATTGCAGTGTCCTGTTGTTGATCTTTTCTTTCTTTTTCTTTTAAAGCCTCACTTTGGCGCATTAAGGCTTCTCTGTCTTTTTGAATCATTAATTGAAGTGTTTGGTTGTCAACTTTTTTCTTTAATTCTTCTGCCATACCATTCCACAAATATCCAATTGGTCCTAATACAAACATTCCAATCATTGTTAATATTACAGCAACAGTTGCTATTGGTTGTTTTATATAAAACGGTTTTGGTGGTGGTGGTAAAGTCTTATTTTTAAATATCCACATCGCCCCCTCCTACTGGTTTTTTACCAGGATCACTGTTTGTTGGTGGGGTGATCAATCGTTTGTTTTGTTTTGAACCTTGTTGTTGTAAATATTTACTCATAGTTCTATCGCCAAACCACCATGTAACTGCTGATACTGCTAAATAAATCATAGTCGATGTTACCTGGTTAAATATTCCAACAGCTTGTGTTGATGTCATTGTTTCTAAACCTGATGCTTGCATAATTTTCCATGCAAGGAGCGTAATATATGATGACCCTCCAACTAAATATAATGTCAATGCTGGTCTCATCATTGCATTAAGCCAGTCAACTAAAGCAAAAGTAGCAGCAATTAATGAACCAATTATTCGAAAAATCCATCCAGACCATTTTCCCGTTCCTGATGCCATAATCATATCAACCCACTTTTCAGAAAATAGTTTTTGTGACCCAACCTTTTGTGAAGTTTGAAAAGCTTCAGAGTCTGCTAGTTCAATCTCTCCAGCAATCTTTGTTTTTGTAATATCAATTTGCATTTGAGCTTGTTGAATCATTGCTTGAGTTTCAAGGCTGACCATTTTTTCTTCATGGGCGTATTCCATTTTAGCATTCTTATATTTAAACCATGTAGTAAAAGCGTTACCAATCAAACCTGTAACACCACCAAGAATAATATCAAGACCGGGCATCATTTCATTATTCTCCTATTAGTTATATTAAAGTTTCTTATTTTGAAATCTTTTAATACCATAATTTTTAATTTGTGATTTACGTCTTAGTCTCCAGATTAAGCGAACACAACCGCGCATTAAACGCCCTCCAAATTAATTTTTAGATTTTAAGAGTTTAACAACTTGACGTAAAACATCTACTGGTTTTGAGGAATTAGCAGCAACCTCTGCTTGTTCATAAATAAGTTTTTGTACTGTTGGGTTACTTGTTCCAGCTCTTTTCATATACTGATATACACCATCTTCATCAATATTTTTAATATCAAATTTTTTAACAACAGATTTTGGTTGTTCAACAACTTCCTCTTGAATATCCTCTTGAATATCCTCAGTAATCGTCTCTTCTGTTTGTTTAGTTTCAGTAACTGTCTCTTTCTTTGTTGCAATCATTGGACTTAATTTTTCTGCAAGTTTATTAACGATTCTTTCAGTCATTTCTTCTTTTGTTTCATCAACAATAGAAGTTTCATCTACTGCTTCAATTACAACACCTTGTTTTTGATCACCCGTTTTACCGGTTTGAACAAGTGTTGTTTTGAAAGTAGGAGGATTCTTGAAATTATCATCTATGATTTTGGCTTCGACGACTAGTGGATTAGATAATATAAATGTATCACTCCACGGTGTTAAATACTGACCATCTGCAACCATCTCAAGTTTGACTGCAACCTCTTCTCCCTCTTGTAACTTTCTTGAAGTAATACTTCTTAATGCAGGCATATTAACAGTAATTGTTTCTCGACCTATCTGTGCAGGGAAGCCATATTCAATATTGTCAATTTCAATTCTAAGAAAACTAGAAACTTGATCGGATTGAACACCACCAATCTGAATCTCAAAATTTAATTGTTTTTCTTCGTTTACATTTAACTTTAACATTTAAAGGACCTCCATTATTTATCATCCTTAAGTTTTACAAATATATTACGCAATTTATCTTTTGGTGAATTTATAGTTAACATCTCAACATTTTGAACAAACACAACAGGCAAAACACGTTCTTCGGCGACTGGATTAAAAGGTGGAGCACCACCACCTACCTGCACTCCACCACAACAATCTTTGAACATTCCCATAGTTGCCAGAGCTATAGACATTCTATTACCTCACCTATTGTATTTTTGATTAATTGTGATTATTTGTATTTTGTTCTAAATTATTATGGTGTTACAACCTGTTGCCAGTAATTAAACTGACCACATTGGGTTCCATCTGCTGTAATCAAATATGTTTCTATAACGTCATTATCTGTACCGACAGAATTTTTATTACTATAGATTCTAACTCGAGCAGAAACCATATTTCCAACTTCATCATAAACAGGTTCATCAATATACATATTATGATGTACCAATCCAAGAGTCTTTCTTACATCTTCATAAACTCCATCTATATCAGTAGAGAAAACTTGAATATCATCAGTTTTACCCCAAGGGAAATAAGTAGCATGAGTTACTATAACATACCATGTACCAACTGCATTAGGAATAAACAAGTATTTATAACTGCCGTCACCAAGTTCAATAAATCCAATTCCCACTACTAATGATACTTCTATATTTAATGGATTATACACACGAACTGTTAATTCAGTAGTTGTATCAATCCCGGAAATTAAATTACCTTGATCATCAGTAACAGTAAAATGTTCTTCTACTTGATGATTAATAACTCCTTGCATTATTTAACTCCTTTTAGATATGAATATTTTCTAATGTTTGACCTGGCAATAATATTGTATGACATCTATACATTTCCAATCCCGCAAATCCTTTACTCGTAACATCGCTTTCTGGAGTCACAACTAAACCACATAATTTCCAACCAATAGGAACAGGATTTAATGCGGCACCTTCAGCATTCAACTCATCTCCCATTGGACAACTTTGATACATATGATGTTTTCTTATATAAGATTGGTATGGTATATCATATGTTGTATATGAATACATTTGATGGCCACTCAACCCTAATGCCGACGAAGGTATAGTTCCAGCTGGATTTGGATAATAACTATTAGCAGGAACACTTACAAACATACTAATATAACAACCCCACGGAACATCAAAGAAATATATTGTACCATCTTTCAAATATACAGGACAAGTAAATTGAAGTTGTATTTTTTTTGCTTTAAAACCGGCAGGTATCCAATCAGGATGATCAAATTCATCATCATTATTTGAAAAATCCCACATAAGAAGTTTTCCATCACCAATAGAAGTACTATCACCAACCATTGTAAAATATGTTTCAGTTTTTAATGCTCTTGAATCAGATCTGACAATCGGAACTCCATCTGGAGTTGTAGGTGCTTTTACTTCTGGTATTGGTTCACCATCATGTTCAGAAATAATTACAGTTAGAGTAGATGAACTATCTGATGAAAGGGTGTCTTTAAACCAAATATCACAAACTATATTATTTGAGTTAATATAATCTAAAGATGTTGTTATGGTGGATTCTTGAATTTCTTTAGATAATTTACTCGTATCAACTTTTTTATTTGGAAAATTGTCTACTATTCCAAACGAATATTTTGCACTCATTATGAAACCCTCCATAACTCTAATCTAGCTCTTCTTATATAAGCAGTAGAACCAGCTTGTTGTCTGAAATCAATATCTATATTATTTATACCAGAAATGGTTTGATACATATAACCGCCATATGAAAACCTATCATTTATATCATCTGGTTCTTGTCTAGCAGTAGCTAATGTTGTGGTATCATTTAATTGTACTTGCCATTCTACATGATCTGATGCATTTGATTGCCATGTCTCTAAATAAAAACCTATACGATATTTTCCAGATGGTAAACTTGATGTAGTCATTCTTAATTTTTGTTGAAACGTTGTACTTGTAGTTGAAGATTCGCCATCAGAAGACGCTTCTTGAAATTCAGAACCATATACATTCTTAATATCTACTTGACCACTACCAGAATCATTAGCTTCCATATCCTCAAAGTTTAATATTGAATGCGGTGTATTTGCCACAGATACATTATCTTCTTTTATATTTATAGTAGAACCAGAACCTTCTGGTCCAATATCACCCTTTGGGCCTTTTGTAGGAGCAGTATAAATAACCAAATTACAATCTTCAGTAAAATTCACAACCCTGGTAGTCCCTTGTGTTTTTACCCCTTGCATTTTTATTTTATCATTCTTAGCAAGATCTAAAATTAATGGGGTTGTAGCGCTTGCACCATGATTTGCTATTCTGTTATATAATTGACCTATACTACCAGGGACCTCTGTATAACCACTGCCTGTATCGAGAACTAATCTACATGCAGATTGTGATCTTCCCCCGCCCATAGTTGATACTTTATAATGTACAATATATTTTCCAGCTTCGGAAATTGTGACCTCTGGCGATGGACTAGTGTGTGTAAATGCTGATGTTTTTTCACGTTCGGTATTGAGAGGTACATCAGTCCATGATGTACCAACTGCAGTTGTTCCTTGATAATAGGCATCAAAGTATTCTGTAATTCCAATATCAATATTAATTATAGCAGTACCATCTCCTTGATCTGTTATATCTACAGCAGTTCCTTCAAAGTCTAAAGCTGAATGTGGAGTATTAGGAACAAATGTACCATTATCCAAAATAGCTATTGAACTTCCTGAACCAGCTGGTCCTTGTTGACCACTAGTTCCTGATGTTCCAGAGTCACCTTTATCACCCTTTGGCCCTTTAATTCTCATTACAGTATATGTACTCTCAGGTATTAATATATTACCTGATCCTGATGCCATAACCTGAAATGTTACATAATCATTAGCTGAAAATTCATAAAAACAAACATTACCACCATCGTTAATTTCATCATCTTCACTTATCTGTCTTAAACTACCAGGAATAACTGTTGTTCCATTGACATAACATCTAAAATCAAATGTTTCTTCTCCGGAATCAGCATCAATTGAGCATGAAAATGATAACATGTATAGTCCAGCTTCTTTTATATCAATTCTTTGTGTGGTTGTATCATTATGCTCTATAACATCTGAGTTATTTTCAATATCAGTTGTATCGAAAACTATATCTGTCCAAGAGGTTGTTATTGTATAATTTGTTGATCTTCTTACTTGACATACTGGAAGATCTTCTGGTAATGAAGATGTTCCTGAACTTCCACTTGAACCTGATGTTCCTGAATTTCCACTTGAACCAGATGTACCACTTGAACCTGATGTTCCTGAATTTCCACTTGAACCTGAACTTCCACTTGAACCAGATGTTCCTGAACTTCCACTTGAACCAGATGTTCCTGAACTTCCACTTGAACCTGATGTTCCTGAATTTCCACTTGAACCTGAACTTCCACTTGAACCAGATGTTCCTGAACTTCCACTTGAACCTGAACTTCCACTTGAACCTGATGTTCCTGAATTTCCACTTGAACCAGATGTACCACTTGAACCTGATGTTCCTGAACTTCCACTTGAACCAGATGTACCACTTGAACCTGATGTTCCTGAACTTCCACTTGAACCTGATGTTCCTGAATTTCCACTTGAACCAGATGTACCACTTGAACCTGATGTTCCTGAACTTCCACTTGAACCTGAACTTCCACTTGAACCTGATGTTCCTGAATTTCCACTTGAACCTGATGTTCCTGAATTTCCACTTGAACCTGATGTTCCTGAACTTCCACTTGAACCAGATGTACCACTTGAACCTGATGTTCCTGAATTTCCACTTGAACCAGATGTACCACTTGAACCTGATGTTCCTGAATTTCCACTTGAACCTGATGTTCCTGAAT
>Ga0190284_1001157_pt1 | contig 12213 bp, 14 predicted proteins | sample 48691812_MG_FD_161668 | JGI IMG/M metagenome (GOLD analysis project Ga0190284, IMG submission 161668) | Hydrothermal vent microbial mat bacterial communities from Southern Trench, Guaymas Basin, Mexico - 4869-18-1-2_MG | ecosystem: Environmental > Aquatic > Marine > Hydrothermal vents >...
GCATGGGCGTCATCACCTGAGGCAGGAGCCCAGTGCGGTAGTTCCGCTCGCTGGGATCTGTGCGGGGGGCTGCCCGAAAGGGCAGTCCCTACCGCGACTTGTCATAGTACTAGCGCTACTAACTGCCATTGTTGAGCACGTACACGTTTACGCGCTCTGCTTGAATAATCTCCTCGCCGCGCTGATAGCCAGGCAACAAACGTTCAGCAATCTGACCAGTAAGTTGCCCATGTTTGACAGGCACTGGCTTTACACATGTTTGGACATGTGCGTTGAAGTCCTGTCCAGGATGGCGAAACACCTCAACACCAAAGTTCGCCAACACAGTTTCAATCTCCTCGAGGTCAGCTTTGCGCGCACTAACCAGGTGACGGACAGTAAGGCCAAGCTCAAGCTCTAGGTCTTGGCCACATCTCCTAGCAAGGTTTGCAAGCCGAGCTCTTTCTCGTCGCAACCTGTCGGCAATACCTATCAAGGAACAGAACACAGGAAGTAGCACTTCGCGCTCATGAAATCGCTCCTGCAGCACGCGAGCTTGCTCAGCCATGCCCTCAAGAACATGTTTCCCAAGGCTTAAGTCTTCAAGCTCCTTCATAACCCGGCTGTGACCTTCACGGGCCTGTTTAGTCTGGGCCTGGCTTTCCAGGACAACGGCTGAAAGTTGTTGAGATAGTGCAACAAGCACACTACCAAGCCCACCACTATGTGGACGCGCGCGAGCTTCACCAGCCTTTCCATGTCGTATGACCTGTCTGCCAACCGGCCTGTGCGTTATCATTTAGACTCCTCGTACGCAGACATGGCGAGGGCATCAAGCCGCTCCTGCTCCCAGCGACGCTACGCTCCCATCAAACGCAAGATTCGGCGTCGGCGTTACGAAAAGCATTACAGCCGCCTCACCCGCATGCCTCAACGCTTTCTCAATCCAATTTTCGCGTCCCGCGATGAGGCTGACCTTGAAACCGTCGCCATCGAGATTCGTGCCCAGGCCGAGGGCGTCGGTTTCAAGACCACCACGATCGAACGCGTCCTGCAAAAGTACATCCAGGACGCGAGGGGACCGCCCTACCTCGCCGAGACACCTCCAGGCTCCAGAAGCTACACGGTGACAGCCAAACCGCCTGAACAGGTTGGTTGATCTCGCCCTCACCCTCGACGAGATCACCAACGCCCTCCCCCCAGCACGTCGAAGGCATCCGCTTCCAACCCAGCACGCTCAAGCACCGGTTCTTCAACGCCTACCTTGCCTGGCAAGCCCAAGCGCTACCCGGCCCCCCTCTGTCGCGGGTGCACAGCGTTTGCCCTGGTTCTGCGTCAAGCCCATTCAACGCAACCGAGCCGTCTTACCTTCCGCATAATCTCATTTGCCTCGGTTAAGTTCCTCCCTGAGCTGGCGAATCGTCTCCTCTTGCTTGTCCACCTGTTCCTTAAGTTCCTTGGCGCCTCAACTACCGGCGCGGTCGGATTCTCGCCAAGACCGTGACCGTACGGCTCGCCCGGCAGTGCTGGCCATCGTCCTTGGTAACCAGCACCGCGATTTCATGTTCACCTGCCGTGGCTAGGAACAGCTGCCCGTCGCGCTTGTTGGAGATAGGTTCCCCGTTGTCGGTCCACAGGAAGTCCGCCTGCTTTCGGATATGGTCAGGAAGGACAGCTGCGTAACTCACCACCAACGGGGCGATCCCGATGGTCGAACTGAGCTTGACCCTGACCGGACAGTCTATCATTGGCTTGCACGGTTCTGCTCCCACCTCGCCGACCGACGGTGGCTGCCGCGGATGCCAGGCCTGCTGACTCATGCTTTCGGTTTGGGATGTGAGGCCATCCACCGCGGATACAACACTCCCTGCCGTGCTCACCACCTTGCCGAGCTGTACGACTTCGTCAACGCCTCGAAGCCCACTCATCCCTGTCAGGACTGCACCTGCAACCCTTAACGTCTTCCCAGCATCAAGTTCATGGCGTACAACTCTCCCGTGCTGGTCATAGACAGGCCGTGTACAACCTGGAAGCAAGACGGCTACGATTACAGAGCCAACAAGCGTAATGGCCCGCCATGTCCTGCGCTGCAATATCATCGTACGATTCCTCCGCAAGAATCGTCGCGTTGCTCTACGCTCTACAATTCCATGATCTGGTGTGTCAATCAACTCTCTCAGCCACCCATGTGCCACCCCAGAAGGCCCCTGAGCCAACACAGCCATACAAGTCCATTGTGCCGGTGAAAGCCGACTCCTCACCTGTCGTGATGTTTGTGATTGTTCCTGAGACCACGCCATCGCCATAAACAATCCCATCGAGTGATACGAGGTCCCCCCAGGAAGTAGTGTACGAACCGACAAACGCTCCATCAGAACTCAATGCAGCGCTAAACTCATTCACCGCATCACCATCGGTCCACCGCACAAGGTACGCGCCACGACATCGTGCAAACGGATTGCTTCCCGTCGCTCCACCCTGAACACCGCACCCCAAAACACTGAACAACAACAAGCTTGACACAACAAACCACTTCATCTCTAACACTCCTAATAACAAGTACCATGTTCAATGCCATTTCCCTGACAGTTTCGCACCAAGGCTACCAACTCATTTAGGCTTTGCTAACGCACTGGAAGCTTCCGTGTCATACTCACCTCTTTTCATTCACACTAATCTGTTCTCCAAAGTGTTCCACTTATCGGCGACCAACTATTTCCTTCACGTGATTCCACACGAAACCTTGCCGTGCTAGAACTCTGGAACGTGATTGTGGCTATGGCGTCATCTTCAATAATTGAGATCGTGCTTCCGCAGCAGTCTGACGTATCAACGCACCAGAACATCATTTCAGGCACGACCGCACCTGATTGGCAATCTGCTCTCGCTCCATTGACAAAGCAAATCTGGCCATCCTCGCCAAAGGCACGCCGCGTCCGCACTTGAAACTGTACTCCACTTACTCCGGGGAAGATTGACATCAAACCATCCAGGTCATGCCCTCCTTTGTCGTTTCCACTTAGCTCCCAATATCCTTGATATTGGTCCATTGAACATGGGACGACGAACACCAATCCATCAGAATTGCATGCTGCTGTTGCCAAGGGCACGACGAACACCAGGAAGTATGTAATGTGTTTCATGCACGTCTCCCCAAATAGGTAGGTAAACCAGTACGTTCCATCTGTCTCCCTTTCTCCGTGGGACGTATTATGCTCTACTCTTGCTTTACTCGCGCTCAAGAATCAGCAAACCTGCTGAGTTGATTCCCGAGCATTGTGGCGAGGATTCAACTACTGTGCTGGCGTAAGTTCCTAGAATGCTGCCGTCGTCTTGCACTGTGCCGCCTACGATGATCACACCTGTTGCACTACAATCGCCTTGTGTGGCCTCGATGATGGAGTAGACAGTAAAGCCGCTGCCATTGCCGCGGATAATCTCGCCGACGTTGCTTACGCCCTCCTGAAACACACTGCCACCAAGAAGTTCCTGGTAATAGGTATCAATGTGGTTGTCGCTTGTCTGGTTACTCCATCTCCATGTCCCAGGCAATAATTTGGCTTCAAACGGCACAAGTTGAAGGCCCTCAAGGTTGTATCTGCCTTCAATGTGTGGAGGATCAAGCGCTCCGCTGGATGTGAAGAGCAGTGGTTCTATTGGAGTTCCAAGACTTGCTGTTGCTTGCTCTAGTTGTCGTATTGTCTCTGCAACATCTGGATGGTTTATTATCTCAGAGGGTGTGTTCAGCCCCGTCACTCCTGTTGTGCTATTGCGACCAGCGCCCTGGCTTGGAGCACCAACTCTTACCGGTACATCGTAATGGTCTGTATTACCCTCCTCGTCACTAGCGACAAAGGTCATGGTAAACGATCTCCAACCGTCATAACTTGGTGGAATAAGAAAACCTGACCAACCCCACACCTCGGGAGAAGCACTGTTTCTTGAAAGAGCCTGGCTTCGGGAGCCGCCGATGGGGGATAAGTCCACAGTGACCGATTGCACAGTACCATCCGAATCTGTCACTCGGCATGAAGCTGAAACCAGATGGTCTTCACCTTCTACTAGAGTTCCATCAACAGATGCGTAGTGGATTGTCGGCCTTGTACTGGTGATTGTGTTGTCCTCTGAGTTAGTTCCACTAATGTCGCCGCTTACCACGCTTACACCATGATCCTGATTACCGGTATTGTGGTGGTTGTTAGTGTTAGGGGGCTGTGAAACTGAGTCGCAGCCAGGACACAGAAGAAATAAGATGACGAACAGGTAAGATACATTCCTTAGCATTATCATCCTCCTAGGACAAAGCAACGTGAACTGCCCCTCGTCACTAATCAGAGTCAACCATTTCCATTTCAGTGCAGTAAGTGAGTTGTTCATTGCATAGCGTCAGCGTATCGCTCGGATATCGGTTTCCACCTGGCAGGAAGTATTCTGGGAACAGAGTTTCTGGGCCTGCATTACAAGGGGCGATGTACGGGAGGAAGGCAAAAAGCGTAATGGTAAAGAAACGTCGTAGTATTCTAGACATGACACAACTCCTCTTCTGATAGGTCTATCACCCTGCACGAGAGACCGTCTCTCACGCGATACCCGTTAGGTTCGTTTTGGCGGGAACCAATCTGGCCGACTTGGTGAGGCGCGGGGCAGTCAGTTTCCTGGCCTGCGTACAAGTGGCCAGGTGAGTTCCAGGTAGCCAACTTATGAGTCATATGTTCCACGTCAGCCAAACAAAAAAGCAGAGATCGCTACCCCGATGCGATCCCCGGCAATCAGGCCCGTTACAGCCCATCCACTAGTTCACGCACCGGGCAGTGATCTCCGCAAAGGGAGACACCGCCCAGGAACGCCTTAGTGAATAGCACCCGGGTTTGAACCCAGGGGTAACGGTTTGATTGCCAAGGCGATTCTGGAAAGCATCCAGAAAAGTCAGATTGTTAAGTCGTTCAGGTACTTCTCCTTAGCACATTGTTCCGCGAGCCGATCTCGCGGTTCCTTCGTGCCTGCAAGATACCATCGGGGGACCGGGAAGACAACCGTAAAGTCGCACTTGACTCTGGGCTGGCCGTGTTATCCTCCCGCCCGTGTGGAGTTGATTCCGCCACTCCAGGTGGGCGCAGTGGATGATTCTGAGGCCCGGTCCGACTGGACGTACCGGCATGACGCACCCTGCCGGCGGCGGTGGGGGGACGTGCCTGGGCAGCTACTTGACCACCGGCGTTGCCAGACTCTTGGGCGCCAGCTTGGCCAGGATGGTGGCGAGGCGCCGGCCTATCAGCTTGGCCTGGGCCAGGACGTACTTGGGCAAGGGAGCGTCTTTGTCGTCGACCTGGGCGTACTCGTCGTCCGGGTAGTCGGCCAGTTCGATTGCCCAGACGTCCTCCAGGTCGGCCTCGATGTTTTCGTTGAATTCGTCCAGCTCGGTCTGCTGCTCCTCGGTCAACAGGTCCTCCACCGCTTCCGCGAAACGCTCGCGGGCGGCGTTCTGGCGGTTCGGACGGTGGCGCTGGCGCGCGTCGAACAGGACGGTGTCACGCTGCCGCTGCAAGGTCCTGATCTGGGTTCGCTGCTCGGCGGTCAGGGTCAGCAGGCGGTACGGCGAATCGATCCCGGCGTTGGCGATGGCACGGACCACGTAAGAACGCATCTCCTCCGGCAACAGGTCGCGGGCATCCTCAGCCGGTGAGCCCAAGGCCAGGACCACGGCCTGCCGCTCGGTGTGCAGACAGTCGAAGTCGGCGTCCGGGTCGCGGCCCCAGGAGATGGTGCCCGCCGCTTTGCGCCGGGCGGCGCTCAGCCCGTCGATGGTCGCGCCGTCGGTCTCGGCATGATCGGCGAAGTGCTCACGAACGGCCTCAATCAGCGCCTCGTGAGCCTCCGCCTCGACGTCCAGCGCCGCCAGATCGGTCGGCGAAAGCCCCACCTGCTCGCGGAACCACCACGCCCGATCCCATTCGGTGGATTGGGCGAGGCAAGGAGTGACCAGGGTCACCGCAAACACTACTGCGCAACGGGATCGGATATGGTTCATTTCACAAGCATCCTTCACTTCACGTCTCATGTGGTCTTCGTGTGTCTGTCCCCGTCACCAACTCGGACCGGTAAAGCACCCACCAAGTGCGCACCCCACGGCTGTGTGTCTTCAGCCGATTCACGGCCAACGTCGCCCACAGATGGGGTCCGGTGACGGAATCATCGCTCCCCACGAGGGGATTAACCCTCTCTCAATATCATACATAAGCAAAGCGCTAATTAGGCTCGCAGGCAACTCGTTGGGGGACCCGTCGCGTGTGAAATACAGCGTTCCCGCGTCGTCACTAACTCGAATGAGCAGTCCCACGTTTGATGCAACAGGATGGGTGGTTGGAATCCTCCTCCAAAAGACCCGATCGTCCGAACGGAGTGGCGTCGCCTCCCACTGCCATGCTTGGGCCTCAACCACATCTGGGATACGACCGCAGAAGTACTCTTCCCCCTCGTCGAGCGACACGTTGTGCGCCGGTGTTAGCCAAGATCGGCCAACAAGGGTCTCAACGTCCACCGTCGCACAGTGAACACGAACGTCGAGTTCGAAGTCCGGCCCGTCGGAAGAGAACCACACGCGAATGGCACTTGTGGACGATGGGAAGCCGATACCAAGGACCTCCTCAAGCTGGTCAATCTCCAGATCAGTTAATGGTGACTGTCGTGTGTGGAAACCCACCAGGATAATCACGGCTGCCACAGCGACCAGTCCCCCGACCACCACGATTGCGAATCTGCCAATATGCTTCCTCTGTGGCATAGATAATGACTACCTGTAACAGGCAATTACAGATTACTGTGGACGCCCATTCGCATCGGTCTATCTCCGAAGTCTGTCCAGCCTCCATACAGCTTGACTCCCCCAACTCTTCGTCTCGGTGTGAATAGCAGTAATCGGATACTCACGGGCAAGACCATAATCGTGCAAGCGGGCCATCCCAGCGGGGCCAACCGGAAGCCAGTACCCACCCGCGGCAAGCGGGTCCCAATCGTAGTTGTCCACGATCGTGATCTCGAACGTCATCGTGTACCTTCCCGCATTGCAGGAAATACCTGTTGCCCGCGACCATGTGCGGTACCTGCCCCACACCCTTCTCCAGTTCACATTCGCCGGGGTATCGGCCTTTACGGTCTCCACGCTTACGATGGCCTGCTCTCTGGACTTCCTTATGGCCTCGTAATGCCGCTCAATGTACCTTCGAGCATCCCGCCGTTCCTTCTGGAAGTGCCTCAAGGCCGGGCGGTCGTCGTGAAGGAACTTCCTGTAGCTCATGGTAAGCTTCGATCCCGAATTCCCGAGGAAATGCGCCAGCGCCGTCGCGGCATCTGGATAGCCCTTCCGCCGACCGACAGTTACCATCTGCTGTGCCCAAAACCAATCGCGCAACACCGGCCAAGCTTCCCCCAGGTATTCCTCGGAATTCTCAGCCGCCCATTTTAGCCGCCACGCCTTAAACCCCCATGTAGAATCACTGATTCCGTAAGCGGTTTCGTACGGGTCGGGAGGTGGGTCGGTTCCGATTTTGTAGGATCCGAGACCTCTGAAGTCCGCGCGCACCGCTGGTGAACTCTTGACATACTCGTACAAGTTCATCCCGTCCTTGTACCCGATGGGGTCTCGTTGCAGCCAGCGGCCGTTGTCGAGGTCGTAGTAGCGGGCGCGGCTGTATTGAATCTGCTTGACGCCGTTGGTGCCGACCGGGGCGTCGAGGTAGGCGCCGCGGCGGCGGCCGGTGAAGAAGTACGGGTTGCCCAAGGCGCTGGCGGATAGCTCCGTGTTCGAGTGATACCAGTTCGCCGGGTTGCGGATGACCCCGAGGTCAAGCGAGTCGATGCCGCCGTCGGCGTTGATGTCGTACACGGTGCCCGCGTCGCAGCCGGATTGTAGCCATCGGGCCGGGTTCCTTATCGCCCCTTGGTCCAAGCTGTCCACCGATCCATCGAAGTTCACGTCCGCAGCCAGCACGCTCACCACCGTGGCTTTCCCGTAGGCGTCGTAGATGTAGCGCTCGAGCTCGTGGCCGTTGGCCTGCGCCAGACCGACCACCGTATAGAGGTCCTTGAGCAGGTAGTAGTAGTCCGCCGCGTCCGATCCACCGCCCGGCTCGTCGTCATCGTGCATCACGGCCCGCTCGTCGATGTAGCCGGTGCCGTGGACGTAGTACCGCTGGCGATCCCCGTTGGTGTTGTACTCCTCGATCACGTTCTGCCCGTCGTAGACGTAGCGCGTGGTCACCTCGGTGGGCCCGCTGCCGTAGATGCCGCTGCCATCGTAGTGGTTGCGAAACTCGATCCGCCGCCCCAGCGCATCATAGGCGTACGCAGCCACCGCGGCATCGGTGCCGGGGTCGGCAAACTTGTCGTCGGCAAGGCTCACCATGATCGTTTCAGACTTCTATCACTCCCCGGCTTTCTCATGGCCATGCTACGCGTGGGCCAGCCCCGAAACCGATTCCTGACCTTTTCCGACCGCGTCATCCGACCTGTCGCTAGAACAAAGGCGTTATCCTCGCCAACGGAAGGTCCTTGTGCGCAATCTGCCTGACTTCGGTGAAGCCTATTCCCTCTCCTTCTGCTGGATGTTCCAGGACTCGATAGCTCGTAGGCGTGTACACGTCGTCGATGTACACGCGATCCACCGAGCCGAGGTATACTTCCATCCGCCCGTTTGCGTCGACATCACCGCAGTAGGCCACCTCGCCGTCATCGTCCAGGCACTGGGCGTATCCAGAAGAGAGACGTAAGTACCCCTGCACTACCCGCAATCCGCCCGCGCCGACACCATAACAAACGAGGACATCGGTCCGGCCATTTTGGTTGAAATCCATCCACAGTATGATCGTATCATCTGGGTTGCCTTCGGAGACATACTGAATTGTCTCTGCGAGATCAGCCAATGGAGCGGAGGGGTCGCATTTTCGACCAGAGAGTATCAAGAGTTTTGCCGCGTTGGGCCAATAGGGGTCATCCAACGGGTACAGCACCACCATTCCATTGTGGTTTGGATCGTCGGCTTGGTCGAACCAGACCTGCAATTCCTTAGATGGCGACACACCTCTCGCATGCATCTCGCGCGAGGCGCAACCGACGAGCCACACTCCACAGCAAGCCAAAACGACGCATGCTGCACGTGAGACGGGCCAGACGAACAGGTTATTGCACTGCTTTCGGGGGCCAAACGACATCCTTGTCTCCTTCCTTTACCTCATCCATCTTTCCAAGGCATTCGAGAACACTCTTCGTGTACGAGTTGTCCTTCCATTTACCCTCTTCACAGAGTCTCCTCCCCTCCGGTCCGTCGCCCTTGTGGTACTTGCAGATCATTTCGCCCTGCGGGACCGTGCGTTTGAAGCTGTCACGAAGGCTCTGAAGGTATCGGGCGGCGCAGCAGATTTGATTCTTGATGTTGTAGAGGGACTTCTCGCACTCTTCGGCACATGGATCGACTTCCTTAGGTTTGCCGTTCTTGTCTTTTCCGCATTTCGGCTGCTTGTCCCATCCACAACATCGCTTTTTCTCGTCGGCGGTGGAGTCTGGACTCTTCTGGAAGAACCCTTCCCCTTGGCAGAGGCGGAGCGCTCCGCCCTCGTACAGACCCATCATGCCGTGGTCCCTGGGATTCGTGTGTGCGGGGCAAATCTGGAAGCTTGATTCCTGACACGCAATGCAACTGAGGAGCTTCCATGTGATGCGGTTGTCCTGGTCGGGCTTCTTGCTTCGCTCATGGTGACTGTATTTCTGTGCGCAATATTCCATCCAGCACCTGAGTGAGCCAGTGGCGGGGCCACATACCTTCTTGCCAAATGCATCCTGGTATCTGGTCGGGGCGCTCTTGGCATACTCGTACAAGTTCATCCCGTCCTTGTACCCGATGGGATCGCGTTGCAGCCAGCGGGCGTTGTCGAGGTCGTAGTACCGGGCGCGGCTGTATTGAATCTGCTTGACGCCGTTGGTGCCTGTCGGGGCGTCGAGGTAGGCGTCGCGGCGGCGGGCGGTGAAGAAGTACGGGTTGCCCAACGCGCTGGCGGATAGCTCCGTGTTCGAGTGGTACCAGTTCGCCGGGTTGCGAATCACGCCTTGGTCAAGCGAGTCGATGGTACCGTCCATATTGATGTCGTACACGGTGCCTGCGTCGCAGCCGGATTGTAGCCACTGGCTCGGGCTCCGTATCACCCCCTGGTCCAAGCTGTCCACCGAGCCATCGAAGTTCACGTCCGCAGCCAGCACGCTCACCACCGTGGCCTTGCCGTAGGCGTCGTAGATGTAGCGCTCGAGCTCGTGGCCGTTGGCCTGCGCCAGGCCGACAACCGTATAGAGGTCCTTGAGCAGGTAGTAGTAATCCTCGTCGGTGCCCACGTCATCGTGCATCACGGCCCGCTCGTCGATGTAGCCGGTGCCGTGGACGTAGTACCGCTGGCGATCCCCGTTCGTGTTGTACTCCTCGATCACGTTCTGCCCGTCGTAGACGTATCGCGTAGCCACCTCGGTAGGCCCGCTGCCGTAGATGCCGCTGCCGTCGTAGTGGTTGCGAAACTCGATCCGCCGGCCCAGAGCATCGTAGGCGTATTCCGCCACCGGCGCAAACCTGTGATCGTTGAGCCTTACCATGATCGTTTCAGACTTCTACTGCTCCTCAGCGTCCTCATGGCCACGCAAGCGTGGGCCATGGCACCCACCGCGCATACCTAATCGGTCTCTTCACTTCCATTGCTATCTATGCCGACTTCTTGAGACGATACGTCAGGTTCTGAGGAATTCGACGCTCGGGTCTGGCCAACGACGAGGGCACGATAGATAAGCGATGAGTAATACCCCCAAGCTCCGCCTCCGCCATATACCCACGATTTGGCGCCGATGATGTACGTCTTCTTTCCTGTTCGACGGTCAAACAAGACGTCCTCCGACTCCGTGAGTGTTTCAGCCTTTGCCGACCAGTCCACGAAAATATCGTCGACGTAGTCAATCGGCGAATCCTTACCCTCACCGTAGAGCCTTCGCACGTTCACCAGCCACTCGCCGTCCGAGGATCGGCTCAGCAAGTGAACCTGCTGCAACTCGTCCCAGCCGTACGGCATGCGTCCATGCTCTTGAATAAACACTCGGATAACGATAGTCAGATGGCCTATGGTCCGTCCCGTTAGTTGAAACCGAGGAATCCAGTGCGTCATCCAGATCGCCAGCCCCAACAGAAGGACGACGACGGCACCTATTGTATATCGGGAGGTTCTTCTCATAGAACACCTCAAGGCAAGGCGCCACAACCGTCACTCAGAACAAGATCCTCTCTCAGCCCCATCACTTTTCTGACGTACCAGTAACAGTCCTTAATGAGTCCGTAAGACGATCCGTCGAGCTGCTTCGCCCGAGCCTTCATCCGGGCTGCCGTGTCGCACGACACGCAATAGCTTTCGACTACGTCTGGGTACCGGATCCTCCAGTCCGCCAATCGGCTACTCTCTAAAGAGAAACCCTCGACGGAGGCCGGACGGTGGTCCGCATGCCAGCCGCCCGACGGGCATACGGCAAGAACAGCTACGTGAAGAGGCCACCCAGACCACCGTGGAGCACGTTGTCTTCGAACTTGTACTCGACATGAACAGCATTTGCCCCATGTGGCCCTATCCACGGTCAATGATTTCCGATGTAGACGTATATAGCCGCTACCTCTCGTTGTCCTCGTATAGGGACACTTGCAGCATTGTCGGGGGTTGGCCGCCTTGGTACACGACTCAGTGACTTGATACCGCCTGGTATTGGTTACATTCGCTCTCCCTCTCCAGATACTCTTGCGAGTGTACTCACAACAAGCTTCTTTCCCGGTCGGAGCGGAAGGCCGGGTTGTAGCGCCCACTGGAGGCGGGGCGCCCATGAAAGCCATCTTGCCCATCGGGTCTTGACCAATCGTCGGCTGGCTCTTGACGTACTCGTATAGATTCATCCCATCGACATAGCCCGCCGGATCGCGTTGCAGCCATCTGTCGTAGTTGTAGTAGCGGGCGCGGTTGTATTGAATCTGCTTGACGCCGTTGGTGCCGATGGGGGCGTCGAGGTAGGCGTCGCGGCGGCGGGCGGTGAAGAAGTAGGGGTTGCCCAACGCGCTGGCTGATAGCTCCGTGCTCGACTGCATCCAGTTCGCCGGGTTGCGGATCACGCCTTGGTCAAGCGAGTCGATGGTACCGTCCATATTGATGTCGTACACGGTGCCCGCGTCGC
>Ga0190284_1001158_pt1 | contig 12209 bp, 12 predicted proteins | sample 48691812_MG_FD_161668 | JGI IMG/M metagenome (GOLD analysis project Ga0190284, IMG submission 161668) | Hydrothermal vent microbial mat bacterial communities from Southern Trench, Guaymas Basin, Mexico - 4869-18-1-2_MG | ecosystem: Environmental > Aquatic > Marine > Hydrothermal vents >...
ACCCCTTGATTGGCTCCAGCACCCCGTCCAGATTCAGGGAATCACAGAATTCCATGAATTCGTCCCGCAGGGTGGCGATATGCACGTCGGACGGGATGCCGACGGCGATATGCACGGAAAACATGGGCGTCCCGGTGTGGGCGGCCGCATAGGTGCTGGTGATCATGTCCTCGATATTGATGTTGCGGCTGGAAAAGAAGCTGGCCAGGTTGTGAACGATGCCGGGGTGATCCATGGCCACCACATCGATCCCGTAGGGCAGCAGCACGGTTGCCGGGGAGCGCTCCTCGGTGCGGCGGGTGATCAGGGTGAGATCCAGCCGCTTCGCGATGGCCGGCGTGGCGTCCTCCAGCTTGGCCAGGGTATTCCAGTTTCCCTCAACCATCAGCAGAATAGCAAATTCACCGCCCAGCACCGTCATTCGGCTGTCGGCGATATTGCATTCGTGGTCGAGAATGGTTCGTGACAGCCGATCCACGATCCCGGGCCGGTCATTGCCCAGTGCGGAGATAACCAGGTAGTTTTTCTTTGTCGACATGGCGATACTGTGTTCCTGAGTAAGTGTTGAAAGTGTAGCTTTGTTCACGGGTGTTGTGCCAGCCATATCTTTAGCCGGGATACCTGCTCAAGCCGTAGATTCCATCGGCATGGGGGGTCTGCTGGCGCCTGCAGAAAGGCGGCTGTTCTTGTCAGCGTCTCCGCTGGCGATTTAGAATGCCGGATTCAGCCCGATTTTTTGAGAGTCTACCCATGTTTCAAGGCAGCATTGTGGCCCTGGTTACCCCCATGTCGGCGGATGGCAGTGTTGACCAACAGAGTCTTCGCAGTCTGGTCGACTGGCATGCCGAGCAGGGCAGTGACGGCATCGTGGCGGTTGGTACGACCGGTGAATCGTCCACCCTGGACGAGGCCGAACACTGTGAGGTCATTCGCTTGACCATCGAGTTCGCCGCCGGTCGGATCCCGGTCATTGCCGGGACCGGAGCCAATTCCACCACCGAGGCCATTCGCCTGACCCGCTGTGCCCTGGACGCGGGTGCGGACGCCTGCCTGCTGGTCACGCCGTATTACAACAAGCCCACTCAGGAAGGGCTCTACCAACACCACAGGGCGGTCGCCGAGGCGGTGGATATCCCCCAGCTCCTGTACAATGTGCCGGGTCGCACGGCCTGCGACATGCTGCCGGAGACGGTTGGCCGATTGTCCCGGATCGCCAACATCGTGGGCGTCAAGGAGGCGACCGGCGATCTGCAGCGGGTGGCGCAGATTCGCGCCCTAGCCGAGGGTGAGTTCGACATTATCAGCGGCGACGATGCCACTGCCCGTGAATTCGTCCTGCGCGGCGGACAGGGTGTGATCTCGGTGACCGCCAATGTGGCCCCCGCTGCCATGCACGCTCTGATGGCTGCCGCGCTGTCCGGCGACAGGGATAAGGCAGCGGCTATCGATAGCCGCCTGTCATGCCTGCATCAGGAGCTGTTCCTGGAGGCCAACCCGATCCCGGTCAAATGGGCGCTGGCCGAGATGGGGCGTATCCCAGCGGGCATCCGCCTGCCCCTGACCTGGTTCTCAGAACCCTTTCACGACACCCTGCGCAATTGCATGCGGCAGGCTGGAACCCTTTGAATGAACAGTAAATTCAGACTGGTGAAATCATTTCCCCCGATGCTGGGCGCGATCCTGGTCGCGGGCTGCAGCAGCATCCCGGGGATGGACAGCGTGCTGCCGGATCGCAAGGTGGAGTACAAGAAGAGCCGGCAGGCGGAGCAGAACCTGGAGATCCCGCCGGACCTGACCAGGACGACTATAAACGATGCACTCGTCATCCCGGGTGGTGGGGGAGCGACCCCGGTCGATACCACGCTGGCAGGATTGCAGCAGCAGGAACAGCGCACAGGCAGAGTAGCGGGCCGCGACCGGGTGCTGCCGGAGATCAGGGGCATCGAAGTCGAGCGCGACGGCGATAAGCGCTGGCTGATGATTGACGGCGACCCGGAGGATGTCTGGTATAAAGTGCTGGAGTTCTGGCAGGAGAGCGGCATTCTGCTCGAGGAGCAGGATCCCACCACCGGTGTGATGGTCACCGACTGGCTGGAAGAGCGGCCGAATGTCGACATCGGCCTGCTGCCCGGGCTGATCAGCAAGGCGGTGGAAGGGCTCCATACCGCGTCCACCCGGGACCAGTATCGGGTACGCATCGAGCCGGGGACAGAACCGGACACCACGGAACTCTACCTGACTCATCGCGGCATGCAGGAGATGGTTATCCAGGATGGCCGAGGCCAGGTCGAGCGGACGGTGTGGAATCCCCGTGAGCCGGATCCCGGGCTGGAAGCCGAGATCCTGCGCCGGCTGATGGTCTACCTTGGGACGGCTGATGAGCAGGCGACCCGGGCCCTGGCGGCCAGTAACGGTGGTAAAAAACAGCCGCGCTCGCGCCTCAACAAGAGTGGCGACGCCGTAGCGCTGCAGATCAATGAAGATGCTGACCGCGCCTGGCGCCTGGTCGGTGTCGGCCTGGACCGGGTCGGTTTTGCGGTCGAGGACCGGGATCGGGATGCGGGCGTCTATTATGTGCGCTACTACGACCCGATGAAGAGTCAACAGGAGGAGGGATTCTTCAGCAAACTGGCCTTCTGGAGCAGTGATGACGAAAATATCGACAAGGAGAGTCAATACCAGGTCAAACTCCAGCCCGCTGGTGACAAGACCGAAGTGGTGGTGTTGAACGAGCAGGGTGAACGGGAGAACTCGGAGACGGCGCAGCGCATCCTGACGCTGTTGCACGAACAGATTCGCTAGGTAGTGTCTACCAGGAAACCAAAATATGGACGCAGAGTACGCAAAGATCCGCGGAGAACGCTGAGATATTTCTTGTTTAGCGATAAGTTACTTTGCGCGCTCTGCGGATGTCCGCGCCCCCTGCAAGCAGACAATCCGTTTCTTGGCAGGCATTAGACATTATGCGCTTCGCCTCCTTGGGCAGCGGCAGCCGTGGCAACGCCACGCTGGTCGAGGCGGGCGCTACACGGCTGCTGCTGGACTGTGGTTTTGCCGGTCGTGAGGCAGAGCGGCGCCTGCAACGGCTGGGCGTGGCGCCCGACTCGTTAGACGCCATACTGGTTACCCATGAACACCAGGATCATATCCGGGGCGCCGGCGTGCTGGCACGGCGCTATCGGATACCGGTGTATATCAGCCACGGGACCCTGCGTTCCGGGCGTCTGGGGGAGGTCCCTGATCTGCACCTGATCCGGGGGCAGCAGGCGGCGTTTCCAATCGGTGGCATTCAGGTGACGCCCTACCCGGTGCCCCACGATGCCCGGGAGCCGGTTCAGTTCGTGTTTCAGTTCTCCCGTCGCCGCCTCGGCGTGCTCACAGATACGGGTATGATCACGCCCCATATTCTGCAGGTGCTCGAGGCCTGCAGTGGGTTGCTGCTGGAATGCAACCATGACCCGGGAATGCTGGCCAGCGGGCCGTATCCCCGGTATCTGCAGGCAAGGGTGGGTGGCCGGCTCGGCCACCTGAACAATGGCCAGGCGGCCGCCCTGCTGGCACGCCTGGATCACACCGGACTCGAGCACCTGGTGGCGGCGCACCTGAGTGAAAAGAACAATACACCCGCCCTGGCCCGCAGCGCTCTGGCTGAGGCGGTGCCGTACATCGGCGACCGGCTGACACTGGCCAGCCAGGAGGAGGGCAGCGAATGGGTCGAGCTGTGATACCGAAGCGATGGCTGTTTCCTGTGGAATCCCGTTTTTTCCCGGGACAGCGCTGGACCAACATCACTCTGCGCACCCTGCATCTGATCGGCCTGGCCGGCCTCGGGGCGGGCTTTCTCTATGCCGCAGCCGATGAAAGCTGGCGCATCTACCTTTATCTGACCAGCCTCTCCGGGTTCGGCTTGATGCTGATCTCCATCTGGTCCAACGGCATCTGGCTGCTGCAGCTGCGCGGTCAGGCGATCCTGTTCAAGTTATTGCTGCTGTTGTTGATCATCGTCTGGCCGGACTGGAGGATGCCTCTGCTGATCGCCGTCATCGTCATATCCGGCATCATATCCCACGCCCCGGCCCGCATTCGCTACTATTCCCTGTACCATGGCCGCTGTATCGAATCCGGCTGATCCGGCTTGCGCTTGATCCGGCGCCTGCAGGGCACTGTCTCCGGGCTGACTGCCCGGATACTCGCGGGGTGTGGCTTTGAATGTGTCTGCCTTAGTATCATGCGCACTGGATCAAACTGAACACCTGCAACGGAGTTACAACTATCCAGACAACGTCGCCACGGGGGCGGAATCGCCTGTTCGCCTTGATCACCCTGGTCCTGAGCCTGATCATCGCTCTGGCCGCGGCCGAGTGGGTGCTGGACTACCAACGCCGGTACATCGAGACCAGTGACCAGTTGGATCCGGGGATGATGCGCTATGACTCGCAACTGGGCTGGCGTCTTTCACCCGGCTGGTCCGGTGCCCATCATCACTATGACTTCGATGCAGCCTACAGCGTCAACCGTCTTGGCTTTCGCGGCGAGGACACCAGGAAGAAAGGCGGCAGAACAACGGTCGTGCTGGGCGACAGCTTCACTTTCGGCCTGGGGGTGAATGACGGCCAGACCTTCGTCCAGCAGCTCAACGACGGTGCCGATACCTTTCTGAATCTTGCGGTGCCCGGCTACAGTACCGATCAGCAGGTGCTGCAGATCGGCGAGCGCATGGGGTCGTTGAAACCGGACCAGGTCCTGCTGGTGGTCTATCTGGCCAATGACCTGTTCGATAACCTGCAGACCTACCCGCTGCAAGCAGATTTTGCCAAGCCCCGGTTCCGTATCGATGAGCAGGGCCGGCTGCGGCTCGAGAATACTCCGGTGCCACGTCAGCCCAAACCGGCGAGCGCCCGCAACAGGAGTCTTTCCAGTCTGGTGCTGGGTGATGCGGTCCTGCAACGGGGCGAGCTGGTGGCATGGCTGGGACAGCTGGAGCTGTTCCGCCGACTGGGATTGCTCCAGTCCCGCCCGGAACTGCCTGACGAGCTGTTTGCCCGGCGTTTCGAGCCGGCCCTGGCGTTGTTCATGGCCCTGGTGACTACGACCGGGGAGCGGCTGTCGAGCCAGGGCGCGGAGCTTACCGTGGCCCTGCTTCCGGGGCAATCCTATGTCGAGCGACCGGACAGCGTGTCGGCCCGCTATCAGGATTACCTGCGCGTCCAGCTGGTGCAGCGATTGCAACGGGCCGACATTCCCGTCATCAGCCTGGCAGCGGCCTTGCGGGCAGGTTATGCCAAGGATGGCGTGGCCCGTTTCCACCCCAACGAGGGACACCTGAATCCGGTCGGTCACCAATCGGTGGCCGAGCTGCTGCGGCAGCAGGGGCTGGCGCCGATGCCTCGGCCAGGGGGCAGGCGGTAACAAAAAACCTCTGTGTTCCCAATGTCACACCCTCCGCAATACCGCATCCAACCCCCGGGTCGACAGCAACCGTTTCAGGGTTCCAAACAGGTAAGTAGGGAAGGTGACGTAATAACGTGGGCGTGGCCGGCGGCTCTCCAGGGCATGGATCACCCGCTTCAACACCGCCTCCGGCGGCAGGGTGAAGGGCACCACCGGTCCCTCTGTGGTGAGCCGTTCCTCCATGGCCTGATAGGCTTCCCGGTGTACGCTGTTGGCGGCATCGATGTTTTGCTTCCACTTCAGATAACCATTGGCCCGAAAACGACTCTCGATCGGGCCTGGCTCGATCAGGGATATCCGGACGCCGCTGCCGTGCAACTCCAGGCGCAGCGTATCGGTCAACCCCTCCAGGGCAAATTTGCTCGCATTGTAGGCGCCGCGATAGGGCAGGGCGGCAAAGCCCAGCACTGAGCTGTTCTGGATGATGCGCCCTTCACGCTGCCGGCGCATTACCGGGATCACCCGACGGGTCAGGTCGTGCCAGCCGAACAGGTTGGTTTCGAACTGGGCTTTCAATGTTTCCCTGCTCAGATCCTCGACTGCACCGGGCTGGCCATAGGCGCCGTTGTTGAACAGGGCGTACAGCCGGCGGTCGGTCCGTGCCAGCAGTTCTGACAGCGCCGCCTCGATACTGGCGCTGTCGTCCAGATCCAGCGGCAGTGACTCCAGGCCCTCGGCCTTGAGCCGTGCCACGTCTTTCGCCTTGCGGGCAGTGGCGAACACCCGGTAGCCACGTACCTGTAGTCCCTTTGCAACGCAGTAGCCGATGCCGCTGGAGCAGCCGGTAATGAGGATGCTTCGATGGTCGCTGCTTCTATTCATCATAGGTATCGCCCGTCGTTTTTCAAGCGGCTGATTATCCCATCGATCGCGCATGGATGCAGGGGAGAAGAACTAAAGTTTTTCTCCGGCATACCGTTATCAACAGCAAGCGGAACGGGGGGATCAGGCAGGATCCTGCCTCATTTATGTTCGGGCCGGCTGCGGTGGGTCTGGGGCGGTGCAAAGGAACGAGGTCTAATTGTGGATATTGCAACACTAGTCGGGCTGCTGGGTGGCTTCGGTATCATCATCGGTGCGATTGCCACCGGTGGTGATGTCATGCTGTTCGTGAACGTGCCGTCCATCCTCATCGTCGTCGGCGGCACTTTCATGGTGACCCTGATGCAGGTCTCGCTGAAGGATTTTCTAGGTTCGTTCTCGATGGGAATGAAGGCCTTCTTCTATAAGACGGATGATCCGCAGCAGTTGATAGAAGAGGCGGTGCAACTGGCCGATGTGGCGCGTAAGAATGGCCTGCTGGCGCTGGAAGGGCAGGAGATCAGCAATGATTTCCTGGAGCAGGGCATCGGGCTCTGTGTGGATGGCCATGACCCTTCACTGGTGCAGAAACTGCTGGGCAAAGACATCAACCTTACCATCCAGCGCCACGAGGTAGGCCAGACCATGTTCAAGAATATGGCCGTCATGGCGCCGGCCATGGGCATGATCGGTACCTTGATCGGCCTGGTACAGATGCTGGCCAACATGTCCGATCCTGCCAGCATCGGGCCGGCTATGGCCGTAGCCCTGCTCACAACCCTTTATGGCGCGATCATCGCCAATGTATTTGCCCAGCCTCTGTCCGACAAACTGGCTCGGGCCAGTGCCCTGGAAAAGACTAACAAATCCCTGATTCTTGAAACCATTTCCGGGATACAGGAAGGCATGAATCCGCGGGTGCTGGAGCAGTTGCTCTCGACCTATCTGCCTTCCAGCAAACGCGCCAAGGCTGAGGAGTAGGGCCGCTCCATGTCCGAAGAATGCCCGAAATGTGAAGACGGCCTGCCGGCGTGGCTCGCTACCTTTGCCGATCTGATGTCGCTGCTGATGTGCTTTTTCGTGTTGCTGTTGTCATTTGCCGAGATCGATGCTGTCCGTTTCAAGAAAATGGCCGACTCCATGAAGGATGCCTTTGGCGTGCAGCGGGAGATCCCGGCCAATGAAATCGTCATGGGTACCAGCGTCATCATGCAGGAGTTCAGTCCCTCCACTATTCCTGAGCCCTCACCGATCGATGACATTCGCCAGCAGACCACGGATCTGGAGCAGCAGAATCTGCAGGTGAACGATGCAGTGATGGACGCCGTGGAGCAGAAGATCCAGCAGGAGGTGCAGCAACAGGCGGAAGAGCTGAAGGAACAGCTGAAGGACGAGATCGAAGAGGGCCTGGTGACGGTGGAGACAGAGGAGCGGAAGATCATCATCCGCATCCAGGAGAAGGGTTCTTTCGCCTCTGGCAGCGCCAGCCTCGACCCTGACTTCAACAACGTGATGAAGCGCATCAGTGATGCGGTGGCCCAGGCCCCCGGCCATGTGGTGATCGCCGGGCATACGGATGATATTCCCATCTCCACCAAACGCTTCCGCTCCAACTGGGAGTTGTCATCGGCGCGGGCGGTATCGGTGGCCCATTCGCTGATGCAGAGTCCCGCCATCGACCCGGCACGGGTGGTGATCGAGGGTCATGCCGACACCACTCCCCTGGCGCCCAATGATACGGCAGAGAATCGTGCCAGAAACCGACGTGTCGAACTGATCATCGAACGCGGCGACGATCTGGAGCAGGAGCAGACCCTGCTGATCAAGGATCCCACGGAATGACTACAGAACGAGGCTTGTGAGAATGGCTTATGAGTAGCAGTCAGAAACAGCTGGTGGATCCCGACCTGGAACGGCGACAGTTTTTTCGCATCGAGGACTCGGTCAATCTGGGCTACCAGGTGGTGGACCCTGCCGCCCTCCAGGAAAAGCTGGAAAACTTGAACAGCGGCCTCGATGATGAGTTCATGGTGATGACCAGTCTGGCGGTGATCAGCCAGCAGATGAGCGGCGTGATGCGCAAGATCGAGGCTGCGCAGCCGGATGTGGCCGACTATCTCAAGGCCCTGGACCGCAAGGTCGATCTGCTCGGGAGGGCCTTCCTGTTTCAGTTCAGCGACCTGTCCGAGCAACCGGCGCGGGCGGTCAATCTCAGCGCCAGCGGCATGGCCTTCACAACGGCGGAATCGGTCGATATTGGAGCTGTTCTGGAACTCCGGCTGCTGCTGCTGCCCTCTTATACCGGTCTGCTGATCTACGCGGATGTGGTGGCCTGCGATCAGGAAGAGTCTGAAGATGGGGCCCGGGAATACCATGTCCGGGTTTATTTCTCGCGCCTGCGCGAATGCGACCGGGATGTACTCATCCGACATATCCTGCAGCGCCAGGGGCGCATGCTGCAGCGCCAGCGTGAACAGCGGGACAATGTGTCGTGAGTGGTGAGTGGTGAGTGGTAGTGCAATAAACGAAGGGCATTGCGCCGCATGAACAATCCTGCCATCTGCGCTTCCGTGAAACCACCCGAGTCGACTTCGTCGATGTGATAAAATCCTTTGAACTTCCGTCATCATCCCCATCTTTTGGCGGATGTGAACAGCAGAGGATTATGTGTCATGCCAATCTACGAATACCGATGTGAGGCCTGCGGCCACGAGCTGGAGGCGTTGCAGAAAATGAGCGACCCTCTCCTTACCGAATGCCCTGAATGTGGCCGTCCTGCGCTCAAGAAACTGGTTTCGGCAGCGGCCTTCCGACTCAAGGGTGGTGGCTGGTACGAAACCGATTTCAAGTCCGGAAAGAAGAAGAACCTGGCTGAGTCGGGTAAGGACAAGGGCGGCAGCGAGGCTAAGAAAGGGGCCAGTAACGAGGCCAAGAAAGGCGCCACTAAGAAGGAGAGTGCCGGCAGCACGAAAAAGCGCGCTTCCGGCTGATCGCCGGACCTGTTTTCAACTCCCGATCGGGTATCACGGATCAACGTTACCACCGCCGCTGATGCCGGTTATCTCCCTCCAGTGCTTGCGCCGATCGCCGGCAAACCGTAACATTTCCGCTTTTTGGGAACCTCCGGTCTACCCTGGACGCAGAATGGGCGTTAATGGGTAATCATCGGGCTCCGCCAGCGGCCGTCTCTGGCCGCCATTCCAATCCAAACGGGACAGGTCTCATGCGCACCCTCTATTGTGGACATCTGAATGCCTCTCACATCGGCCAGGAGGTAGAGCTTTGTGGCTGGGCCCATCGCCGGCGTGATCATGGTGGCGTTATCTTCATTGACCTGCGGGATCGGGAAGGCCTGGTGCAGGTGGTCTACGATCCCGATCTGCCGGAGGTGTTTTCTACCGCCGAGCAGGTGCGCAACGAATTCGTGCTGCGGGTCAAGGGCCTGGTGCGTGCGCGCCCGGAAGGGACGGTCAACCCGGATCTTCCCACCGGTGAGGTGGAAGTGCTGGGTCGTGAACTGGAGGTGCTGAATCGCTCCGAGACGCCACCGTTTCAGCTGGATGAGCATGAGAATGTGTCGGAAGAGATCCGGCTGCGCTACCGCTATATCGATTTGCGCCGGCCGGAGATGCTGGAGAAGATTCGGCTGCGGGCGGCCATCACCCGGGAGCTGCGCAGCTATCTGGATGACCAGGGCTTTCTGGATATCGAGACGCCGATGCTGACCAAGGCGACCCCGGAAGGCGCGCGCGACTACCTGGTACCTTCCCGTACCCACCCGGGGAAATTCTTCGCCCTGCCCCAGTCCCCGCAGCTGTTCAAACAACTGTTGATGATGTCCGGTATGGACCGTTATTACCAGGTCGTGCGCTGTTTCCGGGACGAGGATCTGCGTGCCGACCGCCAGCCCGAGTTTACCCAGCTGGACGTGGAGGTCTCCTTCATCGACGAGGATCAACTGACCGGGATAATGGAGGCGATGATCTGCCAGGTGGTGAAGAACACGCTGGGAGATGACCTGCAGTCGCCGTTCCTGCGCATGACCCACGCCGAGGCCATACGTCGCTTCGGCTCTGACCGGCCGGATCTGCGCTGCCCGCTGGAGCTGGTGGACGTCGGCGATCTGATGAAAGAAGTGGATTTCAAGGTTTTTTCCGGCCCGGCCAATGACCCCAAGGGGCGGGTGGCAGCCCTGTGCCTGACGGGTGGCTGTAAGCTGACGCGCAAGGAGATCGATGGCTATACCAAGTTTGTCGGTATCTATGGTGCCCGGGGGCTGGCTTATATCAAGGTCAACGAGCTGGAGAAAGGCCGCGACGGGCTGCAGTCGCCGATCCTCAAGTTCCTCCCGGATGAGGCGGTACATGCGATCCTGGAGCGGACCCGGGCCAGCAGCGGCGACCTGATCTTCTTTGGTGCCGACCAGGCGAAGGTGGTCAACGAGGCCCTGGGTGCACTGCGGGTGAAGCTGGGCGAAGACCGGGGGCTGATGAAGGAAGGCTGGCATCCCCTGTGGGTGGTCGATTTCCCCATGTTTGAGTGGGATGAGGGCTCCAAGCGCTGGATGGCCCTGCATCACCCCTTCACCGCGCCCAAGGAAGCGCACCGGGAGCTGTTGGAGAGTGACCCGGGAGCCTGTGAGTCGCGCGCCTACGATATGGTGCTGAACGGCACCGAGCTGGGCGGTGGCTCCATCCGTATCCATCGCTCCGACCTGCAGCAGCAGGTGTTTCGTCTGCTCGGCATCGGCCCGGAGGAGGCGGAGGAAAAGTTCGGCTTCCTGCTGACGGCGCTGGATTATGGTTGCCCCCCGCACGGTGGCCTGGCTTTCGGCCTGGATCGCCTGGTGATGCTGCTGAGCGGCGCCAGTTCGATCCGCGAGGTGATGGCCTTCCCCAAGACCCAGACGGCGGCCTGCCTGCTGACCTCTGCCCCCTCCGAGGTGAGCCCGGAACAGCTGCGGGAACTCTCCATTCGAGTGCGCAAGCCCCAGGTCGAGGAGTAGGTTCACCACAGAGACACAGAGAACACAGAGGGATTTTTTGTTTATCAAGCCAACGAGTCTGTAACATGCTTTCCCCAAGGCAGCTGACCACATGCAACTGTATCTATGATTCAATGCGCACAACCCGATGACAGGCACATCGATTGGAGCAGAGGCGCGAGGTAGAAAGCAATCGATATCTCTGTGTCTCTGTGGTGAATGAATTATCACTCGATGCTGCAAAAGTCCTATAAACGCCCAGAGTCCGTACTGGTGGTGGTCTACACTCTGGCGGGCGAGGTGCTGATGCTGCGCCGGACCCTGCCCCGCGGTTTCTGGCAGTCGGTAACCGGCAGTCTGGAATGGGGTGAGTCGCCGCGCCATGCGGCGGCAAGGGAGCTGTATGAGGAGACCGGGCTGCGAGCTGGAAATGCGCTGGTCGACTGTGCTCAAAGCTCCCGCTTCCCCATCGTCCGCGCCTGGAGGGCCCGCTATGCCCCCTATGTCCACTTCAATCTGGAACACCGGTTTCAACTGCAGTTGCCCAGCCGCAGACTGATTCGACTCAATCCCGACGAACATCGGGAATATCGCTGGCTGCCGCAACCACGGGCCGCCAGACTGGCTACCTCGTGGACTAACCGCGGCGCTATTCTGCAGCTGTCGGTTTGATCTCCATAAATCCCGATAAATGACGGTTGTCCATTGCCGCTTTGCCGGCGGATTGTTGCCGTTGTTCACTCCTTGCGTTCGTTTCTACTTTATTAATCAATAAGTTACTTCCATGGCATGGTTTCTGCTTTGATTCTACTCATAGATCACAACAGGACACGGCATGAAGCTCGATGACGCATTTGGTATCCATGAACAGGCCTTGCTGTTGCGCACCCGGCGGGCCGAAGTGCTGGCCGCCAACATCGCCAATGCGGATACCCCGGGTTATAAGGCGCGCGATTTCGATTTCCGTTCCGTG
>Ga0190284_1001159_pt1 | contig 12202 bp, 16 predicted proteins | sample 48691812_MG_FD_161668 | JGI IMG/M metagenome (GOLD analysis project Ga0190284, IMG submission 161668) | Hydrothermal vent microbial mat bacterial communities from Southern Trench, Guaymas Basin, Mexico - 4869-18-1-2_MG | ecosystem: Environmental > Aquatic > Marine > Hydrothermal vents >...
CCTCTTTCCCTACACCGTCCCTCTCGATCCCTCAAGAGTCCATTTATCCCGAGAATTCTTCCATCAAGTCCAATCTATTCTGAAAAAAACAGCAGATCTCTGATCGTACAATGTGAAAACCTACAACGGGAGGTCACATGTACCTACACCGCCCTCTGGGGATCTGTCATTCTTCTGGAAACTGAGCGGAGGCATCTCCATGAACATCCACAGAAGGGACTCCAGAAGCCGGGATGGGGTGAAGCCTCTCACATTGGCCTCCGCGTGGAACTTGTCGAACAAGACCCGGTCTATGTCCACTTCGAGGCGAACCTTCTCCGCTTTGGCCCGATCTTCGGCCGTGAGCGGGATAGGCAGCTGGAGAATCACTTGTTCACGAAGCTGCTCAAGTTGCCGGATTGTTTGATCCGAAGTGGGCAACTCGGGCGCTTCCGGACCAGCTTTCCGGCTGGGCAGCTCGGGGGCTACGGGACCAGCTTTCGAGGTGGCTTGGCTGGCGAGAAAACCAGTAGGAAGGGCACCCAACGCAACGAGCAATGGTCCTACGGGTCCCAGTCCTAACGAAGGAACGAGCGCGCTGGCCAGACCCAATGATGTCGGGAAAAGCGATGCTCCCACGGCGAGCCCTGAGGCAGTACCACCCAGGAGAGCGGCCAAAGCCACCATATGACGATCACGAGGTACGCTCTCTCCACTCTCCCACCTCTTGATGGTCGGTAGACTCACGCCCAGCATGGTGGCCATGTCCTGCTGCGACAGACCACGCCTCTTTCGGAAAGCGACCATTTGTTCCTTGGTGATTTTATCGGGCTCACTTGTCATTGAATACCTCCACAGACAATATGGTATCATTGAACCATCAATGGCAAGCTTTTGTTTGAAGGGGCCGGAACGAGGCCTTGGAACCGTTTTTTCGAAGTCCGAGTCCCTTTTGGCATCAATTGGGAAATACTTGAGACCACAGAGATCGCCACAACCGAACTTGCGGTCGGGCTTTCATGCAAGCTGAAAGTCCACCGGTGAGGCCAGCTTACCTGGACCCGGATGCCATCCGGGAAAAAGGATTTCTAGTCATCGCGGGCCGCGTTGACGGACATTCGTGTAGGAGGCTCATGGAAGATTTCAAGTCGGGGTTCCCTCTGCCCTCGACCGGTACTGAGCAGATTTCCCCTCACAACGATGGAGCGCTTCATTTCCCCAGAGACCATCCATTATTATGCCTCTTGAGAGTCGTTGGCAGCCGAGACAGAAAAAGTGGGAGCTTTGCCTTGACAACACCGTGGGATCTCGATAGCGTGCGGCCATTCTGATCTTTTGCGAAATATTCTACTTGAAAGGGGTTGTGCCATGACCAAAGCTGAACTCGTCAACCTGATGGCCAAGGAAGCCGGGATTACCAAGAAAGCCGCCGCGTCGGCCCTGGATGCTCTTGTGGGAGCCGTTCAAAAATCACTCAAGAAAAAGGGCGGCAGTATTCGCATTTCGGATCTGGGAACTTTCAAGGTCGTCCAAAGAAAGGCACGCTCCGGTGTCAATCCACAGACGCAGGAGAAGATCAAGATTCCGGCCATGAAGGTGCCGCGATTCAGCGCGTCCAAAGCTCTGAAGGAAGCCGCAAAGAAGTCGAAATGAGGCTTGCCCGAGGGACAGTAATGAACAAGTCAGACCTCACCAAAGCCTTGAGCAAGGAATACGATCTCCCGTTACGAAAAGCCGAGGAGATAGTGGACACGTTCTTCGAAGCGATGTCCAAGGCTTTGATAAGCGGGGATCGTATTGAGATTCGGGGGTTCGGATCTTTCCTGGTGAGAGACTACAAGGGTTACACCGGACGCAACCCAAAGACCGGTGAGAAGATAACCGTCAAGTCAAAGAGACTGCCGTTCTTCAAAGTGGGTAAGGATCTTGGTGAGCGTCTGAACCTCAAATGATTTGCGCAGAACAGTTGCGCCTTCTGCTGTGAATTGGGAACCACCGCTGGATATCCGACCGCACCGTGTCGGCTGGTCCGAGTTCCATTGCGATCCCATCCTTGACTTCCCAGTCGGCTCCAACTTCGCCTCGGCCAGGATAGACATTTGGCGAAGATGGCGAATTCAATATTAATATAGGGGCCACCCCCCTTTCTTGCACTTCCCATGTGGTAGGTCTCCCATTCTTGCCTGCCGAGCACCGGAGACAGTGGGCGATATTGACGACTGGAACGGCCAAATCGAGTGATTTTCCTGGCTGGGCGCAGGTGGGTTGACTATGGACAATGGGACCGTCTGCATTTTGACATGATTCATCACGTGCCGACTAGCAAATGCCCCACTTTGGTACATTCCTAATCCAGAGCAAAACCCATTATCGTGAAGGCAGGAGCGCAAGAAACGACACCTTGGACATGGCCTCTATTCCCTGGCACGCCCGCACATTTGTCGCCTCTTCGTGGAGATCAAACCCCTTATTCCAGCCCCTCCCGACTCTCCTTGACCTCTATCCGGCCTGATTCCTACACATTGACGTTCCCGCCGCTTGCTCCCTGAGTTCCGGCTCTTTCCTCAGTCATTATCCCACCTGTCATCGTTACCCCATTTCTTCTTTGCTTTGTTTCTTCTTTCCCCTTCTTCTATTTGAGGGGTCATAGAGGGGGCTTCATTGAAGGGTACAATGAATCGATGCCCGTGCAGGCCGTTCATGTCGCCTGCGCCCGCGCGTCCTGAAAAGTACGCGTCCGCGCCTTTAATATATTTAAGGGTTAACGGTTCTTTATTACAGGGGAAATGAATAAGCGTGCGTCTATGCAACGAAAGGAGGTGATCTCAATGTTGATCTTCCGTGATGGGATTCTTATGCTCGCTGCTTTGAATCTCGCTGTCAACACCGCTATCGGCCTCATGATTTTGCTTCAGCGGTGTCCGGTCCGCCCTATCCCGGTGTTACGACCTGATTAGTGGCGGGGGAGGCCGGATCTTCATGTGGTCAAGGGCAAGGTTTCCAAAACCACGTCCAAGGTCCAGGAACACAAAGGAGACGTGCTTGAAGAGCGTGAACTGGACCGGTACGTGGTGTCGATCAAGATCCTCAAACGCGACGGAGAAATCAAGGAACTGACCTGAGAGGAGATCATTATGTTGGAACGCGTATGTTATGTCGATTCACGCCACGGTAACCATGTTGAGGTTTACACGGACGGATATGCCTACGACCCCGTGTCCATGTCCCTGCATCTCATTTCCCTGGCAGGCGCGGACAGCGCTGTTAAGGCTGTGTCAGCCGCCATAGTCGGCCACAAGGAGGTCAACATCCATTGTGAGGGTAAGCCATCTCTGGATTTGAGCGCTCATTACGGCGTCAGCTACCGGATTCTCTCGGTCAAGCTGGACTGCGGTGCTGTTCATCAGATCGTAGCTGACGAGCGCTTCTTTCATCCCAGCGACCAGGGAGATCATCTTCTGGTGGCCCCTCCTGAAAAGGAGTTGGCGGAAGTGGTTTATCAGCGTGTGCTGTCACACGTGGCTTCGCCCTTGGTCCCTGAATGGGCCGAGTGGATATGCTCCAAACTTTCCGAGCAGTGGCATCTCAAGGAGTTGGAAGGCACGGTCAAGGTCGTGAAGGTGCGCGCCGAGGAATATGCCCTGGATAAGATCGTGTCTGAAGGCATTGCCGAGAAACAAATCGAAATCAACAATACAGGAGGTATCCATGTTGGAACCAATCAATGACGTAAACGAATATCTTCAAACGTTCGGAGGCGCGTTGGCTGAAAAGATCCAATCCGAGGCCTGCCCCCTTTTCCGTCCCGGCGACCAGTGGAGCCCGCGTATGGATCAACTGTTGCGCGAGCCCTTCCAGGCCCAGGCCGATGCCATTCAAGCTACGGTTGAAACTCTCCGCCATGAAGACAGCGCCCTATGCATCGGTGAAATGGGTGTGGGCAAAACCCTGATCGCCGCGGCGGTCCCCTACATCATGGAAAACGGGCATCCACCGCGCGTTTTGGTCATGTGTCCCGGTCATCTCACCCGCAAATGGGTTCGTGAAGTGAAAGCAACCGTCCCGGCGGCGGTAGCAAGTATCATCAGCGGCCTCTCGGATGTGATGGCCATTGAGCCTAGCGTAAAGGCCACCGGTATTCGCTACTTTGTCGTTAGTAAGGAACGGGCCAAGCTTTCCTACGCCTGGCGGTCCGCGTCTGCGCTTCGTCAGGGCCTTCCGGCATGCGCTGATTGCGGCGACATCATCACTGATCAGGATGGGGTTCCCTTAGACCCTACGGCGCTTGCAAAGAGGAAGCACCGCTGTCCTTCGTGCAATGCAGCCCTGTGGCAAGCCGACGGTTCCCGTTTCCGTCGGTTTTCAGTAGCGGACTATATCAGCCGGTATCTACGAGGGTACTTTGATTTCTTCATCTGTGATGAGGTCCACGAGATGAAAGGCGGAAACACTGCTCAAGGTAATGCTTTCGGGACATTGGCCGGGGCGTGCAAGAAGACCATTGCGCTCACCGGGACTCTGTTGGGCGGGTACGCGAGCCACCTGTTTCATCTCAATTACAGGATGAATCGTCGATCTATGGCTACGGATGGGTTTCAGTAAGGCAAGACCATGAACTTCGTGAACCGCTATGGCGTGTTGGAAAGGACAACAAGGTACTACCCTGGCGAAGACAACGTATGTTCCAAAGGCCGAAAGGGATCAACGACCACACGAGAGAAGCCCGGTGTGAGCCCGGCGATCTTTTCCAATCACTTGATGGGCTCGACCGTATTCCTGCATCTGGAGAACATTGCGCTCGACCTCCCTGAACTCACGGAAGAGGTGGTACCGGTGGACATGGAGGAGGATGTTGCGGCCGCGTACTCTCGTCTGGAGCATAAGATCGGCTCTGAAATGAAGCGACTGTTGGTCAGAGGCTCACGAAGGCTCTTGGGAGCCTACCTGAACTCCCTCCTATCCTATCCGGATCGACCCTTTGGGAATGAGCCTGTTGTAGATCCTGGTAACGGCAACGTCATTGTGGAGCCCGCGGAGTTGCCGCAAGACCGTGTGTACACCAAAGAAAGGGAGCTATTGAGGATCGTCCTACAGGAAGTCTCCCAAGGCCGCCGCTGCTTCGTTTACTGCACTTACACTGCCACAAAGGATGTCACAGGCCGTTTAAGGGAGATCCTGGCCCGCAAAGGTATCCACGCTGAAATACTGAGGTCGTCGGTGAAGCCCGACCAGCGTGAGGAGTGGCTGACACAGAAGGTGGAAGAGAATGTTCAGGTCGTGATCGCCAATCCGATGCTGGTTCAGACAGGGCTCGATCTGCTCGATTTTCCCACGATCATCTTCTACCAGACCGGGTACTCGGTGTTCACGTTGCGGCAGGCTTCACGGAGATCGTGGCGCATCGGTCAGGACAAGCCTGTACGGATCCATTATCTCCACTACCGCAATACCATGCAGGAACGTGCCCTTGAACTCGTGGGCAGGAAGCTTTCCGCTTCATTGGCTATTGAAGGCAAGCTGACCGACGACGGCCTTGCATCAATGTGCGCGGGTGATGACATGACGCTGCTGCTGGCGAAAACCCTGGTGGAACGTATGGATATCCAGGGGGCAGAATCCGTATGGCGAACACTGAACCGGCGACAGGAGAAAACCAAACCTCGAACGTCTTGTCATGGGAACGTTATTCCGTTTGTCAGCAGAGACTGGTCACTGGAAAGGCTGGAAGAGCGGGCCGGAACGATTGATGACTATTTCGTGTCCGGCGGTTGATTTGCAACTCCCATGACCTCTCCTCAAACGCAGACCATCTGACACAAACCCTATGCCGACCCTCAGACCACTGCTCATTCACTTAGCAGATCCCTTCCACCCTACTTCCTGACACGCCATCAATAAAGAAAGGGGAACATGGAAATGACCTACAAAGATAGGCCGAGGGACACCTTTGCGATCAGTGCCTTTGACATAGCCGAGATCAAGACGCTTATGCTACTGAAAGAGGTCGATGCCGACCGGTTGCAACGCGTGCTGGACGGAAAAGGTGTTCAGAAGCTCGAAGACCTGGACTGGCTGACCATTAGGAATTTCCTTCACTACCTTCGCTCCCTGTGAGCGGGGCCTCCAATCCGAGCGCCGCAGGTACTATATCTGCGGTTGCTTTTTTTCCGGCTGCCAGCTCCATCGGCGGTATCCATTTGGCCACTTTCTTGCGGTCACATCATCAAAGGCGCTCTTTTCGCGAATTCAGGGACCACGAGGGCCGATCAAGAAAAACAGGCACTTACAGGCGCTGCAATCCTATCCTTAATGTTGGGAGAGGCCGCATTCTATTTTTGTCTTTTGGATCGCTGGTGGATCGGAAGCGGATCACTGTTCAAGAGTTGAAGTTGGCAGCGGGGCCAAGGGCATCGTATGCTCAAATTTGGGAAGAGGAACTACCAATCTGACACAAAGACGGGAATGCGCTTCCTTGGGCTCTGTTCCGAGACGAGTCGGCGGCAATTCGGGGGTCGAAACGCCTCGGACCAAATTGATAATATTGCGGAACAATTCCCGGCTACATGTGTGGCCTCGGCCTCGCCGTAAGCTTATGACTACCGGGCCGCACGTTTCTGAGCAGTTGCCGTCACAATTCACGTTGAGAGTAAGCCGAACGTCGAAGAATGCCTAGTTGTGGTAAGGAAAACCTTAATTCATACGGAAGTGCTGGAATTAGTGTCGTCGGGGCCTCACCCACGTTGGGGGACAGCCGAATAGCCCCGACAACCAACCTGAGATGAAGCTTGCTTTCCCTTTATTGGGGCAGAAGAGAATAGGAGGTCTGAACAATGGATCGAATGAAACTCATTACATCAATTGTGCTGTTGAGTTGGCTCGTTGTCCTTACGGGTACCATTGGGGCGTACGCGGGAGACGATGCCGCGATTCGGAGCGCAGTGAAATCCTACGTTGAAGCGTTCAACCGGGGGGATGCCTCGGCAATTGCCGCTCTATGGAGCGAGGACGCCCAATATGTGACTCCCCGAGGCTTGACTCTGAAGGGACGCAAGGAAATTAAGGCCGGATTCGAGGCCTTCTTCTCGAAAAACAAGGGCATTAAGTTACAGGTGACACCTTCATCCATAAGTTTTCCCGCGGCCGATCGCGCTGTGGAGGAAGGCGCCGCGGTCGTCACCTTTCCCGGCAGGGACCCGGCAGAGAGTTCCTATGAGGCGACCTACACAAAGCAGAAGGACTCGTGGAAACTGGTGAGCGTCAAGGAGGCGGGTGATCTCTCAGCGTCCTCCGGATACAGTCACCTGAAAGATCTTAAATGGATGATCGGTGATTGGGTGGACCGGGACGAGACAGCCACGGTTGAGACTACGTGCCGTTGGACCAAGAACAAGAATTTCATGACCCGCTCTTTTTCCGTGAGCGTGCCGGGTCGCACAGCGCTCGAAGGCACGCAGATCATAGGATGGGACCCCGCGGCAAAAACGATCAAATCCTGGGTATTTGATTCAGCCGGCGGTATTGCCGAGGGAGTATGGACAAAACAGGGTAACAGCTGGATCGTTAGGGCATCGGGCGTGCTCGGGGACGGCGCCAGAACATCATCGATTAGTGTTTTCACGTACATAGACAACAACAAGTTTACGTGGCGGTCATCAGGCCGCGAAGTGGGCGGCGTACCGTTGCCCAACATCGACGAGGTCACCGTGGTCCGCAAGCAAACCGAACCCGCCGCATCGGCAGCAAGCAAGTAATAGAGGTGTTCCATGAAAAGGTCAGCAATAATCCTGATAGCTCTTTCGTTCGTCCTTTGTCTCGCAGTTGCCGAGGCCTTGGCCCGCGGAATGCGGGGCGCGTCTGCGGCCAGAGGTGGGAGATCTTCCTACCGCAGCCCGTCCATGAGTCGGCCGTCCACCCCGGCACGAAAGCCTGCCGCCAGACCGGCCACGAAGCCCTCGAAACCGGCTCAGAGGCCCGCTACAAAACCGGCCAAGAAGCCCACAAAGCCTGCGCAGAGACCTGCCACAAAACCCGCGCAGAAGCCCATGAAACCATCACAACTCCCGGCTATGAAGCCCGGGCAGCGGCCCGCTCAGAAGCCGAGTAAAGGTGATGTTCAGGACTTCTTGAAACTCTCCAAACCCGGAAAACCCGGCCAACTGCCCGGCGTGGGAAAAGCCGGTCCGACGAGGTCTGTTCAGCGGCCTGCCCACAGGCCCGCTCGAGTACGTCCCAACGTTCAGCAAAGGAAGGTCGTAGCAAACAACATCCGGGTGAATGCAGTCCATAGGCATCCCAGGATGTTCACACCCGGATGGCGGCATGGGCGCCCAGTACATCCCTGGATTCCACCCCGGCCACCACATGCTCGTCCACCGTATCATTGGTGGCGTTGGGCTACCTGGGGGGCCGTAACCGGGTGGATAGCCGCAACCGCGTGGAACAGACAGTCGTGTTGTGATTACGGTGAGGACATCTACTATGAGGGAGACACTGTTTACGTTAATGATAAGAAGGTCCCCGCGGAAGAGTATTATGAGGAGGCCGACCAACTTGCCACGAGCCCCACTCCTCCCACAGAGCCGAGGGACGATTGGCTGCCGTTGGGAGTGTTCGCGCTTTCTCAGGGAGAGACGGCCGCATCAGACATGTTCGTGCAACTGGCCGTCAACAAGGATGGCGTAATAGCCGGATACTATTTCAACTCGGCCACGGATACCACCAGGCCGATCCAAGGTTCGGTAGACACAAAAACCCAACGAGCCGCCTGGACCTTCGCTGATGGGAAGAATACCGACATTGTAATGGAAACCGGCATATACAACCTGACCGAGGATCAAACTGAGGCCCTTATACACTTCGGCAAAGAGAAAACGCAGAAGTGGCTGATGGTACGACTTGAGGAGCCCAAGGACAAGCAGGCCGCAACGGCGGGCGCGGGAAAGTGATCCGTCGTCAACGTCATTTCCTGCTCGTTGGCATGAAGAATGCGGGGGACCACTCCTCATAAGATGGTCCCCCCGATTCACGTTCCTATTGCTCCAACTTTCACACCTTGACCAGGCATAGCGGGTGACGTATGCTGTAAAATGCACAAATGGGAGAAGTGGCGCGGGGCACGCACCATCGGAGTCCTGTTGGTTTCCACCAAACAGCAAGGAGGACCTGTGATGACTGGACTTGACGTATTCGCCTTCTTTGTGATGGCGGTCATGGTAGGATCAATCATTATTGTCGCGATTCTATTGGGAGGAATGCCGGGGAAGATAGCAGCGAGAAGAAATCATCCCCAGGCTGAAGCGATAAACATGTGCGGCTGGATAGGCATTCTGACGCTGGGATTACTCTGGCCCGTAGCCTTTGTATGGGCATACACCAATCCTGTGCGAACGGCCCCCGGAGAAGCCGCGGATAGTACCCTCCAACAGACGATAAACCAACTGACACAGCGCATTGAGACTCTGGAAGCAGATCTCGGTCAGTCCGGCCGGAGTGAAGGAGGTCCTCAATCATGATAATCTTTCTTACCATCTGCTATATTGGTGTGTTGTGGTTACTCATCCGCTTCAATGTCCTGAAGCCGACCTTACTGGTTAAACTCTCTCCCGTCGTTTGGGTGCTGTTTCTTCTGGTAGCGCTGTTCATACCCATGCAGTTCAGTGCGCCTTCCGGTCCGGTTACGGTTTACGGTTACGTGATTGAGATTGTTCCCAGAGTGACCGGCCGAGTCATTGAGGTGCCGGTTTCAGCCAATGTCCCGGTGAAAAAGGGCGATGTTCTGTTGAAGATCGATCCGGAGCCCTATCAGGTGGAGGTGGATCGTCTAAAGGCCGCGGTGGCGGAAGCGGAGCAGAGTGTTCCTCAACTCAAAGAGGCTGTGGCCGGGGCTGAAGGGACGTTGGCGAAGGCCAAAGCCCAGGAGAAGCTTGCCCGGATAGCGTACGACAAGACCACGAGGCTCGTTTCCAAAGAGGCGTTACAGGAGGTCCGAAAGGATAAGGCCATTGCGGATCTGGACTCGGCAACGGCCGCGGTGAAAGAAGCGACGGCGAGCTTGGAAAAGGCCAAGCTCGCTTATGGATCCGAGATAGGCGGGGTCAACACCACAGTTGCCTTGAGAAAAGGTGAACTGAAAAAGGCAAAGATCAACCTCAGAGAAACCGTTGTGTATGCCCCTGCTGATGGTTTCGTTGTCCAACTTGCGCTAAGACCCGGCGCTGTGGTGGTGGCGGCTCCTCTGAGGCAAGCCATGCCGTTCGTTTCAAGCGAGGCCTTGGCCCCCTTAGTTCTCATCGGTCAGAATTACCTGCGATATGTCAAGCCCGGTCAAAAGGCGGAATTTGCGAGCAGGCTGTATCCCGGCAGAATCCTGAAGGCCACGGTGGAGAGCGTCATAAGGGCTACCGGGCAAGGCCAGATGGTCCCTACGGGCCAGGTGATGGTAGCCGATCCCCGTCAACCGGAAGCTCCCATTGCCGTGCGTCTGAAGATGGATGAGGACTCGAAACAGTTCCCGCTTATCTTGGGCACACGGGGGACCGCAGCGATCTATACTCAGAAGGCTACGATGACTCACGTTATCCAAAAGGTGATGATAAGAATGGAAACGTGGCTCAACTACCTCTTCTGAAAAGCCGGAATTCGGCGTGGGCGTCTTCCAGGGCCGCGGTGCAATGGTTTGGGGCAGGTGCGGCCCCCCTGTTGTGGCGCACGGAATGAAGCTTCTTCACGGAATCAAACGTGCTTTCAGGGTCTTTCACCGACCACTACTCCAATTTCCAGGATTGAGGGACACCCGAACAATTGCCGACATGTGTGAACCAATGAAAGCGATGTGCAGAGTTCTTGTGCCCGTCCTCTTATTCACCGTCTTGGCCTCAGCGCATAGCCATGGCCGAGGCGCGGCCTTCGCTTGGAAACCGACAAATCCATGACCCGTCTTAGCTTTGGAGTAGCAAATGCCCCGGAAGAACGGCATCAAGGAAATGAAGACAACGGTTGAGAAATTGGAGCGAGAAATTGCCGAACTCAAGATATCCAATGATTTGCTGAGGTCAGAGAAGAGAACACTGGACGAGATTCTCGATACCCTCCCGGGCACGTTTTACGTGTGGGACGATAGCCCGCAGTTGATAAGATGGAATCGCAGACACGAAGAAATCACTGAATATCCGGGTGATGAATACCCAAACATGCTCCCTACCGATTTTTTTGACATAAAGGAGCATCAGGCCATAGACGCGGCCGTCGAAAAAATCTTTACCGAGGGGGAGGGCACCCTTGAAGCCACCCTTGTGACCAAAAGCGGAAAGAAGATACCCCATGTCTATTCATCGGTGCGAACAATGATCGGAGAAAAGCCTGTGCTCATGGGGTTTGGTATCGACATCAGCCGGCGCAAAGAAGCTGAGCAGCGGCTTCGTAACGCGTTGTCGGAGTTGGAGGTGTTAAAGAACAAGCTCGAATCAGAATGCACCTATTTGGTAGAAGAGATCAAACTGATTCACGATTATGGCAACATCATCGGTGAAAGCGAGGTGATGAAATATGTTCTTTACAGCATGGAACGGATTGCGCCTACCGACACCACCGTACTCATTCTCGGTGAATCCGGCACCGGCAAGGAACTCATGGCCAGGGCGATTCATAACAGCAGCAAAAGAAAAGCGAGACCTTTAATAAAAGTGGACTGCACAGCGTTGCCGGCAAACTTGATCGAATCGGAGCTTTTCGGTCATGAGAAAGGGGCGTTCACCGGCGCATTTGAAAGAAGGATCGGACGTTTTGAGCTTGCAGATGGAGCCACCATATTCTTGGACGAGATCGGTGAATTACCGTTGGAGTTGCAGCAAAAACTGCTAAGGGTCCTTCAGGACGGGGAATATGAACGGTTGGGAAGTGCAAAGGTGATGCACACCGATGTCCGCGTCATTGCCGCGACGAATCGGAATCTGGAGGAAGATGTCGGCAAGGGGCAATTCAGAAAGGATCTTTGGTTCCGTCTGAATGTATTGCCTTTGTCTCTCCCGCCATTAAGGGACCGCGTGGATGATATTCCCCTGCTCGTCAATTGGATCGTTAATAAAGCTCAGCGACGACTTGGCAAACATATCAAGACTGTTCCCACCAATGTCATGGAAGAGTTCAAGGCCTATCCCTGGCCCGGAAATGTCAGGGAATTGGAAAACGTGATTGAACGAGCGGTAATTTTTGCTCAAGGAAGCAT
>Ga0190284_1001160_pt1 | contig 12200 bp, 10 predicted proteins | sample 48691812_MG_FD_161668 | JGI IMG/M metagenome (GOLD analysis project Ga0190284, IMG submission 161668) | Hydrothermal vent microbial mat bacterial communities from Southern Trench, Guaymas Basin, Mexico - 4869-18-1-2_MG | ecosystem: Environmental > Aquatic > Marine > Hydrothermal vents >...
GAAAAAAGACCACATTCTCCATCTCGAGTTCAATGATCAGCCGTTTCATTCCGCGGTCAAAATAGTGAAAGGTTTCTTTGTGTCCGCTATCGCGCACCACAAATGCATTGCCCTGCTCCTTAAAAAGCGGAAGACAATGGGTCAGAGATTTCTCTCCATATTTGGAGCGGTAAACATGGTAATGGCCCAGCTTTTCAGCCAGCAACTGCGCCTGATTTTTTTTGTGTGTGCGATACGATCCCGCATCGACCTCAACCAAACCCGCAACATCTGGGTTCAGGTCGTGAAGGAAATCACCGATCTGCTCCAGCGTCTTTCCATTCCGCTTCAGGTATCCGGAGAGCGGGAAGTGAATCTTCCCCCCGCCGGTTCCGTATCGAATATTGTACAGCACAAATCGCATAAGACTGGATGATTGGAATATAGGAGTGTTGGATTATTGGGGAAAACTCCCACGCAACAATCCACCGATCCAGTAATCCATCAATCCCCCTTTCTCTTACTCCATTCTCCTATCTTATCCACATCTCCTGCGCCGATGATGAGCAGGACATCGCCCTCTTTCAGCTCGCCAGTGATACTCTGCCATGTTTTTTCCAAGGTTTGGAAAAAAAAGAGTCTGTTTTTCCAATCCTTGGAAAAGTGACCCATTAGATCCTCTGTCGTTCCGCCCTCCAGAGGTTCTTCCGAGGCGGCATAAACGGGCAAAAGCCAGAGTTTTTCCAATCCTTGGAAAGCGGGCGGGAAGTCGGCTCCAAGAGCTTTTGTGCGGGTATAGCGGTGCGGCTGGAAAACGGCCAGCAGGCGTTTCGGCTTGAGCGTTTCGCACGCGGTTTCAACCAGCGCGCGAATTTCCGTCGGATGATGCGCATAATCGGAAACCACCGTGTACTCGCCTTCGTGGACGATTTCAAACCGCCGCTTGATGGGTTTCAACGTTTCCAAACATTGGAAGATTTCGGCCTCACTTTTCCAGGGTTTGGAAGCTTCAATGGCCGCCATTGCGTTCAAACGATTATGTGCACCGGGAAGTGAAACTTTGATGTTAGAAAAACCGCTTCCCTTCGGGTAAGCGGTACTACATTTTTCTTGATTAGATGTAGTAACGTTTACCCGAAGGGAAACGTTCTCCCCATACGGAACGGCTTTGGTGTTGTTTTTGCAGAGCCGAGTGGCGGTCGGATCATCGGCGCAATAGATGATTTTTTCTTGGGTGTTCGTGATGAATGTTTCGAAACAGCTTTCGAAGGCCTCCGTGCTTTCGTGGTGCTCCATGTGGTCGTATTCGATATTGGTGATCACCGCGACGTCGGGATGATAGTTGGCGACTGTGCCGTCGGATTCATCGGCTTCAACCACCATGATTTTTCCATCACGGGCGACCCCGTCAAAACCTTCCACCTCCCCGCCGATGCAGTATCCGCAGCCGAGAATTTGCGCGATAATCGCGGTCGTCGTCGTTTTGCCGTGCGTGCCGCTGACCGCAATGGTGAAGCGATCGCGAAGCAGCACAGGCAATACCTCGCCGCGGCGACTGACCGGTACGGCGGCCGCCGTTACTTCGGGATGATCGTCCGGAACAGCGGTGGTTCGGATGATCCACTCGACATCGGACAGATGGGACGGATCGTGGCTGATCAAAATTTCAATGCCGCTTTTTCGCAACCACTTCGTCTGCCGGTTTTCCTGCAGGTCGCAGCCGCTCACTTCATGTCCGCGCGCTTTAAGCAGAAAGGCGAGCCCGGCCATACCGATCCCGCCGATGCCGACCATGTGAATGCGGCGCGGTTCCGAAAGCAGCTCTTTTATTTCTGCGCACATTGTTCAACCAGTTCAGCAAGTTTTTCTGCGGCATTGGGGGTGATGTCGCGAGCGGCGGCGCACTCGCGCATTTTTTCGAGACGGGCGGGATCATCAAGCTGCGCGCACAAGTAGTCCGCGAGCCATTCGACGGTCATATCGGCCTGCTGCACCACATCGGCCACACCGCTTTTTTCGAGCGCGCGGGCGTTGGCGGTCTGATGGTCGCCCGCCGCATGTGGATACGGAACCAAAAGCGAAGGCAGGCCGAACAACTCCAGCTCGGCACAGGTGGAGGCTCCGGCGCGGCAGACGGCAAGATCGGCGGCTTCGTAAAGCGGTGCTATATCCTGAACAAACTCCTGAACATCCGCTTCGACTCCTGCATTCTCATACTGCCTGCGAACAAACGACGCGTCGGCGGGGCCGGTCAGATGCGTAACACGTAATGCGAGATTCGGGATGCGGAATGCGAGAGAACAAACGGCTTGAGCTACCAGTTCGTTAATCGCGTGCGCCCCGCCGGATCCCCCCAGGACAAGCAACCTGAACTCTGACTCCTGACTCCTGACCCCTGCCCCCTGAAGCTCCGGCCTTAGCGGCATCCCTGTTGAAAGCGCGTTGAGGCCTTTAAGGTGGTAGCGGGTTTCTTCAAAGCAGATGGCGATGGCACGCGCTTTTTTGGCAAGCAGTTTGACCGCCCTGCCCGGCACCGCATTGGCCTCGTGCAGGATATACGGGATGCCGCGCAGGCGCGCAGCGAGGCACGGGCCGATGGAAGCGTAACTGCCCATGGCGAGTATGGCATCGGGCCGGTGGCGAAGCATCGCAAACCAGCAGCGGAAGACGGCACGGCTAATGCGCAGCGCCGTGAGCACGGAACGGAACGCGCCGAACTGAAACCCCTCGGAGGGAATCGTGACGATGGGACCCTTCCAACCCTGTACAGCAGTGTCTTCGACGCCTTTGCCCGCAAGCCAAAGGGTGACGTGATGGCCGCGCGCGCGCAGCGCGTGGGCAGTGGCGAGTCCCGGAAAAATGTGTCCGCCGGTGCCGCCGCAGGCAACGGCAATGTGAAGTTTATTCATCATAACCTGATCTGCTTCTCAAAAATTTCAGCTCTCATTATTCTGCCGTCCATTATTCTGCGAAAGAAAATGCACCGGAACAGGACGTTTGCAGAATGATGGACGGCAGAATAATGGGAAAGCTTTTAACGCCACAAACCGCACTTCCGGAGTTCGGCGGCTAGATAGAACGAACCGGTGAAACAGAGAAGCCGTTTTTTTCCGTCGGCGACCCAGTCGCGCGCAGGCTGAATGGTTTTGACCGGCTGAATATCGAGTCCAACGTTCTTTCCGATCGCCGCAATCTCTTCCGCAGGCATGGCGCGGTCACCGGAAAGTGTGACGGCCCACGCTTTTTCAACCGACGGCGCGAGGGCTTTTAAGATTCCCTCGACGTCTTTGTCTTTCATGAAACCGAATACGAACCCGTTTCCGAACTTTGGAAAAACATCTTCCAAGGTTTGGAAAAGCGTTTCGGCGGCGTTGGGGTTGTGCGCCCCGTCGAAGAGGATTGGCGGCTTCATGGAGAGCATCTGGAAGCGTCCCGGCCATTGGACGGCTTCGAGCCCTTTTTTCATCTCAAGCCGAAGGTCTTCGAGGTCGGCAAGGTCTTCGAGCGCGGCGACTGCGATGCCGCAGTTTTCGAGCTGGAAGCTTCCGGCGAGCGGGAGACGCACATTGCGGTATTGATTCCCGCTGGCTTCGATGTCGATGAGCTGATCGGTGCGACGACGTTCCAAGGGTTGGAAAAAAACCGCCTCATCGCTTCCAAGGATCGGAACATTTTTTTCGGCAGCCTCTTTGTAAACAACGGCCTCGGCCTCAACGGGCATCGGCCCGCAAATTACGGGCGCGCCGGGTTTGATGATACCGGCTTTTTCCCACGCAATTTTTTCGAGATCCTCGCCGAGATAGTCGGCGTGATCGAGCGCAATGCGGGTAATCACGGAGATGACGGGCTGGACGACATTGGTGGCATCCCAGCGTCCGCCCATTCCGGTTTCGATGACTGCATAATCCACCTTTTCGCGCTTAAAATATTCAAAGGCCATAGCCGTGGAAATTTCAAAAAAGGTTGCTGGACGCTCCCGAGGGGTCAGTCCTCGCATTCCAACATCAATGCTTGAATGCGAGGACTGACCCCTCTGCCTTATGGAGGGACGCGCTCCGTCGCGTCCATCTTGCGGCCACGACGAAGCGTGGCCCTCCACATTGAGAACGTCCGCAATCAGCGTTTCGAGTTCGGGATTGGAGATTTCCTGCCCTTTGATGCGGAATCGCTCGTTGAATCGAAAGAGGTGCGGTGAGGTGTAGAGTCCTGTTTTGAAGCCGGAGGCGCGCAGGACGGATTCGATCAGGGCACAGACGGTTCCTTTGCCGTTGGTACCGGCGACGTGGATGACTTTGAGATCACGGTGCGGGTTGCCGAGTTTTTCGAGCAGCGCGGTAATAACCTCAAGCCCCGGCTGAATGCCGTGGGCGGTTCGGGCGAAAAGAGAAGAGATGGAATGTTCAACGTTCAATTCTCAATGAATCCTGCTGCACATTGGGAAAGATGGCTGGCAAAATCATGAACAGCAAAATTATTTTCAACAGCCGAAAGAAAGAGCTTTCGGGCAGAATGATCTGGAGTGCTTAAATTGATTATTCTGCCGTACATCATTCTGCGAAAACAGCCCTTTAGGAGGCATTGTTATCCATCATATAATCGAGAACCAGCGCGAGGCGCTCTTTGAGTTCGCCGCGCGGGACGACCATGTCGATGAGGCCGTGTTTTTCGAGAAACTCGGCGCGCTGGAAGCCTTCGGGCAGATCCTGCTGGGTGGTTTCTTTGATGACACGCGGGCCGGCGAAGCCGATGAGGGCACCGGGTTCGGCTATGATCACATCGCCGAGGGTGGCGAAGCTGGCCATGACACCGGCCATGGTGGGATGGGTCAGGACGGGAATGTAGGGCAATCCGGCTTCGGCGTGACGGGCGAGCGCGGCGCTGGTTTTGGCCATCTGCATGAGGCTGAACAGTCCTTCGTACATTCGGGCTCCGCCGGAAGCGCACACGATAACGCAGGGGCGTTTTTCAGCGGTGCAGCGCTCGATCTGACGGGTGATTTTCTCGCCGACGACGCTGCCCATACTGGCGCCGAGGAATTTGAAATCCATCACGCCGAGGCCGATATCACGCCCGTTGAGTTTCGCCGCGCCGCAGGTAACGGCGTCTTTGCAACCGGTTTTTTTCTGATTGGCCTCGAGTTTGGCGACGTAGGAGTCTTTACCGGTGAAGCCGAGCGGGTCGGCAGACTGCATTTCGGCATCCCATTCGACGAAACTGCCTTCGTCGGCCAGCAGGTCAATTCGGTTCTGACGGCCCAGTGAAAAATGGTGTCCGCACTTCGGGCAGACCTGCAGGTTGGCCTCCAGTTCCTTGGTATAGACAATCTCACCGCAACCGGCACATTTTTCCCACAGCCCGTCGGGCACGTCGCGTTTGCGAACCGTGACGGCGGAATAGTTTTTCTTACCGAAACGTAAAGCCATAAGACACCTCGAACTTCTGTGATGCCGAAGCAAGCTTCGGCGAACAAGGCGCAGGCAAGCCTGCGCACTCCATATTTTTTTTTACCCTCTCGCTACAGTCACCACATGCACGGAAGCCGCGCCGCCCTTTTTGAGCGCCTGCGCGCAGGCGTTCACCGTGGCGCCGGTGGTCATCACATCGTCGACCAGTAAAATCCGTTTGCCTGCCAGCCGGGCAAAAAGCCCGCTCCGAAAAGCGCCAACTACGTTAGCCGTCCGCTGCGAGGCTGTCAAACCCGTTTGGGTGACGGTCGGACGAATGCGACGGAGGAGTCCTTCACGGAACGGAAGCCGCAGGCGGCGGGCAAGCGCGACGCCCAGCATAGTGGACTGGTTGAAGCCGCGGGCGCGGCGGCGGGCGGGATGGAGCGGAACGGCTGTGACCGCAGTGAAAGGCACCTCGGGATATTCGGCCTGCACGCCGGCGAGCAAAAGCCCGGCCAGATCGCGCACCATCCAGAGAGCGTTCTTATATTTGATATCCCGGAGGGCTTCGCCGACCGCGCCCTCGTAGCGGACGACGGAGCGGGCGCGGTCAAAGGCGGGGGTCTGGCGGGAGCAGGAAAAGCAGGTGTAGTCGTGCTGGACTGTACCGGCGACCGGATCGCCGCAAACGGTGCAGAACGGCGGCTCGACCTTGGGCGTATCGGAAAGGCAGTCCCAGCAGAGATGACGGAGCGGCTCCGGAGACGGCCCGCCGCAATGAATACAGTTGCGCGGATAGAGCAGATCAAGCATGCGGGGAGAATGGATGTATAAAGTAGAATGTGGAAAGTAGAAAGTGACAGAAAGATACGAAATACATAATAAGTAATATGTAATCAAGCTGTCTGTGCCGGAGAACCCGATTAATGAAAAAGGAGAAGCCTATGAAAAATCTATTGATTATCCTGCTGCTCGTCGCAAATTCCCTCATCGCTGCGGCAAAAGAGCATCCCGATGTGGAATTCAAGGATGTCAAAGCTTCCGAAGTGTACACCGCGGCCTACACCGGAAGTGACGGTGATGATACCGTTCAGGTGCGGGGCCTGCGGCTGGATGCCACCAGCAACCGGAAGTGGTTCCGCATCAGCGCGGCCTATGAAACGCGCCCCGAATGGATTGACCGCCTGTCCATTGAATATTATGTGCTGATGCCCTCGCCCGACCAGAAAGAGGTGCTGTTTAAGGGCGTGGTGAACTATGTAGATATTCCACAGAGTCGCGAGCATTTGAGTGAAATGTACATGCACTTTAACAGCTACGAGCGTCATTACGGCCGCGGAGACATCGAATACGCGGTGGTCGTGCTGATCGACGGTAAAGAGATGGCGGCGAAAACCAGCCGGAAAGAGCCGAAGGACTGGTGGAAAAGCATGACACCCCACCCCTGCGGGCTGCTGAACCGGCTGGACACGCCGTTCCGGGTCATTAACGTGGAAAAATATGAGGCGCAGGACCTCTGCGCGTGGCCGCAGTAAGAAAAAAAGAGGAGAGCCGTTTGGAGTGCGCAGGCTTGCCTGCGCTTTGTTTGCCGTAGCTTGCTACGGCTGTTCGCGGAGCAAGCTCCGCGTGAAAAAGCGGCGGCGAGCCGCCGCACTCCATAAAAGAGTTCCAATAATCCAAGGGTATTTTTCCACTGCAATCCCTAGCTCGATAGCGACTCTCTGGGGTTTGCTCACCCTGCGGGTGAAACGCCCGATGGGGTCATCGGGCCTACAAAACCGGCAATACTGCAGGCCGTCCCGACGTGTCCAGCCAAAGCTGATCGACGGCGGAAGCTTCGGATAGCGAAAAGTCGTTGCGGAAACTGATTCAGGAAAGCAACTTTCCGCCGGATATTGTTTTGACAGCGGGTCGGTTTATCTGGAAACTGCTTACTCTTTTATCAGGGTGACTTTAACAGGCTGAAAGAAAGCCGGTCTTTATTTGGAAGTACACTTAAGGAGGAAAACAGCATGCGAAAGTTAATGGCAGGAATTGCAGCTCTGCTGCTCATACAAAGCGGAATGGCCGAAACGTTGATCACCGCGCAGGACTATGCAGTAGACAGTGATGTGGTGCTGGAAAGCGCCGTAAAAGAAATCAAATCTATCCCGTACGATACCGTCAATGTTATCGGCGACAGCATTAAATATGCGGCGGATGAAACCGTTACGGCCGTCCAGGGCGTCGCAGCGGCGTTTAAAGCCGATCCGGTGGAAAAAACGGAAAAAGCCGCCGCGCTTGAAACGGCCAGTGCGTGGGATTCCTCCAACGACATTCAGTTCCGGTCTTATAAGGTAACCGATGAAGTCGGCGAAGAGCTGGCGCAGGGCGCGGACGTTCCCATGGGTTCCGCCGTGGATACGAGCGGGTTTTTCACCGGCATCGAGTTTCCGGAAGGTGCCTCGGCGTGGTACCGCCCCGAATTCAACCGCCTCTTCGTCCGCAACACGCTGGCCAACATCCTATTCATTGAAGATGTACTGGCTGAGCAGCACAGCGCGGTTCGCGATCTGCTCGGCAAACAGGTCTCCATCGAAACCAAATTTGTTGAAGTCAACCAAAGCACCCTCAACGAACTCGGCTTTGACTGGACCTTTGTCAGCAAGCACGGCGGCGCGGCCAATATTGTTGACGACCTCAGCCTGCCGGGTGGACAGGATCTCTTTTCAGCGGGTCTTCGAACCGTCGCAAGCGCACTGGGGGCGGGTGTCGCCTCCGACACCTTTACGATCACGAAAACGGCTGGATCTCTCCGGTGGAACATGGTCATCAGTGCGCTGGAACAGGCGGATGACACGGAGGTTCTTTCCGCGCCGAGCATTGTGACGCGCGACGGCACCACGGCCTCCATTATAGTTGGAGAAAACCGTGCGGTTTCGCTCGGCTTTGAGGCGGCCACTTCCGAAAGCTCCCTTTACGTTGAGCATGACCTCGAACGGCAACTGATGGGTGTTTCGCTCGAAGTGACCCCGGAAATCCGCTCCGACGATCTGCTCGATCTCGAACTCAAGCCCAAAGTGATTGATCTGATCGGATACGACGAAGACTATCTGGTGCATCCTTCTTTTACGATGACAACGTATGGTAATAATTTTAATACGCTGGTCATTCAAAGCCCCGAACTCAAGGGCAGCCTCCCCTACTACCGTCTACGCGAAATGGAAACACAAGTGACCGTTGCGGACGGCAGTACGGTTGGCATGGGCGGACTGATCTACGACAAGCTCGAAACCTTTAAGGACAAGGTTCCTGTACTGGGCTCGATCCCACTCATCGGACGCCTTTTCCGTTCGGAAGGCGAAAAGAGCGTCAAACGCAATCTGCTGATCTTTGTGACGGCCACGCAGGTGGATGTAAACGGACGCAAGGTCTCGGATCTCGCCCTGAATCAATAAGCTTTATAATTAAGGAGAATGGTTATGCGAAATACACTGTTTGTTTTACTGTCCGGCGTCCTGATCCTGAGCGCGGCTTTTGCGCAGGAATCCGGAAGCGTCGAAGATATCCTGAAAGAACTCGCTGAACTTGCGAGTGGACCGCTCCCAACGAAAGCGGCTACAGTACCGACGGACGCAGCTACAGAGTCTGTAGACGCGGGTGTTGAGCCCTCAGTTGCTTCCGCCTCCGCCGAGGCTACGGCGGACAAGGAGGATGCACCGGACGCTGAAGCTGCGGCAGAGCCCGCTGTAGATGTGGAAACGGTGGTGGAAGAGAGCCGCGCGTTATATGTAAACGGCGAATTTGAGCGGGCCCAGGCGGGTTTTGAAGCCATCGTCAAAAAAGAGCCGGAAAATGGGATTGCCCAACTATATCTTCGCAAGATTCTGGAACGCGACCAGCGCTCGGTGGAAGTGAGCGGTATGAAAGCGGTGGATGCCGCATGGTGCACAGGAATGGCGCTCCGCTCTTATGCCGTTTCAAGCGATGCCGCAGAAAAAATGGGACTGGGCGGCGCAGAGGCGTCCGTCGAGGTATCCGCCAAATTCCCGGAAGTGGACTTTCCGAAAGGCGCCAGCGCGGTTTATCAGCCGCGGCTGGAAAAACTGTTTGTGCGCAACACGCGCGACAATCTGCTGGTGCTCGAAGAAATTCTTGATGCGATGGATGTGGCGAAACTCTCCGCCGATGTCGAGCAGGTTGAAATCGAAGCCAAATTTGTTGAGGTTTCGGAAGGCACGCTCGAAGAACTCGGCTTTGAGTGGCGCGGGGACGGAAACCCCATCGATTTATTCGGAGATGTCCAAACCGGCGGAACCGACTTTCTGTTTGACGACGCCCTGCGCGGCGGCGCCAGCGGGCCGCCCATGCCCTTCTCCCGCCCCGACCTGATGGGCGCCGGAAGCGATGGTGCCAGCGGCAACTGGAGTGCCTTCCGCTTTGAAGACACCTTTGCTGTCAGCCCCGACACCCTGCGCCTTCATCACGATGGACATGTTCCGCTGGATGTCGTGATCAGCGCGCTCGACCAAAGCTCCGGAGCGGATGTGCTTTCCGCGCCGCGGATCGTCACCAAAAGCGGTGAAACGGCGATCATTCGCGTGGGTGAACTGCACACCTATCCCGAAATTTACGAAGCGAGTGCATCGGCCGGGAATATCGTGCATGTGAAGTATGAGGACTGGGAAGAAACTCTTCTGGGTGTTGAGCTCGAAGTGACTCCGCAGGTGGACGGCGATCAGATTGAGCTGGGTCTCAATCCGAAGTTCCGTGAGCTGCAAGGGTGGCAGAATTATGATATCGCCCAGGCAAACTCCGCCTACACCCATGTGCAGGAAGATATTGGGATGACCTATCTTCACGCCCCCATCGTAGCTCAGTTGCCATTCTACCGTGTGCGTGAAATTGACACGGAAGTGACCATTGCCGACGGCGCGACCATCGTGATGGGCGGACTGACCAGTGAAAAGGTGGAAGCCTTTGAGGACAAAGTGCCTGTGCTGGGCAGTTTGCCGCTGGTAGGCCGTCTCTTCCGCAACGAAGGCGAACGGGCGATCAAGCGCAATCTGATGATGTTTGTGACGGCGAAAATCGTGGAACCGACCGGGCGGATCAGCTCTTCGCGCTCCTTCGAATAGTTTTCGGGGATACCCGAAAACTAAATGATTGCGGGGGAACCCCCGCAACAGAAAAAGAAAGAGGGAGGGGTTGACAAAACAGCTCCTCCCTTTTTTCGGGAACCGAAAGTAGGACAGTGCTTCCAGCCTGTCAGCCGTCGCAAAGAGCCGTTTCGGAGTTTTTTGAGGAAAAAATATGTCCTTTAAAAAAGAAGATTTGTTTGAAGCATTAAAAACGCTGGTGTTGCCTGAACTTTCAAAACTTCAAGCGACTACCGACCGGCTCGACACCCGTTTAAGCAATGTTGAAGGTCATTTGGAACAAATAGACAAGCGGTTCGATCAACCGCCCACTCGCAGAATGATGTACGGCAGAATAATCCGTGCGGAGCGAACCCAAGCGTTTGAAATGATTATTCTGCCGTCAATTATTCTGCAAAACGTCAACGCATGTGACCCAACTTAAAAGATAAACGAGCGAGCCACACCGAGGTATATTATGAAAAAGACAACTTTTTTTGGGAACCAAAAAAATCTGAGGTGGAATATGAAAAAATGGATTTGTTTAGTGGCACTGCTCGCGATGGGCGGAATGGGATTCGTTCAAGCCGAGACGATCGTGCAGTTTAATTTTGATGACGAAACCAAGAACCCCAGCACGGAGGCAACGGACGTCAGCTCGACCGCCATCGGAGACTGGGAGCCGGCCAGTAATATCCAAAAAGACGCTCCCGGTAAGTTCTCAAACGTAGGCCGCTGGCAGGTTCAGGTCAAAAACCAAGCGGACGATGTGGCCGCGACCTTCGTTTTGACCCTTGCGGCGGGAAAGCAGCTCGCGATCTCGGATTTCACCTACGTGGTGAAGGGGCCGGCCGACCTGACGGTGGCCTACAGCACGGACGGAAGCACCTTTACCGATATTGGATCCGATTCAGCAACCAGCTCGTACGAAACCCACACGATTACACCGGCCAGTGCCATTACGGGTTTGGAAGGCGATGTGACCATTCGAATGACCGTTGCAAAGGCCTCTTTGGCAGATTATGCATCCTTTTTTCACGATGACGTGACCATCAACGGCAGCTTAAGCGCGACGCAGGTGGCCGGCACAGTGGTGATTATTAAATAGCAGGGGTTGGATTTTTCAGGATGCCTCGAACTCTGGAACTCTGGGGTGCAGTTGTTTTCAGGGCTTTGGAAATCGAACAAGTTTGATCACGTTTAAACAGCATTTTTCCAAGGATTGGAAAAACGGGTTTAAAAGAGGAAAAAAATGAAAAAAATTATAATTATCGGATTGTTTTTTTTGGCGTTTGGCACGGCCTCATGGGCGGTGAATCTGGATGTGTACACGGTCGGCAACAGCCTGACCGACGGGATGGGGCTGAGCCATTATCCTTCAGCGTGGGATAAGCGGGATATGCTCCAGCGTTTCGTCGCCAGCAGCGGCATACATACGATTGGACTGGAATACAAGTGCAATACGGCCGGAGCGCCGCTCGACTGGCTGTGGAACAACGTGAACCACGCTGAACTGGACACGGAAGGACCGTGGGACGTGTTGACTCTTCAGCAGTACGGCACGCGTCCGCTTTACGATCTCCAGTATCCCGGTTCGCACTCGTACGACTGGGGAACGATTACCAACGCCAAAAACTTCATCACTCAGGCTCTGACGAACAGTCCGAATATTCAGGTTTACATCTACTCCCACTGGCCGGGCATTTCGGGCTACAAG
>Ga0190284_1001162_pt1 | contig 12187 bp, 10 predicted proteins | sample 48691812_MG_FD_161668 | JGI IMG/M metagenome (GOLD analysis project Ga0190284, IMG submission 161668) | Hydrothermal vent microbial mat bacterial communities from Southern Trench, Guaymas Basin, Mexico - 4869-18-1-2_MG | ecosystem: Environmental > Aquatic > Marine > Hydrothermal vents >...
CCTGAACCTCGATCCCCGGGCGGTCCTCCATAATACCGAGATCGGCGTCGTGTTGGCATCAACGGAAATCGCAAGCGGAGTGGGTGACTGGTTTGATCGGAATATTGAGTGGAATACGTTCCGGCTTGAACTGCGCACTGCTGAAGATGGATACGAACAAATCCTCTGGCACGGTCTGGAAAATGGAGAACAACGCGTCTTTGACGTGGATCCCTATACAGGTTTCTGGCGCCGTTTCGGTATTGGCTTCATGAGTCTTCTACCCATTGAATCGCAATTGTAAACCCTTAACCCAAAAATCACCGTCCCCAAAAGTCACCCCTTTTGATTGATCAAATAAAAAAGCCCGGCATGCTGTCCACAATATCGTTGATCATGTCGACGTCGTAAAGTGCCTGCTGGAACTTTGCAGAACCGGATTGCTCGGGTTTATGGTGATTTGATTTTTTCATCATTCCATGTCAGCCCCAAAGCCTAAACGCATCAGATACCCGAAATAAAGAAGGATTTTTTCAATTTCAGTAAGTGATGTGCCTTCCTCTCTTAGTCTATACATTTTATCAGGTTTGTCAGTAATGATATTCTGGACGCCATTGAACACCATTGTGACCATAGTCATGGGGTCATTGATAGTCCAGGCGTGTATCCCAAGATTGTGGTTGCGTGCTTTCTTAGTGAGCGCCTTGTCCACCTGCTTGCTGTTGAGACTGAGGAAATCGACATCGCCCCGGGTCACATCACCAATCGCCACGGTTACGATGTGTCCGATACGCAAGTTGCTGTCCATTGACCTGACTTGCTGCAGCATATTATAATCAAGCGAAGTGATCACACAGCGCTCTTCAAACCGGTTGGCTTTGATTATGTCGACTACGCGTTTCGCCAGCTGTTGTTCGTGCCCATAGAGCTTGAGTTCGATATTCAGCTTGAGCCTGTCACCCACCAGATCGATGACCTGCTGCAGAGTAGGTATTGGCTCGCCTGCAAATTCTGTAGAAAACCAGCTCCCGGCGTCCATGCCTTTTATCTCATCATAAGAAATATCCCACAACTTCCTGTTGACACCTGCGACGCGCATCAGATCACCGTCATGGATCACCACAATGACTCCGTCGGCGGTTTCCTGAACATCGATCTCCGCATAGTCGGCGCGGTCGTCAATGGCCTGGCGAATAGCGCTCAGGGAATTCTCCGGCGCTTTTTCCGAGCTTCCGCGATGAGCGGTTATTTCTATCATCAGCGATTCCGGCTGCCGGATATCATCGGTCATTCTATAGACCGCAAGCGTTGCCATCACCACAAGCAGAGCAACAACGGCTGCGATTTTGGCCCGTTTCTGTTTGAGTGGTGACTTACCATGCACCATCTGCTCCATGCGCGTCAGCATCTGCAAATTCGCAGGTGTCCTGCCCTTTAATTCACTCAGCCTCTGGTAGAAATGCACTACGAGAAGTGCGTAACCAGTAAACCCTGCAAATGAGATTACAGCGGATAATACCGTGGATAGGGCAATGAGGAGGGCCACGGCGATGGAGGTAGCATGCAACGACTCAAAGGGAGCGGCGAGGACCAGTGAATTCAACTGGTCCAGCATGACAAATGTCAGCATTGAGATAATTGCGATTAACCCAACCCAGCCAAGCACCAGCAACGCGATGGGACCAGCGTACCCCCTGACCAGTTCGCGACTTCCTTTCAGAGTCGTCCGAATGCTTTTTCCTTCAAACAGACAGAGAGGCACAGCCGGGGTCCAGCGCACCAGAAGTACAGCAATAATGAGCACCAGCACCAGCAACAAGATTGCGACGACGGCGATAGAGGCTATGAATTCCGGTGGTCTTTCGGCCAAATAGAAGTTGATGTCATGATCCGAAAGCACCACCTCGTAGATCAGACCAATTGCTCCGAGAAAAGGCAGCGCCCATGCCGCCAAAATCAGAAGCTGCACCAGAGCCACACCCAGCAGTTTTGGAAGCTTCGCCGGCATCATACGCAACGCGCTCAGCGCGCTTACCCGCTGGTTCCGCCCGGCACCTGCCCCAATGATCATCATCCCGGCCTGATTGGCGTAAACCAGAAATATAGAAGCAGTTCCTGCCAATAAAAGCGCAGCAACTCCGGGCAGTGAAATGACGAAATTTATGATGTCGTTGTTTGAAAGCGATAACTCGCCCGTTGTCTTGATCAGGACGCCAAGAGCCGCTGACAGCAAAGGAGTGAAAATGACAATGGATAGACCATCGAAAAGGAATTGATAAACCACTAGAGGTTGGAAACTGACCCGCAGCCCATTTATAACGGCATTCCATGCTTGCATTGTTCTTAGTGGTGCAGTATCCGTATATTCCGGCATTATTTACTTAACCAAGTTTCACCTGACCAAAAATTATGACCGCAAATAACGGTTGGATTCTCAGAAAGCCTTGCTGTTCTTACTATTGAGTTTTTCAGCCGCCTTGTGATCAAGTATATGTTTTACCAATTTTGGCTATTTTTGCACAAAAAAATCAAAAATTGCAAGGAAATAACTTGATCCCACGGTAACATGATAATGTATGCGCAATTGAAGTGAGCATAGCACATACTTGATCATATGTTGGGATGATAGATGACAAAAGTGTGGATATTCGGGACGGGACGTAGGAACGCAGTTAACTTATGCTTATTCAATCAGTGCATATTTTCCAGACTTTGCCGGCCTCTCACCTCGAATGACTGATTTGTTGACAGCAGGAACCGAAATTCTTAGGGTTCGCGCAAGCATAGCAATCCTGTTTTGGTTTCCTTGGGGGAAAGGGCCCCTTTACTGATCGATAGCTTCCTTTGAAATATTCTTGATTGCCGCAGCGATTTCCCGGCTCAGCGCGGCAAGGGCTTGGCTATGGGCCGCAACGAGTGCTTCGTAGTCATTTCCCGACACGGGCTGTCTAATAATCGACCTTTTTGCATACAGGGCTTTTGCGCCTTTTCGCCCCTTTATCGTCCAGACAGTGTTAAGCAGGACGGAATTACCCGGTTGGCCGTCAAACTGCTGGACATTGAACGCAATCCGAAAGTCCGGATCAGCCCGATCATCCCAGGGAAATTCGACTACCCGATTCGTAGGCAGGAGGATGGAAATGTCCTGTGCCAAAACCCTCAAGAAATCTTGATCAAAATAGCCACCCCATCGGTGGAATTCAGACACGGTAAGTTTGTTGGGGCCGGATCTGATAACGATCTGCGGTCTGTTCAAAAATTGTGGGAGCTGCACCGGTCCGATACCTATCGTAATGTCCCGGATAGCGGACTGCTCATGACTCTCCATCTCCATCCCGGGAAGGGAGGCCAGAGTATAGAATTCTACAGGTGGAGTGCTGCTCCTGCAGCCGGCGACCATTAATACCAGCAGGCATATTACCAGGCAGGGTGTTGAAAAGTTTTGTAAATTTCTCATTTACTATTTCCTTTCCCGAAAAGCAGTGAATCAGGATGCCGTTCCAGATAGTCCATCAAAACACGAATGGAGCGCGCTGCAGCGGCAAGCTCTACCATCGCGCGGCTCGTTTTCTGCTTGAGCGGCGAGTCTGAACTGAGAACGTTCTCCACTGAGGCCAAGGTCTTTTGTGCCTGCACCAGTGTTGCCCTGGCCTCCGGTTCAAACTTTGCATCAAGTTTTTGCACCAGCATCCGGGTCTGTTTTAAAGTTTCATTCAGGCTCTGAACAGCAGCGCGCACCTCACTGCCTATCTCTTCAAGGGGGAGCTTTTGCAGTTTATCAAGTGTCTCAGCCAAAGCAGCAGAAATTTTTTCCAGGGGAGCCTGAACCGTAGGCAGCTCCGGATATTCATCATTCCATATGATATGCCGGGTTGGCTCTCCTGGATGAATGCATAGATCTACAAACATCTGCCCGGTCAGGAGATTTCCCGTCTTGAGTTGTGCCCTGAACCCCTTCGCCACAAGATCATCCATGAATTTTCGTCTGTCTGAATCCGAGAGTAATTTACCGGTGGTGTTGATCCTCTCCGGTTCAATCTCGATCAATACGGGAATACTATAGGTCAACCTTTCCACGTCAAACTGCAAATTTACATCCACTACCCGCCCGATCTTGATGCCTTTGAATTCGACCGGCGCACCATGTGAAAGGCCCCGTACAGAACCATCAAAGTTCAGGACCCAGTGCTCCTTTTTTGCGTATCTTTTCCTGAGAGCGTCTTGATAGTTGTCGTATAACGGGAACACGTCACCATCTTCGGCAACACCACCGGACTCGAGGTCAATGGGGGTTGTGAAGGCAACACCACCGATCATAAGGCTTACAAGAGACGGGGTATCGACCCTGACACCATTGGCGTCAATGGAGACGTCCAGTCCTCCTGCGTTCCAGAACCGTGTGTTCTTATGGACAAGCCGATCATGAGGCGCATAAATGAACACCTTGATATCGACCTTCCGGCTGTATTCGTCCAGCTCGTAGCTCTCTACCTGTCCAACTTCGATTTGCCTAAAGTACACCGGCGAGCCGGTTTCCAGTGAGTGAAGCCTGTCGGCCCTCAGCAAAAAGTGACGACCGGATATGTCTGCAGTTGCGATGGGGGGGGTTTCCAGTCCCTTGAATGCACGCAACGGCTCTCCACCTTTACCGGGGTCCAAAGCGATGTAGGCTCCGGAAAAAAGCGTTCCGAGACCGGACACTTCACTGGCTGCAATACGGGCGCGCACCACCCAGAAGCGCGCCCTGTCCGTCAGATAACTCTTGATTCCTTTGGATAATTCGGCGGTCACGACTACCTGGGAAAGGTCTTTGCTGAGACTGATGGATACAACCTTTCCTATCTCCACATCCTTGTGCTTTATCTTGGTCTTACCTGCTTCAAGACCTGCAGCAGTATTAAAGGTTATGGTAATCCTGGGACCCTTTTCCGATAAAGCCTTGTATACCAGCCATCCGCCGATGAGGACAGCCACAAGGGGAATGAGCCAGACTATTGAAAAGGATTTCCTGGTACGAATGACCGCTTCAGGTACATCTAAGGGAGCAGTCTTGCGTTCACTTTGCTCAGTCATGATTCTTCTCCATTGAATCCCATATGAGTCGGGGGTCAAAACTCATTGCGGCAAAAATGGTAATTACGACCACCGCCGCGAAATATAAAGCGGCAGGGCCGGCTTCTATGCTTGCCAGCGCACCAAGTTTCACCAGTGCCACGAGAATCGTAATCACGTAAATATCAAGCATGGACCAGCGACCAACAGCTTCTGTGATGCGATAGAGACGAGTGCGGTCGTGTGGTCGCCATTGTGATTTTCGTTGCAGGGAAATCAACAGAAACGTTAGTATCAGGAGTTTTGCTAAAGGCACGACGATACTAGCTATGAAGATCACCAATGCTATGGGCCACGAACCGGTGGTAATGAAATAAATAACACCACTCATGATGGTGTCGGACTGGATCTTGCCAAGTGATGTGGTCAGCGTAATGGGAAGCACGTTGGCCGGTATGTAAAAAATCAAAGCTGCTATCACCAGAGCCCACGTTCGGGAAATACTGTTCGGTTTTCGCTGATGAAGCACTGCGCCGCAACGTGGACACGCACCGCCAAGCTTGCCGCGGAACAATGGGGCCCTGCAAACAAGGTTGCAGCTGTGACAGCTGACCAGAGAAGCCTTCAACGCCGTCATGGAATCTTCAGCCATTAATTTTCTCCCAACCTGTCCCAGACAATATCCGGATCCAGGGATGCCATAGCTCCTGCCAGCACTAAAATGAGTGCCGCAAAAGAATAAAGGGCGATACCGGGGATGATACTTGCCATCTTGGCCAGCTTGACAATGGCAACCAGGATACCAAGCATGAAAACCTCCATCATTCCCCACGGCTGGATGTTTTGCAAAAACCGGAAAATAAAGGGCAGTCTCCATGGCAATCTGTTAAACTTCAGTGGCAGCAGGACGTAAAGCATTCCTGAGATCTGAATAAAAGGAGTAAGAAAGGTGGTAAAAAGCACAAGTGCCGCGAGTCCCCACATATTCTGTGCGTAAAGCTCTTTCACACCTGCAAGCAGCGTGGTCTCTTGCACCAGACCTTCACTTTTCATCGCCAGAAAGGGGTAAGCGTTAGCTATTACAAAAAGAATGAGTCCTGCAATCGTCAGTGCCAGGGTGCGATTGAGACTGTCCTTTTTCCTACGGTATAAGACCGTACCGCACCGCATACATTGAGCTACACCGCTGTTTGTCAGCGGCTGGACGCGGTGGAGCAGATCACAATGGTGGCAGGCGATCAGGGAGTTGGTCATCATCCGATACCCTCAAAAGGTAAGACCCGGTAAGGGAAAACAATACCGGTTCTATAAAGTACGCAGCGTTTTGTATGATGATGTTTTTAAAACGATCCTGAAACAGAATTGTTTTCGAATATTCGCTTTTTTTCAATGCCCCTAACAATAATTTGGTGGAGTGCTCCCGGAGCATCTATTCGTAATTTTCTCGGTATGCTGGTCAAATAGCATACCCAATTAAGATTATCAAGTTAATTAGTTAAGAAGTTAATTAGTTAAGAGCGTGCCCTCTGGTCTCAAAGCTTTTCAAGGCGAATACTTAAAAGCAATGGGTGCTGCTATTGCTCGACACTATTTGGCCTTAAAGCTGAACTTTTGCCCACCAATGGTGGCTTCGTACATCAAACCGCCTCTTGCGTGTACGAATACGGCCATTCCTTTTTTATAGCTCGTTTTTGCTTGTTTTCCGGTGGCTGGCCCGGCACTCGCACCAGCAGTAGCTCCCTCGGTACCCGCTTTTACCTGGACACCGGCGGTAATCGCCACAGCGGATGCGGTGGCATCAAACTCGAAATTGCCGCTGGTGAATTCATCGTAAGCGCGTTTGTCTTGTAAAAAAAGAATTTCGCTAAATACCTGCCCGCCAACTTGAAAACCTATGGTCCCTTTTATTAAAGATGTTGTTCCGGTTACCTTACCTCCCCGATATACCTGCCCTTTACCGAAGGCCCCCCCAATACCGACGCCACCTTTTCCAATGGTCGGAAAAACGGCATAGCCATAGGCGTTCTTAAAAAAGGGTTGCACTGCTTTGGATTTTTTGAATAATTTAATTGTATTCGAATAGTTGTCGGCTTGCGCTATGTTAGCAAAGCTTGATACTATGATCATCATTGCTGACAGAATAAAAAAACGATAATATTTCATAATTAATTCTCCTTTTCTGATAATTTACGTTTTATTTGGCCTAACCCACATCCTTTACTCCTTTTAACATAATAATCTGCCAGTGCATAGAGATAATCTATGTTATCCGGTTCGATTTCGAATACTCTAAGCAGGGCAACCTCAAATGCTTTAAAAAGGAAAGGCTTATTTTATTCTTCGTGCCTTTATGGTTATAATTTTCGGATCATCTCCAAACGAGTTGGTTGCAGCATAACGGCAAGGAGTCTTGGAATCGAATGAAATTCTTATGCTAAGGGTTCCAGGATCCAAGGGGTCAAGAGTAGTGGCTCTATTCAATTTAGATCAAGAATCAAGGAAAGATCCCACGAGGAGTTTTAACCGCTATAAAGGTTTTCTATTTGTGGTGCGTATGGCCGGCTCCACGATTGCTAATTCCATAAAGCATTATCGGCCAACTGCTCAGCAAGGTTCTGGAAAGATAAGACATCGATGCCGTCCTTGGTTCTCATTGCCGGTCCATGGAGACAGACGATGATCCGACGTTGCAAGCCTTTGAGTTGCGCCACAGCGCGCAGGCCCTTGCACCAGGCGTCCGAAAACGTATTCCCGGATTTTGCCTCGATCGCTATCAGGTCCCCACCTCGGACCAGGATGAAATCGACTTCAGTCTCGGATCGGCCGGAAGGCGCCCAATAATACATGTCGTCACAGATGCCGCGGTAATCCTTATATGCCCGCAACAACTGCGCCACCATTCCCTCGAACAATGCCCCCTTTTCCTCCGGTGCCAAAGTGCCGGTCGTCTGCTTCATGACGCGCACAATGCCCGGATCGCACCAGTACCATTTGGGTAGTTTCCGTTCTCGTACCCGCAGTTTCGCTTCGTAGGCAGGAAGCCGGAAGCACAGGAGTGTTTCCTCGAGGACATCGAGATACCCCGATACCGTCGTTCTTGCTACCCCTGCCTCCCGGGCAATATTGGTCACATTGACGGTTCGACCGTGAAAAAGGGCTGCTATGGGCAAAAAACGGGCAAATCCCGGTAAGTTTCGGACAAGAGCTTCGGCCTGGATTTCCTCTTTCAGATAAAGTCGGGCGTAGGCGGAAAGGGTCTCCTGTTTGGCACTCGAATCCCAGACAATGGGAAGCGAGCCATACCGCAAGACCTCTTCCAACTCGAAGTAAGCGCCAAGCTCCTCGGGCAAGAAGGGGTGCATTGACCGGTGCAGCGCGCGTCCTGCTAACAGGTTGACACCGGCTCGTTTGAGCTTGCGGGCACTCGAACCGCACAGGACGAAATTCAGGTGCTTTTCTTCGATAAACCGATGCACTTCGTTCAGCAGGTTGGGCAGCCTCTGCACTTCGTCTACTATCACCCATCGGCCTGTTGGAACGGCGCGCAATTCATCCGCGAAGTGACCGGGATTGGCCAGCAGCCTCTGGTAAGTTTCCTCGGACAGCAAATCGATCACATGGGCGTCGGGAAAGGTGGCTCTAAGCCATGTACTCTTGCCTGATCCGCGTGGACCCAAAAGAAAAAAGCTCTGTTCCGGGGCCTTTATAATTCGATTTATAATCATTTGATAACCTTATCGTCATTTTACATTGAAATATGACGATAACATAAACAAACATCCCCCATATGTCAAGCTGAATATCAATTAGACGGTTTTTCTAACCTCAAAAAAAATTGCTCCTCCCTTCATCACTTCCCTTTCAACACCTCGACCAAAGGTATACCCACCGAACCCGAAGGCGGTTTGATTTCGAGGCAGGTCGCGATGGTTGCAGCGATATCATAGGGTGTAACAGGCCGCACAATTCGCTGGGCAGGTATGCCATGACCCGCGAAGAAGAGAGGCACATAGGTATCATACGTCCAGGGCGAGCAATGGATAGCGGCAATCTTTGTGGTCGTTTCCATCTCGTAGTAGAAGTACCAGAACTGGTCCGCTATCACATGGATATGGCCGGATCGCTTGAGGTGAAAGTTGTTGAGGATTGTCATGTTCACCGGTGTCGGGGCAAAGGACCCTTTTAACAGATCAGTTCGGGTCAGGGCTCCTATCATGCCGGGGATCTTGAGGATTTCTTCCGCCACTGCCGTTTCGACTTCGGCAACGCTGTATTTGGTTTTCTTGATTTCCTCTTCATTCAGATAGACGTAGGGGTGTTCGTAAAGCCGAATCACCTCTCCTGGCACTCCAAGTCGGGCCTTAAGGGCATTCTTTATGGTACCCTTGACGATTGTTTCAGAAGTCTGACGGCCCACCTCAAATCCCAGACTCTGCATATATTCCGGAGCTTCACACATACCGTGATCGGCGGAAACTATTACCAGGGTCTGGTCGAGTCCAACCTGATCGTCTATGAACCGGAATAGATCAGCCAATAAACGATCAACCCGCAAGACGTTGTCTTCAGCCTCAAGACTCGAGGGCCCGAATACATGACCTATATAATCAGTTACGGAAAAGCTAATCGCCATAAAGTCAGTGTGTTTGCCCTGTCCTAATTTTTCCGCTTTAATCAGCGTCTTGGCAAAGTCCGCAGTCAGTTCATCCCCGAATGGGGTGGCTATCAGTGATGCGTAGAAATATTTGGAATCTCCCTTTACAGGATGCGGGAATGTTGTGCCCAGACCCATCGTATCCACTTCGAAAGGACGATCATCATCCTTGCCGAACACATACGTTGAAACGTCATGCAATAACTCCCACGATGTATCTTTGTATTTGTCAGCAAACTTTTTAGCGTTCCACTGTTTGGCCCAGCCGGGATATTCTTTGTAGTAATAGGTGCTGCTGACAAAGGAACCATCGCTCTTGGAATACCAGAAGGCCTTGCCGGTATGACCGCCGGGAAGGATTGCGCCGCGATCCTTTATCGACACGCTGAATACCCTGGATTGACTGTTGTTGGAGATCACCATCTCATCGCCGATTGTAGAAGACAATAAATTAGTGGGCGCTCTGCCTTTTCCCTTGGCCGGTTCTTTTCCGATCATCGGATAACGGTCATCCTCACAATTGTAAATGACTTTTCCCTTATCCATATCAAACCAGTCACCAGCGACAATGCCGTTGTGCGAAGGGTAGGTACCCGTAAATAGCGCTGCATGACCGACGGGCGTTTCCGTATCGGCATGTTGAAAGTGAGCGTTGATGTAATGGGTTCCCTTCTCCATCAGATATCGGAACCCGCCTTCTCCCAATCGATCTTTATAACGCATGGGAAAATCGCCACGCATCTGGTCAATCGTGATCTGAAGTACGAGCTTGGGTTTTTCGTTAACGGTTCCCGCAACTGCACAAGCTGAAAACACAAGCACCAAAAGCGTGATCATCACAACAGAAAATAATTTTGCTTTCATAAGTCCTCCTTACTATCCTTTACGTTGGTTTCCGGCCCGGAGAATGTTTTTTCGTAGCCTCTGCTTTTCCTGGTTAAAAAAATCGCTTCCGACTGCACAATGGTTCTGAAATACAAGGCCGGTGACAAATTTGTTTTGCCACCGGCTTTGTTCACTTGATTAAAGTAACTTAATGGGCGCCTGGGTCTCCCAGTTCCTCTAACACCTTATCCAGGCTAAAGCTGGCAGCCTTCTGACGTGGCGGAAATTCTTTGAAGGTCGACAGGAACTGTCCGACAATGGCCTGGGCTGGAACTAATACGTAGGCACGATCTAGCGCCCAGTCATAGTAGGTGTTGGAAGTCAGCTGAGCCCGTTCATACGGATCACGACGCAAATTGAACAGCAATGGTATTCGCAAGGTTGTGAAAGGATTACCCCAGGCCGCAAGGGTCGTTTCGACACGCTGTTCCATGAAAATAAGCTTCCAGTCCTCATAACGAAGGGCGGTCAAATCACCATCATCGGAGAAATAGAAAATCTCCTTACGCGGACCCTGTTTTTCTTTACCGGTGAGGTAAGGAAGGAAGTTATATCCATCGAGATGGACCTTGTAGGTTCGGTTAATTGCAGATACGCCGCCTTTTTTTAGTTTTGCCTTGATATCAGGCTCACCAGCTGCTGCCATAAATGTGGGCAGCCAGTCCATGTGGTGCATGATTTCGGTCGACCAGGAGCCGGCCTTGATTTTGCCGGGCCATCTAACCATAGCAGGTACACGCCAGCCGCCTTCCCAGTTGGTGTTTTTTTCACCACGGAATGGGGTCATTGCTGCATCTGGCCAGGTATTCATGTGAGGACCGTTGTCAGTGGAGTAGAAGACGATAGTATTATCGGCAATACCGAGATCATCCAGCACTTTGAGGAATCTACCAATATGCATATCATGCTCTACCATGCCGTCGGAATACTCATCCTGACCGGAAATACCACGCAGTTCTTTCTTTACATGAGTACGAAAATGCATACGGGTTCCGCTCCACCAGCAGAAGAAAGGTTTGCCGGCCTTTACCTGACGCTCGATAAAGTCAACGGCCGCATCCACGGTTTCATCATCTATGGTTTCCATGCGTTTTTTGGTCAGGGGTCCGGTGTCCTCGATTTTACCGTCAACAAAGGACTTGATTACACCGCGGGGGCCAAATTTTTTGAGGAACTCAGGGTCTTTCGGGTAATCTTCGTGTTCCGGCTCTTCCTCGGCGTTGAGGTGATACAGGTTACCTAAAAATTCATCAAATCCGTGATTGGTGGGGAGCATCTCATCCTTGTCACCCAGGTGGTTTTTGCCAAACTGTCCGGTGGCATACCCCTCAGCCTTGAGTAGACCGGCAATGGTGGGGTCCTCTACCTGTATTCCCTCTTTAGCCCCGGGCAGACCAACCTTGGATAGGCCGGTACGAAAAACAGACTGCCCCATAATAAAGGAAGAACGACCGGCGGTACAGGACTGTTCACCATAATAGTCGGTAAAGGTCATTCCCTCTTTGGCGACGCGGTCGATATTGGGAGTCTGGTACCCCATCATACCGTGGGTATAATACCTGAATTTTGCACATGAAATATAAAAAAGTAGAAAACCATCTGGGAGTCCTGTTATAA
>Ga0190284_1001163_pt1 | contig 12185 bp, 14 predicted proteins | sample 48691812_MG_FD_161668 | JGI IMG/M metagenome (GOLD analysis project Ga0190284, IMG submission 161668) | Hydrothermal vent microbial mat bacterial communities from Southern Trench, Guaymas Basin, Mexico - 4869-18-1-2_MG | ecosystem: Environmental > Aquatic > Marine > Hydrothermal vents >...
CGGCCCCCGCCTCAAGTTCGTTGGAAAAACGGAGTAACCCCTTAGGGCGCTACCAAGGCTGAAATGCCTTCCTGACACGGGCCAGGTCAAGGGTGAAACCTGGGATGACCTGGCAGGAGAAGCCGTCGCCGGTAGGGGGAGTCTCGGCGAAGCGGTCACCCTCCAGGCGGTAGAAAGTCATGCTCTGCCGTTCGGGATCGATCAGCCAGTACTCCCGCACCCCGAAATGCTCGTAATCTCGTTTCTTTGTCTCGCTGTCGAAGCGGCGCGAGCCGCGGGAGATGATCTCGACGACAAGATCCGGGGCGCCGACGATCTTGTCCTCGATCTGCGGAAGGCGTTCTGATCTCATGAAAACAAGCTCCGGCCGATACACCAAGTCGCCACCGGCGAGGCCCTCTCCGAGATGAACGTCTATCTCAGGTAGTGCTTGGCCGACTGGATTCGTGCGAAGATATAAGGCGATCTGCGTCGCGATTTCCATCAAGACCGCTTGGTGCTTTGGTGTTGGACTGGGCGTCATCATGACGATTCCATCGATCAATTCATAGTTGTATCCGTCGTCCGGGATTTGGAAGAACTCGTCGGCAGCCATGCGCAGCCCGTTGAATTGGGGCGATGAGCGGTCAACGGAGGGTGCATACGTGGACATTGTTAACCTCCCGACATCCTCAGTATACACCACTCAGCCCCTGGCTTCAATGGCGATCGATCGATGGAAAGCTGCTATAATTTCACCAGGTGGCCTGTGCGGTGGCTTGCCGTTTGACCGCCGCCCGGCTTCCCCAAACGTCGTTAGTGGGTGTGATGACGAATCCACAAGTAAGCCGGATGATCCAGATTCAGCTTAACGGTGAACTTCATACGATCGAGTCGCCGGCAACGGTCGCGACGCTGGTGGCCGTGCGCAAGCCGCGACCGCCGTTTTCCGTGGAGGTCAACAAGGAACTGGTTCGGCGCCCGTGTTACGAAACGACGGGTTTAAGCGATGGCGATCAGGTCGAAATTGTCACGCTGGTCGGCGGGGGGTAACCGTACAGATTGACGATTGACGATTAACGATTGGAGATTGCGGATCGTGGATTGCAGATTTGTGTACAGGGACTGTTGAGCCCCGGCGGATGGCACTCAAGATACAAGGGATGCGATGATGGAACCAGAACCATTAAAGATCGGCAGCCAGGCGTTTCGTTCACGGCTTTTCGTGGGCACGGGAAAATACGCCAGCTATGAAGTGATGCGGGAGTGCCTGGAAACGTGCCGGTGCGAGGTCGTGACAGTCGCCGTGCGGCGGGAGCGGCTATACGACGCGCAAGACCGCAGCATGTTGGATTTCATCGATACGAAACGGTATACGATCCTGCCGAACACGGCTGGGTGTTTCACGGCGGAAGATGCCGTGCGCGTGGCACGCCTCGGCCGCGACCTCCTGGAGCAACTCGACAATCCAGGCTCGCGGTGGGTCAAGCTGGAGGTTTTGCACGACAAGAAGACGCTGCTACCCGACCCGGCCGGCACGCTGGAGGCGTTGAAGACGTTGCTCAGGGACGGCTTCCAGGTATTGGTTTACACAAGTGACGACCCGGCCATGGCGTGCCGGCTCAAGGAAGCTGGGGCGACGTGTGTCATGCCGGCGGGCAGCCCGATCGGCAGCGGGCAGGGCGTGTTGAATCCGACGAATATCCGTATCATCCTGGAGATGCTCAAGGATGGAGACCCGGACTATCCGGTCATCGTCGATGCCGGCGTCGGCACGGCCAGCGACGTGACGGTGGCGATGGAACTCGGCGCCGACGGTGTGCTGCTGAACACCGGGATTGCCCATGCCAAGGACCCCGTCGCCATGGCCCGGGCGATGTCCCACGCGCTCGACGCGGGCTACCTCGCGTGCCGCGCCGGGCGGATTCCGAGAAAGCTATACGCGACGGCGAGTTCGCCGATCGAAGGGAGTATCACACCCGGCAAGTCACGTTAACACGTGGAAGACGGAGATATTACATGACGGTCAAAGAAAAACTTGAGGAACTGCTCAGCACCATGCCGGAAGAGCGACAGCAATTCCTGCTGGAGTTTGCTCGCTTCCTCAGCACACGGAACGATGACGAGAATTGGCGCCCCTACGCCCGCCGGCAATTTGCACGGGCCTACAGTGACGACGAACCGGCGTATAGCGAAGCTGACCTGAAACCGGAGTTGAACAAGTGACATCAGGCGACATCGTTCTGATCCGCCTGCCGCAAGTGGGCGGCACTGCTCCGAAGCTGCGCCCCGCCCTCGTTCTGGCTTTCTTGCCGGGACCGTATCAAAACGTGCTGCTGTGTGGGATCAGCACGCAACTGCAACTATTGCAGGACGACTGGGACGAACCGATTCAAGCGACTGATGACGACTTCAAGCAGACCGGCCTGCAACGGGATTCGGCAGCACGTCTGAGCTATCTCTACGCCGCCGACCCGTCCGAGATTACCGGCACCATCGGTCGAATCGACACCGCGCGGTTGGGCCGTCTGCGAACTCGGCTGGCGAATCATCTACTCGGCTCTCCGAGCGTCTAATGGGAGCGGGCGTGCCCCCCGGCCAAGGTCGGGGGCTTTTGGTTCCCCAAGTGTGAATCGACGCGGGTGGGTCCATGCGTTAATCTGTCGGCATGGACCGTCGCAAGCGAAACCGCCTGTGTGTCCGGCTCATTATCCTGGGCCTCGGCAACTTCATCCTCTACGCCATCATTTACGCGATCGTCGGGGGAGATGCGCAAAACGGCGGCATCCGTGAGGACGGCACCTGCTACGTTCGTGGACACCACGTTCATCGCTTGTTGGGTTACGAGAGCGATGTTCCCATGTGGGTCTGGGTCTACAGCTACATCCATTCGATCAGCATCTGGCCGTCGATCGCCACGGTGCTGTTGGCGATGCTGGTGCTCGCCCGGCCCCACATCATGGCAACCTACCCGAATGGCATCGTGAAGGGAACGACGCTCGTGACCGTCGTGGCAACGGTGATCATTTTCGTCACGACGGTGATCATGATCTGGTTCATCGTCGCATTCGCCACTGAGCTGCTATCCCATTAGGGCGAGCGCATGAATAAGCTGAACGATCGTCGTAGGGTGGTACGGGCGTCTCCCCCGTGGCCCTACGGACAAGATGCCCGTACCACCCATATGAAATGTGCAACTTGTTTATGCGTTGCTCCATAGTAGGGCGTTTTTCTCCATGACACACCACACCGCCGAAAGCCGGGAAACGCTCATCGCCAAGGCGATCGCCAATTATGAGCATCGGCCGCAGCAGGTTGCGATGGCTCAGGCCGTCGCGGCGGCATTCGAGCAGCATCAACATCTACTGGCAGAGGCGGGGACCGGTGTCGGAAAGAGCTTCGCCTATCTGCTGCCGGCCATCGAGCGGATCCTGTCACGAAAACAACGAGTCGTCGTCTCGACGCACACGATCGCCCTTCAGGAACAACTGATCCAAAAGGACATTCCGGCGTTGGCCGCCGCCGTGGACGGCAAATTCAAGGCGGTGCTGGTCAAGGGTCGACAGAATTATGTGAGCCTTCGCCGGCTGATGCAGGCCAGCCGCCGGCAGCAGGCTATTTTCTCGAGCCCGACGGACCTGCGTCAGCTTCACAAGATCGAGGATTGGGCCTACAAGACACAAGATGGTTCGCTGTCGGACCTGCGCTTCCAGCCGGCGCCGCAGACCTGGCAGCGTGTCCGTAGCGAGAGCAACAACTGCATGGGGGCGCGGTGCGAATACTTCAACAAGTGCTTTTATCAAAAAGCCCGACGTCAGGTCGAGGATGCCGATCTCCTGGTGGTCAACCATGCCTTGTTCTTCTCGGATCTGGCGCTTCGCCGACAGGATGTCACGTTTCTGCCGGACTATGAGTTCGTCGTCTTTGACGAGGCTCACAACATCGAGTCCGTCGCAAGTGATCATTTCGGCATCTACCTCTCGAACGTCCAGTCGCGTTTTCTGCTCAACGGACTGTTCAATGAGCGGACCGGCCGGGGCTTCCTGTCGATGCTGGAATGTCCGGAAGTCATCAAGCTGGTGGTCGACGCGCAGGCAAGGGCGAACGCGTTGTTTTCGGCGATCCGTCAGGCGAACCCGGGCCGCCGGGGCACGGCACCCGTGCAACATTCAGACGACATCCCGAACCTGCTGAGCCCGGCACTCACGGAACTGGCGGCTGAACTGAAAAAACTGCGGGAGGAGTTTGATCATGAGGACGACAAGTTCGAGATAAGGAGCTTCGCGGACCGATGCGACGAGATGGCGGGCAACCTGGATGCGTTTCTGTCGCAGAAGTATGAAGACTACGTCTATTGGCTGGAGTTTACGGAGGGCCGAGAGCCGCGGACGACTTTGCGTGCGGCCCCCTTGCGCGTGGACGGCATCCTGCGCGAGGCGCTGTTCGAGCGGATCAAGTCCGTGGTGTTGACCAGCGCGACGATGTCGACGGGCGGCGATGACGGGTTCAAGTACCTCCGCAACCGGTTGGGCATCGACGAGGCCGAGGAATCACAGCTTGATTCGCCGTTCGACTATGCCGGCCAGGTGACACTACACATCGAGACGACCTTGCCGGAACCGAACGACGTCAGGTTTGTCGGGGAGGCCTGTGAGAAGATCAAGGCGTACTTGCAGCAATCACGGGGTCGGGCGTTTGTCCTGTTCACGAGTTACACATCGATGAACGAAGCGACGGACATCCTCGGGCCGTTCTGTGACGAGCACGACCTGACGCTGATGGTCCAGGGCAGGGGTCTGCCGCGGGGTCGGATGCTCCAGAAGTTCCGACGAAGCGAGCGCGGTGTGATCCTCGGCACCGATTCCTTCTGGCAGGGCGTGGACGTGCCGGGCCAGGCACTCGAGAACGTGATCATCATCAAGCTGCCGTTTGCAGTGCCGGACCGTCCGCTGATTCAAGCACGGATCGACGCCATTCGAGCCGAGGGCGGCAATCCGTTTATGGAGTTCCAACTGCCCGAGGCGGTCCTCAAACTGAAGCAGGGCTTCGGCCGGCTGATCCGCAGTCGGTCCGACCGGGGCATCGTCGTCGTGCTCGACAAGCGGATCAAGACGAAGCTCTACGGGCAGAAGTTCTTGCAGGCACTGCCAAGGTGCAGAACTGAAATTCACTAGTGTCGCGTCACATTAGAAATGTCGGGGAGTGCGGGCGTCTCGCCCGCCTGATTCCTCGATGAATAGCGGGCAGGATGCCCGCACTCCCCGACATTTCGAGCTTGACGAAGCACTAGTCTCGGGGGAAGCGTTCACGGGGGGCTCACTGATCTGTGGCACCGGCATGAGGTGTCGATGTGTCAATTGTTGCTGAGTCGGCGGCGGATGCAGTCCGCACGGGCCGAGCTGCGCTGTTCACCGTTGAGCCGTGCGCCGTGAGCCTTCTGGAGGTGGGCGGGCTGGGTCAGGAGGAAAAGCTCGTTGACGGCCCGCATGTCGAATTCATTGATCCGCCCGAGGTTGACGCCCATCCGAAGATGGGACAGGTGCAGCATGGTCTCTTCGCTGCTGATCGTCCGCGTGTGGAGGAGCAGGCCGTAGGATCGCCAGACCCGGTCGTCCAGCGCCAGGGGCCGATCCTTCACGAGCGTCTGCCGTGCCCGGTTTTCATAGTCGATGATCTTAGGAATGACGAGGTGCTTGAAGTCTTCGATGATCTCTTCTTCGGTGCGGCCGAGCGTGACCTGATTACTGATCTGGAAGAAGTCGCCGGTCGCCTGTGTGCCTTCTCCGAACAATCCTCGAACGGCCAGGTGCATGTCCTTGGCCGCGCGAAAGACATGGTCGATCTCGCCGGTCAACTTCAGGCCGGGCAGGTGCAGCATCACCGAAACCCGAATCCCCGTTCCGAGGTTGGTCGGACAGGCCGTCAGGTAGCCGTACCGTGGATGGAAGGCATAGTCGATCTTGTCTTCCATCCAGTCATCGATTCCGTTGATCTCTTCCCATATCTCGTCGAGTTGCAGGCCGCTGCGGAGGACCTGGATTCGGAGGTGGTCCTCCTCGTTGACCATGACAGAGGCATTTCCGTTGTTTGAGATGGATACACCACGGGAACCTTGCACGTCGGTGAGCTGACGGCTGATGAGATGCCGCTCGACGAGGACCTTCTGATCGAGTTCATCGAGCTTGTCTATGTCCACAAAAGTCCAAACGCCGTTGGTCAAGGGCGCATCAACGTAACCTCGCATCATTTCGACGAGTTCGGCGCGTTGCTCCGTTGTCGCCTTGGATAAAAATGGATATCCCGCGACGTTTCGTGCCAGACGTATCCGCGAACTGATCACGATGTCGGACATGGGGCCGGCGCCGCTGAGCCACTCTCCCGGTCTTCTAGCGAGTTCGTCGATCGTCATTGCGGCTCCACGGGCTCCTGGTGTTCCTTGGCAAGGGGCCGAGAATAGAATCACGGCCCGACAGGAGGACCGTGTTGTGGTTCCAATAGGCTGATCTTGTCGCGAAGCTTGGCGGCCTCCTCGTAGTTCTCGTCGTCAACCGCCCTGGTCAACTCATGCTTCAGCTTGATAAGGTCATTGTCTGCCGCGCGCGGCGCCGCCAATCGCCGCGGGACCTTCCCAATGTGATGGCTGGCGCCCTCGTGGGCGCGCTCGACCAGCATGATCAGGGCCTTTTCGAATGCATCGTAATCCGACGGACACCCAAGCAGGCCGTTGTTGCGAAACTCGACGAAGGTCGTCCCACAGTCGGGGCACTTCAATTCCGCAAGCTGCTGAATGCTGGCTTTGTTCGTCATGAGGCCTGCCAACAACTCACTGACCGGAACGGGACCGTGAGGCTTCGGTGTGATTCCCTCCTTCTGTGCACAGTCTTCACAGAGGTGGAACTCGCGCTTTTCTCCGTCGGGACTGATATCCGTCAGGTGCACGGTGGCAGGGTGTTGCTTGCACGCTTGGCAGGCAAGATTCATCAGAATACGTCTCTTTCCGGATGCGCAGTGGGCCCGGTTACTCCAAAAACAACAACAACATCTTATCGTCAATAAGGGCCTTACGCATCATGTTCAATCGACTTTCTCGGTCTGTGTGTCGGTCGGAATATACGCCGCTGCACACTCGCCGGTTTCCCATACACGGACCTTCGCCAACCCAACACCCGGTGGGAGCGTCGGTCTGTAACGGTCGTGCAGGTGCTTGGCAACCCGCTCCGCCGAAGGGTGGCACGCCGAGAAGGCCGGTAACTCGTTGAGGCACCTGTCACGAAGCTCGCCGACAATTGTGGTCAGATTCCGCTGAAGGACCGTGAAGTCCGCAACCATGTCCGCGTCATCGAGCCGTCGGCCCTCCAGGAACACCTCCACGCGCCAATCGTGCTTGTGCACCGGCTCATGTTGATCACCACGCAAGCGCAGACTATGCGCGGCGGGAAACTCGGATCGCAACACCAGTTCGTAGAGTCCCATCGTCAGTCGTCATGGGCCGGGGATTGGTGTGACGGTCCTCCCCGCAATCCCCGATCCGCCTCCACAAGTCATTTGTTATTCAGGCGTCAGGCATATATTCTAGGAGCCGATACCCTTCTTGACCACAGGGAGAGGGCTTTGCGTTGGCGACACACCAACCCACGATTGACCGTCTTCGGAAACTTGTCGGTCGCGGCAAGGCCGTGCCGATCTACCGCCGCCTGTTTTCCGACCAATTGACACCGGTCAGCGCGTTTGCGCGGATCTCGCAAGGGGCGGACCATGCCTTCCTGCTCGAAAGTGTGGTCGGTGGGGAGCAAATCGCAAGGTACAGCTTCGTTGGGGCGCGGCCGGCCGCCGTCTTCCGCGCGAAGGGCAGCACGGCCTCCATCGAACGAGCGGACGGCACCGTCGAGGTCTTGAAGTCGGCAGGCGATCCGCTCGGCGAACTGAACAAGCTGATGCTGGATTTCCAAACCGTCCCGCGCGGCGACGCCTGTGACGGCACCGTTGCCCTGCCACGGTTCACGGGTGGTGCCGTCGGCTACGCGGCCTACGACACGATCCGCCACTACGAGCATCTTCCTAACGCCCCGGCGGACGACCGCGAGCTGGATGACCTGGCCTTCGGCATCTACGACGCCATGGTCATCTTCGACCATGTCAACAAGACGATCCTGATCGTGGCTCATGCCCGGCTGGATAGCGACAACGTTGATGCCGCATACACCGACGCGTGCCGGAAAATCGACGAGCTGGTAGACCTGCTCAACCGGCCCGCCGACGGCATGGCCAGCGAGTTCGACCTCGATGCGCAACCCGACGCGAACCTGCAAAGCACCCTCTCGCGCGGGCAATTCGAAGACGCGGTACGGCGATCTATCGAATATATCCGCGCCGGTGATATCTTCCAGGTCGTCCTCAGCCAGCGGCTGCGTGTCGAGTACGCGGCCGATCCGTTTGATATCTATCGCGCCCTGCGCGTGGTCAACCCGTCGCCGTTCATGTTCTACCTCAAGAGCCCGCGCTGCATCCTCATCGGGGCCAGCCCCGAGATCCTGTGTCGCGTCGAGGACGGGCTGATCACGAATCGGCCGCTTGCCGGCACACGCCACCGCGGCGAGACCGCCGAGGAAGATGCGGCATTGGAACGAGAACTGCTCGCCGACCCCAAGGACCGGGCCGAACACATCATGCTCGTCGATCTGGGCCGCAACGACGTCGGCCGCGTGGCCGAGCCCGGCAGCGTCAAGCTCAGCGACGTGATGACGATCGAGCGCTACAGCCACGTGATGCACATCAGCACCAATGTCACGGGCAGACTCGCGCCCGGCCGCACGGCGATGGATGCGCTGCGGACCGCGCTGCCGGTCGGCACGGTCAGCGGCGCGCCGAAGATCCGTGCGATGCAGATCATAGACGAGCTAGAGCCTTTCCGTCGCGGGCCGTACGGCGGCGCCGTCGGCTACTTCGACTTCTCCGGCAACATGGACACGTGCATCGCCCTGCGAACGATGGTCGTGACACCATCGAGGACGATCGGACGCCTGACCGTAGACATCCAAGCCGGCGCCGGCATCGTCGCCGACAGCAATCCCGCCGCTGAATACGAAGAAACGCTGAACAAAGCCCGAGCCCTCCTGGCCGCAATTGCAATCGCACGAGAACGGCCAAGCAGTTGAATCGGGATCACGGCGTCAGCAGGGTCCGCAAGTACGTGAATAGCGAGGGGTGGCACCGTCAAGGGTCGCCCCGCGAGGATCGCTCCTTGGCAGTGGTTGGAATCCCGCCTGTTGCGCCACGGCCAAGCGCCACTCGTTCCGAGTGACGCTTGACCGTGCCACCCTCGGTGCTGCGAAGGGCCGCACGGGCTGAAGCCTGTGGCTCTTTGGAGATATTGTCCCAGTTCAACGGCCGGAGGTTGCCTGCTTGGCGGGATTGGGCTACCTTTTTGCAGCGTTGCCATCTCGGGGACGTTTCCGAATGGACGACGACAGGTATTGAAGTCCCCGGCCGGTTCACTGCCGATCGACCTCGCCGCGATCGATGCTCACAAGGCCGCACATGACGAGCCACCGTCCCAACAAAGCACGTCGTAACATCATCCTCGGCATTGTTGTCGTCGCCTTGATCTGCATCACGGCCGCGGTCCTGAGAAACCAGCCGTCCTTTCGAGCGTTTCCAAAGCGCCTCGCCACCGTGGACCCCGGCGTGCTATATCGGTCTTCCCAGCCGAATACACGGCAAATCGAGAAGCTCGTCAGGAAGTACGGTCTCCGAACGCTCCTCATCGTCCGCGAGGGAAGCAGCCATCGTGTGCCAGATGAGATCGCGTTCGCGCGCGCCAGCGGCCTCAACGCCGTCAAGATTCCCGTCAAGAGCCGACAGGTCATCCCCGACGAAGACGTGCGGGCGTTTTTCGCCTGCGTGGACGACGCGGAGAACCACCCGGTGCTGATCCACTGCTCGGCCGGACGACACCGGACCGGTTATCTTTGTGCGATGTATCGCATCGAACGGCAAGGCTGGACCGTCGAGCAGGCCATCGAGGAGATGCTGTCTTTCGGTTTTGACACCGAGTCCCAGCAGGCCGTCCTGGAACAACTCCGACAGTACCAGCCCGGTCGATTCTCCATGCCGGCCTCGCAAACAAAAAAATCCACGAATCATGAAGCCAAGGCCTCACCATGATCGCGCTTTATTTGAATCCTATGATCTCCCAGGTTTCCACCGCCGACCGCGTTGATCGAATAGGACAGACGGCGGTCGTCGGGGCACAGGACGTGGGTCCTGGTTGGCTGACATTCGGCCTGTGTGCCTCGGCTCTCATCTTGGTCAGCCTTGTTGTGCATGTAGTGGTCTCGCGGAAGCACCGCAAGATCATCATCCCCCCCGCTACCGGTTATGCCGGCATGGTCGCCACCCTCATGCTCTTGATCTACGCCGCCCACCATCATTCTCTGGTCTTCGTGATCGCCCAGTTCATCAACACACTCGTCTGCGTCCGGCTCCTGATGCTCATCCGCCGCAAGCACGGGCAGACCATCTCGGATAGCGCGTCCAGCTTTCCCGTGGTTGACCCTGACTTGGCGGATCAAGAGAGCGCCGTCGGGAAGGACTGAATAGGATCCGCCGGATGCCGTGATCCGTGGGAGTTGAACGAACCGCGCGCAGCACTTAGAACCTATCCCAGAGCCTCCTGTGGCACGGGCGCCAAAGCCCGTGATGGACCACCGGCGAGACGCCGGTGCCACAGTTGTGGGATAGGCACTTAAACACGTTGTTGCGGCAGGCAAACCACAGGACGCTTACGCATGCAAACCGACAAGATGTTCGACGTACTGGTGCTCGGCGCCGGGCCTGCCGGGGCTGCTGCCGCGGTCTTCTCGGCGAACAAAGGCCTCACAGTCTCGGTTCTGGAACGCAATGCGATGCTCACGCCGCAGGCCGCGCGGCTGGAATGGCTCCACCCACAGACCCACGCATTGCTCGACCGAGTCGGGGTTACATCGCAAGACGCCGTCCTGGGCACGATTGACCGCGTCAGATTCGTCGACGCAGCGCGCAACCGAAACGCAACCGCCCCGCTCGACGTGACAACCGACATCGTTGATACCATGCGTCTGACCGAAGACATGCTTGCTGCCGCGCGCGCCGCAGGCGCGGAACTCACCTGCGATGCCGAAGTCACGTCCATCGAAACGCACGAGCACGCCGTCACCCTGAACACAAGATCAGGCGAGCGCGTCTCGGGAAGATTCCTCATTGCCGCCGACGGGTACGACTCGCTCGCGGTCAAGGCATTCGGTTTCGATCAAGAACAGCCCCCCGCCCTTCCGACGTCATGCTGCCAGTCCGTCTGTGGCACCAGCGTCTCGCCGGTGGTCCATCACCGGCGAGACGCCGGTGCCACGGTGATTCCGGCCGCGGCGAAACCCACCGGCGATGGCGAATTGACCTGGATTTTGACATCCGATGATCTAAGCAGCTTTGGCTACACGTATGCCGTCGGCGGTTATGTTGTGATTGGGTTCGTGGCCCCTATACCGACTGATGACATGAGCGCTCGGTTTGAGGAGGCGATCGTCCAGTGGCGTGGCGCCGGCATCCTGCCGGAAGGCGTGGACGCCAGGGGGGCCCGCTCGGAGGCGCGCAGGGTTCCACGCGGAATCGCCCTCGACGCGGATACGCACGTCGCCAAGCGCAGCCTCATCATCGGCGATGCCGGGGGCTACGTGACAGCGGCCAGTCACGAAGGCTTGTATCCTGCCATCTGGTCCGCCAGTCTCGCCACTGAAGTGTGCGCCGAGGCGAAGAGCGCCAGACACCCGCAGGACGCCCTGGCTGAGTTCGACGCGCGGTGGCGTCGTGAGATGATCGAATATCTCAGGCTGCCCAACGCCGACCTGCGATTCCTGATCCCCCTGCTGTTCACCAACGAACGCATGGCCCAACGGCTCACCAACGCCCTCTTGGGCGGGACAAATCTTTGACCGCGGAGAATTATCCAGGCGGCTCCACGCAACGGATCGCGCAGAATTCGCCGAGGGTGTTGCGGTTATCAAGGGATCACGTCCGAAAACGCATACCCCATATCTTGTGGTAAGTGTTTCCGAGTATTGCCAGTCATACTCCCTTGGGTGGCGATTCCTGGAATACTGATAGGCTATTGGTTATTGGGCTCAGACCGATAACAGTACAGGCCCAGTCCGCTGAAATACGTAATACAAGCC
>Ga0190284_1001164_pt1 | contig 12167 bp, 16 predicted proteins | sample 48691812_MG_FD_161668 | JGI IMG/M metagenome (GOLD analysis project Ga0190284, IMG submission 161668) | Hydrothermal vent microbial mat bacterial communities from Southern Trench, Guaymas Basin, Mexico - 4869-18-1-2_MG | ecosystem: Environmental > Aquatic > Marine > Hydrothermal vents >...
CCAGGGCAGGATAATTCCTTATCAGTTGATACATCACGATGGAATTTTATTTTTGCTAAGTTGAGATAGAACATCTTCAACATTGGGTTTAATAATCTAAATGCAAGAACCTCATACATTCTTTTTTCTGGAACTTTAAAATCATATGATCCTAATAGAGCAACATGAATAGCTCGCTTGTTAATAGCAGCAGGGATGTCTGGCCATTCACATAGATAAACAAATGGTCGTGTTACAATTGGATGATAGTCATCTTTAATCTTTTCAACTACATAGTGATAATTGATGTCCCCAGTTTTATCTTCCAAGACTCCTTTATACAATGCAGGCAACTGAAATTGAGAATTGTCAATTCGAGCGGAAGGTTGTGGGTACATTTCCGCCGTATGATGGATAATTATCCATTTAACTGATTGTCTTCTAATCTTCAATAAAGAAGGTCTTAATTGTAATTTCATAGTTTTTTATTCCTAATTAGTCGTATGTTTTGGAGCCCCAGTTACAACTGTTCCTACAATACAAGCCGATGCTACCTTACTTGTAATTCTTCCAGCTTTTTGACCACCTGTCTCATGTGTTGAAGCTCCCGATACAATTTTGGTAAAGTGTCCACAATCACCAAGACATAGAGATGTAATTCTACCCACCTTTTGGCCAGTGGATTCGTGGGTTGGATTACCCACAATAATTTTTCCACCTGTTCCTATACATGGTATTGGTGGATGGCAACAACAAACCCCAACAAATCTATCAGTTATTCTTGAGACATTTGGCATTATTTATAATCCTCAAATATAGCTTTAGATGCTTCTATTTTATTTTTATCTTGTGTTAATAATGATTTTGCTGAATTTAAACCTGCTAGATTATCATACAATCCATAACTCGCTCCAGATGTCAATGGTCTTGTTAAATAATCATTTCCAAAATCATAGTCAGTTTTGAATTTATCAATTTCCGTATCATCGCCTGGCGTATAAACATACCTTACATAATACGGTGGAACTGGAACTGGTGCTGGTGGAATGATTACAAGATTATCTTGTCTGTATTCCCAATCAGTTACATTACCTGTTGTGTAATCAATACTTCCATATGACCCACCAAACACTATATACAATGGTCCAAGAGTACCGGGCACTTCAGGCCAAATTGCTTGAAGTTCTGTCAGTTTATCTTCTGTTAGATATACAGTCATTGTTCCTGTTGAGTCAGATACACCTCCACACAATCCATTTTCAACTCCATCAATTTCCTCTTCAGTTACATCAATTTGATCATCCACTTGACCAATACTTGAAGCAAGACTTGTTACTTGTTCATCTGCTTGTGCAGACATATATCCGAGAATGTCAGAAGGACTTGGCATTAGAATAATCCTCCTTTAATGGCAGTCTTAATTGCAGTTACTGAATTTTCTATTCCCTCTGTAGCCGCAACTGCTGTTTCTCCAAGCCCAGCAATTGTGCTTTCCATGTTTACAATAGCTGCTTGGCTCATTCCGGCTGCAGTCCATATTTCATCATATTTGATTTTACCATAATTCGGACTGTTTGGATCATCGTCAAGTCTTAGTATGTTGTACAAATCTTGAATGTCATTTAAGATTAATTGAAATTCAGGAGTTGCTCTTGTTGCTGGACATAAAGCATCTATACAAGATGTAAGACAGTCTGCCCTTTTCAACAAGTCACCGATTTTATTGCTGAACGGCAAACCCAATCCTGCGCCATCTAATATTTGATTTAATGTATTTGCTACTGCTCCAGCTCTAAATTCGGGGTATGTTATTTGTCCAACATAATCATCAAGTTGATCGTATATACCAAGCAATCCTCCGAGAATTGATCCAACAGCACTTTCTTCTCCACCCTCTGTACCGAAGAAACAATCACATCCGTCAACAAATTCTTTAACTTCTCTGACTGCGTCAATTGTATCTTCTGGAATCAAATCCTTTGTTGTGTTTTCTAAATCAAGCAATTGATCAGCAATTTGCTGTGTTGTTGAAAACACCATACTTGATAGCTCAACTTCAAGTTCATTTAATTTAGTTTGAAATGCATCTTTGATTTTGTGTACAGGTGCTATCATGTTCCAATACTTTTGTGAAAGCGCATTACATTGTGCTGTTAATGTTGACGTTATTTCAAAAGCCATTTAACTGTCCCTTTCTCCTTCGGTTATTGCGTCAATTGCTGCAGGTCCTAAATCTGCACCTTGAGACGCTCCTCCTTGTTCGTTTAACGGAACTCCATCGTGAGCCATCATTCCACCAGCTTGCCCACTTATTTTTGCTGCAGATGAATATTTAAGATCCTGTTGTGCTAACAAATCCATTTTTCCACCTGCTGAAGTAGCCATAGCATCTCCAGATCTCACACTCATCTTTCCTGTTACTGACTGAATGTAAGTATCTCCTGTAACGGTTTTGATATTAATATCATCTTGACATGTAATACTAAGAGCACCATTTGTATTTATTTCAATATCACTTTCAAAGTCGATCATCAGTTTACGATTTTCAATATCAATGTTTATGAAGTCGCCTTTATATGTTCTTATTAAAAGTTTTTCTTTCCCTGTTCTTTCATCAAGGAATATTGTTGTTTGGTTTCCATCAATTTCATAAACTGAATCTGTATTGCCCGGTGGTGGTCCAGTTAACTTTCTTTTCTTTCCTGTTATCTCAACTCTTTCATCATCTGGATCATCTGATATTACAATTGTTCTTCCAGCATTACTTTTAAATATAACCCATTTATCTTGAAACTCTTTACCAAGTTGATTTTCAGGTAACACTTTTGCGTTTTGAAGATCAAGTGCTCCGAAATAATAAGGTCTGTTTATATTGCCTGTTTCAAAAAAGATCCAAACCCAACTTCCATTTTTTGGGATGTATGACGTTCCTGAATAATAACTGTCTTTTCCCCCACTTTGTTTATTACGTCCGCCCATTGGATTGTTTGCAGGTCTTGCCCATATTCCCTTTGTATCATCCACACCTTGCATCAGGTCTGGTATCCAAATAAGGACTCTTCCAAATTGTTCTTTGTCTTTATTCGATACTACCTTAGCTCGATAATTCCCATAGAGTCGATTTGTTAAACCTTTATCCATTCTGCTTAAACACTCCTGTCACAAAGTTTTGAATTGCTTTATAACCACCATTCATTGCTTGACCTAATTCTTTTTGTTTGCGCAGTATTGTTTCCACTCGTTTTTTAACAGGTGGGTGCTCATCAATTTCTTCGCTTATTTTATTATGTAGTTGACAAACCTTTCCACAAGGTTGCCCTTTCATATGATCTTTTGCCCAAGCTTCAATCTTTTTTAGTGCTGAAATTAACTCACTTCCATATCCATGTTTTACTGCAAACTCATCAGATTTGATTTCAAAGTGACGACCGCGATATCTTGCAAATATACATCTAAATGAAAGTCGCATAATATGAAACATGATGATTGCCAATGGCCAAACAACAGCTCCAGTAGTCAGAGCAGTCATGGCAACAAAAGCACATAGATAAAGAAATGCTGATTCGGCTGCTACATTTCTCCAAACATGCATATCCTTGTTATGGAACACCTCATGTAACAATACAGCATCTACTTCTCTGTCTGATAATATTTTCAATAATCCAGTTGTTATATAAACATGTCGCCCACCAATTGCAAATGCGTTTGGTCCAACGTCAGGAAATATATGAACAATCCATTTACTACCAGATTTAAGAATGCCATTAACACGTTTGCTTAGCGGCTTATCAACTTTAACCGAACGTCTGTAATGAGAAGTAGCAAGTAAAAATGAAACAATCATTGCAATTGTCCAAACTGTTCCTGACAGTAATGCATATGCAGCTCCTGTTGAAACCGGATCCATCTCACTCAAATCGTCTTCTCTTAATTGATCCATGTAATAATCAAGGTAATAATCTTGAGGTTCCATTAAAACATCCTCCTGGTAATTTCAATCAATTGAAAGTATTCCGTTTGGTTAAACTTGAATAAATACTTTGGAACTAGTCTGTTTCCAGGAACACTTGATGTTAAAATAACAGAGAAAAATCGAGAACAATCTTCCATTGCGGGAAGAATGTTGATGCCGAAAAATCTATATAATTTTGATGTAAATTTAGTTATTGACATTCCAGGCATAACTTTTAAATCAGAGATGGCCTGAATGAAATCTTCAATTAAAGAAAAGTTATATTTTTTCAATGCTTCAAATTCATTGTTGTATAAATAAGGAGCGATTGTTGATGCTTTTTGAAATAACTTTGGTCCTATTTTGATTCCGAAAAAGGCAGCGTAAATATAACAGGCGGTTAGAAATTTTAATTTTGGAATGCCCGATGCATAGATACCAACCAACCCATACTCTTTTCCAAATATTTGAACAAAGAATGAAAGCAAATAATTAACAATAATCTTTGCATATTCCTCTTTGATTTTATACTTTTTTGTAACCAGTTTTTCAAATGCGTATGCATATACCAATGAAGCATATAAGTCATTTGGACTCATACTTGAAATTTCATCGACTGAAAAAGGTTTTAAATTGATTATGTTTCCTTTTGTAGGAGGGTTATATGTTACAGGTAATGGATAATCATCAACCATAACAACTTGAATTGATTCACGTTTCTTTTTATCAGATACCCAATCCATTATTTTCTTACTTGTGAAATGAACAATGCTTTTCTTCTTGAGTTCTAATATAGCAAAAACGTGACGTGGACTATTCTCTTCACTTGAGTGTTTTTCGATAACTGATGAGGACACACGGATTACATTTTCTGCTCCACTGACCAATCTAAACTTATCTTTAATTACCATGTTTATATCCTCTTACCAATTAATAGACTCTAATTCATCAGGTTCAGGTATTTGAAAACTGTCCTGTATTACAAAGTTTACAGCATCTAGCGAAGGAATTACAACAGTGCTTAATTGAACAAAATCTTCAACAGAAAATATATTATTAACATACAGTAACATTTCCCATAAGATTACAGTACCATAATAATCAAAACTTAGATAATCTGGTCTGTATGCATACTGTCTTTCAAACTCGACTTCTTCTGAATGCCTTAATAAATAATACAAATTCTTATCTAGTGTCAATAAGTTTGGATCAGGAAATGTAAATAGATCATTCTCTGTTTTCCATCTTGGTCCAAACTTTTCAATGTCTAACGGAGATTGAAGGTTTTGAATTGCCTCTGTGTTAATCAATTCCATTTATTATCCCTCCGCTGCTATAGGATATTCATCACGTGACCATGTACAATTGCTTTCACTGACAGCCAATCGTGATTGAATCGTATCAAGATCCTGTTCATCTATATATCTTGAATATTCATCAAGAAACCATTGAAAATCGCCTTTCACAAAACTCACTGGTATAGTTAAATATCCATTGTGAAACTTTTCATGTATTGATTTGATTAATGTTGTATAACCAATTTTGTTTTTAAAGTGCATATCTATAGCTTCTTGTGCAATATCAAAGCTACAAAAGTCTTCATTGTTCTCTATCTTTTTATTTACCAATGCCGATACAAGGGTGAACATCGACGGTATGTGATGGTGAACATCAATTGATACTTGCTCAATTGATTCTTGGGTAATCATGCATGTATTAACTTGAAGAACATCAACAATGTAGTTTCTCCACAATTTATACTCGCCACATTTTCGTATCAGTCCCTCACAGTTTCTGACAAACTTTTTATAAGCTGTCTCGTTTTCAAAATTTCTAATTCTCAATGACAGTCGAAAAGGATAATTGTCACTGAACAGTTCTAAATTTTGAACATTTGATTTAACTTCAACTTCATCACTCATATTAACTCCTTATGCCAGTTGTCCTGCAATGAATATAAATGCAGCAATGATAATTACACCACAAATTGTATATGTTAAAGCGCTCATTAAGAATGGTAGTGTTGCAGCAAAAGCAAGAGCGACAACCTTCAAGGCAACATATATACCTGCACCGATACCAAATGCCAAAGCTGTAGACATGACAATGATTACCCATGCAACTGATATGTCACTATAATCACTTGGGCGCATCTTTGATTTTTCTTTTGAGTCAGACTCTTCATAATCATCACCAAATTTTCTAACCTTGGTGACAAAAATTTTCAAGTTTAGTTGTAAGTTTTTATCTACTGGTGTATTTTCTTGACCTTTTTTAGCAAATAAAGAATGGAATGCTAAAAATGTTCCAGCGATTTCTGCCATTTGATTACTAATGCCATTGATTGAATTTTTAACAACGACTGTTGCTCTTTTCTTTAACTTTGGATATTCAGAGACTTTCATTCCAAGAGCGGCGTCAACTTTTGAAAGCGCAGTTTTGGCGTTAAATCCAGAAGGGACAATCTTTTTTAATCTCTTCATACTTCCCTTTGGATCATTCTCTTTGATAGTTCCTTTCATCTTTGATAAAAATCTCTTATCAATAGTTTGATACGCACTCAGAGCCTCTTTTATATCTTCCTGAATATAAACTTCATTAAGATAATTATCTATTTTATTCATCGTGATTACCCTCACTTAACTGACTGTATTTATCAAATAATATTTCAGCCTTACATTCACCTATGATTCGGCTGAACTTTTTTGAAATTTTGAATATGGAGCTGTTTGCTTTCTTTGCATCTTCCATTGTTTCATACGCTTTTGATTGACCAAGATATTGATACATCATAGCATAAGGAACTGAACTACACATACCTCTGAACTCTTTTGTACAGAACCATGCAACTCTGGCAATATCATCAGCAATTACAAAGTTGTCCCAGCCCATTTTATACAAACGGTTGATCTTTTGAATGTTATCAATAAAAAATTCGTCAACATCTTCTTGTTTACTTAAGACAATAAATGTTCTACTCTTATCGCCCATACCAGTTCTGCCCATAATGATATCTCGCCTTGGGTCTCCAGATGCGGTTAAACCACCGATTCTTAATCTATGAGTCCATTTATCGAAAAAACTCCAAAACTTTTTCATGAGTTTTCTACCCATTGCAAGAGATACTGCAAACAAGGCATTTACCTTTGCATCGTATAACAACAGATGTGATAATTTAACATCTGATTTTACTCTAATCGGAACAACCTTAACACCAAGAAAGTCTCGTCTTGTACTTCCTCTCCTGTCTGTTGTTGTAATTTCCATATATGTTGGTTCAAGATTGATTGATTTCATATCTTGAATTTTTACTTCAGCTTTAGCACTTCTGGCAAGCTTTTCTTCTTCATCAGCTTTTTCCTTTGCTTTAGAAGCTTTTTCTTTTGCGGTTTTTTCATCATCCTTAGTATCTCTATGCTGACGTTCTTTTTCCTTTTCAGCAGTTCTAAACTCACGTTCATCTTCTCTTTCTTTTCTACGCAAGTCATCTTCAAGAGTTTTTTGTTTTTGTCTTATCTCATCTTGCTTTCGTTGATATTCAAATTTGTCTCTTTCAAGATCCTGCTTTTCTTGTGCTAATCTGTTTTTCTCTTCTGCACTTTTAGCTTGAGCTATTTGTGCTTGGGCATCTTTAATTTGTTTTTCAATTTTTTCCTTATCTCTATCAAGTTCTTTCCATTGAGCATCAAGGATGTCTTGTTCTTCATCATACATTTGTCTTGTCTGTGGATCAACCTTACCCTTTGAACCAGGTCCTGATCCAGGAGGAATAGCTTCATTTAAATCATTACCTTCTTTGAATATCAATTTACCAGTCGCTTTCGCTACACGCTGGAAGGTACCCCCTCGGGTCTGTTGTTTAATCCCTTTGTTCATCATGACCTCATTCTGCATGTTGAGCATGATGTAGTTTTCAACGGTTTTTGCAATTCCAGGAATAGAGTTCTCCGAAACTGCCCGAGAAACTAGCATTGGGTATACGATAATCATTTAACTTTCCTCCGCTTATAATAAAAAAGCTTCCTTTTTATCTTTCTTCACAGGTGCTTGTTTTTTAGCTTTTGGTGTCGATTTTTGTTTTTTAGCAAATGGTTGTAATACTTCGTTTGGTTTATCGTCTTGACATTGTTTTCTGTAAAGGCAATATTTACATGTTTCGTTTGTTGAACCAAACGGGTCAGGTACTTGTGAGGTTTCAATGGAAGATTTGAGGATTGGTGCAAGACTTAAATAAGATTCTGCAAGCTTTTTATCTACTGGCAAATCATAAGCAACTATTCTCTTGAGACTTCGCATAACGTAAATAATTGTAATTGTATCAATTTTATAATCATACTCTTCATTGAGAATATAAGCGTAAATGTTTGCCTGTATATAATGCTCCTTAATGTAAGTATTTTTGAATTTATCATCAGCAATACTTTTAATCTCACATAAGAAGCGCTCGCGAATCCCATCAATTCTTCCTTTAACTTTGAACCGCTCACTCACAACTGTTTTTTCAGTTTCAGAAAAGTCATAAATACCTTGTATAACTTCATGAATCTCATCCCCAACTTTTTGCATTATATACAAATAGGGATAGTTGTAAAGTTTATTAAGATTGACAGGATAACGCATCCTGTTATAGTAACATTGTCTTATACAATTGTATAACTCAGAAACTGAAATATAAGGTCTCTCATAGCTTTGAAGTTTTTTATGTTCTTCGATGAGTTTTGCTCTCATCATCGTTGTAAACTTCTTAACGCTGAATCCCAATGATTTTGATTCTTCATGAAACTTGTCATTGGGAATATAGCTATGAATTTTCGAATCTTCAAGTAACTTTTTTGTATCGACTTTTTCTTCTTTGTTCGCTGTCTTTTTCGGTTTAGATTCCTTAGCAGGCGTTTTCTTTTTTGTTGGTGCTTTTTGAGTCTTTAGATAATCGAGAAGTTGATCATATTGATTACTCAGCTGACTCATCGTATAGGAGCATCATTGCTGTTTCACACAAGTTGTCTCGAAGGATCTTATATGAATCTTCAACAATTTTACCTGTCCATTCGTTCATAGCTTTTAGATTTTTAGCTTCTGTCAATGCCCTTGCTACGAGCATATTGTCAATCGCCAATCTAAACGCCTTCTCACGAATTTTAGTCTCAACAAGTTTATTAACATCTGCTTTAGAATTTTCACTTAATGCGTCTTTCAATTCGACTTTAATGTCTTTGCGTGCTGCTTCTGTCGTTACAATTTTCTGAGATGCGTATCTCGAATTTTTGGCACTTGTCATTGCCAACTTACTCAGTGCTTTTGAATCAACCTTTTCTTCGATAGGTTGTGGGGTATGATCCATAAGACGTAGCATTTCTACAAATACTGATAGTAATGCGCCTTTGATGGATACATATTCCTCTTTAACAACTGGACAACAGTTGTCAACTTTCCCCACGGGCTTGCCGAAGAAAACATAGTCGACTCCGTAAAAGTTTTCAAGCACTCTTATTTTACTTTCTTTTGATAACATTTTAATGTATCCTCCTGTTTACTTGTACGAAAAACTTGTGTTTTCATCTTCAAGAACTTCAAGCATAACACGCCTTGAGTCCTCTGGGTGTTTTGTATTTTTCATCGCCAAACAAATAACTTTCATAGAGTCAATAGTTCTTCCTCTTTTCCCAATAATCTTGCCGCAGTCTGTCTGTGCAACTTTAATCTGTATGATTACTGCCTTTGTTGAGATGGATGCACTAACGGAAACTTCATCCGGTCTATCAACAATATCCTTCGTCAGCAACTCAACTCTATCTTTCAGTAAATCTGTCATTCCACTCATAATTCTTCTCCCTCTCAAAAATTTCGTTATTAACTTTATCTTTATATTTTGTTCTAATTATAACTTTATATTAGTCAATGTCCGGGTTGTATTTGTCAACGATTTCTGTTTGAATGGCTTCCTTTACTGCTGCATCAAATGCTTTTTGGAAACCAATGTCTGTTTTATGCAGGTTCGGTGCATCTTTAGTTCTGAACTTTTTGTCAGGTAAAGATACTAAATAATTCCAAGCACCCCCATTTAAACGCTTAGTTTGTTTCAAAAAGTTATAGTTTGTCCAGAAATTTGAAAATCCCGTTGTGAATGAACCAACAACTGGAATCTCAACATTCGGAGGGAACAGCTTATTCTTAACACATTTCATTGTTACGATAACCCCTTCAAATCCATAGTTGTCAGACTTCTCACTTCCCTTTTCACTGATGGCTGTTTTAATTTTCATTTCAACCAGTTGAAATGCATTGAACTTTAAAACATTTCCACCGGGCATATCTTTTGTTGCAGACATGAACTTCAGGTCTTTCGGTGGCGCGAACTGACCGATTGCCAAAACATCACGAAGCTGGTTAACAGCCAGCAAACAAATATTATGCTGCGCGCATTTTGCAACATATTTAGGAACAAGAATAGAAAGCAATCGAGCTTTATATCCGATAACTGAATTAGGATCATCTGTTTCTCTTTCCTTTTGAGATAATGTGTTTGCAATACTGTCCCACACAACAACTGATGGAGTCGGCAGAATCTTTTTCTGCTCTTTGAAAACACACAAACCTTCAATGAATTTGAACACTTTTTCAACTGTAATGTCAACATATGGTTTCAATTTTGGGAAACGAACCCCCAAGTTTGAAAGTCTTAGAGTTGTTGTTGCTTCCTCAGAATCCAAAAACCCTCCAATCAACTTCCCACCATATTGCCTTTGTCCTTGACCAAGAGTTTGAGTTGCAAGCATTGTCTTTCCACTACCAGGTTGTCCAACAATAATATTCAATGCGCCAACAGCAAACCCACCACCAAGAATAGCATCAACTAAATCAATACCTGTTGATATTGTAAGTTTTATCCCGGTGTCCTCTGTTATATCTGCTTTGTTTTCAAGAAATGATGAAAATTCAGCATACAACTCTTTTGTTAATTCTTTCTCTTTGTCAGTGGGTTCTTCTTGTTTTTCTATAACCCCATGATCAACGATTTCACTTTCAACTTTGTTTTCTTCTTTTGGTTCATCTGGAGTTTCATCATCCAGATTTAAAGCAATGTCTTTCATGACTTCGTTTACATTCACTTCTACCTGAGGTTCAATATCTTCAGAATCTTTTATTTCATCATTCATTATTCACTTTCCTCCCTGCGGCATCTGTCAAGCCGGGTATGTCAATTTCTTCATCAATGGTTTGATCTTTGATAATTTTCAATCTCCCCTTATGAACTTTCTCGGTGTCTTCTTTGAACTTGTCTATTTTGGTTGCCATACTACGCACATCCAACATATCCTCAATATCAATAAGGTCATCATCACCTTTAATCTTTCTGCGAATCTCGATTTCGTCTTTAACACTTTTTGCAATTTCTCTTCTCATGTCAAGTAACGAATTAAAGAGGCCTGTAATTGATTTGACTTTCTCTTCAAAAAATCTCATATACCGTGCATCAAGACTATCAGGAATTAACATATCAACCTTTGCTCTTATTTTTTCAAGGTCTACAATCATACTTTTGAGTGCATCCCTATGATCGTCATATTCCTTAAGAAGAAAGTCAATGCGTTCTTGCTGTTCATCTTTTACTAGATCTTCTTCCATTGATTACTCCATTATAACTTTCATTTTACCTGTTTGATCCAGAGGATTTCTGAATCCAGGATTTTCTACAAGCTGACCATTTATCACATACTCACATTCAAATATATTTGGCCTGTCTGTTTTTAAACCATAACAAGCGTCACTGCGTGGGCATGATTGGCCATATCTACATTGTTCTCCTGCTTCTAAAATCATTGTCATTATACGACCTCCTGTAGTTTATTGTTTGTTCTAAACTTCACAGGAACCTGTTGCACATTCAACCTGTTCTTTATCTAAATTGTTGTCAACTTTATTTGTCAACAAATGTTCTTTTACTTCTTCATCTGTCACTTTGTTAAGTATTTGCCCTTCTCTGGACCCGTCACGATAAACTGTTACGCCTTTGAGATCATGTACATACTCTAACAACAGATTGCTTAGATCTTCATCTGTAGTCTCTTTAGGAAGGTTGATTGTTTTGCTTACAGCTCCATCACAGAATTTCTGGCAAGCAACTTGCATTTCAAAATGATCGTTTGGAGTAAGATCAAATGAGTCAACAAACCACTCTGGGATTTCTTCATTGTTTATTATCATCTCTTGATATTGTGGATGGATATACATTCTA
>Ga0190284_1001165_pt1 | contig 12156 bp, 15 predicted proteins | sample 48691812_MG_FD_161668 | JGI IMG/M metagenome (GOLD analysis project Ga0190284, IMG submission 161668) | Hydrothermal vent microbial mat bacterial communities from Southern Trench, Guaymas Basin, Mexico - 4869-18-1-2_MG | ecosystem: Environmental > Aquatic > Marine > Hydrothermal vents >...
CCGTAGCCCAAGGCACGTTCCAGCAGCACTTCTTCGGCATCAAGTTCTTTTTCGTCAACACCCTGGGCTACGAGTGGCCGCTGCTGACGAAAAAAAAGTTCGCCTACCGAATCGTAAACGCCTTCCCGACGTTCGAAGCGACCAGGACTGCCGGCGCCTGATCGCTACGATCACCCATCCGATCTACCGTGATCTGTTCCTCCCAGATCAGAAGTTCGCCTACGGGCTGTTTATGAAGACCGTCGCCGGCGCGGTGACCGACCTGGCCTGTGATCGCAAGTATCTCGGGGCCACACCTGGCATCTTGATGGCGCTGCACACCTGGAACGCCCAAATGCTGTACCTTCCGCACGTCCACCTGTTGGTGACCGGCGGTGGAGTTTGCGACAATGGTTCATCCTGGAGCGAGCCGCCTTTCCAATTCCTGGTGCCGGTCAAAGCACTCTCGAAGCTGATCTGCGCCAGATTTCGCGACGGCCTCAAAAAGGCCAAGCCGGACGTCTTCAATGCTCTGCCGCGAAAGACCTGGAAGCGAGAGTGGTGCTCATTCTGCAAGCACTACGGCCAAGGCAATAAAGCCGTCTTGCGTTATCTGGCTCGCTATGCCTTTCGCATCGCGATCACAAACGCCCGGATCGTTGCCATGAACGACACCCACGTGACATTCAGGTACAAACACCGAGATTCCAACGAGTGGAGGCTCTGTTGCTTGCCGGGTATCGAATTTCTCCGCCGTTTCTTGATGCACGTCCTGCCGAAGGGATTTCACAAATTGCGCTACTACGGGATCTGGCATCACTCGAAGCGTCACCTTCAAAACCGAGCCCGGCTGCTGCTCTCGGCCCTCGAACCACTCCGAACGGGTGATGTCCTGCTCCTCGGCGATCTGGCTGCGGAAGCGGATTGCTTGTTGAAAGGTCAGAATCCTTCAGAGAAGGGCTTCAGGCCAGCATGTCCACACTGCGGAAGCCATCGAGTCGTGCATGTAAAAGAACGCTGCCGAGGATCCACTCTCAGGCCGTAGCACCTGTTTGTCCGGACACCGACTTGCTCGTTCCTTCCGCAACGGTGGAAAACAGCGGGTCTTCCACGCGCGTTATTGACGGTTGAGAGGACGCCGACGATCGCACTCCGTCTTCAGTCACACAAAAACGGTCTCGATTCACTGTCCCGCCTCAACAAGCAGACAATCCGACACCACACATGCCTGCCCGAGCCGATCTCCACGTCACGTCCGCTCTTCCAATAGACTTTTTGCATCGGCTACGCGACGCAAAAAGTCATACCTATTCTAGCTTGGTGTTGGATTCGGACTGTTGTTGGAGCTTTTTCACCGCGGGCATCTTTCGTCCCGACTTGGTGACCTTGATTCTATCCCCCACGAGCACGGGTTTTCCCTCAATGCGTAAGATACCGGGATGATTTTTGAATACCAGGTTACGCCAGGCGTGAGTGAGCTTGTCGAGGTTCAGGGCGCGGCTGTGAAAGAATTCTAGAATTCGGTCATAACAGACCGGTAGCAGTCCCAACGCGCGTATGATGCTGGTCACCCCCATGAGATCCTTACGAACCGTCATCCCCGCAATGCAGGTAACCATCCAGAGGAACGTCCGGGTCCGTGCACACGCTGGACGTAGTTGGCCGACGAGTTCCCACCAATGTCTCCATAGCATAAACGGCTTCTTTTTCTATTTTTAATCGATTTCTGAGGTTGACAACCATCTTGCCGAGGTATTGCATTTATATGCTATTTTTACAATAAAAATGGCTCCCGTGATAAGCAAAAAAAGAATTCAACAGATCGAACGGAGAATTGATCGAATCAAGGAAGCTCTCAAGGAGATAGGTCCCATGCACCCGGGGTGTCACTAAGTCGCCAGTATAAGATCCCAAAGGAAAAAGTTGGGCCTTACTGGCAGATCAGCTATACTCGGAACATGAGGAGTCGTACCGATGTAATTTCTCAATAAGTCCGGGCAGGACTACTTTGCATGCGCAATCGTGGCGGCCACTCATCGCGGTCATGAGTCGATGAAAATGAGTTGCGAGGATTGCTGGCGATGGAATTTGAGGCAGAGTTTACGCCGGAAATTCTTGACGAGCGGATAGATCAAGATGCTTTTTTTGGGGAGCCTGGCGTTGTGTTGGACATCCAGCATGCCTCTGCCTTGTGTCACGCCGAGATGGATCCAGTTAGCGGCTTTATAACACGTTCCTTTGAAGCGAGGTATTTCGACAAAGGTCTCGACCAACACAGGGCAGTATCCGTAGCTCCTCTGCCAGTCCACTGTGATTCTACGCGTCGCCATTCCAAGCAGTAAAGACGCAAGGTTGCGACAATGGACCCAGGGTAAAATCAGGAATCGTGCGTTATTGATGACGAAATGGAGTTTCAGTTCGCGCTGCTCCTTTTTCCAGCCGATGAAGCGGTCGCGTGGAGCTGTCTTCCAGGCAGCAGCTCCGAAGCCGAGCAGCGCAACGATGCGGTCGTTGGTTTTTGCAAAATAACGAAGCTGCGCGCCGGGGAGAGGTTGATAACCGAGGTAATGATAGCGATCGATGTACTCATTCCAAAGGTGTAAGTCGCTTCGTTTTGAAATCGAGCTCAGCTGTAGCTCGCCTAATGCTTTGGGAGAGGACGCTTGAATGAGTGGTTGCGGCTCTGCCAGATGAGTGCGACGGTGGTATGCTTTGCCATTACCGTTTCTCTTTTGTGGGCTCTCCTGACGATTGTGTGGGTTGAAATCACAGTTTTTTCGACACTGGTGACTTTGATACCCGTACAGCATAGCATGATCATACATATTGTGGCCTCTGCAGAATGGAATCCATAGGCTCGGCGTGTCAATAGTCGAACTTTGTTGTTCAATCCCTCCGCAATCGCGTTGGTAAACCGGAACCGGACGTACGCTATGATGTCGTCAATGTGCTTACGGATCGTGCGGGCGGTTTTTACGAAAGCCGGCAGGCGTGAACGACAGGCCCAGGAGATCCAGTTTTTCAGCTTTTTCTTGGCCACGTTGGGTTGACGACGATCAAGGATACTTGCGAAGCATTCTTTCAGTAGGTATGCCCGGTAGAGCCTTGCGTTATCTTTCTGGAGATCCGACAGGCGATCGCTTTGTTCGGCCGTGAGGTTCCATGGGTTTTTCAAGAGAGGATAGCGTAATCCCTTGATATCTGCGGCCGCTTCACTGGAAATCTCTTTGAGACGCCGCCACTCTTCTAGCCGGGTTTCATTAACCGCATCGCTAACCAGCTGCTGCACATGGATTCTGTCAAATACGATCTGAGCTTGCGGGACAAATTTCCGTGCCGTCTTTATATATGCTTTGCTCATATCCATGCTCACCAGCTTGATCGCTTTGCAGCGCTCTTGGCCAAGATCCTTAAAGAAAGTGGCAAACGTAATTGAGTTCTTTCCCTTTTTAGCCCAGATGATGCGTCCTGTGTCTTGATTGGAAACCAAAGGCAGGTAACGATGGTTCTTCCGGTAGGAAACCTCGTCAACGCCGATGTTTACCAAGCCCTCCAGAGGATCCTTACTTCTGTGACGCTTGAAAACGCGGTCAACGATTGTACCCACCGTACGCCAAGCTATCTTGAATACCTCCGTGACACTCGTCTTATCGCAGCACTGGACAAGATGGCCCACAGATTCCTCGAAGTTCGTTGTGAAGCGCGATCGTGGATCATCACTCCAGGGAACTTTTTCGACCTCAATACCGCAAGACCGGCACTTGTACTCTTCGAGGAGTGTATTCTAAGTAAATAGTGACGCCACCAAAGTCCAGGGGACGCCAGCGTCGAGGCACCAACGTGTCAAAACCCGTCCGGATCTTTCCACAACGAGCACAGCGGCGTTTTCTCCAGCTTGGTTGCACTTTGATAACTAACGCCCCATCAAGAACTTTGTAACTTTTCACGATTGTTTGCTGTATTCCCAGGAGTTTCTTCAGTAAAGTAGTTTCGCGCATGGTAAATGGTCTCCTTAGTAGAGTTTGATGCCACTAAAGAGTTCCGTTTTTCCGTGCGTATTTCTTTACAAGAATTCCCTCACGCTAAACTCTTGATCTCGGCCACGAAATCCCCCTTTCGGGGGCTTATTTCGATTTCAGAATACCCACACGAACGTCAGGAGAGCCGAAAAAAATGAACAAGTTCACCTTCCCATAAAGTTCCAGTAGCGGTTCTTCGCCGCTGGAGAGTCTGCATCTCAAGCCTCTCCGCGCAAAATTCTTTTGACAGCCTGTTAAAATTCCACGATGCAACGAGTGAGATACATCCGAAAATGTTTAATGCGGATACCCTGCAGCTGACCTACGCGTCCCGCAACCCAAGCCAGCACTTGGTGTGGGTGACACCACCGGAGATGGCTCTGCGAAAAACAAATTCGAGCGTTGAAGAGAACCGCTCAACGGCCCTCAAATTATTAGCCAGCGCCAAGCCAGACAACGACAAAAAAACACCCGAGTATTCATCGGACTACCGACAATCCTATGTAAAACACCTATGAATTTGGAATTAGCAATCTAATATGGTCAGATATGACCAGCCATTTTATTCTATAATTTACTCTAAATTCTTTCGCATTATGGCTGAACAAAATATCGTTAAAAGTGCTAGCGTTTTTTTGATATTTCACTTTTTTTTTCATACATGAAATTTGATTCACTCGTAAAAATTCTTTTTTGCTACACATGTTTGTAAGTTGTTGTTTTAACTCCTTTGCGGTCAACATCTTGATTTTTGCAGAAAAGTAGATATCTCCTGAAAAAAATGTTTCTGCTGGAGAGTCAAATTTAATTCTTGACCAAATTAAAAATAATCTATACTATTCAGGTGCCTTAAATATTCGAGATTCAATTCCAACAAAGTCCGTTTTAAAACATTAGATTGTCCATAATCCTTAGCGTTTCTTAGGTGATATGCGTGGAATTCATTAATGAAGGAACATGTTGGTCTATCCTCACGCTATTTATAAGTTTTTTCGTCGGAATTGTAACGAGTGCTGTGAGTAGCTTAATAGGTGGAGGCGGCGTTGTCATTGCGGTACCTGCGTTAAATTTTTTAGGACTGCCGCTCAACGTCGCTATTGCCACCACTCGTTTCGGTTGTATCGGCCAATCCGGTTCATCTGCTTATAAATTTGGAAAGTCCAACAAAATTTCAAAACCACATGTCTTTAAACTAATAATAATAAGTGTAGTAGGTTCCTATTTCGGCTCAAAAATATTGATTGATATCGATGAACATTTACTGTCAAAGGTCGTCGCAGTAATATTTTTGGCAATTCTACCTGTAACTTGGATTAGCAGAAAATTCGGTGTAAATCGAGTAAAAGAGACAAAAACGCGTACGTTTGCTGGTTTTTTCATCTATATCGCTCTTTCTATATATGATGGTTTTTTTGGCGCTGGGGGAGGAATTCTGGCGGTATATATTTTTATATATTTTTTTGGGCTAAAATATGTCGAAGCCAACGCTACTGGACAAGTACCGTGGTTTTTTAACAACATCATTTCAACAATCATATTCATGACTCATAATATCATTGATTTCTCTTTGGGAATACCCTTTCTGTTAGGTTCGATCCTAGGTGGATACATCGGAGCACATGGTGCAGTAGAAAAGGGAGACCGGTTCGCAAAATTAGCAGTCTCCATCTTCGTGTTGATATCATCTCTTATATTGTTGTTTTAACAGATGCGAGAGTTCGTTATTATTTTTTCCGATGATGGCTAAGTATACTAAGACTTAAGTATCTCACCACGCTCGATTCTTTTACAGTTTACGGGCTCATGAAATATAACTAATAAAAAATCAGAATGGTATTCGAATATTTCGTTGCACCTGAAAAACGCTGGACTCATAAAGCAGTAGAAAGGAATACACGATTATGATGAATAAAAGTGGTTACATCTTAAGTGTCCCCAATTTCAGTGAAGGCCGAAGAAAAGATGTGATAGAAAAGGTTGTTAAACCCTTGAAGGATGCCAAAAGTGTGAAACTAATAAGCTACGAACCTGAAGAGGAATTCAACCGTACCGTAGTAACGGTCATCGGAGAACCTGTGCCCTTGAAAAAGGCTCTACTCGCCATGGCAGAAAAGTCTTATATATTAATAAACATGGAAGAACAGCAAGGAGCACATCCGAGGATTGGCTCCCAAGATACGATCCCGATCTATCCGTTCCATAATACTACTCTAGAAGAATGCAGAATTCTCGCTGAAGAGATAGGCGAGGAAATCTACCAAACATTTGATGTGCCGGTTTATTTTTCCGGTGTCAACGCCCGAAATGACCAAAGAAAGGCTTTGGCTTATATACGTAAGGGACAGTACGAGGGACTGAAAAAAATGGTGCATACCGATGAAAGAAGTCCAGATATCGGGTCGCCACGTCTCCATCCAACTGCGGGAGCAACGATCGTCAGTGCTGACATAGAGTGGATAACCGCATATAACGTTTTTTTGGCGACCGAAAACATCGATATCGCCAAGAAAATCGCTAAGACCGTTCGAGGTCCAAGCGGCGGTTTTCAATCTGTACGAGCAGTGGGACTCCATTTTCCTGAAAGACCAGGTGTCGTTGTTTCAATGAACTTGTTGGATTGTAAAAAAACACCCCTTTATAGAGTGTTCAATCTTATTCAAAATGAAGCGAAACGATACGGTGTGGCTATAACAGACTCTGAGCTAGTTGGCCCGATAAGAATGAGTTATTTATTGGACTCGGTGCAATATTTTTTGGGCTTGGAAGGCTTTAGAACCGAACAAATTTTGGAATCTCACCTAATGGAAGGCGAAACAAATTTTTGAATTCTTGGTATAGAATTTGGTATAGAATATTGACTACGTATATAGGAGGCTTTTGAGAGATGAGAATAAAAGATTTTGTCGATAGCATCAGTATGGAGCATTCCACCTTCGGAAGCGGTCCGGTGACAGCGTTGTCCGGTGTACTAGGAGCCGCCTTATTCTCAATGTGTATTAATCGGGCTGTCCTACGAACTGACAACCTAGAGCTTACCGGGAGTCTTGAACGGCTGGGACAAAAAGTACGGATGCTCAAGGAACTCCTCCTCCAGACCGCTGATGAAGAAAAACAAGTATTGAAAGATCTCGAAAACGCTCTTGACATGGCAAACAAAACCAAGGAAGAAAAAGTTCAGCGATACCACATCCTAGCTGGCGTCCACAAAAGGACGGTTTCATTGTCTCTTGGGACCGCAGAAACCTGTTGTGGACTCCTTCGACTAATACCAGAACTGCAGGTCGAAGATGATCAACATTCTTCATTCAATATCGGCGTTGCAGCAGTCACTATTCGTGGCGGCTTCGATGGCGCAATTCTGAATACTAAGCGACGGGTTAAGAATGCAGAGGATGAAGACTTTAGGCGAAATGCGTATCAAAAAATACAACTATTAAACAACAAAATGAATGATTTTTATTCAAAAATCAACCCTTTAGAGAAGACGGGAACTCCTGAGGAATTAAATTCGTTAAAGATATAAAGTGGTCTCCTATTTTTTTTGATATAGCTGCTACAACTGGTGATAAATATTCATAATAGGGAACGCTGTAACCGGAGATAGTATGTGAGGCGTAATCATCTATTTTTATACGATCGCCCCGTAAATAATGCTTATTGTGAAGTGCTGCTTGACAATGTGGTATACAACCTCAATGAGATTCGCGGCAGATTACCAGGCAATATGCCGATTATGGCTGTAATAAAAGATTTATCTTACGGTTGTGGCGGCTATCTCATCGCAAAAACAATGGAAGAAGAACGCATTCGTTTTTTTTGTGTCGCACGCACTCCTGAAGCCAAAGTGCTCAGAGCGGCGGGCATCTGGTCACCAATTCTGGTCATGGGACAAAGTACACTTGAAGAGTATGCTTGGGGAGCCGAAAATAATATTCTGTTTTCTCTCAACGATCTCCACACCGCACGACTTTGGGCACACGGCTCTTTTCCTGTAAGATTTCACTGTAACATCGATACCGGTATGAATCGCTTAGGAGTTTCTCCCAACGAAATAGGAGAGTTGTTGGCGATCGTTCAAGCGAATCCTAATCTGACTTTTGAAGGTATATTTACTCATTTTTCTTCGGCCGATAGGGTTAATACGAAAACTGTCTTTTTACAACTAGACGTCTTCAGATCCGTCTGTTCTGCTGTCAGCAGCAGCGGGATCTTATTAAAACACTTCCACTTCTCCAACAGCGCAGCGTTAGCCCGCTTTAAGTTCTCAAACTGTACATTAGTACGACCGGGAATTCTGTTATACGGCTGCAATCCTGATCCAGCACAAGATTTTGGTTTTTCTCTCGAGTCGATTGTTTCCTTGAAGGCTGCGGTCGTTAGAACCAAAATTGTTCCCGCGGGAACACCGATAAGCTACGGTGGTAACTATGTAACAGATAGACACACTTGCATTGCAACTATTCCAATCGGTTATGCACACGGGCTGCCACGACTGCTGAGTAACAAGGGGTACGTTCTAATTAAAGGAAAAAGATATCCTATTGTTGGAAATGTGACAATGGATTATGTCATTGTCGATATTGGTCTCTCAGCGCAGATCAACGTTGGAGATGAGGCTGTCGCTATCGGCCGTCAAGGCTATGAATGCATCTCTCCTGATGAAATTGCTCTGAAATGTAATACTATTGGCTACGAAGTTCTCTGCAGGTTAAGCACAGCCATAGAGCGGTATTATCTGCGAAAAAACACGACGATATTTCATCAAAAAAGCTTTCTTTTTGATGCCAACGTTCCCCTCAATCTCGCAGTAGTTCCTTGACCCTGCGAACAAGTTCAATCGTAACATCTCAATAAGACCGGGTATTGGGAATATGATACTATCCTCACTCGATCTAACCGCAGTTTTCACACGGAAGCGAGACGCCGTAGGTACCGATGTTGCATTTTGGGCAGTGCCATTCTCGCCAATCCCTGCATGCGCCACAAACCGTACAGTGCCAGGTACAGTTGTCTTGGACGACCTCGTCCCGGCAGAATGAGTACCAGTATAACTCGCCACAGTTTTTGCAGGTATATGAGGTGAGGGCTTTGCGAAGCGGTACCGACTCACATCCGCAGGGCAACTCTATTAGCTCATCGAGTTCGGCGTCGGAAATAGCCTTGTATTTATAAACGTTGTCGAGCGCACAGGTCGTCATTTTGGTGACGGTGAGGACGTTGAAGGGATTTTTGCAGTTCGAGCACCGGCAGTTATCCGTGCAGGGTTGCCTGTTTATCCGTGCAGGGTTGCCTGTTTATCCGTGCAGGGTTGCCTGTTTTTGCCGCAGACACAACGGTTGTTCTGACAGCCGCTACGGCAACGGCAACTTGTTTGAAGAATGTTTTTTGCTGATGCCGTCATACGCTGATGTTTCCTGGTGAAAAAATATTGTGTAAAAACATTTATTGGCCTTTAAAAACAAGCTGGACACAGCTCGTCGACTATGCTTCAATGCTCCGCATGAAATCGATTTCAAAGATATCGTGTACAGATCTTTTTTTCGGGACATGCGCAGCGCTACACCGCACGCTTCCTCAACGCCAGCGAACTCCTCAACGATCTGGCTGCCCAGGAATCGAGCAGCGTTCTGATGCGCCGCCTCCGTCACTACACAAAACCACAACTCCTCATCATCGATGAAATCGGATATTTGTCGACCTCAGCGGAACATGCTGATCTGCTCTTTGAAATCGTCACAAGGCGATACCGGGAAAAGTTAATCATCCTGACCACCTACAAGCCATTCACCGAATGGAACGAAGTCTTTCCGAACTCGGCCTGTGTCGTCACCCTCATCGATCGGCTCATCCATAAATTTGGATAGTGATCGTTAAAAATTATTACTTGCCGAAATCAGGATTCGTATGCTATTCGATGTTTAATAACAAGACCAAGCACTAGTCTTCGACCTGCTTCTTGCAATCGTCAAGGCAGTGATATTGAGGTCTATTTCAGTTTGACCAGATGTGAACACTTTTAACTTAAAACTCAAGCAGTCGCGATCGGCATAAGTGTCCAACTCGGGTAAAATCATATGCTCGTTTTGACTGCCATAGCTCTCCATAACCCAACGCAAGGCACTCTCGTACTTGACTCTCTCACTTCATGTTCGAGATCTGTAGATTTCTGACGTTGCTGATCAACCCACTGCTTGGGAGGGAAGAGTCGCCTTGTGAATTGACTTAAAATAGCAGAATTTGATGACGAGATGTGCGGAAAGTAAGGTTCAACGGTGAGACATATCTCAGTTTCCTGAAGCATATCCTCGACAAATATTCCCGACCCGTCTTCCTTGTCGAAGACTGCGCACCTAATACCGTGGTTGGAGTGTCGGCCAGCACCCACCGATCCACCTCGAGCCCGTTGAGCTCGCGTGCCTCGAGTTCGACAGTGAGGCGCACGGTATCGCCCGGGGTCACGGTGAGCGGTCCGTCCGAGCCGTTGGCCTTGACCTCGGGCAGGGGGGTGAGCAGCTCGTCGGCACCCAGATCGTAGATCGCACCCTGCGGCCGGGCCTGGTCGTCGATGTCGGCGTGGACCCCGCCGAGCGCCGTGCCTTGGTCGACGACGCGGTCGAGGACCTCCGGCGCTAAGGCCAGGGTGAAGATCACCCATTGCGGTATCGTGGAACCAATGCACCGCTGCGTCGCTCACGTTGTGAGACAGGTACGCCGTGCCGCCGTCGCGCGAACGGATCTGGCCGTTGGTGAAATTGTTGACGATCGAACCACCCATCGTACCCGCGAAACGATACTCGATCGAGTTGGCATAGTTTTCCGTGTAGACCGTGTTGTTGTAGACCAGGGTGTCGCTCGAATTCTCCAATTCGATTCCTACGTCACGGGTGGTCCTGACAAAGTTGTTGAGGATCGATCCCCCTGTGTGGGGGCTGCTCCCCAGACCGAATCCGATGCCGCGGTCGCAGTCGATGATCACGTTGTCCTCCACGACGGTGCCGGCGGATTCCGACCAGAGGTGAATGGCGTGCTCGGCCAGGCTGGTCTCGGGGCTGATGATATACCTGAAAGAATTACCGCGCACGATCCAGTTCAGTGCTTTGTGGCAATCAATGCCACCGATGTAATATCGTGGGCCGATTCCGGCACTGTATTCGAACAAACACCCCTCCACGATTCCGTTCTCCGCAGGTGACGGTACCGAGGAGCTGAAGGCGACCTTGAGCAACTGCTCGCCGGCATTTCTCAGGATGCAGTTGGAGACCTTCAGATCATCCACATCGGGGTCGGTCTGAATGCAATGATTACGTACATTCTGAATGGTAATATCGGCGATGGTCACCCGGTGGGCATCGATCCATAATCCGTGGTGCCCCGTGGCGTACAATGCCAAAACCAGTCAGAACGACCGCTTCGCGATCTCCGGAGAGGCTGCGGATCGTGAGGTCGCCGGTGCGCACCTGCACAACCCATGTCCCGGCCATTTGATAGAATCCGTCCTCCATCAGGATGACATCGTAGGGATTGGCCGCTGCTACAGCGGTGACTAATTCGTTGAAATCGCTCACAATGATGTTCTCCGCACTGAGCGGCACCGTCGCGGTCACCACGAACACCGCCATGAACACGATCGCAATCTTCGAGCTATCACTGTGCATTTTCATTGCCTTTCGCATTTTACGAGTCCGTGTATCGATCTACGGGTTCAGTAATTACTTCTCGCAAAATCGCGGCTTGATATGCCAATAAAAAAAACACCCCGTCAAGCGGAGTGTTTTTAGTGGGATTTTCAGAAAAATTTATAGGTAAAATATTGTTGATATCAGTGAACAGCGTTCAGAACCAAAATTCGTTGAAAGCTAGTGTAATGAAGGATCTGTGTGGTCATAAGGGGAGGTGTGGCGCTGTTCTGTAGACATGTTGCGCATAAGGGGAGAGAAGAAGTGAATGATATGATTTTATGTCTACACATCGATCTCTGTTCACCTATAAAATTTATCAAAAATTCCCTTTAAAATATCTTCTGCGTCATTGCAGTTTTTTTTAAGCAGACCTTCGACGAATTTTGAAGGCATAAGCCTAACCCTGCCCTTGTCCCACAAATACTTTGCGGCGCGTTCATGGTGACGACTCTTTGAGTTGATAAATGTGCACCATATCG
>Ga0190284_1001170_pt1 | contig 12098 bp, 7 predicted proteins | sample 48691812_MG_FD_161668 | JGI IMG/M metagenome (GOLD analysis project Ga0190284, IMG submission 161668) | Hydrothermal vent microbial mat bacterial communities from Southern Trench, Guaymas Basin, Mexico - 4869-18-1-2_MG | ecosystem: Environmental > Aquatic > Marine > Hydrothermal vents > Microbial...
GTGCATGCCTGCGGTGAAGTGCTTGGGTGCGCCGGATGCGGGAAATCCGCACGTCCGGTGCGATGAGGGGGGAGGAGCCTTCTGAAAAGGAAGGCCCTCTCCTACTCTACTGCACTTCGTGGTTGATCCGATTTTGGATTGCACCACGAAGACCACGAAGGAACACGAAGATTGAAGAAAAGTGGAATATACGCGCTTTCACAATGACAAGCTTTGCAGCGACTCTCAGGCGAGCCGGTTAGTTCCCGGGGGAATCTGGCGTACGCGTCAGGAAGGCGGCTTCTACTTAACAACCACTCACACAGGCCAACGGTGGCCTCTGACAGCGGGGTCGGATCGCTATCGAAATCGGGATCGAATCCAATAGCCACGAACGATTGGTTCCGCGTCACGGCCAAGGTGGCGCTGCGGGCTGTTTCGGCACGCTGCCGCTGGCTAACACGAGATAAGGACACAACAGCCGCAACAGCCGCGAAGGGCGGTGCTGCTGCTCACGGGTGCGGCAATGCAGTGCCCCATGCTAAGGGAGGGGCTGTTTGGGAAGTGACGGAGGGAGCCGGGTCGGTTCGGAGTCGGGAAGAGCCGGATCGCTGCTCTGCTCGGAAAAGGTTGCCGGTGGCGGGAGATCACTGGGTAACTCGATGGAGAAGCGCGTGCCCTTCCTCAGCGGAACCGCATTGATCTTCCCACCGTGGGCCCGAATGATGCCATACGCCGCCCCCAAACTTATCTCCTCCTTGAAAGAAATGATTTTTCGCGAGAAGAGGGGGATGAACACACGATCCACGTCCTGCCCGATCGAGGTGGTGTTGACGCCCTCGATGATGATCGTGATGTAGTTGGGACGTGGGGATCGAGCGGTCTTGACGTAGATCATACCCTTGCCCTCCTCCACTCCGGCCAGCAGGAAACCGAGCAGGCCCTTCAGCGCTGCCAGGCACATGTTGCGGTCCGCCATGACCCGGCTGGGACACTCCACGAAGTCCGTCGTCATCGAGATTTCCGTGCCCACATCCTCTTCGAAATCGGCTTTCATCTCGTTGACCACTTGCTTGATGAGGGCTTCGATTTCGATCAAGCCCTTGTGCGGTTTGCGTGATCCCGAAAAGAGCTCCAAATCGGTGATAACCTGTGAAATGCGGCGCGATTCCTTTTCCAAGAGACAGTAGATCTCGTTGATCTCCTGGGCGCTGACTTTGTATGTGTTCTGGGTCTGGAGGATCTGGAGGAAACCGCGGATCGTGGTCAGCGGGTTATTGATCTCAGGAGCCAGCCCTTCCACGAAAGAGGAGAGGGTCTCCAATCTGAGCGCCTGGAGGAACTCTTGCTGTCGAAAAGCTTTTTCATACTCTTTCTTCAGGAGAATCGAGAATTCGTTGATGAAGAAGGGTTCGAAGAAGAGCGAATCCGCGCCGTGCTCCAGGGCGCGTGCCGCCAGATCCCTCTGTTCCGGACGGCAGGTCAGAATGATGCGCAGGTGAGGAAACGTTTTTTTCAACACCTGGATAACACCAAGATCTTGCTCCTGCAGTGCACTTGCGCTGATCAAAGCCAGCAGAGGATCGCTCCGCAAAATATCGGGGAAGATGGTCGCGATCGATGGCGAGACCACCACCGAAGTTTGATCGTCCAGGTTGGCTTCGAGAAGTGCCTTGAGGCTTCTGCTGTCGGCTTGAGTGATCAGAATAACCGTATACATGAACTAACTTGCCGTGCCTGGCAACGTCTCCACGAGAGGGGAACACGAAACGTTGATGTAATATGTGATTCTATAATCAGTTAAAGTATTCTCCATGCATTGTTCTCAGCACGACTGCGCTCTGTGTTCTCAAACCTCGATGTCGGTGATGGGCTTTTCAATCCAGGCATAAGTAGACTACCTTACATCTCGGGATGTATCAATTTTTTTTCAAGCCAAGTGACGAAATAAATACATTTTTTCGACCATTTCGACAGGTCGTTCCTATGAGTGGTCGACGTCTTCTGAGATGATGGTGAGCGGCCAAACAAGAGCCTAGCCTGATGCGACCGTTGGGCCACTTCGATAACGCGCAGCCTCTTGACGATACCTTAAAACACCCTATTGAGAAAACAGGTCGTTTCATTCGTGTAGAACGATCGCCGGTGTCGACGGGTCGACATGCAGCAAGGCGAAATTTTTTGGATCTATGTTTCGCCGAACATTTCGTTCTCAACGATAGCGCAGAGTAAATGTCCGATCGTGATATGGACTTCCTGGATTCTGGGCGTCTGGTCACAAGGCACATTGAGCAGTACGTCAGAGATCTCACCGAGCTTTCCCCCCGTGGAGCCGGTCAGCGCGATGACACGGGCGCCCTTTGAGCGTGATGCCCGGGCCGCGTTGACCACGTTCAGCGAGTTCCCGCTCGTGGAAATGGCAATCAGCACATCGGTTGGCTTGACGTGAGCCTCGACGAGCCGGGCCAGAGCTTCCTCATACGAATAATCGTTGGCCGCGGCGGTAAGCGCTGAGAGACCGCCGCCCATGGCCAGGGCAGGCAGGCCCGGTCGCTGCATCTCGAACCGTCCCAGCAGCTCGCCCTCGATGTGCAGCGCGTCGGCCGCGCTGCCGCCGTTGCCCAGAAGCAGAACTTTTCCGTCACGGCGGAAACAGTCGACCATCAGAGCCGCCGCCTCGTGAATCTTGACGGAGAGCATCTTGCCGCTCTCACGCATTACCTCGATGTGTTTTCGAATCGTCTCGTGGACTAGATCCATGGTCGCTTCACCTAACAGCAGCCATAACCGGCGCCGTCAGGCGCTCGATTGACGACCTGGTTGGCCGAACTCGTCTCCGTACACATAAACGTACACATTCCGGATCCTGAACACGGGGCCTTTCTCCCCGACTCCGTGGACGGCCCTAAATCCGTGGACGGCCCTAAATCCGTGGACGGCTCTGCGTACTGCTTCGCTACGAATGTGTAGGTCTGTTCGGCCTGCAACCTCGCGAGTGGTTGTTGATTGCCGGGGAAATCGGCGCCCGCACCTGGCAATCGCCGAGCACTCCATTCTACAGCGTTTTTCATCGAACCCATCGATTCATGGTACCATTTGCGGTGGAGCTGATCCAAACGCGCAGAATCGATTTTGCTTGAATTTGAGGATCAACTCTCGATGATAACGTCGGTCCGTTTCTTCAAACTGCTCGAGGAGGCTTCTCCTTGGATTCTTCAGTCAAGTTGAAAATTTTACTCGCCGATGATGAAAAAACCATCCGCATCACTCTCGGTGACGATCTGCAATCCTCCGGTCACGACGTGCAGACGGTGGGGCACGGGGACGACGCCTTGCGGGCTCTGGAGCGCACCGCATTCGATCTGGTGATTACGGACATCCGAATGCCAGGGGCGGATGGCCATATGATCCTGAAGACGGCGAAGCAGATCCGTCCCGAGACCGAAGTGATCGTGATCACCGGATTCGGAACGGTGGAATCGGCCGTCGATGCCATGCGCCAGGGCGCTTACCACTACATTCTGAAACCCTTTCTCAACAGCGACATCCTCATCTGCGTGGAACGTATCGCAAGGCTGCGCTGTCTTCAGGAGGACAATCGCCGCCTCAAAGATCAACTGGGCAAGGTGGTGGGTGTCGAAAACGTCATCGGCAAGTCGCGCACGATGCAGGATGTTCTCAAAACGGTGCGCAACGTGGCCAGCAGCAGTGCCTCGGTGTTGATCGAGGGTGAGAGTGGAACCGGCAAGGAGGTCATCGCCAGAACGATCCACCTCAATTCGGACCGCCGGGACCGCGAGTTCGTGGCGGTCTCCTGCAGCGCGCTCCCCGAAGGCTTGCTCGAGACCGAGCTGTTCGGCCACGAGCGGGGCGCATTCACCGATGCCCGCAAGGAGCGCAAGGGGCGTTTCGAGCTCGCCGATGAGGGGACGGTCTTTCTCGATGACATCGACGACGTCCAGCTCTCGACACAGGTCAAGCTGCTGCGCGCCCTCCAGGAACGGGAGATCGTCCGCGTTGGCGGAGAGAAGACGATCAAAGTGGATATTCGGGTGATCTCGGCCACCAAGCGCGACCTTCGTACGCTCATGAGCGAAAGCAAGTTCAGGGAGGACCTCTTTTATCGCCTCAACGTCGTGCCGCTCATTCTGCCACCGCTGCGGGATCGCAACGAAGATATCCCGCTGCTCGTGGACCATTTCATCAAGCTCCATGCCGCCCCGGGACGTGAGTATGAGGTCAAGCCCGAGATTCTGGATGTTCTCATGGGATATCCCTGGCCCGGCAACGTGCGCGAACTGGAAAATTCGATCGAGCGGGCCATCGTGCTGGCAGGACAGGGGCGTTTTTTGAAGAAGGAACACCTCCTGCGTCTTTCAGATCAATTCAAAACCACACCCGAGATCTCTGAATCGCTGCCGACGCTGAAAGAAGCGGTCATGAAGGCTGAAAGAGATCATATCATCGGAGTGCTCAAGACCACAGGCGGACACCGCGCCCAAGCCGCGATGATCCTGGGTGTCAGCCGCAAATGTCTCTGGGAAAAGCTGCGCGACTACAACATCGAGGCATAAAATGCCCGGCCAAGCCACGGTTTTTGCCTCCGATTTCCATCTCAGCTCCGCCGACCCCGGGGGGATCGAGATCTTTGTGCGTTTTCTGGAGCAACGTGTGCGGGGAGCGCGGGCGTTTTTCGCGCTTGGAGACCTCTTCAACCTCTGGATCGGTCCTGCCCAGCTCGACGAGCCCAGTCTGCAGCCGGCCTTCGACGCTCTAAAAGCCCTGGTTGCCGGCGGAACGCAGGTCACCCTGCTTCACGGCAACCGGGATTTTCTTCTGGGCCACAGGGAAGCAGCGGCCTGGGGGGTATCGATCCCCGGCGAGAGCCTCGAAGCGTCGATGCACGGGATGCACATCTTCCTGACCCATGGCGATCTGTTTTGTACGGCTGACCGGGCCTATCAGCGAATGAAGACCATCCTGCGCAGTCGCATCGTACGCGGACTGGTGCGCATGCTTCCTCCAGGCGGAGTCCGCCATCTGGCCGAGGGGTTGCGCAAGCAGTCCCGACAGGCCGTGCAGCGCAAGCAGCGCAACGAGACCGACATCGATCCGCTCGCCGTCGACCGGCTGGCCGGCGCGAGAGGGGTTGACGCCGTACTCTGCGGCCACGTTCACCGCGCTCATGAAACCCGGCTCGATGGGGGAGCCAGGCTCTTCGTGCTCTCCGAATGGTACCAGGGGCGCGGAGTCTACGCGGTTGCACGGGACGGCACGATCGAGCTCCGGAGCTTTCCCGATTGATCTTCACAGCCAAAAATGTGCGGAGATCCCTTATCTTTTTGCTTGTGCCGCTCGATCCGATTTGCTACCGTTCCGTTTTTTGGTCTGATGCAGAAAAAGAGCATCGTCATCACCCTCGACGGACCCTCGGGATCTGGTAAGAGCACGGTGGCTTCCGCCCTGGCGCGGGAGCTCGGTTATCGCTATCTGGACACGGGAGCGATGTACCGGGCGGTGACGCTGGCGGTTCTAAACTCCGGTCTCTCCGTGGACCCCGTTGACGAGCACGGGATCTCACAACTCCTGCACCGGACGCGCATCGAGCTCGACGACTCCGGTCGGATCGTGATCGATGGCCAGCGACTGGACGATGAGGCTTTGCGCGTCGACTCGGTCACCAAGGCCGTCTCGAACGTGTCAGCTCTGAACAACGTGCGGGAACGTCTCGTCGCGTTGCAGCGCGAGTTCGCTCGCGGTGGAGATATCGTTGCTGAAGGCCGCGACCTCGGCAGCGTGGTTTTTCCGACCGCTTTCGCGCGCTATTATCTCGATGCCGATCCCGAGGTTCGAGCCCGGCGCAGGGCGCAGCAGGAATCCCGCTGCCGGCAGGATAATAAGCCGGTCGATGAACGTGTAGTCCTGCAGGCGATACGGGAGAGGGATCAGAAGGACCGAAGGCGCGAGCTGGCTCCGCTCATACTGGCGCCTGGGGTCGAGCTGATCGACACGAACGCTTTGACGTGGCAAGAAGTTGTCGCGTCTCTTGTGAACAGGGTCCAAAAAAGGTTAAATTGCGGGCTTCGTTGACAAACCAGCTTTTCAGAGACAGTGTCACGTTTCCACCGGGGGAGCGGCTGTTTCATTATAATTATGGACATTTCTTTTTTTCTGTATGTCGCGACGTAGCGACATGTTCTGGAAGGTTTACATGGCTCACAAAAGGTTACTGAAGAAGTTCGACCTCGAGGAAGAGAGTATCGATCTCGCCATAAACGAAGCGTTGGCTGGAGCCTCGGAGGAGGACCTGTCCAAGCTCTATGAGGAGTCGATCAAGAACTTCACCCCCGATTCGATCATCAAAGGCAAGGTCGTGCGGGTCCTTAACAACGAGGTGCTCGTCGACATCGGTTACAAGTCGGAAGGCGTTGTCCCGATCATGGAGTTCGGTGACTCCGATACTCTGCAGGTCGGTGACCAGCTCGAGGTGCTCCTCGAGACGATCGAAGACGAATCAGGCCTGATGATTCTGTCGAAGCGCAAGGCCGATCGGATCCGGGGCTGGGAAAAGGTAATCGGTACCTACAAGGAAGGCGACACGGTCACGGGCAAGGCGATCCGCAAGATCAAGGGAGGCCTGCTCGTCGATATCGGTGTGCCTGTCTTCCTGCCGGCGTCGCAGGTCTCGATCCGCCGTTCCAAGGACATCGCCGAGTACATCGATAAAGAGCTCGAGTGCAAGATCATCAAGATCGATGAAGCTCGCATGAACATCGTCGTCTCCCGCCGCCGGCTCGTGGAAGAGCGCCGGGCCCAGCAGCGCGAGAAGATCCTGGCCGAGCTCGAAGATGGCCAAATCCGCTCCGGTGTGGTCAAGAACATCGCTGATTTCGGTGCCTTTGTCGACCTAGGCGGCATCGACGGCCTGCTCCACATCACCGACATGTCTTGGGGGCGGGTCAATCACCCCTCCGAGATGCTCAAGATCGATCAGGAGATCGAGGTGATGGTCCTCAAGTTCGACAAGGAGAAGGGCAGGATCGCCCTGGGGCTCAAGCAGAAGAGCCAATCTCCCTGGATCACCGTGCACGAAAAGTACCCCGTGGGCAAAAAAGTCGAGGGCGAGGTGGTCAACATCATGCCCTATGGCGCGTTCGTCAAGCTCGAAGAGGGTATCGAAGGGCTCGTCCACATCTCCGAGATGTCCTGGACGCGGCGCATCAATCATCCCTCCGAGGTGGTCTCGCTCGAAGATCACGTCGACGTGGTGGTGCTCGATATCAACACCGACAAACAGGAGATTTCTCTCGGCATGAAGCAGGCCGAGGTGAATCCCTGGGATCTCGTGGAACAGCGCTATCCGCCGGGCACGATCATCGAGGGCCTGGTTCGCAATATCACCTCCTACGGTGCCTTCGTCGAGCTCGAAGAGGGCATCGACGGTCTGCTGCATGTCTCTGACATCTCGTGGACCAAGAAAGTGAACCATCCCAATGAGGTGCTCAAGAAGGGCGAGCGGGTCAAGGCGGTCGTGCTGACCGTGGAACCTGAGAAGAAGCGCATCGCTCTCGGTATCAAGCAGTTGCAGAACGACCCCTGGATGGCAGAGATCCCCGACAGGTTCCAGCCTGGCGATCTCGCCGTCGGCAAGGTGACCAAGATCACCAACTTCGGCGTGTTCGTCGAGCTCGAGGAAGGATTGGAAGGCCTGCTCCATATCTCCGAGATTTCCGATCGCAAGATCAACAGGCCGGAAGAGGTCGTCAAAGTGGGCGACAGCGTCAATATCCGCATTCTGAAGGTGGATTCGATGGATCGTAAGATCGGGCTCTCCATGATCGACGTGGATCAGAACGTCCCGGTGGAAGAGCAGAAGAAGAAAGAAGCCACCGCCGAGCCCAAGAAGGAGCTCAAAACTCCCAAGACCGATATGGAGGTCGCTCTCGCCGAGGCCGCCCAAGCGATCCGCGATGCCGAAAACATGAGGGCCGAGAAGGCCGCTGAGAAGGCTGCCGAACAGGCCGCTGCCGCTGAGAGAGCCGCTAAGAAGGCCGCTGCCGCTGAGAAAGCCGCTGATGATGTGGCCGTCGAGGCGGAGGAACCGCAGACCGCAGCAGCCATGGAGATCGAGACCAAGGCTGAGGATGCGAACGTTGAACCGGAGGAGCCACCGCAGCAGGCGACCGACGAGGCTGCTGAAGAGAAAAGCGCCGAAACCGAGCCCGACCAGGATACTTCCTCGGAAGAGGCTACATAAACAAGAGAGGAACTCTCACGGCCGGGAGCGTTTCGAGAGGGTGGTCGGCTCGGACGAAGAGATGCACGCGCCAAGTATGGCGGTCGTCTCGAAGCCGATCACCATTCGAGAGTTTCGCCGGTGGATCGCGGTCCAAGCAGCGATCCTGACAGGCGGCGCGCTCCTGGCCAACAACGCCTTTCGCTTTCATCGGACGATCATGCACGACCGTGTATGAAACCTCGATGGTCAACTCAATGATGGAGGCGAGATGACCGATCGGAAGAGAAGACGTTTTGATTGCCTGATCGGAACCCTTAGAAATCTCAAAACCCTGTCGCCCGTTCTGATTCTGATCGTGGCCGCAGGGTTTTCTTGTGCCGTTGTTCCAGCACCGGCTCCGGCCAACGCCGCGATGAACCTGCCGGACTCGATCCCGAAGGACCCCGCCGCGATCGAGCAAATGGCTCAGGATTTCAAGAACCGCGGAGATTTGGCCACCGCCGATGCGCTCCTGCTCCACTCTCTCGACGACAACGAGGGGCTCAGCCGCTCTTGGGAGATTAGGCTACGCGGCCTGCGCCTGGAAATCCGTAAAGAGTATTTTCTGGACAACTGTCCGATAGGGCTCGAAATCTGGACGCGCAACGAGGTCAAAAGCTTCAGTGACGAGGTGGCGCTCGAGTTCCGCATCCACAATCGCTCTCCCGAACCGTTCACGATTCCTTCGAGGAACGCCTGGTCGTGGCTGCCTTTCACAGAGTCCCGGCAGAGTCTGATCTCGGTGAACATCTCGATTACCGATGTGGGGATGCGCGACGGGGTGATTACCGGCGGAAGCTGGAACGAAATCCTGCCGATGAGGGGATCGCTCGAGATTCCGCCTGGAAAAAGCGGCGACATCGCCTTCACGATGGAGCTGACGCCGACCCCTGGTCTCAATTACCGCAGGATCGAGATCGACGCCGAGTTGATCCCAGGAGGGTTGGAATTCGCAGACCACGACTATGGAATCATGCGCTTTGTTTTTCCAAAGCGTACTCTTCACTTTTTCGAAGCAACGTCAATGTCCACGTCCACGTCCACGCCGCCGGCGATGGCAGCAGCAGGGAGCGATGCGATTGCCGAGGCCCTCGATGCTGGCGACCGGATGTGCTTGTTGCGGACGGCGGTTCTCCTTCCGGAGCGGGATCGGCCCGAATGCATCGATTATCTGGTGCAGGCTCTGCCGTCCCTGCCGCGAGACGTGCAGAACATGACCATGACGGTGCTGACACTCCTTACGAGGGAGAATCTGGGTTACGATGTCCATCGATGGCTCAACTGGTGGCGGCAGGAGACCGGTCGTAATGTCGAGACCGGTAACGGACCCGAATCCGAATCGGTAGAGCGTAGAGCGGAGGTGTCTCGACGCAACCCTCGCAGTGGTGGAGGTTTCGGAACAGTGTCCTCCCTCCTTGCGCTGATCTGCGCTACTGTCAGTCCCTCTCCCGGGATCTCTCAGGATTCCTCGAGCGCGGAATACGCGACGATGGCGACGACGCAACCCTTTGATCGTCAGCGTGCCGACTTCGATCTCGAGCCGCACGAAATCGTCATTCGATCAGAGCTCTCGAGTCCCTACAGCGGTCGACGCGGCCGCAACATCGATGTGCTTGCGGCTTCCGGCGAGGATGCCCTACCGCTGATCGAGCGGTTACTGGCGGCCCCCGAGCCGCGAGTCAGACGCGGCGCGATTGCGGCCTTGAAGGAGATCGGCGGCGCCCGATCGATCGAGTTGCTCGTCAAAACCCTCGAATGTGATACCGACCGGGGTGTGCGGCAGATGGTGATCCAGGCGCTCGGCCGGTTGGAGCAGCCTCTACCGTCCCTGCCCGACCACCTCCGATCGGAGGAACGATCGATCCTGCTCGAGCTCTACATCGACAACCGGCTCATGATCGCCATGGAAGAGGTCATGCACGACGGCATGGTCCCCGGCTTCTACGACGGTCAGTTCCAGAGCTTTTTCAGGATCGCTTCCGACATACCTGAGCGCCTGGCGAAGATCGCAGTCGATGAGGACGTCCACTATATCGCAAGGGTTCTGGCGATCATGTCGCTCAACGAAAAGCCCACTCAGAACCTGGAGGGGGCCCTCGCCGCTCTGATCCTGCCCGCCCGCGATGAGCTTCAGGGCGAATGGTATATCTTCTACGACAGCCGCAGGCCGGAGGGATCCAACGAAAATCTCATTGTCAGGAACCGGAGGCTCGGGCTTTCGAGATTCGCGCGGTTTGCGCTGGCCAAAGCCGGCGTCGACAAATATGTGGGCGCCAAAATCAGGGCGATGGAGAAATGGGTTCGTGACAATGGCGTTTTGATCGATCGCGACAAGACGTTCAAGGAGATCTTCGGCACCCGGTTGTTGCTGAAGAAGGAGTTCTCTCGCAGCCTTTTTTTCGAAATCGGTTATGAGTTTCAACAATGCGATGATTTCGACGACGCCGAGAGATGGTACCTCAAGCTCATCAAGAGCTTCGACGATTCTTTCGCGCTCTCCAGCGCCCACTACAATCTGGCCTGCCTCTACTCGCTGCAGGGAAAGATCGAAGCCGCGCTCCTCCACGTCACAAAGGCCACGGAGAACGGTTTTCTCGATTTTGCCTGGATGGATGAAGACCGGGATCTGGATCAGTTGAGGAACGATCCGCGCTACGGGGCGCTCAAGCAAAAGGTGCTCAACGATACCGATTCCGAAGAGACTCCCGCAGAGGACGGCGATCATCGTCCTTGAACTCCCACCCAAAGTCGCCTGGAACTCCCGTCCCGGCGCCCATGCAGGGCCTAAAACCCGGTTTTTATCAGGTTGTTAATCCGTCTAAATGATTAAATTGTAGAACGATAGAGTAACATGTCCAGGTGTCTCGAACGACGGTCGGAGACCGGCTCGGGGCGTGCGGGAATTCGAGAAAATTTCTTTTAATATTTGCCTAAATCCATTAACCATGGTATATATGTAATAGATATGATTGACTCATGAATCGCTACCGTCGTCTCTGTGTCAGTTGGAGTCATTCCCCTCCCCAACCGCCATCTCTGGCTGACACAAGACAGGTGGCAAAGAATTTTCCCCCGAAAGGGGGAAAATTTTTTTGGTAGTTGTTCGAAGAAATCCCCCTTAATAACCGGATCGATCGTTGAGGCTGCTGCTCGAGCGTAAGCAGAGTCTCGAATCCTTGCATCGAGTCGATCAATTCCTTCTACCTAACTCACTCGTCACGGCCAACCGTAGCCCGACCGTGAGTGCGCCAAGCAAGCTTGGCACTTCTTGCGAGGTGTAAGTCCTCGCTGAGTAAAGCTTAACCAGCCACTCATCTCGAGTGTTGCAACTGTGTAGGAGGAAACAGAAATGTAGCCGAACGAATCAGTTGAAGCGTACACAGAGAACCACGTAGACCGTAGGGGAGACCGCACTCCCTGAAGCCTCAGACAGCCCCGATAAGGGCATAGAAGCAGACGGCGATGATGTTGACGGACGCAGAAGCCAACACAAAGGGACCGTTATAGGTGAGGTCCTGGACGGTCTGCCGGGGTCCAAAGGGCGTGGTATGTGTGGAGAGAAGTGTTCGAGGACTTGGGAGGCCCTGACAGTTCCCGGGCAGCCGGACTATGACGCAGACGTTGCGGCAAGGGATACAGATATTGAGCCACGTACGGGGAAACCCGGACACAGAGTAGGCTGGACCCTAAACCGCGAAAGAAACGGCCTAGGAAAAGCTGTATCAGGTAGGTTGACTCCGGTAACGCCAAGGAGAACCGAGGACTGGCAGGGAGTCAGATCAGCGCATAGTAACTCCGAGACGGTAGGGCCGATCACATGGGGAAGGCGCTGACAGTAGTA
>Ga0190284_1001171_pt1 | contig 12096 bp, 8 predicted proteins | sample 48691812_MG_FD_161668 | JGI IMG/M metagenome (GOLD analysis project Ga0190284, IMG submission 161668) | Hydrothermal vent microbial mat bacterial communities from Southern Trench, Guaymas Basin, Mexico - 4869-18-1-2_MG | ecosystem: Environmental > Aquatic > Marine > Hydrothermal vents > Microbial...
CTGCAAAATCCCCACGCCGCCTTCGCGGGTTTTGAAAAGATAAGTAACTGGCATCTTGCCATGAGCTGTGAGGAAAACCGGATTGCCAGGCTTGCAAAACTTAAAAACGGTATCATTATAAGTACTCAGCTTCTCGGGCGTCATCGTTTCCCATGCTCCGCTTGAATTCGGCAAGGCGATAAGGTCAAACCCGACAATCCCACTAGCGGCAGGCCAACCGCCACCGGCGTCGACCCCGTGGGCTTCTGTCCACTTGATTACCTTTTTTGTGTTGTCGCCGGAGGAAGCCTCCTTCGGCGGCGTGATAAGTTTACCCGTGTCGAAGTCTACCAGGCAATTCTCGCCGGTGTGGTTTACCACGCATTCGATCACCGGGCCAAAAGTAGGCCTTTTCACCGGCGGTGCGACGGCGGGGGTGCCTGCCTCGATAGCTTTGGCCAGGGCCTGGGCCTGGGGCTGTGAGAACTTTCCGGTAATCACAGCTCGGTTGCTAAGCGGTGCCTGTATCGTCGGCGCGGAGAGCACTTTCCCGTCGACCACAATGGCTAGGGTGTTTTTGACGTTGGCTTTGGTGAGGGCTGCGAAAAACTTCGCCCCGCGACTATCAAACTCAAATCCGACATCAGGGCGGGCGAACTGATCCGTTGTCGCAATGGCCCTCGTCAGGCCCCAGGCATTTTTACCCTTGCCCTGAAGCATCGTTTCGTCAGGCTTGTCGGAAACCAACAGATACATTTGCCCCTTGTACTCCCCCGTTACCAATTCAGGATTGGCCAACTCAGCTGCGACAGACAGCCAGCCATATGTCGGCATCCGCCCGCCAGCCTCTGAAACTCGGCTAGTCTTGGGCCAAAACCCAACATGCCCAGCTCCAAGCCAATTCATATAAAGAGCCAACTCCGCCTTGTCCACAGCGGCCCGCCTCGGCGCAATCCGAAACTCCAACTTACCACCCGCCGCAGCGGGGCGAGAATTTACATATTTTATCACATGCAATACTCGCTGGAGTTTCACGCCATCATCTGTTAGTTCGCTAACCGATACCACATTCAAAATCTCAGCCTGTTCTTTTCTGCCTGCTTGCCGATCCGCCCAGGCTTGCAACAGCGTTATCAGTGCCCGCTCGATTCGGCTGTTGAACGGTATCTTTTTAGCGTCCGGTTTTGTGGGATAGGTGTCGCCAATGAAAATATGTTTTGGAGTGCTTCTTTCCTCCAGCCCCTCCAGCCTATGGTCCAAGCAAAATGAATATTCCCGGCCCATGTGGTCAACAAGCACGATTGCTATTGTTCCTCCGTCTTGATGTATACCAGCCTTCTTGACAGCAACCGGCAAGAAAAGACCAAGCACTGCAGCGGCATCTTTTTCCGACAATTTCTCCAGCTGCGGTGTGGGTTTTTTTGCCCCAGCTGCCAATTCCGATGGTACGCTTTTGCTCCGCCACAATACAGGCCGCTTCACCTTCTTCGCTGGTAAGGGCGATTTCTTCGCCGCCACCGGCGCAGCTGCGGGGGTGTCGGCGAGTCGGGCGTTGATGTCTTTGGCTGCTTTGCGAAGGTGGGTCTCCAGGGAAATCGAGGGCGGCGAATTGCGTATTAAAAAATTCTTCCAGCCGGTTTTGGTCTTGACGAAGAACAGTACCAAATAAACTCCCTTGAGTTCCTTGGGGCCTATACATTTCACCGCAGCCACCTCGCCGCTGACGATTGATTCGTCTGGATACATCGTAAACAGCTTGCCAGTCATCTGTGTAAATCGCTCTCGCAATTCCATAGAAAAATGTGGCAAGGCATCTCGCCAGCCTTCGATACGATCCACGGACATAGCTTTCAACTTCGCGTCGTCCTTCTCTCGAATCGCCGCCAGCATTTGAAGAGCCAAGCCCTCCACGGTTGCATCTGGCGGAGCCTTCGCTGGGGCGGGCCTTTTTGCCTTTGCTGGCGGCGCGGGCTTTTTCTTCGCTGTTGGTTTGGCTTTGCCCCAGGCGCCGGTGTGGCGGAAGTTGCCGTTGGAGGTGGGCCATTGCATCCATTTTTTATCGTAGGCCAGGCCTGTTTCGTAGATGAAAACCTGGCCATCCGTTAGCCCGAAAACAATGTCCGCTTTCCCGTCGCCATCGACGTCGGTAATCGTACATTGCGTGGTGGAATCCTCAGGCTCGGGCAACATGTTGATCGTCTTCGTCGTTCCGTCGGGTCGCAGTTTCACCCAGAACGTGCCGGCAAAAAGATCCATCACGCCATCGCCGCCCAGGTCGCCAACAGTAACGCCGCGAACCTTGGCTGCTGGGAGATAGGCGATAATGTCGTCGGGATCGAGAACCCCGCTGCCATCGCCTCGCCAGGCGCGGATGCTCCTGGTGCGACGGTCAAACACGATAATCTCAGCTGCGCCGTCGCCGTCGAGGTCAGCCAGCGTAGGCGATGCCCCCGAGGCCCAGACGCGATCCTTAAACACACTCGTGTACTTTCCGATGGTCTCAGTGCCGCCGAACTTCCGCCCTTCCCACGTCCAAGCCATGATGTGTCCCCGCTGATCAGCTCCCACGATTTCCATCTGCCCATCGCCAGTAACGTCGCCCATCACCGGCGGGAACAGGCAATGACGCCCCACCTGCTGAGGCCAACCTGGCAGCACCTTACCCGTGTGATCGTAGCCGGCGATGGAGTTGGCAAAGCCAGGCCGCGGGCTGTTGATGTAATGCGGGTGGAACAGCTCCAGGTCGCCATCGCCGTCGGCATCGGCGACGCAGGGGACAAATCCACCCTTAAAAATACGCTCCTTTGGCCAGCCCGCAACCTCGCCGCCCTTAACCGTCATCAGCACATTACCGTAAATCAGGTCGACCACGCCGTCGCCGTTGACGTCCACCAGCGGCACGCTACCCCAGCCATCGCCAGACCCCGAAAGCCTCTTGACAATCGGCCCGTCCTTTTCATGTTCGATGAGAACCGTCCCAGCTCGGTCGAGTATAACCAGCTCGTCCCGCCCGTCGCCGTCCACGTCCATCACCGACGGACTGCTAGCCCAGTCTTCCGAATAGCGAGGCCTCTTCTGACGATAATGCAGCCGCGTCTGAAGGTCCATCACAGCTACGGGCCAACCCGCCACCGGCGTGCCGTCGTGGTGAAATGCAAAAACCAGCCGCTCCATGTTAGGCTCGGGATGTATCAGCTTGGGCATTTGTCTGTAACTGTAACCCCCAGTCATGCACGGCACGACCACTTCGAGATCGCCATCGCCGTCCAAATCTGCCACCACCGGCGTGCCTCGCACACTGCCCGGAAGCGCCAAAGGCCAACCCTTGGCGATGGGAGAATCCGCAAGCCTCTCGTCCGCAACTTGTATCGCGCGACGCGACCCTTTGGGAATTCCCCGCAAGGCTTTGAGAACGACGTCAGCCTCAGCCTTGTTCATGGACATCTTGAACGCAACGCCAGGCCCAGCTTCGACAGCCAGGCTGTAATACGGCGCGTTTGGCCCGGGATGAGTTTCCAGCTCCTCGCCCCGGCCAAAAATCCCCCGCCGGGCAAGCAGGTCGATAACCTCCACAGCCTGGGCCTGAGTGATTTTAACGCTACTAAACGGCGGGCTCTGCCTGTCGCCCGAGCTATCGCCGGGCAAAGCCAGGCCAATATCGGATGTCGACAATCGCAACAGATGCTGCGTCTTCGGACGGCTATTTTTGAAAACCAGCAACGTTTTCGTAACAACATTCTTATGCTCATCCACACGCAAAACAAAAGAGCCAAGCCTAGCCTTGAGCAGGCCAACAAACTTTCGAGGCTCCCCACCAACCGGCCGCGATGGCTGGGTGGCAGGGGTTTCCTTGTCTTCAATCTCAGCCTCCGCCGCCGGAGCTTCGGTTTTTTTAGGCTCTTCAGCCTGGGGTTTTTCGGCTTGGGGTTTTTGATTGTTACTGTTATTTTTGCTCTCTTTGTCGGGGACAATAATATATTTTTTCTCAAAAATTATTTCCGAATCTTTTGGCGGTAAAAAGACTATATTATCTTCAGAGTAAGCGGATTCTTGAATGTTGCATTTTGCGAGTTTTAATTGCAAATTCCCGCTATCTACAAAACGGATATAATTAATTTGATAATCAACTCGACCAGTCCATTTCTTGGGGATTTTTCGAATATAAGCTCCATTCCTCGATCCTGGAGAAAAAAAGCCTATACTGCCAGAGTCTTGATAATATTCCAACCCCAAATACAAATCCTCATCAGAGTTATTCTCAACTTCTATGGATAGTTGAGCATGATTTTGCTTCAAAATCCCTGTATCCTCGGGTGGTGGCATGAAAATAGATTTGATTGTCAATTGGCCCCTAGAATCTGAAGTATTGAGAATTTCATTAATACCTACAATTTCATCCTCCGCTTGTGCCATAGGTAGCAGGACCGCAGCTGTTAGTAGTAGTATTAGTAACCCCAGGGTTCCCAGCTTGGCGGACTTTGGCAGCGGGCGGGATAATATGTGTTTAATTCGCAGGCTCAGCGCGTTTTGAGATTCGACCACGCCGATGAGCCGTAGGCTTAGTGCGCCTCTACCCAGCGACAACGTCGCGACGTTGAGCAGCGTTTCGGGATATTCGCTGGCCTGTTTACCCATAGCGACGAGCACCGCTTCGTCGACCGCTTGTTCTCGCAGGCGACGAATGATAGCATTGGCTAGCCAAAGCAGCGGATTGTAAAAGTAAAAAATCTGCAGCAAAGCCTGAGCCATGTTCACCCACAAATCATAGCGTTTTATGTGGGCTAACTCGTGCAGCAACACCGCTTCGAGCTGGCGCGAGCTGAGCTTGGCTGGGAGGTTTTGCGGGATGAGTATCACAGGCTGAAACAGCCCGCACACCGCGGGACTTGTAGCGTTTGATGAAAGTTTGAGTTTGACGCATTTTTTCGCATTTACACCCAGCCGACGTTTGCACTCCTCAAGCATCGCTGCGAGTTCCCCGCCAGCTTCGCCCCCCTGACGCACAAGCCCGGCTACAAACATCGAACGCTGAACAATCAACAAAATCATCCCAGCTACGACGGTCAGCCAAGCCAAAAACACAGCCGCTGCCCAACCAAGCCCCACACTCTTGGACACAGGCATCGCCCCTATAAATTCAGCCTCCACAGCTGCGACCTGCTCTGCTGGCAAGGCTCCGCCAGCCAACGAATCGATGTCGCCATCATGCGAAGAGTTTTGCAAATCCCCAAGCCCAGGCTGGGCTGTCGTGCCTAGGTGATTGGTGGCTGGGGAAGCTTCTGGGAGCTGGGCAGTTGATTGCATTTCCGCCTGCGCCGGCAGCTGGGCGGAGGCTTCGAACATCGGATTCAAAAAACTCCCGCCAATCCAATAGCCAATCCCCGTCGGCGCAGCAAGCGTAACGGGCAGCACAAGTTTCAGCAGCACAAGCATCCACAAAGCATATCGCACGACAGCTCGCACTTTTTTGCGAACAACGCGGTCGAGCAACAATATAACTACAATCAGCAAACTGGACTGGATCAGCATGGGCAACGCGAATTTGACAAACCAAAGCCCCGCAAAATTAAGCGACTCGACAATAGCACTCATATCAATCTCCCGTAAAAGCAGTTATCAGTTGTCAGTTATCAGTAAAAACAAAAACATCACAGTTCGTTTTTTCGCGTTTTTTCGCGTTTTTCGTAGTTCTAAACATCTGTGTCTATTTGCGGCTCTTCTTGGGAGCTGAGTTTTTTCGTTTTTGTTTTATAAGAGTTTCGAGTTCGCCAAGCTGCTTGGCGGTGAAGTTGTTGCTGTCCAGCAGAAACTGCATCATCGGCGTCATCGCCCCGTTGAACGCCCGCTTCACCGCTCCCATCACCTCGCCCTTTTGCGCCTGGGCGGGAGTAATAGACGAGCGATAAAGAATCAGGTTCCGAAGCCTTTCTGTTTTCAACAGCCCCTTGCAAGCCATCCTGTCCATCATGGTTTTAACCGTGCTGTACGACCACTTCCTGCTTTTCACCAAAACCTCCTGCACAGTCGGAGCCGCACAAGGCTCATGCTTCCAAACCGCCCGGATAATAGACCACTCCCCCTCGGTCAGCTGATAATACGACTTCGCCATGATAATCTCCTGATATCTAACCAAGTAACCCACGCTCTACAATTGTAGAGATAACAATTGCAAAGGCAAGCCTTTTTTATTTTTTTGCATCGCGGTTCTTCCTTCAGAGATAGCTCCAAAGCTGTGGTGTCATTTTTCCTGGGTGGCCTGGCCCGCATCGGCCTGGGTTTTGCGAGCTGCGTTCATGCCTGGGTTTGTGATTATAAGTAGCCCATTGGCTATTGCCTGCCGCATCATCCGCAATCGCGCAGATATTTTTGTGACTTTTTTTTAATTTTCTGTGAAGGGGGGCTGTATTTGTTTAGTATTTCGGTATTCGAACTTGGTGTTTTGCTTTGAGCTTGAAAGGACCCGGCATGGCTGTTGAATTAGGCACTGTAGCTCCGGTAGGTTTTGAGAATTTTGCCTCGCCCAGATGGGCGTCTTTGATGCGTAGTCTTGGGTGCACCACCGCCCAGGTTTACCGGAATCGCGATGGCAACGACGCCAGTCATTCTGGGGTTGTTACCATTGGCCAAATTCGGGAGTACCTGGACTTGGCCCAGTTGCCCTGCGATTCGCTCCACGCTTTTTACGGCAACGACCTGGATATCTCCGTGCCAAACGACCAGGCCCGGCAGGTGGCGGTGGAGGTTATGCAAGACGAGGGTCGCCTGGCCTTGGCCTTGGGCGGGCCTATCGTCGTGGTGCATTGCTCGGGTATTTTTCCCGAAAATCTCACGCCGGAGGAGCATCGCGTCCGCCGAAGTTGTCTGCGGCAATCGATAGACGAGTTGGGCAGGTTTGGCCAGGCCAATGGCGTGCGGTATGCTTTTGAGAATCTCCCGCCCTATCACGCCATCGGTTCCGACGTAGCTGAGCTTGCGGAAATTCTGCGAGAGGTCGACAGCCCCGCAGCAGGGATGTGTTTCGATATCGCCCATGCCAATCTCGCGGGCAACCCCGTCGAAGCTATCGCCCAGGCTGGCGAGCGGATTATCTACACGCACGTCTGCGACAACCTGGGCCGAGTTGACGATCATCTCCTGCCCTTCACAGGTCGGATAGACTTCCAGGCTGCGGCTGACGCCTTGCGGGAAGTCCGCTACGACGGCGTGCTGATGATCGAGACGTTTTGCGATGTCGACGAGCTAGCCAAGCTGGTAGACCAGGGCATAGGCGAAAAAATCTCCCAGTTCCTCGCCAGGGTCCGCGGTTAGTATTTTCCAGTTTAGTTGTACTGGTATAACATACCAGCCTGGCCTATGTGAAAAACAAATACCAAGCCATCACGAAAGCCAGAGCTGCGGAAAACGCGATAGCCAATGCGACAAGGAAATTTCTCATCTGGCCTGGCGTGGTTTGGCTGTTGGTTTGGCGAGGAGTGTTTTGCAAATCAACCGCTGCCTCAACCGCCGATTCCGTGCTCGCGGCGTTTTCAGCCACGCTCAATACCTGGGCGGTGCGCGTAGCCTCCTGCGGGGTCAAGGCTGGATCTATATGCAACGCCAAGGCAGCCTGGACGGAATCTCGCCGGGCTAAATTGTCGCCGGCCTCAGCCTGGCCTGGCTGAGGTTTCGCAGCCTCTGTTAGCGGGCTGGTCTCAACAGCTTCGTCCATGACAGACTCGGCAGCCATCTGCTGAGAGAGGATTTCCTCCGCCAGGTTTGCCCCGGAAGAATTAGCTGACCGGGCCCGCCGAATGAAGACGTCAGCTAACGATTTTTCCCCAGGCCCCTGCGCGATACGCCTGGTTTTTTTGGGCTTGGGCGCGACGTCCCGAGCTTCGATAACCTCCGCAGCTATAGCGTCGAAAGCCTCAGCTTCTCGCTTGGCAAGCTGAGTTTTTTTCGCATTTTCCGCAGCTTTCTCCGCCTGCAACTGCGATATAAGCTCAGCTATCTTGGCAGAGACGACAGGATTGACAGGCTGGGCTAAAGGGTCGTCCTCGTCGTAAAATTCATCGTCAAACGCGTCGATTTGCGGGGACAAGGGCTTGGACGCAGCAGGCTTGGCGGACGGGCTGTCCATCTGCGCGACCGCTTGTCGACGCTCGAGCAACTGCGTAACCTGCGCGTCAGCCAATTCCTGAAGAACAGCTTCATCGTCCAGACCAGCCAAATTGTCCACACCTGCCGCCATCGTAAAAAATCCTTAAACCCATCGTAACACACTTCGGAACCAACCCGACGTCTCTGCAAATTTTTTTGAAAAAAATTATCAGAGCCTGTTGCACAATAATTCTCGAATCCAACCATTGGATTCGATAGCCGCGTAAGAGAGGTGGCTCAAAAATCTCGTTCTCACACAGTCTTTGTCAAAAATTCAATTCTCTCATATTTTCAAATCATGTCTGGCCAGCTGAGACAAAATATTGTACCAATCAGCCCAAATGCTCGTTTCTCTCACGCCCAGCGGGCTTTTCCGCTACGCCACGGCTTCAGCAGGTTATGCGCGGCGCATATCAGCGACCACTCGCTACGGCAGGCTTCAAATCCTCGCCGCATAAACTTATCAATACCACGAGCATCTTTAATCTGGCCAAACACTGGTTCGACCGTTTGGCCTCCAAGTTTGTAAAGTCCTCGGCCTCGGTCCGTCTGAAGTTTTTGCTCCATCAACTCTGTGGCCAACAAATCTTTCGGCGGTGGCCATGCGGATATGGCGATGCACACCGAAGGCGTGGAAGTGGCGATGGAGGTGCATTCGGCTTGGGGAACATTCCAATGGCCGGTTGATGATGCTTTGAAGCGGGGTTATCGCATAGGTATTTGCGCCAACTCCGACGGCCACAAGACTCGTCCCGGCGCGAGCCATCCCGGCGCGAGTACATTTGGATCGCTTGGCGGTTTGACCTGCGTGCTGGCAAAGAAGCTCGACAGGAAGAATATACACGATGCGATGAAAAAAACGCCATTTCTACGCTACAACAGGAAACCGTCCTCTGCTGGATGTCTCCGTCGCAATCTCTGATGGCCGAAAAGCTATAATGGGCGATGTTATTGATGTTCAAGCCGGCCAGGCGACGCTTGTCGTTCGCGTTACCGGCACCGACGCCATTGACAATATCGAAGTGCGTAATGGTCTGAACACAATTAAAACCATTCGTCCTTACAAAAAGAAGACCTTGGTTCGAGGATCAAGGTTGTGTGGTCAGGCGCTGAAGTTAGAGGCCGCGACAGGATGACTCTCTGGAATGGTCAGCTTAAAGTTGTCGGTAATAAAATAAGATGGTTCACACCAATAAACTTCTGGAATCCCCAGCAGCCCCTTGAACAGGTCGGCAGGAATCAGTTGCATTGGAAGTCTATAACCACCGGTGGGGTAACAGGGGCGATAATTGAACTTGAAAAACCCGCTGCCGGGACACTGGAGATAAACACCTTGCAGAAGAATTGCAAGTGCAATGTGAAATCCATCGGTCTGTCGCCAAAGACCTGCAAGGCCGGCGGACTCAATAAACAGATACAGATTTATCGTCTGCCGGCAAAAACCAAGGCCTCAGCTCAATTTGAGTTCACCGTTCCGCTGTCGAAATTACAGCCCGGCGACAACCCCATTTACATCCGCCTGACGCAGGAAGATGGTCATATGGCATGGTCCAGCCCGATCTATCTGGTCACCTCCTGATGCTGCTGTAATAAACTAAGTATGCCGGAGGGATGGCAAGGAAGCTTTCTATCTCTCTGGCAGGTGGTTTGTTTAAGTTCCTCGTTTCTTTATCACTTTGGCCGGGACGCCGACGGCTACCGAATAGGGCGGGATCTCTTTGACGACGACCGAGCCGGCGCCGACCACCGAGCCGGCGCCGATACTGCCTGTATAAACGACGCAGACGCCCATCCCCAGATAGCAGTCCCTGCCGATGGTCAGCTTTTTCATGAAGCCTTTCTGGCTATAGATGGTCTTGTCGGGGTCGTCAAAACGGTGGGAGGTCGGCGTGATGGTAATGTTCTGTGCCAAAAGCGTGAAGTCGCCGATTTCCAGTCCGATATGTCCGTGCAGACAGCATCCGGTGCCGATATAAACCTCTTTGCCGATTTCAATGTAGCCATTGGGTGTTTCCGTATCGAGAAAGACGCCGTATTTCAAACGGGCACCATCGGCCAGCGTTATTCCCTTTTCCGTCCCGGCTATCAAATGGCACCGGTCACCGATCTGAACGTTGTCGCCCAGCGAGATATTCTGCGGATTGATTATCCGCACACCGACGCCGATCTCGACATTGTCCCCCATCGCCCGAAGCTTTGTCTTGTAATACGCCCGGCGGGCATCAGCAGCCTGCGGTGTGTCCATATTCATCACGACCGTTCGATGATATGCCTCAAGCTGTTCTTCGTTCATTGAATTGAACAGATCGGTAAAAAAGGTCTTTTCGTTCATCGTTTGCATCTACTGTTTATTGACTGAACCACGGATTATATTTATGGTTTATCCGTTCACCATTTACGCGAGTCAGGGACAGCGAGCCACCGGCCGTCTTCTCGGATTGACTGCTGGCTTATCAGTCCCGGAAGCGTCATGTCCATTGCTTCGTGAATACCTATCGGGACAGGCGCGATTCCCCGAATGGCGTTGACAAAGTCGAGGATCTCGAAATAGTCACCGCCGCCGTGGCCGGCCTTTTTGGCCTCTTCGCTCGGATTGTGCCACATTTCGGGCAGGTACTTATCTCTAAGTGCTTCAACCTCCATCAGCGCATCGACATCGTGCCATTTGACTTCCTTGCTCAGTTCCCTCAGCCATATTTTTCGCGTGTCCTCCGGGCCGAGGCGTCTGGATTCATAGCAGCCATCGGTACCCTGCAACTGATAATTAGTGCCTGCGTGGGGACGGTCGGAAATCATATCGACCCGGATTTTGATCAGTGCGCCTTTGACTGTCTTGCAGAGCATCACCGAGGTATCCTGGGCATACTTATCGCCTCGCGGGTCGCGATAGTGCTGACCGCTTCCTTCGCAGCAGACCTTTGCGACCCTGTCGCCGGGCATCCATTGCAGTATCGGCCCTAAGCTATGGGTGCCGTACGTGATTCCGTCAATGCCGTTTTGCCAATGGCGACGCCATTTCGTCTCTTCATTGAGTTCTTTGAGTTCATGCAGATACTCACCCTCGGCATAATAGACCTCGCCGAAGAGTCCCTGCCGCACCAACTCCTTGACCAGTACATTGGGTTTCATATACGCATAGTTCTCGGCCATCATAAATATCCTGTCGCCGGCCTTGCACGCCTGGACCAGCGTCTTGCATTCCTCAACCGATACCGCCGCCGGCACTTCGCTTAAAACATGCAAATTCCGCTCAAGAGCCAGGAGCGTCTGCGAGACATGAAGCTGCATGGGCGTACTGATAATGACCGCGTCCAGATCGGATTGTTCCAGCATCGTCTCATAGTCGGTGTATTGCTCCTTGGCACCCAACTGCTTTGCCGCTTCATCAAGCCCTTCGGCATTAATATCGCAGACCGCCTGAATCGTGATACCGACCGCATCACAGCCAGCTTTAAAACTGCCGCCGCGGCGGCACGCACCTACTATGCCAAGTTTGATTTTACTTTCTTTAGACATTTCTTTGTTCCTGTTTTAGTTAGGGTTTTGAGTATAACTCAACGATCTACTGGCTCCTTCAAAGTAATCCCAATCTTTAACAGAACTTTTATTGAGCGGTATCATTTTTTCTGTTTTTGTATCCATATCATATATTTTCAGGCGCAGGCGTTTGCGACGCACTGGATTATCAAGAAACAGATGCAGTTCGGCCATACTAAGCGGACCCTCCTTGCCCAGAAAGACTCCCAGAGCATAGAATTGCAGGTCGAGCCATATCCATTGATTGGTTTTATCGTCAAATATCTCCGTGCTGGCGTGCTGGGTGCCGAGCTGAATATTTACTTTCTCTGTGATTGATATAATACAGCCGGTATTCACCTGGCGGGTTGAGATGGAGAGTGCATTGCAGGCACATGTAAAAATCATTGCGAAATTGCTGCAAAACCCGAAATCTTTGCCTGAAACCATCCGTTTATACTG
>Ga0190284_1001172_pt1 | contig 12090 bp, 7 predicted proteins | sample 48691812_MG_FD_161668 | JGI IMG/M metagenome (GOLD analysis project Ga0190284, IMG submission 161668) | Hydrothermal vent microbial mat bacterial communities from Southern Trench, Guaymas Basin, Mexico - 4869-18-1-2_MG | ecosystem: Environmental > Aquatic > Marine > Hydrothermal vents > Microbial...
GTATCGTTGCCAGAGCCCCTTCGTCCCAATCAGCAAACTCGTGAGTTCGGTTGTCGGCAATGGAATAGGACGTGGCCTCAATGTCCGAACCTTCGAATCGAACCACCGGAACCTCGGTGCATCCCAGAGACTTAGCGGCTTTCAATCGAGTGTTGCCGGCAATCACCTCACCATTGAGTTTGGCAACGATAGGCTGGCGCCACCCGAAGCGCTTAATCGAGGCGGCGACATGCGGAACCGCTTCCTCGTTGTATCGAGGATTGGCGGGATTGCCAAATAATTCATCTATCGAAACCCATTCAACCTGCAGCGTATCTTGAGCCGGCATCCCGTTCCCCTTTCCCCTGATACGTGGTAGGAATTGCACCCTCCACGATGATAGCTCGTTGAAAATTATTGAAAGCCTTCCCCTGAAGATAGGCTTTTGACAATGCTCGTATTTTAGGGTAATTTTAGGTATTTGTCAAGTGAAAAATTATGATTTATGTAAAATAAATTACCTAATATATCAAAAATGCTATACGTGAACGCACCTTGAGAAAATGGCTCCAAAGTTAACGGCCGTTCACCCCTCTACTCAAGTAGTATTCGGCGATTTGATGACAAATAGCACTTTTGGAGGCTTCCTGAAAAACGCCGAAATCGTTCAAGTAAAGTTCAAGTATCGTCCACCTCGTTTTGATAGGACGAGTTTCACTGAAGGTTAGTTGCTGAGCGGAGACGATTATTTGGCACTGCTGTTGCGTCAGGGTTAATCGCCAAAGGGATGGCTTGAGAATGAGAAGGGCACCTTCAAAAATCCTCAGGATGGTCAAGCATCGTTCAGGATGTTAGGCGTCTGGCTGGCAACTGGTCACATTTGCGGCAGTATGTGACTACAGGAAAAGTACTTACGGCGGAGGTGGTGTCGAGCAGCGCCCTCGAAAAGAATAACCTGAGAGGAAGAAATACCGGGGATTCGGAGGACCAGGAGGGTGGCCCGATAGCTGAAATCGTCGGTGGCGGTGGGCCGATATTGGGCAGAAATAGAGTGTATCGGTCGGGGATGGGCAGGGATGCCGTTTTTGAATAGTTCGAGCTTGGTTTGACGCCGGTTGGCGATACCTTGTGCGCCTCGTGCGTGGATTTCCTTTCGATGTTAGCAGACCTCGCCGACGTGCCCCACCAGTGACCGCAGATGAACGGCGATCGAACCTATCACACTCCTATGAAAATATCTCGTAACCTGCAAGGTAATCGCGACTTGTGTTTTGGTCGACTTTTTGTTCTCTACGGAGGTGGCAGCGCGTTCGGCGTACGGAGTTGGATACCTGGATTGAAAAGTCTGACCGCAAACACCCTAGGGAACACCGAATATGGCGAAGATCAGGACCACGGAAGAGAAGTGGAGTGGAAAGAAAAAGGCGAAAAGACCGACCACATCCAACGGCGCGACGCTTGGCTTCGAACAGAAGCTCTGGCAAGCCGCCGACAAGCTGCGTAACAATCTGGACGCGGCTGAGTACAAGCACGTGGTCCTCGGCCTCATTTTCCTCAAATACATCTCTGATGCCTTCAAAGAGAAGCACGCGGCCCTCGAAGCCGAACGCGCGGCCGGCGCCGATCCGGAAGATTCCGATGAGTACGTTGCAGAGAACATCTTCTGGGTGCCCAAAAAAGCCCGTTGGGCGCATCTACAGAGCAAGGCCAAGCAGCCCACCATTGGCAAGCTCGTCGACGATGCCATGGTGGCCATCGAACGTGACAACCCGACGCTCAAAGGTGTGCTGCCCAAGGATTATGCTCGGCCTGCCCTCGACAAGCAGCGCCTCGGCGAACTGATCGACCTCATCGGCACCATCGGCCTCGGTGACAAGGAGAATCGAGCACGCGATCTGCTTGGTCGCGTCTATGAGTATTTTCTGAGCTCCTTCGCGTCGGCGGAGGGCAAGAAGGGCGGTCAGTTCTACACACCACAATGCGTTGTTCGGCTGCTGGTCGAGATGCTGGCGCCCTATAAAGGCCGCGTCTTCGATCCCTGCTGCGGCTCGGGCGGTATGTTCGTATCGAGCGAAAAATTCGTCGAGGCCCACGGCGGCCGCATCGGCGACATCAGCATCTACGGTCAGGAATCTAATCCCACCACTTGGCGACTCGCCAAGATGAACCTCGCCATCCGTGGCATCGACGCCAACCTGGGCGGTGAATGGGGCGACTCCTTTCACAGGGACCAGCACAAGGACCTCAAGGCAGACTACGTGCTCGCCAACCCGCCTTTCAACGACAGCGACTGGGGCGGCCAGCGGCTGCGTGAAGACGTTCGCTGGAAATACGGCGTGCCGCCGGCAGGTAACGCCAACTTCGCCTGGGTGCAGCACTTTTTGCATCATCTGGCACCCGTCGGATTGGCCGGTTTTGTGCTCGCCAACGGCAGCATGTCCTCGCAGCAATCGGGAGAGGGCGACATCCGCAAGGAGATCGTCGAGGCCGACCTCGTTGACTGCATGGTGGCGCTTCCCGGCCAGCTCTTCTACTCGACGCAGATTCCTGTTTGCCTGTGGTTCCTCTCGCGCGACAAGAAGAACGGCCTCGGTGGTCGCGGCAAGAGGATGCGTAACCGCAGGAAGAAGACGCTTTTTATCGATGCCCGCAAGCTGGGCACGATGATCGACCGCGTTCACCGCGAGCTCACCGACGCCGACATCGAGCGTATCGCCGAAACCTACCACCGCTGGAGGGGTGATGGTGCTGGCAAGTACGAGGATGTGCCCGGTTTCTGCAAGAGAACCACGACCGAGGAGATTGCCGCAAATCAGTTCGTGCTCACACCCGGACGATACGTCGGCGCCGAAGAGATCGAGGACGACGGCGAGCCCTTTGAGGAGAAGATGGCCCGGCTCGTCACCAAACTCGACGAGCAGTTCAAGGAAGGCCGACGGCTCGAGAAGGCCATCCGCAAGAACCTGAGGGGGCTTGGGTATGGGGGGTAGGTGGAAGGAGGCTCGGTTAAACGAACTTTACGAGTATCGGTCGGGGCTGTCAAAGCCTCGTTCGGCATTCGGATCCGGATTTGGATTCCTTAGTTTCAAAGATGTCTTCTATAACATCTTCGTTCCTCAAATACTCACCGAGTTGGTGAACTCGACCGAACAAGAGCGCGACTCGTGCTCCATACGCCGCGGAGATGTGTTTCTGACACGAACCAGCGAGACGATGGACGAATTGGGTATGAGCTGTGTCGCGCTACGTGATTACGAATCGGCGACTTTCAATGGTTTCTGCAAACGCTTGCGGCCAAAACCAGACACCAAAATATCACCGGAATATGCAGCCTACTACTTTCGAAGTTCTCAGTTCCGACGAGCTGTAACAGCGATGTCCTCACTTTCGACCAGGGCGAGCCTGAACAACAACATGCTAGATCGGCTAACGATGGTTCTTCCGCCCTACCGGCTTCAGGCTGCGATCGGATCGATCCTGAAGACCCTCGACGACAAGATCGAGCTGAACCGCCGGACGAACGAAACCCTCGAGGCGATCGCCCGGGCGATCTTCAAGTCGTGGTTTGTCGATTTCGATCCCGTCCGTGCCAAAGCACAGGGCAGCACGCCGTCAGGCATGGACGCCGCCACCGCCGCGCTCTTCCCGAGCGAGTTCCAGGATTCCGAGTTGGGCAAGATTCCAAAGGGGTGGAGGGTTGGCGTGTTGTCTGATCTCGCCTTGCTCAATCCAGAAGCGTGGAAAGGTGCGAACGCTCCTCCCGTCATCACCTACGTCGATTTATCGAATACGAAGTGGGGGACGATCGAGTCGGTTTATAGATACAGCTGGAGCGAGGCTCCTAGTCGCGCTCGTAGGATTCTCCGTCCAGATGATACAGTCGTTGGTACTGTTCGGCCCGGGAACGGCTCATACGCGCTTGTGAGTAGTGAGGGACTGACCGGGAGCACCGGGTTTGCAGTGCTGCGCCCGCATAAAAGTAGGCAGGTTGCCTTCGTCTATTTAGCGGCGACTGCGAGACAGAATATCGAGTCTCTTGCCCATCTTGCCGATGGAGGAGCATATCCAGCTATACGGCCGGACGTGGTTGCGTCGACTTCAGTCGTCATTCCAAGTGATGATATCCTATCCATATTTGAAACCTTTGTACGTCCCACACACCACCGCATTGCTTTCAACAACCGGCAAAGTCGCACCCTTGCATCCTTCCGCGACACCCTACTCCCTCGCCTGCTATCGGGCGAGCTGTCGGTCAACCGGGCCAATCGAGTCGTGGAGGCCAAGGTATGAACCGCGAGCTGATCAGCAAGCGGACAAGGATCGAATCCCGTAATCTCCTCGCGGCAGAGGTATGGGAACTGGTCGAAGGCTGGCCGATCTCCGGCAAGCCACTTTCCAACCGCGGCGGCCCGCGAGTGGAGCGGTGGCCTTGCCCGATCTCGAACACGTCACAACGGGAGATGGAGACCTCGTCATGACTGATGATCCCAACACCGGCTCTGAAATCCTCCTGTACCAGACCGAGGACGGGCGGACGCGCATTCAGTGTCGGTTCGAGGATGAGACGGTCTGGCTGACACAAAAGCTGATAGCCGATCTTTTTCAGATAGGGGTGGGCACGGTAAACCACCACATTAAAGCCATCTACGCCGAGGGCGAACTTATGCCGGAGGCAACTATTCGACGTTATCGAATAGTTCGAACTGAAGGAAAACGACAGGTTAAGCGCGAGATCGAGCACTACAACCTCGAAGCCATCTTGGCGGTCGGCTACCGCGTCCGCAGCCACCGCGGTACTCAGTTTCGGCAGTGGGCCACCGCGCGTTTGAGCGAGTATCTCGTCAAGGGCTTCACCATGGACGACGAGCGGCTCAAGAACCCGCCCGGCCCAGGCCAGACGGACTATTTCGACGAGCTGCTCGAGCGGATCCGAGCAATCCGTGCGTCAGAACGCAGGTTCTACCAGAAGGTGCTCGATATCTACGCGACCAGCATCGACTATCAACCAAATTCCGAGCTCTCGCATCAGTTTTTCGCCACCGTGCAGAACAAGATGCACTGGGCGACCCACGGCCACACCGCCGCGGAAATCATCGTCGAGCGAGCCAACGGGACCAAGCCACTCATGGGAATGCAGACGACAAGGCCGGGCGGCATCATGCGAAAAGGAGATGCGGCGGTCGCCAAAAACTACCTGACCGAGGACGAACTGCAGGTCTTGCATCGCATCGTCAACCTCTACATAGAGTACGCCGAGCTTCAAGCCCTCGAGCGCCGGCCCACGACCATGCAGAACTGGATCGACAAGCTGGACGAGTTCCTGAGGGCTTCGGGAAGGGATCTTCTCAATCATGCCGGTAAAGTGTCTGCCGAGGCGGCCAAGGCGAAGGCAGAGCAGGAGTATGACCGCTACCGAGCCCTGCAGGACGCCCAGCCCCGCGCCATCGATGCGGAGTTCGAGAAGGTGGCCAAGCAGCTGCAGAAGCCGACACCTAAGCGAGGCAGGAAGAGAAAGAAGAAATGACCTCCCCATTCACCGAATCGGATGTTGAGGCGGCTGCGCTCAAGTGGTTCAGAGAGCTGGATTACCAGATTTTGCACGGCCCGGAGATCGCACCGGGCGAGCCGGCAGCAGAGCGGGACAGCTACGAGCAGGTCGTTCTCGAAGGGCGTCTGCGTGAGGCGCTCGCACGGCTCAACACCGGGGTGCCGCAAGAAGGCCTCGACGAGGCATTTCGTAAGCTGACCCGCATCTCGTCTCCCCTGCTGGTCGATGCGAACCACGAATTTCACCACTACCTGGTGAATGGGATCGCCGTCGAGTACCTTCGCGACGATGGGACGATCGGGTACGATCCCGTGCACATCGTCGATTTCGACTGCCCCGATAACAACGACTGGTTGGTCGTCAACCAATTCTCCGTAACAGAGGGCGGTCGCACCCGCCGACCTGACGTGGTCGTTTTTGTGAATGGTCTGCCGCTCGCGGTGATCGAGCTCAAGAACGCGGTGAACGAGAACGCCACCATCTGGAGCGCCTTCCAGCAGCTTCAGACCTACAAAAAGGAGATTCCGGGGCTTTTCACGTTCAACGAGGCGCTGGTCATCTCCGACGGTCTCGAAGCGCGAATCGGGACGATATCGGCGCACAGAGAGCGCTTTTCTCCGTGGCGTACCATCGAAGGTGAAGAGCTGGCACCGGTATCCCTTCCAAAGCTCGAAGTGCTGATCCGCGGTGTCTTCGACAAGCGGAGGTTTCTCGACCTTGTCCGCTTTTTCATCGTATTCGAGAGCGACGGGGACACAGTCATCAAGAAGCTCGCCGGTTACCACCAGTTTCATGCTGTCGGGCGTGCACTCGAAGCGACCACCCTGGCCTCACGGCCCAATGGAAGTCGACGCGTGGGGGTGGTGTGGCACACGCAAGGCTCAGGCAAGAGCCTGACCATGGCGTTCTACGCGGGACGTGTCGTGCTGCACCCGGCGATGGAGAATCCCACTCTGGTTGTCATCACCGATCGTAACGACCTCGACGAGCAACTCTATGGCACCTTCTCCCGCTGCCAGGAGCTTCTGCGCCAGAAGCCGGAGAAGGCCAAGGATCGCACGCACGTTCGCGAACTCCTCAAGGTTGCCGCCGGCGGCGTGGTTTTCACCACCATCCAGAAGTTTTTCCCAGAGTCCCGAGGCGATACGTTTCCCATGCTCTCGGACCGGAGAAACATCGTTGTCATCGCCGACGAGGCACACCGCAGCCAGTACGATTTCATCGATGGCTTCGCCCGCCACATGCGTGATGCGCTACCAAACGCCTCCTTCATCGGTTTTACCGGCACGCCAATCGAGCTGACGGATAAGAACACCCGCGCCGTATTCGGCGACTACGTCAGCGTCTACGACATCCAGCGAGCCGTCGACGACAAGGTAACAGTGCCGATCTTCTATGAGAGTAGACTGGCCAAGCTGGAACTGAAGAAAGAGGAGCGCCCGGCGATCGATGACGAGTTCGAGGAGGCGACCGAAGGTGAGGAGCTCGAAGGCAAAGAGAAGCTCAAGACCAAGTGGTCTGCTCTCGAAGCCCTCGTCGGTACGGAGCGGCGCCTTTCTCTTGTAGCCGAGGATCTTGTCACGCATTTCGAACAGCGGCTTGCCGCCATGGAGGGCAAAGCCATGGTGGTGTGTATGAGCCGGCGCATTTGCGTCGATATCTACCAGGCAATCGTCGCGCTGCGGCCGGAGTGGCACGATGACGACGACGCCAAGGGCGCCATCAAGGTGGTAATGACCGGGTCGGCCTCAGATCCGACCGACTGGCAGATGCACATCCGCAACAAACAACGGCGCGAGGCACTGGCCAAGCGCTTCAAGGATCCGACGGACCCATTCAAGGTTGTCATCGTCCGTGACATGTGGCTGACCGGCTTCGATGCGCCGTGCCTGCACTCGATGTACATCGACAAGCCCATGAGGGGGCATGGGCTCATGCAAGCCATCGCCCGCGTCAACCGCGTGTTTCGTGACAAACCCGGTGGCCTCGTGGTCGATTACCTGGGAATTGCCGATCATCTCAAGCGGGCGTTGCAGGTCTATACCGAGAGTGGGGGGCAAGGGGATACCGCCGTTGATCAGGATGAAGCTGTGGCGATCATGCTCGAGAAGCACGAGGTCTGCTGCGCTCTGTTTCACGGCTTCGACTGGAACGTATGGACCACAGGCACACCAGCCGAACGGCTATCGCTCTTACCCGCCGCCCAGGAGCACATCCTCGCACAGAATGGCGGCAAGGAGCGGATTCTCCAGACAGTGACTGAGCTGTCCAAAGCGTTCGCTCTGGCGGTCCCGCATGATGAGGCCATCCGTATCCGGGACGATGTCGGTTTTTTTCAAGCCGTACGCACCGCGGTCGCCAAGACGACCGCCGGAGAACGCAGAGCCTCGGGTGATCTCGACCACGCCATACGACAGATCATCTCAAAGGCGGTTGCCGCCGATAAAGTCATCGACATTTTTGCCGCTGCGGGTCTTAAGAACCTCGACATCTCGATCCTCTCGGACGAGTTCCTGGCCGAGGTCCGAGGCATGCAGCACAAAAACCTGGCTGTCGAGCTTCTGCGCAAGCTCTTGAACGACGAGGTCAAGGCGCGATCACGCCACAATCTCGTGCAGTCACGATCGTTCGCCGAACTGCTCGACAAATCGATCCGACGCTACCAGAACCGTGCTCTCGAGGCTGCCCAGGTCATTGAGGAGCTCATTGAGCTCGCCAAGGAGATGCGCGAAGCTGGACGCCGCGGCGGGAAGCTGAACCTTTCCTCCGATGAGCTGGCCTTCTATGACGCCTTGGAAGTCAATGACAGTGCCGTCAAGGTCCTCGGGGACAAAACCCTCAAGACGATCGCCCGCGAGCTCGTCGACACCGTTCGGCGCAACGTCACCATCGACTGGACGGTGAAAGAGTCGGTCCGAGCCAAGCTGCGCGTCATCGTGAAGCGTATCCTTCGCAAGTACGGCTACCCGCCCGACAAGCAGGAGTCAGCGACAATCACGGTCCTGCAGCAGGCCGAGTTGCTGTCGGATATCTGGACGGAGGCGGGCGCGTGACCACCGATCCTGAGCTCTTCGATCAGCATCCTGAGAGTGTCGAGCTCTGGTCGCCGGGAAGCCCGCTTTTCATCGAGCCGGACGAGGTTGCGACACCGGAGCAGGTGGCCGGGTTGAAGGACCTGGGGAGCATCCTGGAACGTCTATTGCCAGCCGGCAAGAAGCGCACACGGTATGATTGACACGCGGTTGCCGCAGAAGGTAGACTCAGGAATGCAAGGTCTGATGCGGGAATTATCTACACAGGAGTAGCGGAGGCTCACCGCGGTGTTGGATAGGCATTGACGACCGGCAGCGACTCGTTGAGCTCGTCGGGTTCAGCGTAGGATTTAGATACGTGTTTGATCGTCAGAGGTGTGCTCAGGGATAGCTATTCTCGTATCACGGTGTTTATCAAATTTTTCACAATCGGGATCATGCAGTCGCAAGAAGGAGGATCGTCATGCGTTACGTCGTCATATTAGCCATTTTTGTTCTTTGCCCGGCAATCGGCCTGGCTCAGGACACCACCGTGGACATCAAGTGCAATGGCCTCGACTCGGGAGTCGGGATCGACCCGGGGGCGAACGCCAAGATCACCTTTGATGTAACGGCCGGCTCGGGCGCTGGCAAAATAGTCGATATCTGGGTCGTCCTGCAATCGCCAAACGGTTTATTCAGCTATGACGGTCTCGGTCCGTACTCGGGTTGGAACGGCGGTCTCAAAAACGCTTACTACACCGGCCCGCTCGCTGACATGACGGATACTGCCTTGGACGGGCCGCTCCCGGACGGCGGCTACATCGCCTACATCGCCGTTGATGCGTGGGCGGACGGGAATCTCACCTTAAGCTGCATTTACACGTCGGACAGCGTGGACATCCGCGTCGGGGATATGGCCTTCATCCCGGCGGGCGAGTTCTCGATGGGCGACCATTTCGGTGTGGGCAGTCCCGGTGAACGGCCCGTTCACGCCGTGTACATCGACGCTTTCTGGATGGACATTTTTGAAGTGACCAACCAGAAGTACTGCGCCTACCTCAACGCGGCCTACGCACAGGGCCTGATCGAAGTGAGAAACGGTGTGGTGTACAAAGCCGGGGACAGTGAGCCGTACTGCGAATCCACTTCGTACAATGCGGACAGCCGCATAGAGTGGAACGACCCCCAGTTCAAGGTCACACACGGCAAGGAGTATCATCCAATGGTGTTGGTGAGCTGGTACGGCGCGGCAGCGTATGCCAACTGGCGGAGTAAGGAGGGAGGACTCACTCCGTGTTACGACCTGGACACGTGGGAGTGTACTTTCGGAGCGGGTGGGTACAGGCTTCCGACCGAGGCGGAATGGGAGAAAGCGGCACGCGGGGGTCAGCACAATCCGTACTATCTGTATCCCTGGGGCGACAGCATTGACGGATCGATGGCTAACTACCGGAATTCCGGTGATCCGTACGAGGGCGTTACCCCTGAGACAACGCCAGTGGACTACTACAATGGCAATCAGATGCCGACGGGAGTGGACATGGCCAACGGGTATGGGTTGTACGACATGGCCGGTAACGTGTGGGACTGGTGCAATGACTGGGTCGATTTTACCTACTATAGCTGGAGTCCGTACAACAATCCAAAAGGCCCGGCGAGCGGATCTTATCGTGTCGTTCGGGGGGGGGCGTGGTACGACATCACGCACGATCTGCGCTGCGCGTATCGCAGCTACAATGTCATCGACTGCCGGCATACCTTTTACGGATTCCGCCTGGCCTTGGACTGATTTCACAACGCCTATGCGGATGAGTTGCAGGACTGTGGTGTCGAGGAGCTGGCTTTAATTCTACTGAAGGAAAAAAACGGAGCTTCTTGATCCAGAGCAGCCCGAGGGACCCAATCTGCTGACGTAGTCGGCGAGCGAGTCTCTCGGGCTGCTTGCGTGGGAAACCTTCTCTAAACACAATCTCCCTCCGTTCACCAGTTCGCCTTCCCGTGCATTCGGGTACCGAACGTTACACTTTGCGAACTGCGAGAAATCGGCGTAACGACAATATCAACAGTAGTTAACCGCCGTTCTCTCCAAACAGCGAGCTTGTTTGTTTTTCTGTATCACCCGCGGACCCGAAGTTCGGCGTTCGCAAACAGGTGATGAAGGGGTAGGGGATGGGGGTGCTCTTGGTGGTGGTTGTAAGTGTTTGTGGGGTTGATGGATAGGTGGGGCTTGGCTGCCGCGAGTGGCTCGCTGTTTTCGTTGGCGGAGTCCGAAGTCGCCCCAAAATCCCGTTTGTGTCCGCGCACACTCGCTCTCCGACTCGCTCGCGAATACAAAAAGAGAGCCCGAGTGGTGAACAGGCGGATTGTCAGTTCACTCAAGGTCTCACCCCGATCCGTCGTAGCCGGACCGAGAGCCTTCTTGAGGGGTTTACAGGAGCATCACCTGGCAACAAGGCGTTCGAGCGCGGCGGAGTCTTCTTGGTAGTTGACACGTGGCATGAAGTGGGGCGATGCGGTTCCCTCCCATCATGCAGTCCCAGTTGCCGGGAGAGATACGGTACCGTAGCAATCTGTTCAACGGTTCGGCGAAAGTAGTAGCCTGGCGTTGCACGACGATGCTCAACCAACCGTCTGCGCTTGCCCTCACCCAACTCAGTCGTCGTGGCCTTTCGGACGCTCTCGATGCTCAACGGCGGGGAGGGCGCCGAGGCACCTACGCGTGCTGATCGCCTCTCGATTGCTCCCATCGACGCCCACCGACGATCCGCGAGTTCACAGCCACACCGAGACTTGTGGTTCTCCTCCCCACGGAGAGCCACGACCGCCACTCGTACCACAGCCCTGCTCCTTCTGTGGTCCCATCCGTAGCCCGACAGTGATGGAGGGCGCCGATGCACCTGCGAACAGCGATCGCCGCTCGATTGCTCCCATCGACGCCCACCGACGATCCGCGAGTTCACAGCCAAACCGAGACTTGTGGTTCTCCTCCCCGCGGAGAGCCACGACCGCCGCTCGTACCACAGCCCTGTTCCTCCGGTGGTCCCATCCGTAGCCCGACAGTGATGGAGGGCGCCGATGCACCTGCTAGCAACGATCGCCGCTCGATTGCTCCTATCCCCCTCCACCAAAAATATTTCAGTTAATTAATTTTCCAACCCCCCTTTTTCAAACGATGCCGCTTAAGGAAATACAGGATAACTCGCAATCGCTCTCGATCGAACCCATTGTCGCACGTTCGCCGGGATGAATCCCCGGCACCAAAGGTTTACGAGAAAAGCTCCGCGTCCTCGCTTGGTCCTTGAAAAATCTGTATGCCATCACAGAGAATGCGCGAGGGCGCGGGCTCACTCATGGATTTCCATCAATGACACCTGTTACCCGTCAGACAAGACTCTCTATAGTTTAACAATCTGGAGTTTTCTGGAATTTTTCTATTGCATCGAACCATCGATATCTCTACAGTTTCCACACCGAGGATTGGCACCATCGATTAACAGACAGTTGATATTGTGCTTCGATAGCGCAACCATTATCTCATTCTCGAATTGC
>Ga0190284_1001173_pt1 | contig 12087 bp, 17 predicted proteins | sample 48691812_MG_FD_161668 | JGI IMG/M metagenome (GOLD analysis project Ga0190284, IMG submission 161668) | Hydrothermal vent microbial mat bacterial communities from Southern Trench, Guaymas Basin, Mexico - 4869-18-1-2_MG | ecosystem: Environmental > Aquatic > Marine > Hydrothermal vents >...
TGAAATCTATATCGATTTTCTTGCCCAGAAACTCTTCTATGTGGATTGTCTCCTCACCAATGTGGTATGTTAAAAGGAATATTCCACCCGGCTGTAATACACGAAATACTTCACCGAATGCTACCCCTACTTGTTCTTCTGTGAAGTGAACTATAGCGTAGAAAGCCACAGCACCAGCTATTGAGTCGTTTTCAAATTCGAGTTCAAGAATGTTTCCCTTTTGGAAGTGTATCTCTGGGTGAATTGTTCTTGCCTGTTCTAGTATTTTTTCTGACAGATCGAGCCCTGAGATTTCAATACCAAGATTTTTCAGGTATTTTGTAGTCTGACCGGGACCGCAGCCGAAGTCCCAGACCGGCCGTCTGTCCCCGATCTCTTGCAAGAATCTGTGGAGTATTTCTTGGTCTTTCGGTTTTTTTTCGTGTTCACCAGAGAATGTTTCTGCATATTCTTTTGCTACCGTATCGTACAGGTTCTCTACGTTGTTTAAATCCTGTCCCATAATCATAGCCCTAACGCCTGTTTAACCTGCGTTTTTCAGAGTGTAGTGAGCGAAGCAAACGGAGCGGCGAAAAACGTCAGGTTGAAACAAATGTTATGTGATTATCGTTTGCCGACGATCTTATCAAATCGACTATCCATACAAACGCTTATGTCGGTTGTAACAAACTTTCCGTTGAGAAATAAGCTGAATATCGTAGCTGGAGTCGGAGCAGATTGAGCTTGTTCAATCGATTCTATTTTGATTATCTTTAGTGGTATATTTCGCTTTTCACATGATTCAACCAGCGATTCTTTGACATGGTATTCAGAGTAGGGACACCGATTCGAAAAATAGACAACACAACCTGTCTTCTCAAGGCATTCACCTGTCTTGACACAATCGTTGAAGCAGGGACGATTGCTCGATTCATTGAATTCTATTGAGATGAGACTAAAACCAGAAGGTATGCTCTCACGAATCTCAAAGCTCTGCCCCAAAAACCACTTAGTATCGCTCATAAAATGGAATTTCTTGGTGCCCACTACGGTTACTATACCATCCTTTCCTTGGCTTTTGGCACCTTCAATAGCCTCTTGCAAAAGGGATTTTCCGTGCCCATTCCTTTTGTATTTGCCGGAAACCCAAAAGCAGCCGATCATCGTGTAGTTAGGAGCTGTTACAGGAACCCATGCATTTTCAGACGGGCCGTATTCAATGAACACCTTGGCACGCTCATTAAGACGTCGAAAGATGTAACCATTATCGAATTCTCTTATTAGCCACTGCTTTTTAAGTTTATAGCTTTCTGCGCACTTCTTGTCCGAGAAAGCACAACAAATATGCTCAGAGTCGATGTTCTCCTTTGTCAAAGTAATGTATGCCATTTCAGTTCTCTCCTTCTATTAATGCTTTCTGTGCACCTAACACCGCAAATCAGCAGCGAGGTTTATTGCGTCGGCTGAATTTGTATGGTTATATGGCTTTTTTCGTCTCTCTCTTTTTCCCTATCGGGCAAACAAACTCGCACTTTCTACAGTATTTTATTGGAGATTGTTCACCCGCACTTCTTTTACCGCTTTCGGAAACATCCTTTTCCATTCGTATATTGCAGATTTCTCTATTATAAGCGCCATCCCTAGCAGGCAGATCTAAAGAATTATTGATTGATTCAAATAATGGCACTTTCTTATTCATGGCATTTTCAGGACAAACCCTTCTACAAAATTCTTTACAGCCTGCACAGGGATCAAACGCAACAGGACCAGTTGGTTCTAATTCAGCATCGAGAAACAGCGCCCTCAATCGGATTCTGGGGCCGTATAACTTAGTCACCAGCATATTGTTCTTCCCGATACAACCCAATCCGGCCAGTACCGCCGCATCCTTGAGAAAAATACCTCCCTTTTCAACATAATAATGAAGTTTTCGGGTATTCACTTTCAGGTTGTTTTCAATCTGCTGCCGGGTCAGCTTCATAATTTCAATCAACCGTCGATTACCGGGGGTTCCCCTACCGTCCCACCAGTCAAGTTCCGGCTGTTCTTCAAGGTGTGAAAGGCCGATAACGAGTACAGATCTTGCTGAATCCGGCCATTTGAATAATTGTTTGTTCGGACGGGTATCATCATCTCTGACGGTTCCAATTCCTTCATAATTACCCATTTTCGTATATATCAGGTGCGAGGAGGACGATTTAAGCGCTTGCGTGCTTGCAACACCGGCAACAGTAGCCCCGTTTTCAATAGCAGTTTCAATTATCTGTTTTCCAATTCCCATTAATAAAGCCTCTTTGCCTAATTTTATGATGACAAATAACGTTGCGGTTCACCTGGTACAGATACTTTCAGGAACCTGACGAAATGCCAAGGATTTACAAAAACCCGAACTCTTGCTCAGCCGCACTGCTCCGGCGATTAGGTGCAACCGCATTGTTAGCTGGTTTGCAATTAAATATGAAAACCTTCTCTATTTTAGGTGCTCCATCTCTCATTAAATTGAGGAAGATCATCCTCAATTTTATAAAAATCCGATATTTGGCTACACCAAATATGACCAATTGTTTTTAAGTTTGTCGGTGAATCTAATGAACCTGCAGCTATTGAAATATTTGGTTGATCTTTTGGGTGCCAGAAAAGAGATGATCCACATTCTGAACAAAAACCACGGTGCACATTGGCTGTTTCATCTGCAGGGGACTCATACCATTTCAAACTTTTCTGCTCAGTAATTTTTAAATTTTCGACTTTAACGCTTGTGTATGCGCCATAATTACCATGAAATTTTCTGCATTTTGAACAGTGACAATTTACGATATCCCTTAGCTCTCCATGAATTTCAAATTGAACTTGTCCGCACAGGCATCTACCTTTAGTTATTTTGTGAACATCATTATTTGCCATTTGTTTACGCTCCCACAGATAGAATTGTTTAGTGAATTATTTTGCCAGCTAACGATGCTAATCAGCCGTGCTGCTATTTGCGTCGGCTGAATTAGCCTTGTTAAAACGGGAAGTTCAGACAATGTTCTCCGGCCCCTTCTCTTTAAATAGAGAGTTTTTTCAATCGCTGTGTGAAAGCCATACCTGTCATAATAATCGATTCAGGATCAAGATAGTACTCGGCCTGCCTTTGAAACAACACAGAACAGGTAGCAGGAAATTCATCATCGCGGTCATTAAAAAGCAGCAGTATCTCTATTTGCGGTAATGCCTTGAATTCCATCGCAAAATCATAGGATAGGCTCATATCACAGGGTTTGCCGCCTAATTTTTGAGATGCATCCGATAATGCGTCAAGCTGGCCCGAAAACCGTTTGACAATGGGTCTTTCCGTATCACTGGTAAAAACGTTAAGGTTTGTAAATTGGGACAGTTTGCGAAAATCCTTGAGCGCGGTCCACTCCTTGTTCACAATGGGAGCGTCGGGACATAGCAACAGGTATTTAGAGAGTATTACGCAAACCATGTAATTGGGCCGGTTACCGAACTCATCTGCAATCCCTTTGTTGGAAACAATATAATCCTCACCTAAGAAGGGAATAATGGCCTCTTGGCCCCTGAATTCTATACCAAGTGTGTCTTTTATGGATGAGAAATCAAGTTCAGCGATTTGGCGGCAATAATCTTCATAATGGGTTTCAAAAATATTTGCTTCCATACTTTTAATTTTCCTTCTCTATCTTTGTTACACGGTTAGAGTTACGCCGCGTGTGACCTGGCGGGAAACTAACCAACTAAGCTTTCGCAGATGAAAGCGTAATAAAGGCCCTTGTAAAAGGTTAAACCGCGCGATTTTCTCGCTCAGCGTCCACACGGATTGTTGGGTTTATTCATGTGAAATTGCTAACCGAAGTCCAAAGTATACAAATACTGCCCCTGATACTCTTTGAAAGTACTTTGATAACGCTCCTCCATGAAGAAGTTTGTTTTTACCTTTTTCCAGCCCGACTGCAATAAAAGAATACCAGGAAAAAGCAATTGCACTATGAATTAGGATTAGAAAGCAACTTCCCCAAATTGTACTTTCCTTATGAAGAAACTGGGAGAATATCGCAAGGTAGAAAAGAGCTGGCTTAGGGTTAAGCAAATTGGTTAAAAGCCCCTCAGTATAAGCATTTCCAAATATTTTTTTATTTGTAGAGATAGGATTTTTCGATGTATTAGCACTAATGGAGCCTCTTTTATAAGATTCAAGAATTGTCCTTATCCCTATAAAACATAGATATAACGCTCCTAGTAATTTTATTAAAGAGAAAAGGGTAGCTGATGCCACTATAATTGAAGATACGCCAAGGGTGGCTAAAATTCCGTGAATGCATATTGCAGACACGATACCAATAACGTTTAATAATCCTTTTTTTATTCCAAATAAAGGAACATTCTTAATTATTAGAAACGTATTAGGCCCCGGAGAAATCACTAACAAAGTTACCATTCCTGTGAAGGCTACCAGAGATTCTACAGTCATATCTCGATCTCGAAGATGTTAATAAAAGCCATGAAAAATTATCATTTTCACTTACGTGCTCTGTCTATTATATAGATTCATTGTTCTTATCATTCCATATCAGCATGATAAATACAATGGTGTTTATCCCTCCTATGATGTCCCGGAACTCCGCACGATTATAAACGCATGACTCGGGGCCGATGTGGTTGGACAGACCTTCACTGTGTGGAACTTTCATCCACTACTCCTTGCCGGTTTTACCAGCGCACCAACATTAGGGTCTAATCTGCAACTCCCGGGTCAATTTTACAAGTTCGGAGACGACATTAACTAATTCGTTAACGTTGATAAAGCGGGGCAATATCTGTACGGCTGGCTTAAACGGTATATCCCATTTTTCGGAATCGGCATCATCTGTCAATATTAGTAGCGGCTCAACTCCAATCGATAAGAGGTGTCGGCAAGCAAGCTTTGCCATGTCCGATTTAGCAATATCGTCAATAATGACAATATCAGGAAAATAGAATACATACATGGCTAATGCCGGCATTGCTTCTATTGCTATTTTTACGTTCCAACCATATGGTTCAACAGCTTTTTGCAATGATTTTCCCGTATCAACCTCACCAATATAAATAATTAAAAGATCTTTTTGATACATCTTTTTAACTATCCTATCATTAAAGATTTTATATCTCTTTCAACAACTCTTCCAGTATTTCTGCTACATCCTGGCCAATCCCGCCATCACCACAACAGATCTTCTTGACAAGCTGCTCTTGTTTGATCTTCTTTAGCCCTTCGTCGATGCTAATGTCCGCACCGAGCAGCTCTTTGCAACTTGTTGTACCACGCCGTTTCTCAAAACGACTGAACAGCTCCCTCACAGCCTCGAAAACTTCCTCTCGTGCCTGGCCTTCATCATTATGATTGTACGCCTGAGCGAGCACAAGAATTGCGCCGGTAAGATATCCACAGGTTTTGGCTAAATGCCCATGCCTCCACCCCACGGTCTACCATGCATCTTTGCGGTTTCAGCATCCATGTCGAACAGCTCAAATAACGGTCAGTTCCCCTTATATTCAATCAATTTTGTTTTGTCACCTGTACTTTCGTACAGTTGACAACCCTTCCAAAAAAACCTTCATAGAATTTGGCTGGTTATCAGTATCTCGCGAATAGCCTGGTAGAATTGTAAACGTTCACCACAGAAAAACACGGATTACCACTGATAACGAGGTGTTAGTAAAAAATTCTTAATATACCGGCATCTGTTTACCTGACCTCTGAAAGGTACCAATGCAAAGGCAGAGACTCTGTGCAGTTTCGTGAAAATCCGTGGTGAACTTTTAAGGGAGGATAAAAATGAACTGTAATTTTATCGAATTCAATGAGGGTGATTCTTTAGTAAAAGTTATAGAATTAAAAAAGGAGAAAAAACTGGCTTATATGTTGCGGCATGAAATTTTCTGCTGCGAGTTAAAATGGGTCAATAAAGAAGATGATGGTCAGAGAAGTAGATGCTTACGACAATAACTCCATTCTCCTGGGTGTGTTTGATGAAAGAAAAGAATTAATCGGTATTGCGCGACTCATGTTCTCAGATATGCCCATGATGCTTGAAAAAGAGTTTTTGAAACTGGTTTCCCCTCTGCATAAATTACATAAAAGTAAAAATACGGCAGAAGTTACCAGGCTGGGCATTAGGAAACTGATGAGAAAAAAATCTAAAAGACAGGCAGTAATGGCCATTTATAAAGGAATATATTTGTGGAGCATATTAAACGATGTAAGATATTTATACCTGATTGTAGAAAAAAAATGTTTTGTGCATTTACAATGACAGGGTTCCCATGTAAAAGAATCGGTCCTGTTATAAAACTTAAGGGAGGGGTTGAATCCATGGCAGCAACATTAAGCTGGCGGAATTTGAAAAGACTTCAAAATTATTTTTTTTACAAAGGAATGATTTCCAGCTCGAGCGCTTTGGCCACCGCATGGCCGCGGGTTGATGCATTAAGCTTTCTTAGGATATTGGATACATGGAACTTTGCAGTCCTTTCACTAATATTGAGGATGGCGGATATCTCCCAGTTGGTTTTTCCTAACTTTACCCAGTTAAGCACCTCTACTTCTCTATCAGAAAGTGGTAAAGAAATGCCTGTCTCTTTGAAAATCGTTTTTTTTCTGAAAACACGGATTGCTGTTTGATGAATATAGGGAACAATGATTTTCAAGCATGTGACTTGTTGATTCGATGGCTCTATCGAGGAACCAGCAAAGGAAATAATAGTTCCGGTGGAATCTTTAGGTTCAAAGATTCCATAGGTTAAGCCTTCGGATAGATCGAAGTCTTGCGCTGCAGATAAAAATTTTAAATCAATGTCAGAATCTCTTTGATAAGTTTTTGACCATATTTGAGGTTTAAAGGTTGAAACATGTGTTCGTAAAACCGGATCGATTGCCTGGTAATTATTTTTAAAATAGATTTTCATCCATTCTTTTGGATAGCTAACATTTACCACCTCTTTGACTCGGCTTAACGCTTTTTTCTCAATTTCCACTAATCCACATATTGCAAAATCCTGTGGAATAATTGTTTTTGTGCGATTTATTAACTCGCAAAAAGAACCTTCTTCTTGAGAGATATTTAATGAATAATCAACAAATTCAAGCATCTCGACAAGTTCTTTTTTGGTTAATTTTTTTATTTCGTCATGAAATGTCATATGTTTAATGGGAGGTCTTGCGATACCTTTTCATAATATCGCAAGCCTACAAAAGTTTTTCCTAAAGGGGAAGGATTTTCTTCCATTCTCAAAAGAAGACATTAAGCCTGGCAGGCAAAATAGCTCATGATGCTGGGAATAAGAAAAGTTGATAATACATCTGTATCAAATAAGAGTAATTTTAATGCCGGAAAATCAATGCTTCTCTTTTATGCATAATTTTAGCTGGTTGTCAAAAACAACATCTGCGGAAAATAGCCGAGGGTATCGGGTTATGAATACATTTGTATGCGAAAAGCTTACAATAAAGTATACAGGCATCAGGGGATCATACCTCATCATAATAGTGGAAAGTAGGGTCATTAGGTTGCAAGTTTAGTAAAGCGGGGATTTTTTTAAATTTCCTTAAATCCCCAGTATGGATATTCCAAGCTGTATTCGGCGAACTTTCCGGGGCTGTTTTCTCTGCTTGCTGCCAGCCAGAGTGTGCTTTTTCGCTCAATTCATTAGCCGAATATGACCTAAGGGCAATGCCTGTTTTACCGTCGATCTTTAGATATTGTTTAGGCACCCATCCTTTCATGCCTTCTTTATTTTTACACTCAATCCAGTTTGGCCAATCGGGATCTTCTGTAAATTCACGTCCAACAGTTACTTTATCACCTTTCTTTAGGATGATTGGTTCGCGGAAAGCGGGTATATGATCTTTTATAACTTTATAAACTTGCCCTTCCATATTTGTTCCTATGAATACCAGCATCAGCGGCCAGCGGTAGCGAGTCCGACTGCATGTGCTGGTTAAATTTTGTATTTAACTAGTAAATGCTCAGAAACACCTATTTTAAATAAATCTGGAATTTTTCCAACTTTCTTATAACCTAATTTTTTATATAACAATTGAGCTTTCTTATTAAAATGACTAACCAAAAGAAATACTTTATCTGCTTTTTTAAACCCAATTTCCTCAAATTTATTAATCAACTCCTTACCAATCCCTTTCCCTCTATATCTTTTCTTTACAGCAATTAGAGATAGATATGAAAATTTCCGGAAACACCCATTATTAATTACGCCCATAAAACCAATACACTTATCATTTTTATTCAAAGTTACATAAATTTGTTTTTTGATAATCATTTCCTTTATATTATTCTCAGCAGAGGTATTGGATTTAAAATATGTATCCCACAACTCTGAATGTTTAATACATAGCAGGCAATCACGAACTTGCTCTTTTCTTGCGAATTGTATTTTTATTTCCATAAAGCCCTCTATAAATTTATTAATTTAACCTTGAGGGGGGCGTGCTTTTTGCCCGGCCCTCTCCAGCAAGTTATGCAGCACCGCGATGTCCCGCAAAAGTTTCCGTTTTTAGCCAGGAGTTGACAATCTTGGTATCGGAGCTCCTGCGTCCTTTGCGTCAAGAGGACGGCATTGAAGCCCGAAACCGCTCGTTAGGAATTACCGCTATGACCGTCAGTTCTACAAGCAGCGCCGGATCGACGAGTGCCGCAACTTTAACGCCGGTGACGGCAGGACCTGTAGGCTTTTCGAAACGACGAGAGCGGACACTCTGAATAGCCGGGAGGTCCTCATCTCTGACATAGTACATAGTTAGCGACACGATGTCAGAGAGTGAGCCGCCAAGTTCGGCGAGAATTTTCCCGATGTTGTCGATAGCGCATTCGGTCTGCCTCTTGGCGTCACCAGAACCAACGACCTGACCTTCGGCATTCCAAGCAACCTGACCGGTGAGATGCACTCTCTGGCCTTCCGGTTCGACCACCGCTTGACTAAAAGGGAAGTCGTCGTCAGACCAAACGTTAGCGGGATTGATCCGTATCGCTCTCATCTACTTGATCCTTTCATCGTTTATAGGCAATTCCATAGGCGTCCAGACTCCAAACTTGCCGAGGTTAACTTAGTTATCCGTATTCACAATTTTGCCTCTCACCCTCACAAAAGCCATTTTATTTGAAAGCATGAGCCTTAAAGTAGGTGTAGCACAACGTGCCGTCCGCTTCAGTTGAACGATATAGAGCGTCAATGCCCTTTTGCCATTCTTCTAAATCTATTAAGTTGTGCGCCAATGCCTGATCCTTAATTTCCTCGATCATTCCAATAAAAGTGATCTTGGAAAACTCTTCCACCAAGTCTGGTCTGCTGGCATCAACATACATTAACTTTGGCGTTACAGACAACCTACTAAAAGCCGCTTTTTTTACCAGAGGGTATAGTTGTCGTCCTATCAAAGCATTGCCACCATGGCTTGCCTGTAATGCGGTCAAGCAATCAACAACTCTCCTTGCATCCTCGTATTTAGGATGGCAACAAAATAAATCGTGGTCGCCTTCGATGATGGTAATGCTGCCTCCATTTTTTAAGACGCTCTTGAGATTGAGAAGTGCTTCCAGTGGGTCAGTTAAGTGCTCAAGGACAAAACACACATAGATATGATCGAAGCTCTCCTTCTCAAATGGCAGCGCCATTATGTCGGCGTGTTTGAATCGCACATTTTTGAGATTGGCTTCTTGAATGCGCAATTTAGCTTGTTCGATAAAGGATTCTTGAATATCGATAGAAACAAACTCAGTGTCTGGCCAATTTTGTGCTAACAAAAGCGTCTGACCTCCAACTCCGCATCCTGCTTCTAGCACCTTTTGGCCTGGTAAGAAGCTAAGATCCTCGTGAAATAACTTCTCAAGAGGCTTTGCTTGTTTAACTAGCCTAATTGATTCTTCTGGAGTATGGCCATGTACATAGTTCATTTTTTGCTCCTGTTTATGAACGAGGTAAGGTATGTCTGGATCGCGTAGACGTATAATCGCAAAGCGAGGGGCCGGGAAACGATCACAAAAAATCTATGAAAAAGCCAAACTATTTGATTTATGAATGCATTTCAAAAATGGCACGGTTTTTCCCGGTACCTCACAAGCGACAGGTCATGATTCCCCAATGCATTTATGACCATCCAGCTTCTTTTGGTTCATTAAGCTTTTTCCTGGTTATCTTTGCAACCACACCAGCATTAGTGGGGTCAGGACAACGGATAAATTCCGTTGTGATCCCATCAGCATCAATTATCTTTTCATATTCGGTATCTTTGTATTTCCAAGGCAAAGTGCCGCCAAATTGTAGAACCCGAATCATAGAATTGATACTATCCAGTAACCACGGGCACAAATTTCCGATATCTTCAGGATACCTGTACTTTTCGCCCAGCCGATGATGATCGCAGCCCTTTCCCTTGAAGATCTCAATTTCTATTTCGTAATTGATTTTGCCCACTATTATCCTCTTCAATCATAATTTAACCTTGAGGGGCGCGCGTGTTTTTTGCGCGGCCCTCTCCGGCAATTTGTTATCTCTTCTTTAATTTGTTTCACTCTCAATAACCGAACGGACAGCACAATATCGGTTACCGCTGAGCCTACCAAGAACATTCAGACCAAGCCAATCAATTTCTTTTTTGTTCTTCAATAAATGATCTTGCAAATGAACGAGCTGTACCCGTCCAAGAATCAAATTTCCTGCGTCCGGGCCTTCACTAACCGTGACTATACGTTCCAGTGTGCATTCAAATGAAATCTTAGCCTCCTGAACACGGTAAGGCTTTATCTTTTTTGCTGGAATCCAATGTATGCCTTTTATTGAATGCTTATCGCTTCCATAAGGCAATGACTTAGCAGAAAACTCCATGATGGAGAGAAGTTCCACTGAAACAATGTTTATAACAAACTCTGGAACCTCTCGAATGTTTATCACTGTATCTTTCATAGATCCATCTGAACGGTTGACCACAGAGAATGCGAGGATAGGCGGTGACCACGATACCCCGGTGAAAAAACTGAACGGAGCAAGATTAGTTTGGCTATCTTTATTAATAGAGGATACCCACGCAATAGGTCGAGGTATTATAGAACTTGTAAGGAAATCATGGGCATGGCGGGGCTCTAAGTCCATCAAGTCTATTTCCATAGTTCAATACTCCTGTTGCGATCCGGTGAGATAACACCAGTATAAGCGAGCGCTGCGATGAATAAAAATTAAAATGCCTCTATACTATTTACAGCTTTACGGTTTTATGTTATTGTGAAATCAACCACTTAAAGGAGGATTTCATTATGAAAATGCCCAAAATAAGTCTGCTGCAATGGCAGAAGCGCTATGGTACCGAAAAAGCCTGCGCATCCACGCTTGCCAAGTATCGTTGGCCCAATGGCTTCATCTGTTCCAAATGTGGCCATGATTCATCCTATTACATAGCTTCTCGTAAAGTCTATCAATGTTGCCGGTGTCGACACCAGGGATCGGTCACGTCGGGCACCCTGTTTCACTCCACTAATCTGCCTTTGGTAAAATGGTTTTGGGCGATTTACCTTATGGCTTCGGATAAAGGCGGTATATCCGCCTTGCGGCTTTCTAAGCATATCGATGTATCCTGGTTGACCGCTAGGAACATGTTGAAAAAGATCCGAACAGCAATGGCTGATCGAGATATTATTTATCATCTTATTGAAGATCTGATCGAACTGGATGATACCTATATTGGCGGGAGAAAGTCCGGGAAAAGAGGACGTGGAGCCGAAGGAAAAAAGTCCGTTTTGGTAGCGGTCGAAAATAGAGGTAAGTTTGCAGGCTTTGTCGCGATGGAAGCGGTGGAAACCGTTTCTGGTCAAACATTGAGAAGCTTTCTTAAAAAGCACCTTAAGAAAGGACGACAAGTTCGTACGGATGCTTTGCCAGCAATGAATGTCGTCATAGAAAGCCACGATCATGAGAAAAAAGTGACTCCACCCAAAGAAGCTTCTACCTGGCTGCCCAAGGTGCACATCGCTATCGGAAACTTGAAAGCTTTTCTCAATGGTACTTTTCATGGTGTCTCTCACAGATATCTCCAAGAATACCTGGATGAATTCTGTTACC
>Ga0190284_1001176_pt1 | contig 12068 bp, 8 predicted proteins | sample 48691812_MG_FD_161668 | JGI IMG/M metagenome (GOLD analysis project Ga0190284, IMG submission 161668) | Hydrothermal vent microbial mat bacterial communities from Southern Trench, Guaymas Basin, Mexico - 4869-18-1-2_MG | ecosystem: Environmental > Aquatic > Marine > Hydrothermal vents > Microbial...
ACTTATACCAAGCAAGCCGGTAAAAATATCGAAAGTTTTTTCTTGGGCGGACGAAATTTACCGTGGTGGATAGCTGGCACTTCTATGGTGGCGACAACGTTTGCGGCCGATACACCGCTGTTAATCACCGAATTAGTGGCTAAAAACGGTGTCAGTGGTAATTGGCTGTGGTGGAATGGCTTAATTGGCGGCATGTTGGCGACTTTCTTTTTTGCCAAGTTTTGGCGCAAAGCCAATATTATTACTGATGTTGAGTTGACGGAATTGCGCTATTCGGGCAAACCGGCGGCCTTTTTGCGCGGCTTTAAGGCGGTTTATTTGGGCATTTTTATGAACGCCGTCATTATCGCGTGGGTGAATGTAGCGTTGGGTGCGCTGTTACACATTTTTTTTAATATTCCAGAAGAGCAACTGATTTTTTATCTTGCCGGTGCGATGTTTTTGGTAATGATTTACTCCAGTCTCTCCGGCTTATTGGGCATAGCGATCACGGATTTTATCCAATTTATTGTCGCTATGACGGGTTGTATTGTGCTTGCCTTCGTGGTTGTTGGCTCTGAACAAATCGGTGGGATTGCCGGCTTACAAGAAAAACTGCCGGCTGCCACCTTTGACTTTTTTCCTGCCCTTGAGTTTTCCACCCAATCACTTGCCGAAACGACTCAAGTGTTAAGTATTGGTTTTGCAACCTTTCTTGCCTTTGTGGCCGTACAATGGTGGGCGAGTTGGTATCCGGGTGCGGAGCCGGGGGGCGGTGGCTACGTTGCTCAGCGTATGATGAGTGCTAAAAACGAGGATCATGCGATTAAGGCCACTCTATTTTTTCAAATCGCCCATTATGCGTTGAGGCCTTGGCCGTGGATTTTGGTTGGACTCTGTGCCCTTGTGCTTTATCCCGATTTACCTGAGGCCGACAAAAAATTGGGCTACGCGCTGGCGATGAAAGAGTTTTTGCCCACCGGCCTAAAAGGCCTATTATTAGTGGCGTTTTTTGCGGCTTACATGAGTACCATTTCTACGCAATTAAACTGGGGCACTAGTTATATTGTTAACGACTTATATAGCCGTTTTATCCGCCCCGAGGCGACGCAAAAACAATTAGTTCTGGCTTCTCGTATTAGTACATTCTTATTAATGCTCGTGGCGCTGATAGTGACTTCGCAAATCCAAACTTTGGAGAGTGCATTCAAATTTATGATTGAATGCGGTGCTGGTTTGGGAGCGGTGTTGATATTGCGGTGGTATTGGTGGCGCATCAATGCCTGGAGTGAAATTGTGGCGACGGTTGCGCCGTTTGTCGTTTTTACGATAACGAAATTTTATCTTGAGTTGGCATTTCCTTATAGCTTATTTGTTACCGTCGGCTTTACAACGGTGGCTTGGCTGATAGCGACTTTGGTGACTCAACCCACTGATTTACAGGTGCTGAAAAAATTTTATAGCCGCATTCAACCCGAAGGTTTTTGGCAGCCGGTGGCTAAGCACTTGGATGTTAGTGCCAAAAAATCCAATTTGCCGCAATTGTTTGCATGTTGGCTATTGGGCATTGGGTTGGGCTACGCCGGTTTATTTGGTTTGGGCGCACTGATTTTTGCGGATTGGCAGGGGGCAATGATTTATGGTGTCGTTATAATCGTTTGTGCGTTGGGCATTAATTGGCTTTTGAAACGTACTGAACTTCTTTAATTTACCCTATCCCAACACCATTGCCATTGAGCAAAAGCCTTGGCTTTTGCCAAGGCATCGATAGCAAAATTCTATGCACACAAATCGTTCGTAGGGGGCCGGTAAGCGGGCCGCAAAGACTTGAAAAATGTACCGCCCGCTTGCCTTCTACCGAAAGCGCGTCAATCGTGATAAAAATCAAAGACTTTAAAATTTATGTGCATAGAGTCGCCTCGATAGAGGGGCCAGGGGGTGTTGGGGGTGTTATGGGAAGTCAATAAAAACAATAGGATACGTCGGTGCTAAAAATAGATTGACTCACCTCAATAGAGGGGCCGTGGGGGTGTTGGGGGTGTTTTTAAAAGTCAATAAAAACAATGGGATACGTTGGCGCTAAAAAAAAAAATCAACTTTGTTAAAAAAAAGGCTTGACTTAATTTTCAGTCCACTTTAGAATGCGCACCTCTTTTGGCCGGATAGCTCAGTTGGTAGAGCAGTAGACTGAAAATCTGCGTGTCCCGTGTTCGATTCACGGTCCGGCCACAATCATCAATCACTGACATCATTTATCTCTCCCCTCCTCATTTTCCTTCAGTTTTCCCGACATTTTCCTCTCAAATAACCACTCTCCAAGATTTAAAAAAATCCGATGTCTTAAAGACATCGGATTTTTAGCACGTATGAATCGGAAGTCTCTTACGGAGTTTTAAATATTAGCAAAGCTACCCTTCGGTTCACAATTCACAATTCGTTTACGTCACAATTCGTTTACGTCACAATTCGTTTACGTCACAATTCACAATTCAAAAAATCCGATGTCTTAAAGACATCGGATTTTTAGCACGCCCTATCTTGGACTCCTTCGTCGAGTTAATTGGGCCTTTTCTTTGCTCGTCCAAGATAAATCTTGGACTCCTGACTCTGGTATAAATAATAATAGGGAGGGCAATTATGCTATTTTTTTTCAAAGTTCGGGTTGAACCCAAAGAAATGTCCTTAGATGAGTTGTGGGACATTTGGGAAAAGGAAGCTGAAGTTGGGCTGAGTGCTAAAGAGGCTGGTAAAATTGTCGCCCTCTATAAAATGTCCGGGCAGCGGCGTGTGATAGGGATTTTGGATGTAGAGTCTCACGACGAATTGGATCGGATATTGATGAGTGCCCTGCCGATGGCGCATTATATTGAGTTGGAAGAAATTGCGCCAATACGTCCGTATGAAGCCTTTGCAGAAGATGTGAAGAAGCGTTGGAAGTAAGGATACTGCATAGTACAACGGATACGCTTTCCGAAACGGATTTTTTATCGGCTTCATTTTCGGATTGAAAGTCAATAAAAATAACCAAACGGGTCAATTTTTATTTTCACCCGCATCTGTACATTCCGTAGATATTGGAAAAAATAGCCTTCCCCGCCTAGAGATCAATCTCTAGGCTAAAAGCTTAAGTACCCTAAAGGGTACTGGCAATCAATGGGTAAGTGGATAAACAAAATAACGAGCGGCTTGTGAGTCGCTAAAGCGACTACTACAAACCGTCACCAAAATTCTTAAAATTGGCGTTTCCCCAAGCAAATAAGGATTGTACAAAGCGGCTAAAGAAACATTAGGTTTTTTTTGGGCCTCTTTGGTAGATTCACCCACTTGATGGAGTGCTATTTAAAACGTTTGTTAACATAAATGAATCGGGAGTCTCTTACGGAGTTTTAAAATGTCTCAAACAACCATGCCTTTGGCGGGCAAAGTCGCACTGATAACTGGCGGTAGCCGAGGAATTGGCGCTGCCATTTGTAAGCGGCTGGCAAGCAGTGGCGCTAATATTGTCTTAACTTATGCCAATTCGGCTGAGTCAGCCAACAATGTCGTTCAAGCCTGTCAGTCACACAAGGTGTCTGCGAAAGCCATACAAGCTGACGTGGGCAATGTCGAAGCCAATAGAAAAGTCGTGGAACAGGTCGTTCAAGACTCTGGACAAATTGACATTCTCGTCAATAACGCCGCCATTTTTCCGGTCATCGATCTATTCGAGGTGACTGAAAAAGACTTTGACGAAAGTCTCAATATCAACCAGCGGGGCGTTTTCTTCCTTACACAAGCCGCTGCCAAGCATATGCCAAAAGGAGGCCGAATTATCAATATCGGCAGTATTTTTGGTGAAAGCGTACCTTATCCAAATCTCTCCCTCTACTCAATGACCAAATTCGCTGTGGCCGGTTTAACCCGTGCTTGGGCGCGTGATCTGGCCGCCCGTGGAATAACGGTCAATTGCATCCAGCCTGGGCCTATCCATACCGATCTGAATCCAGAGGACGGTGAATTAGCGAAAGTGCTATTACCTCGCTCACCGGTTGGGCGTTATGGCCGCGTTGAAGAAATTGCTGAAATGGTCGCTTATCTGGTTGGGCCCAATACTGACAACGTTACTGGGGCTATTATCAATAACGATGGTGGCTGGAACGCTTAATTGTATTTATGGGAATTAAAAACCTCCGAGGTTTAACAAACTTCCGAGGTTTGCCTTGGGATTTTTATGAACAAGTATACGGAACGAGCTAGCTTAAAAAGGGTGAAAATCAAATAATGGCCCGGAGAAACGATAAAGGCCTAAAACCGTTATTTAAGCCTTAAGGCTCAATTCGTTTATTTCACCAATTCGTTGTACTCTCAGTCTATACGGAACGCACTTAAAAAGGGTGAAAATAAAAATTGACCCGTTTTGTTATTTTTATTGACTTTCAATCTGAAAATGAAGCCGATAAAAATCCGTTTATTTCGCGTATCCGTTGTACTATCAGTCTATATGGAACGAGCTTAAAAAGGGTGAAAATCAAATAATGGCCCTGAGAAACGATAAAGGGCTAAAACCGTTATTTAAGCCTTAAGGCTCAATTCGTTTATTTCACCAATTCGTTGTATTATCAGTCTATACGGAACGCACTTCAAAACCGTGAAAATTAAAATGGGCCAATAAGTGATTAAATTGTTTGTAAAATTAATCGCTTATAATTTTCATTTTTCATTTTTCATTTTTCATTAGTATAGGAATAACCCGTTGCCCGTCATTTTCTTGAGCAATATGCGCTCGTATCGCCCGTTCCAATTCATCCACTAACTCTTCATTTTTTACTTTGTGATCTGGTTTGCCACTGATATACAATAGATTATTCGGTGTGCCGCCGGTTAAACCAATATGCGCTTCTCGCGCTTCGCCGGGGCCATTCACGACACAGCCTATCACTGCCACATCCATTGGCTGCAAAATGTCTTCAAGGCGGTCTTCCAATTCATTGACCGTTTTGATTACGTCAAAGTTTTGTCGTGAGCAAGAAGGACAAGCAATCAGGTTGATGCCTTTTTGACGGATATGTAGGCTTTTTAGAATGTCAAAACCGACTTTAATTTCTTCCACCGGATTGGCTGCCAATGAGACTCGGATAGTATCGCCAATACCTTCCGTTAACAGCATCCCTAAACCAATGGCCGATTTGACGGCCCCAGAGCGAAAGCCGCCGGCTTCGGTGATGCCCAAATGTAGCGGTTGCTCAATCTGGGTGGCAAGCTTTCTATAGGCCGCGACAGTCATAAACACTTCTGACGCTTTGAGGCTGATTTTAAAGTCGGGAAAGTTGAGTCTATCCAAAATATCAATATGGCGTAAGGCCGATTCAACTAAGGCCTCGGCGGTAGGTTCACCATATTTTTTTTGTAAGTCCTTTTCCAAGGAACCGGCATTGACACCGATACGAATGGGAATGCCTTTATCTTTGGCACTGTCTACTACCGCCCGCACTCTATCTTCGCGCCCAATGTTGCCTGGATTAATGCGTAAACAATCTACGCCCAATTCAGCCACTCTCTGGGCAATGCGATAGTCAAAATGAATATCCGCAACTAACGGAATATTAACGGATTTTTTAATCTGCCCAAAGGCCTCAGCGGCCTCTAGGGTAGGAACGGAAACGCGCACAATATCGGCCCCGGCATTTTGCAAGGCCTTGATTTGTGCCACCGTGCCCGTCACATCACAAGTATTAGTATTGGTCATGCTTTGCACCGCTATCGGTGCGTCTCCACCCACCGCTACCGTTCCAACATGAATTTGTCGAGAAGGACGGCGGGTGATTTTAAATTCAGATGGCATCATGGCTTCTCTCAATGTACGTTGGAGTACTACGCTTGCCGCTTTGTACGAACAAATAGGTGCGTTGGAGTTGGATATTTCCTGGGGCGTTGCCCCAGGCTATATTAATCTCGCCCCGTTGGGGCTTGAAGGTAGTTACTTAAGTTATGAAAGGTTTCTCAAAAAGTCCAATTTGTTCTCTTTTTGAGTATAACTAAAGTTTGGACTCCTTGCCAAACTAAAGTTTGGACTCCTGCCAAACTAAAGTTTGGACTCCTGATCACTGTTCACTGAACGCTGTACTTATTCCTCGTCACCGATAGTGAATATAGATGTCCCTCCTTTCCGCTTCTTAGGGTAGTCTGTTACCTTATTGAGTTTGCCATTGTATTCAACTTCTACCCCAGCGTAATTGCCTACTTGCAAATAAAATGGTGGCGTGCCTTCCAAAGGCAATATATCGCCAGCGTTGCCAGTGCCTTGATACAGTTTGTTGCCCGTGTTATCGGTGATTTTTATCCACGCCCTACTTTTAAAAAAAACACGCATATTGTGAGAGGGGTTGACGGGTATCACTGGCTCCTCGGTGGGAGTCGTATTTTCTGACGCGGCTGGTGTTGTTGATTGAGCGGCCGTCGCGGAAACGTTTTTCGCTGGCTCACTTGGGTTATGGGTTCTGGTTCCAGAAAGTGTGTGGGTTGGATCTGTTTCCATCGGTTGAGAACTCTGCCATGACGAGTCGTTGGAATCTAAGGCTTTTTCAACAGACGGCTTCTGCTCATCAGAACCGGTTGGATAAAATTGCCACAATGCCATCAAAGCCATCAAGGTGACAACAACGATAGCCGTTCCAACCGTGGGCCATAAATCGCGACTACGTGCTTGTTTTTTTGGCTTTGAGCTGGGTGTTGTGGGGAGCGAGGGTTGCTGTTGTTGCTGGTTTTCGTCAAAATACTTCACAATAGATTCCGGCGGAATTTCCAGCAGTTTCGCATAATTACGCAGATAACCTCGGACAAAAAGGGCCGGTGGTAAAACCTCGTAATCATCCGCTTCAAGTGCTTCAATCACATGAACATCTAAGTAAAGCCGGTCGGCGACATGTTTAACTGACATCTTGTTTAGCTCACGCGCATTGCGTAAACGTTCACCCGCAGATATTTCGCTTTTCTCAGAGTTGTCGTCGCTTTCGTCGTCGCTGACTTTTGCCTCGTCACGGACGTCGTCGTCGAAACTATAATGGCGCTCTTTGGTGTCGTTACGAGTGTCACGCTCGTCATGGGCTTTTTCATCAAAGCGGGCGCTCTTTTCCGCGTCAGAGCGAGCTACCGTGTCGTCACGGGCTTTGTCATCAAAGCTTCCGCTCGGTTGGGCATCATAGCGAGCTACCGTGTCGTCACGGGCTTTCTCATCAAAGCTTCCGCTCGGTTGGGCATCATAGCGAGCTACCGTGTCGTCATGGGCTTTGTCGTCGTAGCCGTCCCGCCGCTCTTTGGTATCGTTACGATCGTCGTCGCGTTCTTTGGTGTCTTTATCGTCGTCGCCGTCTTTGGTGTCGTCGCGAATGTTGTCACGTTCTTTATCGTCGAAATTGTCGCGCTCTTTGGTATCGGCGCGTTCGTCGTACTCTTTCTCGTTAGAGCGAGGAGCGTCCGTGCCGTCAACTTTCGTGTCGTCGCGCTCTTTCGCTTCCGAGAAATGGGAGACTTGTGGGTTTGTCGTCACGTTCATATTAACCTCTTTATTATTGCTAAAATAAATGCGGAAGCTTTTCGGAAGGCTTATCTGTCAGTATAGTCCCAAAAAATTTTATGGGTAATTGGTAATGGGTAATTGGTAATGGGTTATTTTTTATTATACTGCAAACGGTTAGAGTTAGGGTTTTGTGCAAAATCAGCCCCAACGGGGCGATATTAATATAGCCAGTGTACCTACCTGGGATTTATCCGTTACAACCCATTAGGGTTTTGTGCAAAGTCAGCCCCAACGGGGCGATATTAATATAGCCAGTGTATCTACCTGGGATTAGGAACGATATTAATATAGCCAGTGTATCTACCTGGGAATTTTGTAACTTTATGAAGTGTCTCCATTACCCATTACCCATTACCAATTACCACCATTCAGTGCCTTTCCGATTGATACAGTTTTTGTGTTTCTAAAGCATCTGGAAACTTCCTACGCAGTAACAACGCATAGCTTGCTTCCGCATCTCTATCGTTGAGGGCACGAGCAATGCGAACCCCCAGCCACAGCGTTTTCGGGGTGTGTTCAGCAACTTTTAAGTAGCGTTGTAAATAATCACGAGCCTGGTTATAACCTCTTTGCTCGTAGCTCAATTGAGCCATATGATACAGTGCTATCGGAAACTTAGGATTCTTTTGCAAGGCTTGGCGGAAATAGGTTTCGGCTTTAATGGAATCCTTGTGGCGTAAAGCGCACAAACCTGCATTGGTATAAGGAGTCTCCGGGAATCTATAAACAGGATCCTCCAAAGCCTTAAGAAAATGCTGGAAAGCGGCCTCCGGTTGTCCATGCTTACATAAAAATTGTCCATAATTATTATGGATATCTGAACCTTTTGGCTTGAGTGTGACTGCTGTTTGATAATGCCGCCTCGCTTCATCATCTACCCCCAAATGTTCATACAGCACGGCAATGGCATTATGAGCATCAGCATAGTAATTGTCTAGTATCAAGGCTTTTTGGAGTTTGTTGAGTGCTATATCATTCTGTCCACGCCGCATATATTCCACGCCTAATTGTAGATTAATTTTAGCGGCTTCATTATCGGGGGTATAGTTATTATCTTGGATCTTTTGTCCACCACAGGCTGCAAGGAGATTAACTACAAGCCACAGCAAACAACATAATCGGCCTAAATTTTCTCGCTTCATACGCAAGCCCCCTGCTTAGTCAAAAGTTGAAGTGTAGTAAGTACCTGAACAAAACGGGTATTTGCCTGAAGTTCCCCCTTTGAGAAAGGCTTACCTTTACCCACAAGTGTCCAAAATTAATCATTAATCATTAATCATTAATCATTAACCACTCACTGACTTATTTTCAATAACATACCGACTTGTGGGTAAAGATTAGTTTGACAAAGGTGAGGAGGAATTTTTCTTCGCCAAGGCACTTACAACTGATATTGAGCAACCATCACGTACACCAGAGACTTATTTCATGAATTTATTAAAAGGTTTTATTTTTAAATCAATGAGTTAAATTTTAAAGGCCAGAAATAGTAGAAGGCCGCTCTTTGTCGATTACAACAGCTTCCAAAATGGAAATTTTGGCCGCGAATAGCTAGTTGTTCTTCGTAAAAAGATTGGCACGGCTAAAAACGGGACTAAAAACACACGACTAAATCCCCTTTGTTCGGGGACTTGCCGCGGTTTGAGTCCTCTCTTGAGAGGGTGTGTAAAAAGTCCAAATTATTGCCGTGCTAAGTATAATTTATTCTCAAAGTCACGTCACCCGTCAAAAGCCCATTTTCAATTGAAGTCTACTTAAACGGGGTTTTGTTAGCTAATTTATTGAAAAATAATAGAATAAAGTGGTTTGCCATTCGCTCTTTGCCATTGGCGACTTAGACTTATCAAGCTTGGGTTTCTCCCTTGTGAGGTAACTCTTACTTAAAAACGCCAAAACAACAAAAATCAGCTTTGGTTATGTTTAAGGGGTAAGCTCCCTAGGGTGATAAACCATCTATCACCTTTGTTATTACCTTGTATATCGGTAATGTCTGTCACTTAAAAGATTTTGAGGCTAATTTATAAGTTCCAGATTTAAAAATTATAGTACATTGTAATTAATTATTGTCAAAATTTAATTTTTTGATTGGCCCCAATTTTGTGGTTTTGGTGTTTAATGCTAACTGTCTGTGTGTTTTGTCACGCACTCTTCCGGCTAACTGTCCACAAGCGGCTTCAATATCATCGCCGCGGGTTTTTCGCGTCACCGTCATCAATCCCGCTTGTATTAGAATATCACGAAAACGATCTATTGCTTCAGGCGTAGCACGTTGATAACGGGTATGTGGAAAAGGATTAAAGGGAATCAGGTTGATTTTAGCTGGGATACCTTGTAATAATTTGACCAAGGCATGAGCATGAGCGGGGCTGTCATTAACGTTTTTGAGCATAACATATTCAAAAGTGATTCGGCGCTTGGGCCCACCTTTCACATAAGCGCGACAGGCCGCCATTAATTTCGCCAGCGGGTATTTTTTATTAATCGGCACGAGTTGATCGCGCAGCGCATCATTCGGCGCGTGTAGAGAGACGGCGATATTGACGGGACATTGTTCCCTCAACCGTGCCATCGCCGGCACGATGCCGGCGGTACTGAGAGTAATACGCCGCCAAGATAAACCATAGGCGAAATCGTCCATCATCACATTCATGGCGGTGACGACATTATTAAAATTGGTCAATGGTTCGCCCATGCCCATCATCACGACATTGCTGATAGTCCGGTTAGACTTTTCTAGCCTATACCCTTCGGCACGAAGTGTTTGCTCCGCTAACCAGAGTTGGCCGACGATTTCTGCAACGCTGAGGTTGCGGTTAAAGCCTTGCTGTGCTGTCGCGCAAAAAGTGCAATCCAGCGCACAGCCTATTTGTGAAGACACACATAAGGTAGCGCGCTCCTCTTCAGGAATGAATACCATCTCAACACTGTTGCCACTATCAAGTTGTAACAACCATTTACGGGTTCCATCCTGTGAAGCTTGGATCATCTGTACTTGGGGCAGTGACACACAGGCGATTTCTTTTAATCGCTGCCGCAAGGCTTTACTCAAATTGGTCATGGCATCGAAATCAAGGACTGCTTGTTGATGAATCCATTTCATCACCTGCGTGGCATGAAACGGTTTTTCACCAAGGTTGGCGAAGAATGAAGTCAGTCCTTCTCGATCCAGATTCAACAAATTAACCATCTTTGGTAATCGGTAATTGGTAATTGGTAATTGGTAATTGGTAATTGGTAATTGGTAATTGGTGATGCGAATATCTTGAAAATTGCGTCGTTTGTCATTTCGTTTCGGTTTCTTTGAACGGAGAAATCTTGATAAATATTGGGAAATCTTGATAAATCTTGAGAAACCTTGATAAATCTTGAGAAAGCTTTCTAAATCTTGAGAAATCTCATAAAATCACTTTCAATAAGACGTTTTTATAAGTCATTGATTTTTTATGATTCAATTCAACCCTTAATTCGCATTGGTGGTTATACGGAACGTACTTCAAATCCGTGAAAATGACATCAAACCTAGCTTCTGAGTACAGGACATTTTTTCTACTGTCATGTCTTTTGAGCGAGAAATATTACCTTCAATGACTTCAATAAATTTTCCACAATCAATGACTTAAAAAATTGTCCGCGGCAAAGTTTGAATATTAAAAATGATTTTATGGCCCTCAAATCAGTACCAATAGCCATACAAAAATAATGGTCTTAGGAGTCCAAATAACTACAAGGATTTCATCAAAGCCGGGGATTTATCCTTGGTTATCTCTGCACAGGACAAAAGTCTGTAAAGATTACGTTTTATCTAAGGTTTCTTAGTGAGACATTAAATAAAAACAATGAGTTACAGTGCCGCTTAAATTTTTTGTCCTGTACTTAGACCCAGCTTATAAAATTCATAGTAAAATTAGCCACTTATAATGAATTTCGTCAGTTTTCAGTTTTCAGTTTTCATTTTTCATTAGTATACGCCGGCCCCATTACCAATTACCCATTACCTATTAGCGAGTTCGTGGGCAAATCCGCGCGGAGCCGAAAAAGAAAGCTATTTCCGTTTTTGCCGTTTCTGGGCTGTCGGAACCATGCACGGCATTCTCATCAACGGTTTGTGCAAAATCGGCACGTATCGTCCCGGGCGCGGCGTCTTTGGGGTTAGTTGCGCCCATCAATTCACGGTTGACACTGATGGCATTTTCTCCTTCAAGGACTTGCACCATGACTGGGCCGGAAATCATAAATTCAACTAAGTCTTTGAAAAAAGGACGTTCTTTGTGGACTGCATAGAAACCTTCGGCTTGTTCACGAGTTAAGTGTAGCATTTTGGCGGCAATAATGCGTAAGCCGCCCTTTTCAAAGCGTGAGTCAATTTCGCCAATCAGATTTTTGGCGACAGCATCCGGTTTTATTATAGACAAGGTACGTTCAATTGCCATTCTAGTTGGTTACTCCGTTATTACGTTAAATTGAAAGAAAAGAGTCGCTAAAGCGATTACTATAAACCGGTTGAATGTGCATAAGTGGGTAAACAATCATAACG
>Ga0190284_1001177_pt1 | contig 12054 bp, 6 predicted proteins | sample 48691812_MG_FD_161668 | JGI IMG/M metagenome (GOLD analysis project Ga0190284, IMG submission 161668) | Hydrothermal vent microbial mat bacterial communities from Southern Trench, Guaymas Basin, Mexico - 4869-18-1-2_MG | ecosystem: Environmental > Aquatic > Marine > Hydrothermal vents > Microbial...
CCCCGATACGGGCATAACAATAAAAACAGGCAAAGATGGTGGTACGGTTCCCGGCAAGAGCAAGTTTGCCTGCGCTGCCTGTGGGACGACCTCCGATATTCGTGAAGCCATCGCCGCTACCAAAAAGAATGGCCCGGTGGCGATGTATGCCGTTCAGGGATTTTGTCCACAGTGCAAAGAGGAAGGCCAGCCCTATGGCGGGCGATTCTTTATCCCCGTTACGGATTCCAAAATATTTGATGCAGCTTCAGCCGAATGGAACAATCGCAAGGACACCGATCTTGTCGGATATTGGCCCACCAGTGAGGTGCCGTTTGGTTTTATGACTGGCATGGCCAATGGCGATATCCGCAAAGCCCACGGCTTTACCCATTGGTGGAAGATGTTCAATCCCCGCCAACTGATTGTCCATTCTGCTCTGTTGAAAACCATTACTAAATACGATCAAGAGAATGTTGCTGAATTCGTGCTTGGAGCATTTCAACAGTATTTACGTAATCAATGTCTATTCACTATTTGGAATGTCGGAGCTGATAAACTAGAGCCAATGTTTGCAAACAACAATTACCATCCAAAATCCACAATGATTGAAAATTGCGTCTTTACGAGTTTAGGACGTGGGAACTGGGCTTCTCAATATGGTAATCTTGCAAAGTCTCTTGGATGGGCGACTGATCCGTATGAAACAATCCACAACGGCAGGCTTTCATCCAGCAACACATCCCTCGCAGATTATCTTTCGGGTAAGAGTGAAAAGGTTTTGTGCAACGACCCTCTTTGTCATACCGAATCACTGGCATGTCTTTCTTCATCTGAAAGATTAACCTGCGGTTCATCGACAGAATTACAAACCATTGAAGCAGAATCGTATGATGCGGTAATTACCGATCCGCCGTTTGGTGGTTTGCTGCATTATTCAGAGCTGGCGGATTTCTTTTATGTCTGGCTGCGTCTTGCCCTCAAGGATAAATATCCAGAATACTTTGCAGCTGAATATACACCCAAGACTCTCGAAGCGGTCGCCAACAAGGCCCGGCACGACAATCCCGACGAGTTTTACCAGCGTCTTTTAACTGAATGCTGGTGTGAAGCTCATCGCATACTAAAACCCGGCGGATTACTCGCTTTTACATTCCATCACAGTGAAGATGCACCGTGGGTATCGGTCTTGGAATCGCTCTTTGACGCAGGCTTCTACCTGCAGGCAACCTATCCCATCCGCAGCGATGAAACCAAGGGTACAGGCCAGTTTGGCTCGAAGATGATCGAATACGATATCATCCATGTCTGTCGCAAACGAATAGGCGAGCCAACCAAGATTTCATGGCCCAAGCTGCGTCGTCAGGTCTTGCGTGATGTACGTGAATTACAGGAATTGCTCGAACATCACGGCGAAGAAGGCCTGCCCGAAGCGGATATGCAGGTTATCCGTCGCGGCAAGGCATTGGAATATTTCTCCCGCCACTACGGCCAGGTCTATAAAGATGAAGACACACCCATCAGCGTGCTGGAAGCGGTGGTGGGTATCAATCAGCTTCTTGATGAAGAGACCGAACAAAATTCCACTCCTCCGCCTCACAAGGCTGAGCCGTTTACGCGAATGCTGCTGAGATTATTTGAAAATAAGCTCTCGCTGCCTCGCGACCAGATACAAAAGTTCCTGCGCGGCACCGGCTCAGCACCGTCAGATTTTATCTCGCGCGGCTGGGTGACGGAGAAGAACAAAATCTTCACACTAATCAGCCCGCTGGAAATCGCCCAACGCTGGATCGGCCAGAAACGCAAAACCATGACCAGTGACTACGAACAGGCGATGTTCTTTATCGGCGCGTGTATCGAAGGCAGCGGCATCAACGCCAGTGAGACACTGAACAATCCAAACTTCAAGCCGCACCCGGCCTTAAAAGACCTGCTCGTCTGGTTCAAAACTCGCGGCGGGGATAGTAATACCCGCGACGGAGCAATATTGGCAGCCCAGCTTTATGCAGGTTGGGAATCGAAGAATCAAGCGAAACTGCAAAAACAACAAACTTTGTTTAATCTGTTCGATGAGGAGGACGACTAATGGTTCGTACCCGCTTTAATCATAATTGGCCCAAACGAGGTTTTGCCATCCTCTGGGATACCGCAGCGCTTGGTGACTTAGTCGCCCCGGAAGATGTAGTCTCGATCCGCGAGTTTTTCGCAATGGTCGATAACTGGCCCGATGACCTGCCCGCCGCTGGTGGTGATGCGCTGGTAGTAGCTGGTATGGAGGGCTGTCTGGATGTACTGGACGGCAAAGACGCCCAAACTTGGCTGGCCGGTGATTTGAAAGATGCGATTCTCTCCTTTCAGGATTTTTATGAGGGCCAGGCAGGACTGATCTTCTGGACGCCGTCTGGTAGGCATCTGATTAGCATGAAGGGCGCAACCGAAGAATATTTCTGGAAGCACAGAACAAGTCACTCAGAGCTGCCGATTGGCAGGTTGCTCTTTGCCGGTGCGGAAAATGAAGTGGAACGAATTATGAATACCGATGATGAAAATGCTGACTATGACGGCAAGTATTATGCGGGCCTGCATCATCCGAGGATCAGTTAATGGCAGATGATGGTTTAATTACATTTCAGCCCGGCCAAAGGGTTCTTCACCCCGATTTCGGTGAGGGTGCGATTTTAAGCGTTACGCCGGACGGGATGGTACGGGTCTTTTTTCCTGATGGGGAAAGACAGGTCTTCGCTGATTCACTTGCCGCTGCGCAAAGCCGGGCAGAGCAGATAATCTCCAATATTGAAGGAAGCGAAGAACGCCTGCGAAACGCATGGCTATATCTTGAAGCTCATGCCTTGCCATTGATGGATAACGCAGCAGCTTTGACGGCCGCTCGCATTGATCTATTACCGCATCAGGTGGTACTAACCCATCAAGTTGCAACAGCGTCGCCCCGTCGTTATCTGGTGGCTGATGAAGTAGGTCTGGGCAAAACGATTGAGACAGCTCTTATCCTGCGGGAGCTTGCCAGCCGAGGTGAGTTAGAGCGGGCCTTGATTGTAGTACCTGCTGGGCTGGTGAATAACTGGCATCGGGAGCTGAACGAGGTATTTAATCTGAATTTTGAGGTCTTCGGCAGTGAAGGCGATGTAACCGACCGCAAATCTAATGCATTTATCAAGCATAACCGCCTGATCGCCAGTGTTGACACCCTCAAACGCCGGGCGAGAATCAATCGCCTCAAAGCAGCGCCGCCTTGGGATTTGGTGATTTTCGATGAAGCTCATCATCTCTCTGCCTATCGCAATGGGAAAAAGGTGCGAAAAACCGAAAACTACAAACTCGCCGAGGCTCTGCGAAACCATTCCCGCGATTTGATTTTATTGTCCGCGACACCGCATCAGGGCGACCATTTCCGTTTTTGGATGCTGATACAATTACTTAATCCGACCCTCTTCAATAATCCAGATGAAATGATCGAACATCGCCATCGTTTGAATGCGGTCGTTTATCGCAGAACCAAAGCAGATGCGTGCAAACCGGATGGATCGCCGCTTTTTGCCCGCAGATGGGTGCATACCGAATCGTTTGTAATGAATGAAGCGGAAAATCAGTTTTATGGCAAATTGCGTGAATACCTGATGGATGGTTTCAACCTCGCCAAAAAACAGGGCAATCAAGGCCGTGCTCTTGGTTTCGTGATGACGATTTTCCAGAAGATTGCCGCATCCAGTTTTGCAGCCGTTCGCAGCACCCTCCATCGTCGCCAATTGATGCTGACCATTCACGAAGCGATCCTGAAAGACAAAGAGCTTGATATTGACGGGCACAGAAATTTATTAGATGAGGCAAAGAAGCTGATTCATTTCACAAACCAGATACCTGACGACGCTGTGGGCAGAGGTGAAGTAGACCGTATATTGGCTGATCTGAAATTACGGCTTATCAAAAAGCTCGATGAAGAAGAGTTGGCCACAGTTGCATCGTCAGATTCCGAAGAGGCTATCACCGCCAAAGGTGAAGAACTGGCGGCAAGTAGTGTTTCGATGTCCTTACCCGAAGAGCGACTGCGGATTGCGGACTTGTTGTCCTTTTTCCCCGAGCAGCGGGAAACCAAGATTGATAAATTGCTGCGCGGACTTGGAGCATTGTGGCAGCAGAACCCCAATGAAAAAGTGGTTATTTTCGCCACCTATTTGGCTACCGTTGATTTGCTTTCTAAAGAAATCGAAGCGGCTTATCCCGGTCAAGGTGTGGTTGTGTTGCGAGGCGGCGACCATGGAATGAAGTTGGCTGCCGAGAGGCGATTCCGCCTGAAAGATGGGCCTAAGGTATTGATATGTACCGCTGCAGGACGTGAGGGTATCAACCTGCAATTCTCGCGTGTGCTGTTTAATTTTGACCTGCCGTGGAACCCGATGGATATGGAGCAGCGAATTGGCCGTATCCATCGTTATGGACAGAAGGATACAGCACAGGTCTATAACCTTGTATTGTCCGACACGATTGAAGGACGCATCTTTCTGCTTCTGGCGGATAAGCTGATCGAAATTGCCAATACGCTCGGCAAGGTTGATGAGCATGGCAATGTAACCGAAGATTTGCAGTCCCAGATACTTGGGCAGCTATCGGAGCGGTTGAGCTACGACCAACTTTATCGTGATGCGTTAAGCGATCCGGAGCTAAAGCGAACTCGGCAGGAATTAGAAGCGGCCTTGTCTAATGCCAGTGAAGCGAGAAAGGTTGTTTATGAGCTATTCCAAGACCTTGATAGCTTTTCGCTGGATGACTATAAACCGCTGGCGGATATCGAAGCGAGCAAGAAACGACTTCTTGAATTTACCGAGCTTTCACTTGCGGCTGATGGCGGGACAATACGCGAAATTGAAGGCGAAAAGTTTGCTATCCATACTGGTGGTAACCAGCCGCCACGAACGTTCACATTAGATCGCGATCTTGCCCAGATAGAAGAAAGTATCAGTTTGCTGGGTATCGATCACCCATTGGTTAGCGGTTATTGTCAGCGGTGGCGCAATCTACCGGCGACAGCTATCGGAGCATCCGTTTCCATGCCGCTGGAACAAACGAGTGTTTTGACGGTGTGGCAGGTACAGGTATTCGGCAAAGCCGCCGAAACGAAGATATACATCATCCCCATCGCGGTAGATATTGACGGCAAACGCATCCCATCGTTAGAGAAACAATTCCAGCAATGCTTCCATGCAAAAGCGGTTAAGCCATCTCTCTATGACAACCAACGCCACGAATTGCTATCACACCACATAGAATCCAGTCTAAAACGAGAGCTGGAACATCGTGGAATTACCAACGCAAACACCGGCTATTCCGCAAATATGCTGTCCTGGGTGGAGGTGAATGTATGACGAATAGCCCCCCATTAGATATGGATAGCTTGAAAAAACATCTCCAGAGTTTCTTTTCTGACGGATTGGTAGTTATCGTTGGTTCCGGACTTTCTTGCGCAGAGGGACTTCCGTCGATGGGAGAACTTTCTAAGCAGCTTTTGGATAATATTGACTCATCTGAGATTTCGGGAGACACGCTCGCTTTATGGAATAATATAGCTTCGAAGTTGAAAGATGGTACTGATTTAGAATCTGTTCTTTTAGAACATTCTCCTGACGAAACATTGCAAAATAGGATGTCTCAGATTATCGCTGAAACCATTATATTAAAGGAAATGAATGTTTGCCTAAAGGTTATACAAGATGGTTACAATTTGCCCTTCACCAGTCTATTGAAGCACGTTCCATTTCCAACAAGGGGGCTGCCAGTCATAACGACTAATTATGATCGCTTGCTTGAGGTGGCTATTGAATCAACTGGGATACTCGTAAACACACTGTTTACGAGGGGGACAATTGGTTTATTTGACCCCCAACAGGCCTGCTGTGAAATGTTGTCCAACATGCGGAAAAGGGGCAAAATCCCTGTACTTGAATATATGCAAAATGTTCTCCTGCTGAAACCACACGGTAGCATCAATTGGTTCTTTGAACCTAACTCACAAAAGCCTCTTCGAACGGATTTAACAGTATCATTATCAAGACTGATTATCCCGCCAGGAGCCAATAAATTCCGTGATGGATACAATGTTCCATTTGATAAACATAGAGAGGAAGCCAACAAACGCATTGATGAAGCGACAAAATTACTAATTATAGGCTATGGTTTTAATGATAGTCATCTTGAAACACATTTGCGAGCCAAGATTTTGAGTACGCCTACGCTCCTAATAACAAAATCGCTGTCAGAACAGACTGGAAAATTGATAGCTGATAATTCAACGATGACAGCTGTTGTGGAATCTTCGCAGCAGGATAAAACGACGATATGGCAAAATGGAACGTCATTCGATGTAGATTTACAGGGTATATGGAAAATCGACCAATTTGTTCAAGAAATTTTAACCTCATAGGAGGAATAATATGCCAGCAGAATTAAGTTTTGATGATAATAATGCACTTGGAACTATTGCAGCAGTTGACACATCACGAGTACTAATCAACATTGACGATTCCGATACACTTACACGAATCGCAGTGGGAAATTTAATTGCTATTCGTGGTCAAACTAGCCATGAGTATTTGATTGGAACGGTAGAGAAAGTAACCAGAACCATTTCTGAAGAAGTTTCAATGCCGGAAGATATTCTTCAGGATGATTCTATAGAAACAACACTTTCCCATAAAGACTTACTTCGCGCTGTGCTGATTGGGACATACTATACTGTATTTGGAGACCGTTCAAACTACTTCAAACGTGGAGCAGATCATTTCCCAAAAGTTGACAAACCATGTTTCCATATTGAAGGAGACAATCTGCAAAAATTCATGAACCTCCTCAGCGAGGAAATGGAAGATGATGCAAAGCTAAAACTCGGTCAATATTCGCTCGGGCAGGATGCTTCGGCTATTGCAAGCGGAGATAAATTCTTTCAGCGACATGCAACGATATTGGGAAGTACTGGATCAGGCAAAAGCTGGGCTGTAGCTTTACTACTTGAAAGAGCAGCAAAATTAGCTCATCCGAACTTGATTGTCCTAGATATGCATGGTGAATATGCTCCGTTGGCTAATGATCCAAACGGATATGCAAAATATATGAAGGTGGCAGGTCCCGGCGAATTGGGCAGCAACAACGACGAAAATCTATATCTTCCATTCTGGCTACTGAATAGGGAAGAAATGCTGGCAATTCTTCTTGATCGGAGCGATCAGAATGCTCCCAATCAGTCATCACGGTTCTCGTATCATGTGCAAACATTAAAGCAGGAATCCCTTGGACGGTTCGACAAACAAGAGGTTCTTGAAACATTTACAGTAGACTCGCCGATTCCTTATTCTTTGCAAGAGTTAGTCTCACGATTGAAAACAGACGACGATAAAGTAGCTGATGGTGAATATAAAACAGGAGAGAAGAAGGGGCAGACAAAATACGCTAATGGCCCATGGTCAGGAAAGCTCACTCGTTTCGTTGCTCGCCTTGAAACTAAGATATCTGATCGTAGATACGGTTTTATGTTTTCCCCTCCCGACCAGTCCAATGAATATGATTGGCTTGCTCGATTGATGCAAACTCTTCTTGGCAGTGATGATGAACAGCAAGGAATAAAGATAATTGATTTCTCAGAAGTTCCGTCAGATGTCCTTCCTGTTGTGGTTGCAGTTTTCTCTCGACTTCTATACGACGTGCAGTTCTGGATGAATCCCGAAGAACGAACCCCAATTACCCTTGTATGTGACGAAGCTCACCTTTACCTGCCAGTTGCAGAAAATACAGATGCAGTAGAACGTCAAGCTGTTAACGCCTTTGAGCGAATTGCAAAGGAAGGCAGAAAATATGGTGCATCTTTGTTAGTTGTAAGCCAGAGACCATCAGATGTAAGTCGTACAATTTTAAGCCAATGCAATAATTTCTTGATTTTAAGGTTAACGAATGATCGCGATCAAAGTGTGGTACGAAGGTTATTGCCAGAAGGCATGGCGGGCATGGTCGAAATTATGCCGTTGCTGGACACTGGAGAAGCTCTACTAATCGGCGATTCGATTCTTTTACCGACTAGAATCCGACTCGATAAGCCCGACCTAAAACCTGCCAGTGCAACTCGAAATTTCTGGACAGATTGGGCAAATTGCCAGCCATCACAAGATGGTATTGCAAAAGCAATTGAAACTTTGCGAAAACAATCGCGAGAATAGTATCACATGATTCGAAAAACACGCAAGTTATTTAACGGCCCTATGATAGCGTTGATGACAGACAAGGTGATGCCATCGGTTGCTGTTAAGCGGAATCTCTGTCGGAGAGAAAGGATAGGCCATTGTTCCGCCATAGCGTTAAGCGAGAATGGGCGGTTGGATGGGCGAACAATTGGATTTCGGGTAGAGAGTTCCATATCCTCGAATTGTTCTTTTTCGGAAATGTTACGACAACTGTCGGGTTAATTCTTGTATAGAAAGCCGTAGAAAACCGTATGTTGATATATTTGGGGAGGGAGCCATGCTACGAAAAAAAAGCCCCGGGAATCCAGCTATGGGATTCCCGGGGCTGATGTTCTCGCGTCGGTAACTTTCCGGGCTGGGAGCAGGTGCGGGGTGCTCACCAGGTTTTCCCAGACTACCGAGCCGCGATCACCTGTCTCGGTCTGAAAAAAACAGGCCGCTTGGTTTTACTAGCCTTGCAGCAGCGACAGTGCCATCTGCGGCATGGAGTTGGCTTGACCCAACATAGCAATACCAGCCTGTGCAAGCACCTGGTTGCGGGTCATGGCTGACATCTCCGAAGCTACGTCGACGTCGCTGATGCGACTTTCCGCAGCGGAGAGATTCTCCGACTGCACCTGCAACACGCTGGCTGCGGTTTCAAGCCTGTTCATCTTGTAGCCAAGCTCCGCACGATACGCGTCCTTGGTCGAGATCGCAGAGTCGATCGCGGCAATAGCACCGGAGGTGGTTATGTCCAGGCTCGTGCCGGCACCGTCGACGTTCAGGAAGTCAGCGGTAGCTATCGCATTGCCAGCTCCGCCGCCCGCCACGCCAGCTGCCCACGTAACCGAGTCAGCGTTGGTTATAGCCAGGTCAGCTACGTCGCCTGTGGTCTTGGCTCGGAGTACCAGCTGATAGCCCGTCGAGGCATCGCCTTCGACCGTAGCTGCGTTCCAGCCAGCCTGGACACCGCGGGACTCGACGTTGATCGCGTCGGCAACTTCCTGCAGGGTCATGCTGGTACCGCTGGCGACGGTAATTGACAACGAGTCGCCACCGACCGCAAAGACCAGTGTGCTGTCGCCAGCTCCGGCGTCGGTAACGTAGTTCGTCGCCGCACTGGCGACGCTCGGGCCTGTGGCTGTTTCATCCGTGCCACCCACGCCGAGTGTGCTGGCGTTCATCACCTGTGCGGTAACAGAGACCGCCGAGCTGCCGCTATTGCCCTGACCCAGCGATATTTTATACGTGCTGGTGTTGTCCAGCAGGTTGATATCGTTGAAGTCATTGCTCGCGACGATTCGGTCGATTTCGGTAGCCAGTTCGTCGAACTCGTCCTGCATGATGCTCTTTTGGTCGCTGGAATACGTATCGGTATTGGCCTGCTCCGCCAGCTCCCGCATACGAATAAGAATCGCATCGACCTCGCCCAGGGCACCCTCAGCCGTCTGAAGCATCGAGACGCCGTCGTTGGCGTTTCGGGCTCCCTGGTTCAAAGCAGCTACGTCCGCCCGGATAAGTTCGCGGACAGCCAAACCTGCTGCGTCGTCCTTCGAACTGTTGATACGCAGACCGGACGAGAGTCTTTGTACCGACGTAGCTAGCTTATTATAACTTATTCCCAAGTTACGAGCTGCGCCTTGTGCCATCAGGTTGTTCTTGATTGCCAACATTTTACTTCTCCTACAATATTTACGAATTCATAAATTCGCAAGCTTCCGTTGTAAAGCAGCCGACTCGTAAGCGTCTGACACTCGCAGACGTCTTGGCTGCTTCCAACTCCGATTATCGAAAGCGGCACAAGGGACTTGAATAATATCTGAGAAAAAAAGAAAAAAAATCTACCGCAAAAGAACGCAAGGAACGCAAAGGGAAAGAATAATTAGAAAAAAAAGAAAAAAAATGACAAGAAAAACCTGTCAACCAGCCAACTATTCATGCTGTAGCAGGCAGGCGTGGCGGTGGGCTGGGTTGTTTGGTGTGGGGGTTAGTTGGGGGGTTTGGCAGGCGCATCTTTTTACGATGCGAACCAGGCCTTCGCCGTTTGGAATTTCCACTGTTTGCTCTGGCGGGAGATGCTCAGCTTGGGTTCGAGTCAGCGGGCAGCGAGGGTGAAACACGCAGCCTGTCGGCGGGTTTACAGGCGAGGGGATTTCCCCGGACAGCTCGATTCGGCTATGCTCCAGCCTGGTTGCGGGGTCTGGCGTGGGGACTGACGATAGCAACGCTCGGGCGTATGGGTGCACCAGATGGCCATACCCAGCCCCGCCGCCAAGCACCTCAGCCTTGGGTGCCGTCTCGACGATTTTGCCCAGGTACATCACCGCTATTTCGTCGGCGAAGTGTTCGACCACCGCCAGGTTGTGGGCGATGAACAGATAGCTTAGGCCCAGTTCGTCTTGCAGGTCGGACAGCAGATTGAGTATCTGTGCCTGGATGGAAACGTCCAGCGCGCTGACCGGTTCGTCGCAGACTATCAGCTCCGGCTCGCACGCCAAGGCCCGGGCGATGCCGATTCGCTGCCTTTGCCCGCCGGAGAATTCGTGCGGGTATCGGTTGATGTATCGCTCGGACAGGCCCACACGCCGAAGCAGCCCTTCCACCCGCTGGCGACGCTCGCGGCGGGTCAGGCTAAAATGTACGCACAACGGCTCAGCTACGATATGGCCTACCGTCATCCGCGGGTTCAACGATGCTACGGGGTCTTGGAAAATCATTTGCATTCGGCTACGGAACTTTTTTAGCCCGCTGCCGGAGAGGCTAAAGACATCCTGGCCATCGAAATTCACCGACCCCGCTGCGGGCGGAATTAGGCGCAGCAGAGTTCGGCCAACGGTGGTCTTGCCCGAACCGCTCTCGCCCACCAGTGCCAGCGTTTTGCCTTTGGACAGGGCAAAGTCTACTCCGTCGACCGCTTTGACCGTCTGCCCGCGCGAGAACACCCCGCGCCCAACGGCGAAGTGCGTCTTGAGGCCTGTAACTTGCAGCAGCGGATTTTTTTGGTCGTCAGTCATTCGGATTTTCGTAGCAGCACATTTTTTATAATGGGTGCCGTGGTTGCGGTGTTTGCAACCACGCCATCGTCTATCGTGGTTGCAAACACCGCAACCACGGCACCCAATCTGAATGTGTTTTTATTGTTTCCTCTTCGTCATTCGGATTTCATCATTCGTCATTCGCTTCTTCATAGCCTGGCACTTCCCAGCAGGCTACGCGGTGGCTTGGCGATATTTCTCGCAGGGTCGGTTCTTGTGTTTGACATCGTGTTTTGTCGCAGCCTAGCGGACACCTCGGATGAAACTTACAGCCGGCGGGAAAGCTCAGCGGGTTCGGCACGGTTCCGGGGATGGTGTCCAGTCTGTCTTTGGCTTGGCCTAGTTTTGGGATGGAACGAAACAGACCTTGCGTGTACGGATGTGCTGGGCCGGCGAAAAGTTTTTCCACGCTGGTCATCTCGACGATTTTCGATGCGTACATTACCGCAGCTCGTTTGGCGCTTTGTGCGACCACCGCCAGGTCGTGTGTGATGAGCATAACACCCAGGCCGTCCTGAGCCTGGATATCCGCGAACAGGTCGAGTATTTGTGCCTGGATGGTAACGTCCAGCGCGGTGGTAGGCTCGTCCGCTATCAGCAGTTTAGGCTCGCCCGCCAGGGCCATAGCTATCATCACGCGTTGTCTCATTCCGCCGGAGAGTTGGTGCGGGTACTCGCCGAAACGCTGAGCGGGAGCTGGTATGCCGACCTTCTCCAGCAGCTCGATTGCCCTGGCCCGTGCGTTGGCGGGGGATATTTTGCGGTGCAGGCGGATAGCTTCGACGATTTGGCTGCCGCAGGTAAACACGGGGTTGAGC